>Ga0302046_10001079_pt1 | contig 25837 bp, 16 predicted proteins | sample RVTome_11_FD_200261 | JGI IMG/M metagenome (GOLD analysis project Ga0302046, IMG submission 200261) | Soil microbial communities from uranium-contaminated site in the Upper Colorado River Basin, Wyoming, United States - RVT147D111 (version 2) ... | reverse complement strand
GCGCCTCCGTGCTGCGTGTCGCCGGCCTCGACGCCGGCTTCCGGCGCTTCCTCACGCGGTTGCCGTCGGCGCCGGCCTACCTCGGGGAAGCGGCCGGCGAAGAAGAGGCCGGCGCGCCGCCGGCGCTCCGGGTCGTCGAGCCCTCCGGGGCCGACCTGACGGCGCGGCTCCTGGGGCCGATCCAGGTGTACCGCGACCCGCAGCGCGCGATCCCCGCCCAGGCGTGGAGGATCAAGCGGGCGCTGCATGTCTTCTGCTACCTGGCCGGCGCGCGCGACCATCGCGCCACCAAGGACCGGCTCGCCGACGCGCTGTGGGGCGACGCGAGGCCGTCCGTGATCGAGCGCAATTTCCATCCGACCATCTCCTTCCTGCGGCGTGCCCTCAACCATGGGCACAACGTGCCGAAGAACTTCATCCTGTGCGAGCGGGGCGCCTATCTTCTCAACCCCGAGTATCGCTACGATCTCGACACGAAGGCGTTCGAGGAGACGATCCGCAAGGCGCGCGGCGCGGCGCGGGCCGGGCGGACGGCAGAGGCGCTGGCCGACTACGACGCCGCCCTGGCGACCTATCGCGGCCCCTTTCTCGACGAGGAGTACGCCGAATGGGCCGAGGCGACGCGCACCTTCTACGAGAACCTCCATCTGGAAGCGCTCGCGGAAGCGGGCGACCTTCATCTCGAGCAGGAGCAGGGCGCGCAGGCGCTCGACTGCTTCAGAAGGCTGGTCGAGCACGACGCACTGAGCGAGAGCGGCTCGGCGCGGCTGATGAAGGCGTACGGGGCGCTCGGGGACCGCGCGGCCGTCGAGAAGGAATTCGCCCGGCTGGCGCGCGCCCTGCGGGAGGAGCTGGACACCGATCCGCTGCCGGAGACCGACCGGGCCCGCCGTGCGGCGCTGGACGCCGCGGAGCGATTTCGCGGCGGCGCGGCGGCGGCGACCACCACCCGGCGCGCGGGACGGGGCGCAAGGTCCCGCAAGCCCTCCCGCTGAGACCCCGCAAGCGATCTTGCGCTGCACCCCCCCCGAAAATGAGATAGAATCTCACGATAGGTTCGTGATCGGTTTCGGGGGATCGCGAAGATGAGCGAACTGTCCCACTCCAGAGTGTTGCGCGTCGGCCTCGCCCTCTGGTTGTGCTGGGCGGTGGCGCAGTTCGCCGTCCCGGGCGCCGTCGCCGGCGCGTACGTCACGGAGACCTCGGGGATCCGCTGGAACGACGTCGGCGGCATCCGCTGGAACGACGTCGGGGGCATCCGCTGGAACGACGTCGGCGGCATTCGCTGGAATGACGTCGGGGGCATCCGCTGGAACGACGTCGGCGGCATCCTGTTCAGCGACGCGTCGGGGATCCGCTGGAACGACGTCGGCGGCATCCGCTGGAACGACGTCGGGGGGATCCTGTTCGACGACGCGCTCGGCGGCGGCCCGTCGAGCATCGGGCTCGAGCTGCTCGACGCGTTCTCCTTCCTGCCCGACACCTCGTCGACCCACGTCATCGTGACCTATCGCACCGCGCCGTCCGCGGTCGATCTGGCGCAACTCCAGGCACTCGGCATTCCGGGCGGCACGATCTTCCGCCGGCTGCCGATGGTGGTGGTCAACGCCACGCGCGATCAGATCGCGGCGATCGCCGCGCTTCCCGCGGTCCGCTCGGTCTACGCCAACCGCACCCTCACCTGGTTCGATCAGGAGAGCCGGGCCCTGGTCGGGCTCGACGAGGCCGCGGCCGATCCCGAGCTGGCGGCGCCGGACGGCTCGCCGCCCAGCGGCGAGGGGATCACGATCGCCGTGCTCGATACCGGCGTGGACGCCACCCACCCCGACCTGCCGTTCCGCTCGAAGGTGGTGGAAAACGTCCGGCTGGGCGGTGCCACGGGCACCGGGGCCGGCTTCACCTATCCGATCCCCGTGGAGGGACTGCAGAACACCGATCTGGTTCTCGGCCACGGGACGTTCGTCGCCTCGGTGGCGGCGGGCAGCGGCGCGGCGAGCGGCGGGGCGCACCGCGGCGCGGCGCCGGGCGCGGCGATCCTGGCGTTGTCGGCGGGCGACCTGTTCATCGTGAACGTCCTCGAGGGGATCGACTACATCCTGGAGAACGCCGGGCGGTTCAACGTGCGCGTGGTGAACTGCTCCTGGGGAACCGAAGGGTTCTTCGACCCGGACGATCCGATCAACGCCGCCACCCGCCTGCTGCACGACACCGGCATCACGGTGGTGTTCGCGGCCGGCAACCACGGTCCCTCCCCCGACACGCTCAACCCCTACGCCGTCGCCCCCTGGGTGATCGGCGTCGGCTCGGTCCGCAGGGACGGGACGCTCTCCGCCTTCTCGTCACGCGGCATCTTCGAGGAGCTGATCTACCACCCGACGCTGGTCGCGCCGGGCGAGGCGATCACCGGCGCCGCCCCCGCCGCCCTCAGCCCGCCGGGCACTCTCTATGCCACTTCGAGCGGGACCTCGTTCGCCGCCCCGCACGTGGCCGGGACGGTGGCGCTGCTGCTGGAGCGGCGGCCCGGGCTCACGCCGGCCGAGATCAAGAGGATTCTGCAGCAGACCGCCACGCCGATCCTGTCGCACGACCGCTCCGCGGCGGGGGCCGGCCGGCTGGACGCCTGGGCCGCGCTGACCCGGGCGAGCGATCCTCTGCGGCCGTTCGGCACGCACGTCCCTGCCTGGTTCGACGAGCGGCCGTACCGGATCGATCACCGCCCCGCCGCCGTGACGGCGTCGGTCGTCCCGGCCGGCGGAACCGCCGATCTGCCGATCGCGCTCTCCGAGCCGGTCGTGTCGTGGCAGATGACGCTCGCCTGGGGCACGCTGGCCGGCACGGGCGATCTCGATCTCTCGATCCTGGACGACGCGGGCGCCGAGATCGCCCGTTCGGAGGCGCTGAACGGCGCGGCGCTGTTCGGCCGCGCGGACGGGGTCCTCCTCCTGGGAGCGGTTCCACAGTCGATGACCGCCCGGGTGTACTTCAAGGGGGGAGGTGGTCTCCAGGACCAGCCGTTCGAGATCCGGCAGGAGACCGCGGTGGCGGTCGTGACCGCCTATGCCGACGTCGCCGCTCTCGAGCCCGGGGCCCGCGCCCTGGTGACCAGGGCGATCAGCCGCCGGCTGATGATCGGCCGGGAGGATCGTTTCGACGCCCATGCCGCCATGACCCGCGGTGAGCTGGCCCGAGCGCTGGCGCTCGGCGCGGGGCTGCCGCAGAGGATACCCGCGGAGCGCTCGTTTCCGGACGTCGGTGCCGGCGATCCGGTCCATCCGTACGTCGAGAGCGTGGCCGGCTCCCGGGCCGGCCGGATCCTGATGGAGGCAAGCCGCGGCAACGCCTTCAAGCCGGACGACGCCGTCGCCCGCCTCGATTTCGCGGTCGCGCTGGTGCGGGCCGCCAGCCTGCAGGCGGAAGCGGAGGCGCGCGCCGGCGAATCGCTCGACCTGATCGACGCATCGATCATCCCGTCGGGGCTCCGGGGATACGTTGCCGTGGCACTCGAGCGCGACCTGATCGACAGCGTTCCGGCAGCCGGCGGCGAGAAGTTCGATCCACAGGGAACGGTGTCCCGCCTCGACGCCGCCCGGTTCCTGCCCGCGCTCCTTGAACTCCGCTGAAAGGAACCGCGAAGGCGCCATTCCGGCCACCCCCCGGCGACCCTCCCGTACGGCCAGGCGTCGGGCGTCGTCCCCTGCAACCAAGAAAACGATAAGCCTTTTTACATCAATCGAATAACCGGCCGTCCGGACTCTTTTCCCCGGCTCGATTCAAGGATTATTCAAGCGGAACGCTCCACAAGGAGCGCGTGAGCCCGGGGACCGCCATGCCGGCGGTGCCGGGCCGGAACTGAGGGTGGCACGTGCCTCTTGCGAGCGGGCGTCCTATGAAAGCCGGATCGGGGCGGCAGCATCGCCGCCTCGCCGGGGTCTCCTACCAGCATGCTTCGGCTGAAGCTCGATCCCACGCGAGCATTCCGGCCCTGCGGGCCGGGTCTTTCGAGGCCCCTCCTTTCACCCACGGCCCCTCGCAGCTTCCCGTCCGGCGCCTCGTCAGGGGCATGGCGCCACCCCCCATCCTCTCAGCCCAAGCGCCACGAGGCTGTCGGCATCAACGGCCACGCAGGGCGCATGGGGTCCACAGATCCTCTCGTAAGCAGTTTCTCAGTAGGAGGCAACGATGCGTTCCAGCATTTTATTCGTCCTGATGTTGTCTGTGGTGGCGGTCCCGGCGGCGCAGGCGACGGGATTCGATGCCTGCTCGCTGTTGACCTCCGAGGAGGTCGAGGCGGTGCAGGGGGAGACCATTGTCTCGTATAAGAGCACCACGCGCGCGAGCGGTGGATTCCTTCGCTCGCAGTGCTATTTCACGCTCCCGACCCATACCAGGTCGATCAGCCTGGAGGTGACCCGGCGCGATCCGGAATCGACCGACGGCCGGAGTCCGAAGGACCTGTGGCGTGACTTGTTCCAGGATCCCGGGGCCTGGGAGGGCGGGAAGGAGAAGGAAGGCGTGCCGCAGGAGGTCGCAGGGGTCGGCGACGGGGCGTTCTGGTCGGGCAACGCCATGGTGGGGGCGCTTTACGTCCTGAAGAACGATGCCTACCTCAGGGTCAGCATCGGGGGAGCTGGCGGGACCGAGGAGAGAATCGAGAAAACCACCAGGCTAGCCCGCGCAGCGGTCGAGCGCCTGCAGCGACGCTGGGCGTCGCTCATGGGGGCGACCGATCCCAAGACGGACCCTTCCTCCCCATTACGGGCGCCTTCTGGCGCTGATTTCGTGGAAAACCCCGCAAACGCAATGGATTGAACAGCCTGCCAACCGGCGGCCGCGGCCATCGCGGCTCCGGTTCAAGGAATGTTCAAGCCGGCCGGCCGATCCTTCCCCCGCAGTCAGGAGGCGCTGTCCTGCATCGGAGGAATCGAGGTGAGCGAGTGGAGACGGATGAGCTCGGTGGATCAGAAGCACCCGCCCGACGGATCGTGCTCGCACGGCCATGGGCCGGCGCTGCTGGTCGTCTGCCCAGCTCCCGCCATCACGCCAGGTGCACGCGTCTTCGCGGTTCGCGTGCCGGCCGGCGACGGCTGGCCGTTCGGTGACGCAGCCCTCGTGATCAGCCTATGAACGGTTCACTTTCAGGGGGAGGAAGCACATGTCGCGCGATGATCGACGTCTCAGATTTACCGATCCATTCGACCACCCCCGGCCCGGGTCGCCGGGGCGTATCCGGCTGCGGCGATCCGTGAGCAGGGCGCTGGCAACGCTGATCACCGGGGCGGTCCTGCTCCTTCCCCTGCCGCCCGGGCCGGCGACGCCGGCCGGGGCCGCCTCCTCGGAACCGCCTCCCACGTTCTCGAGCTCCGAGCCGGAAGCGCCGCTCGGCCGGAGCGCCGGCGAGCCGTCGCTCGGCGTCACGCACACCATCGCGCCCCCCGCCCTGCGGGGACGGGTGATGTACATCGCGGGGCTGGAGACCCTGCGAACCACTTACGATGATTGCACGTCCCCCCCGGAAGCCCTCTGGGAGGATGTGAGCTTTCCGACCACCACCGTGAACACGCTCGATCCGATCCTGTTCACCGACCCGCAGACGGGACGGACCTGGGCCTCGCAGCTCGCCGGCAAGACCAGCATCATGGCGTTCACGGATGATGAAGGAGAGACTTGGACGCCGAGCCAGGGGGGCGGGATCAACTCCGGCGTCGACCACCAGACGGTCGGGGGCGGACCGTACCCCGCGGGCGACGTCGGATCGATCAACTCCTATCCGAACGCGGTCTACTACTGCTCACAGGACGTTGGCACGGCGCAGTGCGCGCTCAGCCGCGACGGCGGCCTGACCTTCGGTCCCGCGGTCCCGATCTATGCCATCACCGAGTGCGGCGGTCTGCATGGACACATCAAGGTCGGGCCCAACGGCACCGCCTACGTCCCCAACCCGTCGTGCAACCGACAGGGCGACCCGCTCGGCGCCGGCGAGCCGGGAGTGGTCCGCTCGACCGACGCCGGCATCACCTGGACGGTTCACACGGTCACGGGCGCGCGCACCATCGGCTCCTCGGATCCGGCGGTCGGGATCGGCGCCAGCGGCGCGCTCTACCTCGGCTACGAGGACCAGGGGCGCGGCATGGTCGCGACGTCGTACGATCGCGGCGAGAACTGGGCTTTCGTTCGCGACGTCAGCAGCGAGGCCGGACTGAACCATATCGTCTTCCCGCAGGTCACCGCCGGTGACGATGACCGGGCCGCCATCGCCTTCCTCGGCACCGACTACGCCGGGCCGGGCGATCCCGAGGGCGACGACGTCACGCTGCCGGCGGTCTGGTACCTGTACGTCGCCGCGACCTACGACGGCGGCGACAGCTGGACGACCGTCAACGCCACGCCGGGCGATCCGGTGCAGCGCGGCACCATCTGCGGCGCCGGCCCGACCTGCGGGACGACCCGCAACCTGCTCGACTTCAACGACGTCACCATTGATCGCGAAGGGCGGATCATGGCCGCCTACGCCGACGGCTGCATCGGCGGCTGCCTCAACGGCCCGCCCAACAGCCGCACCGAAGTCGCCAAGACCGCCCGCCAGGTGAGCGGCAAGCGGCTGTTCTCCGCCTTCGACCCGGCGGGGACCGAGCCGCCCGCGGCGGTGCGGGTGCTGGCGCTGATCAGGGACAATCCGAGCCGCGTGGAACTCTCCTGGGAGGAGCCGGACGATCGCTTGACCCCGATCAGCGGGTACAACGTCTACCGGCGTCGCACCGACGTCACGGCCCAGCCCCAGGTTCAGCTGGCCACGCTCGGGGGAACGGAGCGGAGCTACTCGGACACGGCGATCGGTCCGAGCGAAAGCTACGCCTACGAGGTGGCGGCCGTCAACGCCAACGGCGAGGGGGACCGCTGTCGCGAGGTGGACGCGGTCATCCCGCCGCCGCGCTTCCCGTGCACGCTTCCCGGCGATCTGGCCGTCGAGGACCCGGCCGATGATCAGCTGACGACCGCGGCGCTCGACATCCTGTCGCTGCACGTGGCGGAGCCGGCCCAGCCCGACCGCGTCGACCGGCTGGTCTTCACCCTCGAAGTGCAGGACCTGCCAGCCACCCTGACCCCCGGCAACGCATGGGTCATTCCGTGGAACCGCCCTATCCCCGACGCCGAGTTCGACCGCAACTACGTCGCCATGCGGGCCGACGCGACGGGGGCGGCGACATTCGAGTATGGCAAGGTCAGCCCTCCCAGCGTCAACCAGGCAATCTCCTTCGGCGAGGTCGACAGTGGGAGCTTCTCCGCGGACGACGACACCATCGTCATCAGCATCTCGACCGACAAGATCGACGACGTGGCGGCCGGCCAGGACCTGACCGGGCTGGAGGTGCGGACCTTCCCGTCCAACGTCAGCGGGATGCCGGTCACGCAACTCAGCGCGGATGACTTCACCGCCGCCGGGTTCTATAACCTGGTGGGGAACGCCTCCTGCGATCCGCGACCGTTCGCCCTGGACGATTCCGCCTCCACTCCCGAGAACCAGCCGGTGACGATCGACGTCCTCGCCAACGACGTCGACGGTGACGGCGACCCGCTCGCGGTAACGGCCCTCTCCAGCCCGGCCAACGGCATCGTTACGAACCACGGCGACGGCACGGTCACCTACACGCCGAACTTCGGCTTCGTCGGCACCGACGGCTTCACCTACAGCGCGAGCGACCCGGGGGGCCTGACCGACACCGCCTCCGTGACGGTGGTCGTCTATCGGTCGGCGCCGTTCCAGAACCCGGTCGAGGAGAACGACTCGCCCGATCTGGTTCCCGGCGTGGATGAGGACGGCTACTACACCCTCTCCTGGAGCTTCCCGCCCCCGCCCGACAGCCAGCCGTGCGGGTTCCGGATCGAGGAAGCGGGCTCCTTCGCCTCCCTGTTCGGCGACGACGCCGAGGAAATCCTCCTCGCCGGAGAAAACGTCCGCTGGGTCGGCGATCCCCAGTGGATCTCCGGGGCGCATCCCGACACGGAGACGCTCTCCTACTCGCCGGTCTACGTCGACCAGCAGAACATCAGCCTGACGATGCGGGATCCCCTGGCGCTGCCGGCCGGACCGACCAGGGTCCGGCTCGAATTCGACTCGTTCGAGGACATCGAGAACGACTTCGATTACGGCCGCGTGCAGGTCAGCGCCGACGGCGGTCCGTTCACAATCCTGGCCACCTTCACCGGCCAGTTCTCCGGACGGCGCGTGATCGACCTGAGCGCGTTCGCCGGCCGGTCGATCCGCGTCCGCTTCAACTACCTCACCGATCAGCTGGTCTCCGCGCCGCTCTATCTCGGCTGGTTCATCGACAACGTCGCGATCGTGGCGGCCGACTTCGCGCCGCTGCCGGCGACGGTGGGCGCGGCTTCCCGCAGCCACCCGATCGAGGGCCGCCCGAACGGCACCTACAGCTACCGGGTCGCCGGGCTGTTCGGCGCCGGCTGCGACATCGTCGGTCCCTACTCCAACGTGCGCGACATCACCGTCGAGCTCGACGGCGGCCCGCGCGCCCTGCCGCCGACCGCCGACTTCACCGCCGCGCCGAACCCCGCCGGGGTGAACGAGACGGTCACGTTCGACGGATCGGCCTCGCACGACAACGACGCGATCGGGGCCGAGCCGCAGATCGTCCGCTACTTCTGGTCGTTCGGCGACGGTCAGACGCAGACCACGACCGTCCCCACCACGACCCACGCCTACGGCGCCGCCGGCACCTACCGGGCGACGCTGACGGTGACCGACAACGACGACCAGACGGCGAGCGCCGAGCTGTTCGTCGAGGTGACCGGGGAGGGGACGATGCCCGGCGAGCGGAAGGCGACCGGCGGCGGCTGGATCCCGTCGGGGAACGGCAGGGCCAACTTCGGTTTCGACGTCAGCAAGGCGCTCACCGGGGCCACCTCCGGGCACCTGTCGTTCCACGACAAGGACGGCAGAGTGAAAGTCACGAGCGAGAGCATCGACTCGCTGAGCATTACCGGTAACCGGGCGACCTTCACCGGCACCTGCTCCGTGAACAAGGCCTCCGGGTTCACCTTCACGGTGGATGCGTTCGACAACGGTCAGTCCGGCTCATCGGACCTGTTCGAGATCCGCCTGAGCGACGGCTACCAGGCGAGCGGCACGCTCGGAGGAGGGAACATCCGGATCCACGAATAGCCGCCCGCTTCAGCTTCGCTCCCGCGAAGCGATCGTTTGATTCCCCCGGGTCGGCCGGCGCAGGGTTCAATGGAGCGCGGCCGCTCCGGGGGTTTTTGTGCGCGTCGGCGGCGGCGCCGAGGCGGGTGCGCTCACGACGAGCCACCGCCCCCCGACCCCTTGCGAGGGGCTGTGAAATCTTCTCGCAATCTCTGTTATTCCTTCGAATTCAATGGAATGAACTCGATTAGCCGCCGCCGCGGCGCGCCCGATTCAAGGATTGTTCAAGCCTCCGGCGCCATTCTCTCGCCAGTTCAAAGATCATTGTGTCCATCGCAGTCGAGTCAGCCGAACTGCAAGGATCGTCCTATCCGGCGATCCGCTCTAAAGGAGGGGGCCATGGGACCTTCGAAGAGGGCCGTGACACGTGGATCGAAGCTGGGGATGGATGCTTGGAGGGAGAATCGCGCCGGGCGGACACCCGCCGGCCTCGGCGGCCGCCGGTGGTGGAAACCTGTGATCACCGTCGCCGCCCTGTCGCTCGCGGGTATCGCGGCACCGTTCATTCCGCCGGGGGGCGCCGGAGTCGTCTCGGCGCAGGTGTTCTCCGTAGATGACGCGTCGCCGCTCGCCGGTCCCGCCGATCTCTTCACGCCCGGACCGGCGGTCTACGCACGAGCCGAAGCGATCGGCCTGCTCGCCGACGATGAGGTCGACGCCTTGTCGTTCGGCTTTGACGAGATCACGTCCGCCACCTTCCGGTTCTCCGCGGGGTATTTCGCAACCGGCGCGCTCATCCCAGGAAACGCGGTCTGCTCAGAGGCGGGCCTCTGCTCTCCCGCTGCTCCCTGTCCGCCGGAGGCCTCCGCGGACCTCTTCAGCACCGCCGGGGGAGGTGCCGCCACCCTGTTGTTCGACGGCGACGGCGTCCCCGGACCCGCGTCGCCGCTAGGTCTGAGCGAGTGCCCGGCCGGCGGGCCGGGCATCCAGGACAATATGGACGCTTTCGACGATCTCGCGGCGCCCCTCGTTGATGGACGGCCCCTCTGGCCGGTTTACCTCTCCCTAGCGCCCGGCTCGCCGACGCTCGCGGGGGCCAATCCCCTGCTCCCCGGCGGCGCGGGCCCGGCTGACATCCTGATGTACGACCCGGCTCACGATTCACTCTCGATCTACTTCGCGGCGTCCGATATCGGGCTTGCCGCCGGCGATGACATCGACGGATTGTCGTTCTATGTCCTCAGCGGCGACTTCCTGGTCTCGCTCGCACCCGGGTCTCCGTCCCTCGGAAACGTCGCGATCTGCCCGGCCGGCTGCACGGCGGGGGACTTCATTCGCTCCGCGGGACCGGTGTGCGGTCTGACGCCCTGCCTTGCCGGCGGGTTGAGCTTTGCGTCCGCCGGCCTGGCGGCAGGAGACAATGCGGATGCCGCCGACCAGCCGGGGGGACCGCCCCCGTTCCTGTTCGACGACACTTCCCCCGGCAAGACCTTTTCGCTCGATCCGTCCTCGCCCTCCCTGCACGCCATCAGAACCGCCGCCCCGAAGCGTAAGGGCTCGGCGGCCGACCTGCTGACCCATCATCCCGGGATCCCCGCCACCGGGACGCCGGTCGTCGCGTACCGCGCCGAGGCGCTCGGACTGACGCCCGACGACGATATCGATGGACTCTCGTTCGGCCTGGAGCCGGTTCTGGCGCCGGGCGGCGAGTACGCCATCGAGTTCTCGGTGGACCGCTCGGGCACCGGCGCCCCCGGCACCGGCGTATTCCTCGAATCGGGCGCCGGTGGCTCCGAGGCCTCGTCGGATCTGTTCGAGACGTTCCTGCCGGCTCCACCCTCGCCCCCCATCGTGCCGCCGAACAGGCAGGTCTGGGACGGCAACGGCTCCAGCGCCCCCACCCTGCAGCTGCGCGAGGTCTCCTCCCCGAACCTGGCGATCGGAGACGACCTCGACGCGCTCGAAGGCCCGCCCCGCATCGTCGATGAGGACGGTGACGGAGTGCGTGACCGGCGCGTCTTCTTTTCCCTCGCCCCCGGCTCCCCGACGCTCGCCGCCATCGGCGCCACTCCCGCCGACGTGCTGGTCTGCGTCCCCCCCTCGAACGGCGCGTGCGGCGCGAGCACGCTGCCCGGCATATTCCTCGCCCACGGGGATCTCGGACTGGCCCCTACCGACAACCTCGAGGACTTCAATCTGGACGCCGCCACGGGGGACATCGACTTCACCCTCTCCCCCGGAGCGGGCTTCCCTCCCGGAGCCATCCTCAAGCGCCCCGGATTCGGCGGCTGCGGCGGACCGGCGCCCTGTCCGGCGGTCGCCCCGGGCGATGCCGGTCTCCTTGTGACCGACAACATGAACGCCCTCGATTCACTGCACCCCCTCCAGATCTGCGTCACCATCACGCCGGGGGACGAGCCCGGCATCGAGGTGACGCCCGGCGTGTGCCCGGCGTGCCCCGCCTGCCCTCCCCCTCTCGTCCCCTACGATGTGATCGAGGGGGAGCTGGGCGAGCTGGGCGTGAAACCCCAGGGGGTCGACCTCAGCAGGGTGTTCTGCCGGGCCGACGGGCTCGCCGCCGACCGGATCACCCTGTCGGGCGGCGTCGACCCGTTCACCCGACCGCGGTTCATCCTAGTCCGCAACGATGGGGCCGCCGACTACGGGCCCAGCTCGGACGGCAACCCACGCAACGCCTCGTCCGGGGACTGCCCGTAGCGGAGGAGGCGGCGGAAACGATCCGGGCGGGCGACCTTCTCCACCATTCCCCCTCGCGCCTGCGGTGTGCCCCGGCGGGACCAGGATTGCGAGTCGCGGGGAGCGACCATCGAAAGCCCGATCCAGTGCATGCGCGGGTACGGGGCGGTGTGTCGCGAGGCGCCGCAGGTAGCCGAGGCGCGTGATCTGGTATACGAGCGCCGACAGCAGAAAGAAGCAAACGATGCAAGCGCCGAGCAGGATCTCCACGATGACTTCCCAGCGTCCCGCCACGCCCAAGTTGTAAAGCCGGACCACTGCATCGACGAGGAACCCGGCGAGCGCGACGAGCGTCGCGCCGATGGCGACCCGTCCCCATCCGATCTCGTCGCGGAGTGCGCGGAGGCGGGTCCGTTCCCAGGGGTCCTCGTTGCGGCCGGTCAGAAAACCTCGGTTCACTGGAGCCCTCTTCCCATGTGTCGCCGTGCCCGGAGCAGTCTGGGGACTGCTCGGGGGAGGAACCAGGGGACGAACACCGCGATTCCGCCCCTGGATCGACCTGAGGGAGGCACGACCCGGCCGCCAGGGACCGGCCCCCGCGCCCGGTGGCCGGTCGCGGGGGCTGGTTGTTTCACCCCAGTCCGCAAGGCAGAACCCCCGATCGTCCGTGGGTATCCTTTTTCATCCCGCCTGCGGAGTTCACCCGATTTCTTCTTGACCCGAAACAGTCCATCTTGCGCAACACGAATGAGGGAGGCCGCGATGCCGATGATGATGACGAGGACCGTCCACCTGGCCCGGTTCAGATTTTCCGCCGCGGCCGCTCTGCTCACCATTTTCGCCCTGCTCGCTGTTCCGGCGGATGGCCCGGCGGCGCAGATCCTCCCGCCGCTGCCGGGAACCCTGATCGTGACCATCACCTCGCCGGCCCGCGGCTCAACGGTCTCCGACACCATCACGGTCAGCGCGAGTATCAGCTCTGTGGGCACCCTCCTGGTGGCCGGGGTCCAGTTCAAGCTGGACGGTGCCAACCTGGGGCCGGAGGACACCGCGGCGCCCTATTCGATCCCCTGGGACACCACGACGGCGGGTAACGGATCGCATACGCTGACCGCGGTGGCGCGGGACACGCTCGGCGTCTCGTTCACCTCCGATCCGGTGACGGTCACCGTGTCGAACGAGCCGCCGCCGGACACCGTGCGCCTCGAAGAGACCGCCGCAGCGCTGGCGCCCGCCGGAGCCTGGTCCGGGCTGACCAGCGCCAGCGCGGGCGCCACTCTGAGCGGCGACGGGGCCGTCTTCGCCGCCGCCGCGGGAGCCACGGCCAGCTTCAGCTTCAACGGGACGGGGGTCAGCTGGATCGGCCTGCCGTGCGAACTGTGCGGCATCGCCAATGTTTACCTGGACGGGACCCTCGCGGAGTCGGTCGACACATTCGCCCCCAGCCGTCCGGCCTCCTCAACGGTCCTGTTCACGGCGTCCGGTCTGACTGCTGGTAGCCACACCCTGGTGATCGAGGTGACCGGCGCGCAGGATCCGGCCTCCGGCGGCGCCAACGCCGTCGTCGACGCTATCGACGTGGAGGGCGGGGGAGGAAGCGGGACCCCGCCGCCCGCTCCGGCGCGCTCCGAGGAGAGCGCCGCGGCGCTGGAGCCGGCGTCGGCCTGGTTTGGGATGACGAGCGCGGATGCCGGCGTGTCGCTGAGCGGCGACTTCGCGGTCGCCTCGCCGGAGGCAGGCGCCACGGCGTCGTTCACGTTCACCGGGAGCGAAGTCTCCTGGGTCGGCTTCAAGTGCGAGAGATGCGGGATCGCCAGGGTGCTCCTGGACGGCGCGGGGGCGGCCACCGTGGACACCTACGCTCCCTCACGTCCGGCCGCCACGGAGGCGATGTTCACCGCCACGGGTCTCGCGGCCGGAACCCACACGCTCATGATCGAGGTCACGGGAACCGGAAACGCCGACTCGGCAGGAACGTTCATCACCGTGGATGCCTTCGACGTGCGCTAAAGCTTGGAGGGATGCAATGCGGGAAGGGCAGAGGCGGCTCCGCGGGAGTATTCCCCCCGGGCCAAGGGTCTCAACCGAGACAAACGTCTTTCGAGAGGGGAGGTTGTCGATGATGCGGACGAAGAAGTTTCTGTGGATGGTTCTGCCCCCGGCTCTGGCCCTGCTGCTGGGGACGGCATACTGGACGATCGGGGCCCCGCCGGACAGCGTGGAGGGAGGGGCCTCCGGGGCCACGATTGAATCCGGCGAAACAAGGGTGGGACCGACACCCCAGGTCGTGCTGCCGCGTCACGGCGGTGCGGCGTCCACCGAGGCCCCGGAGCTCGTCGTCCCCGACGTGATCTCGACCGGTCCCCTCACCGCCATGAGCAGCGGGGCGGTCGGTCCGGCCGATACCAGCTCACAGAGCGTATCGACGATCGAGAACGTGAGCCTGCTGAACGGCCGCGTCCGGGCCGATCTGATCGTCGCCATCGCCAGCAGCACCGGAGACGGGGTCATGGCGTCGAGCGATAGCATGGGGTCGGAGGTCGTCAACCTGGTCATCGACGGCGTTCCCACGGGGAACATCACCGGCACCAACGTCGGCATCCCGATCGCGGGGGGCACAATCGTCGTGAACGAACGGACCGTGAGCGGCGACGGCACCAGCACCTCGGGCATCTCCGTGAACGCCCTGCGCGTCATCCTGCGCAATCCCTGGACCTGGGAGATCACGGACGACATCCGGCTGGGGTCGGCCTCGAGCGGCGTGGTCGCCACGCCGTTCGTTCCCGCGCATCCCCTGCCCGAGGAGTGCGTCTTCTACACGGGCGGGGGACGGATCGACCGCGAGCCGCACCAGAGCAACCAGGATTTCGCCACCTTCGGATTCAACGCCACGATGAGGAACACCGCGGACTGCAAGGGACCGGCCGGGCAGCTCCAGTACGTAGACCACTTCAGGAAGTTGAAGTTCCACGGCACGTCGGCCGACATCATCGGGGAATTCGACGACTCCGAGTTCGGGGGAAAGTGCGCGGAGATCGCCGGAGAGGGACGCTACAGCCTGGATAACGGGCCGTGGACCGCCTCCCCCTATCGGGCGATCGCATGCGACAACGGCGAGCCTGGCGTCGGCCGGGACAAGTTCATGATCGAGATCACCGCCGGCTACAACTCGTTGTCGGAGGGGAAGGGGCCGGTCCTGAAGGGTGGCAACATTCAGCGCCACGGTTAGAGGATACGTCGCGCTGGGACTCGCGGCCGGCGCCCTGGGGCTCGTCGCCTGCTCGTTCGTCACGGGGGGCGCCTCCCCTGCGCCGGCCGCCGACCTGGTGAAGCTCACGGAGCCCCTCGCGGATCTTGTCGAGAGGCTCAAGCCGGCCCTGGTCCGGATCCGTGAAGGGCCCGGACCGGGGAACGGCGCCCGGCCGGCGGCGGCCGGATTCCTCGTCGATGTGGACGGTGTCATCGTGACCGTCGCGCACGTCCTGCCGGCGGGGGACTCCGTGGAAGTGGAACTCGCGGATGGCCGCCGATTTCCGGGGCGCGTCGTCCGCCGGGACGCGCAGGCCGATCTCGCCGCCGTGAGGATCGAGGCCGCCACGCAGCTCACGGCGCTCCGCCTCGGAGACTCGGACAGGGTTCGCGCGGGGACGCTCGTCCTCGCTCTCGGGCACCCGTACCGTCTGGCCGAGGCGGTTTCGCTCGGCATCGTGAGCTGGAAGGGCCCGCCCGCCGACGGCGGTCCCGATGACCCCGAGTTGATTTATACGGACGCGCTGGCCCACCCCGGCAGTTCGGGAGGGCCCCTGGTCACCCTGGCGGGAGAGGTGATCGGGATCCAGACCTTCGCGGCCCGGAACGGCTCCATGGGGATCGCCGTCCCCTCTAACCTCGTCGCTCGAGTGATCCCTGAATCATCGCCGGAATGAAGAGCACGTGGAGCCGGAACAGAGTGACCGGTTGACCTGACGCGCGAGGAACGCGAGCTGCGCCGGGTTGACATCTTGGTGGATGGGAAGCTCGAGCACGTGCGCGCGCAGGTAGCGCGCGGCGGCTGACATCTCGCTCCCCGACTCCACGCTATGGTTCCAGAACTCGAGCGCGGCGACCCCGCGCGCGTGCAGTTCCTCACAGGCGGCGTGCTTGTCCCCAACGATCACCGGGAGGAAGAGCGGGCAGACCCCGTCCGGCAGCTCGGGGAAGACGGGAGTCACATGGTCGTTGAGCAACCCGGTGAGCCAGCGGTAGTTTGCGATGCGCCGTCGTCGGATCTCGTCGAGGTCGAACCGGCTCAGCAGACGCTCCGAGAGGCGCGACATCGCCAGGTCCACGTGCCCGAGGTCGAAGCCGATCTCGCCGACCCCCGCGCGGGGCACGTTCAGCGCGCCCGCGGCGCGGCCCATCGCGCGCTTCATCGCGAGGAGCGCAGCTCCGAGCGCGTTGCTGCGGCCGCGGAGTCGCTGCAGCAGCAGCTCGAGCGTCCGCCCAAGGACCGAGGCCGCGCCGGCGGAGCGCAGGCGCAGGCGCTCGAGCGACTCGAGCCGGTTTCCGTTCTGCACCAGAAGCGCGCCGTTCGGGAGAGAGAGGGTCTTGTACAGGCAGAACACCGCCCACTGGCCGAAGGTGCCGAGAGGCCGGTCGCCGAGCGCGCTGAGCAGCGCCAGCGCGCAGTCCTCGACGAGGAGCATCTCGCGCCGCCGGCACAGATCCACCAGCGCGGGCATCGGCTGCGGCCAGCCGACGTAGTGGATCACGTAGAGCAGGTCGGGATCGTGGAGCTTGCACAGGCTCTCCGCGCGATCGGGATCGAGCCGCATCTCGCGATCGACGGGGCAGTAGCGGATCGTGGCCCCGGCGGCGCGCATCGCGAGGATCTCGTTGCCGCTGTTGTAGTCCGGAGCCAGCACGGTGAGACGCGGCTGCGTGGCGAGGAGCGCGCGGAAGAGGTGGTAGATTGCGTTTCGCGCCCGATAGAAGGGCAGGCGGTTCGGGACGTCGAACGGGAAGCACGGGGCCGCCGAGCGCGCGGACCGCAGCAGGTCGACGGGAGAGAGTCCCTGGTACGTGGGGATGAAGAGACCGGCTGACCGCGGCATCACCGCAGCTCCTGGTGCCACTGGACATCCCTCACGTGCGGGTGATGCGCCGGACCTCCCGTCCGCTGGCTCCCGGGACCCATCGCCCCGGTGCGGGAGATGATAGTTGCACGAACACCACGGCGATATCCGGTTTTCTCCCCAATCGCCGCAGGAAAAACCCTCGGGTACGTGAGGATCACGACGATGCGCCGATGTCCTCCGGCCGGTAGACCTCGCGCACGTAATCGTCGAGCATGCGGGTGGCGCAGAAGCGCGGGCAGATGGTGCGCAGCGAGGCCTTCATGCGGGCGATCCAGCCGCGCGGGATGCCGTCCTCGCCCCGGTCGTAGAACAGCGGCACGACCTCCTTCTCCAGCAGGTCGAACAGCGCGCCGGCGTCGCGCGCGTCGCCCTCCTCGCCGGATCCGGGGCTTCCTTCGATCGCCCAGCCGTTGCTCCCGTCGTAGGCCTCCGCCCACCAGCCGTCCAGCACGCTCAGGTTGAGCGTGCCGTTGAACGCCGCCTTGATGCCGCTCGTGCCGCTGGCCTCCAGCGGCGGGCGGGGCAGATTCAACCAGACGTCGCAGCCGGCGGCCAGCAGGCTCGCCTTGCCCATGTCGAAGTCCTCGAGGAACGCCACGCGCCCGGCGACGCGCGCGTCGTTCTTCAGCCGGAACAGATCCTTGAGAAGCGCCTTGGCGGCGTCGTCCTTGGGGTGGGCCTTGCCGGCGATCAGGATCTGCACCGGATGGTCCCGGTCGAGCAGGCGCAGCAGGCGTTCCGGATCGCGGAATAGAAGGTGCAGGCGCTTGTAGGTCGCCAGGCGGCGGGCGAAACCGAGCGTGATGACCCCGGGGTCTAAGGTGCGCGCGGCCTCCTCGACGAACTCCAGCCGCTCGTCGCGGCTCAGCCGCTCGGTGACCGTCTGCGAGCGCACCCACCCGACCAACCGCTCCGCCTGGGCGTCGCGCACCGCCCACAGCTCATGGTCGGGGATTGCATCAACGCCGCTCCACGCCGCCCGATCGCAGACCCGATCGTGGCGGTCCCATCCGGCGCCCAGGTGGTGGTCGAGCAGGCGCCGCATCGGCATCGACATCCAGCTCGGCAGGTGGGCGCCGTTGGTCACGTGCGTGATCGGGACGTCGTCCGCCGCCCGCCCGGGGAACAGGTCGCGCCACATGGCGCGCGCCACCCCGCCGTGGATCCGGCTGACTCCATTCACGCTGCGGCTCATCCGGATGGCCGCCGGAGTGAGCCCGGCCGGCTCGTCGCGCCGCTCGGGATGGACGCGGCCGAGGGCCAGCAGCTCCTCCCAGGTGGTGCCGAGCTGGCCGGCGACGTCGGTGAACACGGCGCGCATCTCGTCGCCGGAGTAGGTCTCGTTGCCGGCCGCGATCGGCGTGTGGGTCGTGAATACGAACTGCCGGCGCACTTCGGCGCACGCGTCGGCGAACGACAGGCCGCCGCCCACCACACGGTGCAACGCGTCGAGAGTGGCCAGCGCGGGATGGCCCTCGTTGAGGTGGACCACCATCGGATCGATGCCGAGCGCGCCGAGGACGCGCATCCCGCCCACCCCGAGCAGCGCGTATTGCGCCAGCCGCACCTGGCGGTTGCCCTCGTACAGGCGCGCCGAGATGAAGCGCTGCCGCGGCGTGTTGCCGCTGACGGTCGTGTCGAGCAGGAACAGCGGCACGCGTCCGACGTCAACCCGCCATACCTGGATTGCGACCGGCTCTCCCCAGAGCGTCACGGTGACGCGCACCGGTCGGCCGTCCGCATCGCTTACCCGCACCGCCGGGCGGCGCTCCGGATCGGTCTCGTACCAGTACTCCTGCTGCCATCCGGAGGCGTCGACCCGCTGGTGGAAGTATCCCTGACGGTACATGATCCCGACGCCGACCATCGGCACGCCGCGATCGGAGGCTTCCTTGAGGATGTCGCCCGCCAGGCAGCCGAGGCCGCCGGAATAGATCGGCAGCGAGCGATGGATGCCGAACTCCGCGCACAGGAACGCCACCGGCCGATCCGCCGGGAAGCCGCCGGCCGGAGGCCGGTCGAGCTGATCGTCCAGCGCGTCATGCAGCGCCTCGACGCGGTCGACGATGCGCGGGTTGAGCGACGCCTTCTCCAGCGACTCCGGCAGCGCTTCGTGCAGGAAGCGCACCGGATTCTGCCCGCACAGGCGCCAGCGGTAGGCGTCGATGTCGCGGAACAGGTGGTCGCCGTCGAGGTGCCAGGACCAGGCGTAGTTGTACGCCACGCTCGCCAGCGGCGCCAGACGCGACGGAACATTCGTCGCCAGCGCCTGCGCCGCCCGGCGCACGTCCTTCACGCCGGCCTGGGCGATGCCGTTGCGGAATCGCTTCGCCGTCATTCTCCTGCGCTCCTCCGGGTCACTCGGTTCAATGATCCAATGATTTCAGAATACCCCGATACCGGTTAGCCCAGTCCCTCAGCGATGCGTTCGTAGAATCCTTCAGTTTCATCCTCGACACGATCTCGTCGGCGTACTCGAAACCGACTCTTGGGAGGGCTCCGCCGACCCCGTGACGAACAACGAGCCCGAGCGCCTCCTTGGCCTCGCGCTCTGTTTTCGGCGGAGGCGGCCATGCCGCAGGCGCAGTGAACGGCTGGCCGGATGCCTCGCGCAGCCCGGCGGCGAATGCGTTCGGATCGGACAGGATCCAAGCCTCGATACAGGGCTCAGCGACCGCGAAGATGAGACCACTCGCGCCATGTCCCACGATCTTCTGCAAGGCCCTGGCCTTTTGGCGATAGGTAAGCCGCCGGGCACGGTGATGGGCGCCACCGGCGTCCGCTCCGATGACCACGATGTCATGGAATCCGGCGAGGCTGCCGGCGTGCTTCTCCAGCAAGCGAGGCCCGCAGCCGAAGGTCTTTTCGACAGGTCCAAACGTGACCTCCACACCGCACTCACCACCGAGCCGCTCGCATGCAGGCAGCAGAAAATCTCGGAAATTGGAATCCTCGACGATGAGGGAGACGCGGGCCAAGGTCACCCGCCGGGCTCCGCCACGTGGTGGCGGCGTCTGCGGGTGACGTCGTCGGTCTCGTCATCCAGGGCTGCTGTAATTTCGTTCTCGAAATAGAGAGAGTCGTGCCGCCAATCTGGCACCCGAAATCTCGACTCGCTTTCCTTCGACCAGTTGCACAGCACCAGGTGGTGGGGCAGGAGCTTGCAGACGAGGGGGGAATGCGTCGTGATCAAGAACTGCGGGCCGTCGCTCCTGACCTGTGCAGCGTTTCTCACAATGCGGGCGATGAGCTCCAAGCGGGCTGGGTTAACGCCGTTTTCCGGTTCCTCGTAACCGACGACTGCGGGCCCGGCGGGCGCTACCGAAATGCCGATCACGCACAGAAGTCGGAGCGTTCCTTCGGAGAGGAGCCGCGCGGGGTATTCCGCCCCGCTCTGCTGCACGACCACCAAGTCCAGGATACCCTCCCTCACATGGACCTTCAGGCCACCCACTCCGGGAAGAAGCTCCTGCAGATTTCGGTTGATGCCGCTCAGGACGGCGGGGTGTTTCTGTTGAATGAAGTAAAAATAGGGGGCGAGCAGCTCTCCGGATCGACCGGGGTCTTGCGCCGCGCGAACCCCTACTTCCTCGCGCATCCGGGATGGCTCAACGTAGTACACACGCCAAGATGAGATCTCCCTCGCGGCAGCCACGACGTGGGGGTGATAAACCGGATCCGACAGCTCCGAGAGTAGTGTCCGGGGTCGCTCCGGCTCGAAGTACCGCGGGTGACCTTGGCGTTCGACCCGCGCGACGAAGCGCTCCTGGCCACGCGCGTCATGCTTCTTCTCCAGAAACGGCGAGCGCACGGAGTCGGCTTTCGGCTCGAGGTTCTTCTTCAGGCTGCGCAGGCTCTCGTTCGTGATCAGAAGCTCGCCCGTCCGGGGATGGAGTGTGACAGCGAGCGAATAACGGAGAAGAGTCTCGGTGACGCGCGTGTACGGCGCGGCCGTGCCACGCAGTTTCTCCATGCCCTCCAGGGATTGATTGATCTCGGCGACAATGCGCGGGTTGACCTGAAGATCGCACTCCACCTCGAAGGTCAGTTGATCGCGGACCAGAAGATCGCTGTAGGCCTCCGGGCCGAACCCATCGGGAGAGTGGAACGCCTCGAGCACTCGCCCACGATGCCCGTCGAAGGCTTCCCGAACGGTCTCCCTCGACACGAGCCGGGACATCAGGCCGACGAGATCCAGGAGGTTGCTCTTCCCGACGCCGTTCGGGCCGATGATCACGCTGACTGGCTCGAAGTCGATCGCAGTGTCGCGGAGCGACTTGTAACCGCGAACCCGGAGTCTACGGATCATGACTTACTCCTCATATCGCGTGAAGCCCGAGACGAGATCCGCCGCCCGGACTGCGGACGTTTACGCACGATGGCCCTGGTGCGAATAATACGATCCCAGCCTTCCCGCCACAACAGCCGGACGCGCCCCAAGTGCCATGTCCTGCGAAGAATGAAACCAGCCTTTTCAGTATCTTCAGTATCTCGGTGAGAACTCCAGTCCGGTCTGACAGTCGAAGTATACGCTGCCCACCAGGGAGGCGTGAGGGGTGCTAGACCGGCCAGGGTGAACTGGAAACGCTTGGTGGATCCGGTGACTACTCCCCGACGTCCGTTGCGCGCCGTAGGCGACCGATGACGGAGGGGAAAGCCGTCGTGAGAGGGATCGCGTCAGTGGACGGACAGGAGCTCTTCGTCGTCGTCCTCGCAGGTGCCGTCGGCCATCTCCTGTCGCTGCTGGATGAACTTGGCCTGCTCGATCTCGCGCTGCGCCGCGTCGAGCTCGCCCTTCTTCATGTAGATGCGGAAGAGATTGAGATAGGGGAAGTGCCGCGGCTCGTAGCGCTCCGCCTTCTTCGCCATCTGCAGCCACGGGATCGCCTGGTCGTGCTGCCCCATCTGGATGAGGTACGAGCCGATGTCGTTGTAGGGATTGCCGAACTGCGGATCGACCGTGATCGCCCGCTTGCACTCGAGGATCGCTTCGTCGTACCTCCCCTGGAACGAATAGGTCCAGCCCAGGTAGGTGTGCGCCTCGGCGGTCGGCGCCTCGGCGATCGACGCCTTGTACAGATCGACGGCGGTATCGAGATCGCCCGAGCTCTGGCGTTCGTACGCCTTCTCGAACAGGCGCAGCGCCCGCGACAGCTTCTGTTCGTTCTTCATGACCGATGCGCTCCTCACCACACGGCGGCAGGATATTACCGGCGCCTTGCGCTTTCGTCAACCGGAGTGAATCCGAAAAAATCCCCCGTGGTAATGGGCCCGCCCGGGCGGCCCTCCCCGACCGCGCTCTTCGCTCTCTATTGAATCGGCTGCCGCAGGCGCGCGGCGTCGGCGCGGAAACGCTCCAGCATCTCGAGGATCCGTTCCTTGAGCGTCGGTTCCGGCCGGGCGGGATCCGGGATCTCGTTGAATGCCTCGACCTTCGGGAGAAGATCCTCCAGCAGGGCGATGGCGCCCGGGTAGTCCCGTTTGTTGGCGAGTTCGATCGCTTCATTGAATTGCGTCACCGCCTCGTTGAAGGAGGCTGTCGACGAGGCATTGGTCACTCCCCGCAACATCTCTTCGATACGCGCGCGAGCCTCGGGATCGTCCGTCGCGGCCAGAGCTTCCTTCAGATCCCCGATGTACTTCTCCCACCTCGCATCATCGGCCGCCGGATCCCCGGGTCCGCTTTGCCGTCGCCTGTCGGCGTCCTGCTTCATTGCCAGGTTGGTCTCGAACGCCGCCAGCGCCGCGCGGGCGTGGGCGAGCGTCTCCTCGTCGCCGCTGTGCGCCAGCGATTGCTCGATCACCATCCTGGCCCGGATGTGGTCGCCCTGTCGCAGCAGAAGCATAGACCAGGCTGCCGGCGATGTCGGTGCGGCCGGGAAGCATGTCGCGCGCGCGGATCAACAGCGGAACGCCGATTTCCGGATCGCCGTCCGGGAGCAGATGAGTCCCGGCGAGGGTCACGTACGGCGCCGCGAACTCCGGCCGAAGCTCGATCGCCTGCGACAGCAGCCGGCGGGTCCGCGCCAGCCACTCGGGAGTCGAGCCAGCGGCCGGGGCCCCGGCCGCGGCCTCGTCCGATTCCGGCGGCGCCGCATTGAGCTTCATGAGGGAACGTGCCAGGAGGTAGCACGACATCGCATCCGGCTCGATCGCGATCGATCTCACGAACAGATCGATCGCCTCGACGTAGCGACCGCGGGAGTAGCGCAGGTACCCGCTCCCCGCAAGCGCCTTCGCCTGCCGGGGGTTGAGGCGCAACGCGGCATCGAAGTAAGTCTCGGCTTCGGCGGCGCGCTCGTCGCCGGCGTGGCCGAGGACCTCGCCGAGCGCGGTCAGCACCTCGTCCTTGCCCAGTGGCCTGGGGAGATCGCGATCGGTGGCCCGCGCGGCGGTCCCGTCACTCTCGATCCGTAGCGGCAGGAAACGATCCCCCCGGAGGTAGGCCGCGATCCGGTTCTCCAGATCCTCGAGCGGGATGCCGAAGGTCGCGCGCGTCGCGTCCGACGGGCCGACACCACGCTGCAGCGACTGCAGGAACTCCGGCAGCTGCGCGCGCGCCGGGCCGCTTCCCGAGACGAGGTAATGAACGAGAGCCCACGAGCCGGAGACGAACGCGTCCAGGCCACCCCGCTGCGCGAACAGCGATGCGCCCGGCTCGATGGCGAACTGCATCGCCAGCGGCAGCGCCGGCCTGTCGCGTAGCCGCTGCACGTGCCCGGAATTCACCAGGCCGATGAACGAGCCTTCCGGCGTCGCCCTGAAACCGCTGTAGAACTCGGCCAGGCCCTCGACAATGGTCAGGGGCAGGCGCGGGAAGTTGTCGTCGATGAACTGGTGGGCGTAGGAATGGAGCAGGACATCGAGGGGAGGATCGTCCTCGGGCGCGGCGATCGTCACGTAGTTCGGCACATCGAAACTCTGGGCGACTCCGAGCCGGTGCCCTCCGGTCACCGCCGCCGGCGTGTACGGCCACCCGCTTTCGGCGCTGTGGAACACATACACCGATGTCTCGCGGGGCGAGGCGCGGCTGCCGGGGTGGAGCGCTTGGAGCGCCGCTCGGTACGTCTCCAGGCGCCCGGCGATAAGGACGAGACGCGGTTCGGGGATCTCGCCGTACAGGGTGAAGTGACGGGTGTCGATTCGCAGCCACGGTCGATCGGTCGGAGCGGTGGCGGCCGACAGGACAATCGGAACACCCGTCAGGAACACGACGGCGAACACGCCGCACCACGCGCGATTCTGCATCATTCCGACTCCTGACGATGAGACGAATCCGATGATACCGATTATCGCTCAGGTCCGCCGAGCGGGATCACTGATTCCTGGAGCACGGCCGACCACTCCGAGGGCGCCTCGTGCGCCGCGCCATCCGTCGGGGATGGCTGCGGTCCGACGCCCGCGAGCGCACGGAAGCCCGAGGAGTGGATCGGCCGGGCTCCATGGGGCGTCAGCCGAGCTTCTTCTGCAGCGACAGCGTCGGCACCGGCCGGAAGTCGAGGGTCCTGAGGAAGCCGAGCAGCTCGAAGTGGTTCCACTCGACTTGCGTCTGGATCGTCTCGATCCCGATCGCTTTGAGATTCGTCTCCAGCTGCTCGAACAGCGCCCGGCCGACGTGCCTCCCCTTCAGCTCGGGGTGCACGCCGATCGAGTCGACGATGGCGACCGGCTCGGGCAGCCCGAACTCGCCGTAGTAAAGGCGGCCGAGGAGGAAGCCGGCGAACATCCCCTCCGTCTCCGCCGCCAGGGAGATCTTGATCCCCGATTCACGCATCGCCTCGGCCAGCTTGCGCTGGTAGTACTCGGGGCGCCGGCGCCCCACCGTGCCCGCGTCGATGCGCACGATCGCTTCGAGGTCGTCGGCGCGCAGCTCGCGCACGGTGATCGCCTCGAGTCCCGTCGTTCCCGGCTCGCGAAAGATGTCGTCCATCAGATGTATTGACCTCCGTCGACCCGCAGCACCTGGCCGGTGATATGGCCGGCGAGCCGCGAGCAGAGAAAGAGCACCGCTCCGGCGACGTCCTCCGGGGCTCCAATCCGCCCCAGCGCCGCCTCGGCCGCCGCGGCGTCGCGGGCCTCCCGCGGCAGGGCCCTGGTCATCGGCGTGTCGATGAAGCCGGGGGCGACCACGTTGACCCGCGCGCCGCTGCGCCCCAGCTCGCGCGCCGCCGTCTTCGCCAGGCCGATCAGACCGGCCTTGCTGGCGGCGTAGTTCGCCTGGCCGAACTTGCCCCGCAGGGCGTTGATCGACGACACGAGAACCGCCGCACCGCCCTGACGCTCCCTGAAGTGGGGCGCCACCGCCCGCAGCAGATGAAAGGCGCCGTCGAGGTTGACCGCCAGCACGGCGCGCCAGTCGTCGTCGCTCAGCTTCCACAGCACGTGGTCGCGGATGATGCCGGCGCAGGCGACCACCGCGTCGAGGCGGCCGGTCGTCCCGAGAATGCCCGCGACGGCGCGATCGACCTCGTCGCTGCGCGTCACGTCGGCGGCGATGAACCGCTCGTCCGCCTCCGCCTGGCGCTCGACATCGAGCCGGTAGACGGCGGCGCCGCGCGCCTCGAACGCGGCGGCGACGGCGGCGCCGATGCCGCGCCCGGCGCCGCTGATCAGGACGGTCTGTCCGTCGAAGCGGAGATCGTTCATGCCGGCGCTCCCGCGTAGCCCGGTTCGGCGAAGCCGCCGGCGCCGATCGCCTGCAGCTTGTCGAGGCGGAATCGTCCCCACAGCGCCGCGCCGAGCGCCCCGGCATAGACGGCATCGGGGGCGCTCCTGAACCGCATCTCGACCTTCGACTTCTCCGCCTCCTCCCCGAGCGCCGCCGCCAGCCCGACGTCGGCCGCCAGGCCGCCGGTCAGCGAGACGG
>Ga0302046_10001078_pt1 | contig 25846 bp, 23 predicted proteins | sample RVTome_11_FD_200261 | JGI IMG/M metagenome (GOLD analysis project Ga0302046, IMG submission 200261) | Soil microbial communities from uranium-contaminated site in the Upper Colorado River Basin, Wyoming, United States - RVT147D111 (version 2) ... | reverse complement strand
CCGGTACTACGCGGAGCTGTGCGCCCTCAGCCAGTACCGCCCGCTCGAGCGGCCGATGGGCGGCTCTCCCGGACACGCCGTCCTGTACCTGAAGGGGGCGTGCCGGGAGCCCGACGCTCCCTACCCGCGCCTGCGGCGCTGCGAGCCGACGAGCTCGGAGATCGATGCGCCCGATCATGGCGTCGGCGTGAGCGTGAATCGCTGGTTCAGGAACGTGAACTGGATCGCCGTTCCGGGGCGCCGGCTGTTCTACGACGGCGATCTCGACGCCACGCAGACGTTGACCGAAGGGCGACGCGCGGCGGTCGTCCAGCGCGCGATCGAACTCGGGCTATACCAGGGGATCGAGCTGCACGACTACCCGCAGGTCGGTCCCGAGCGGAGCCTCGTGGACTTCGTCTCCACCCATTCCGTAGGGACCGACCTGGCACTGCGCTTCGGGCGGACAACGTTCTGCGCTCGATTGCCCGTGACCGAGCCCATGCTCGAGGAGATCCTCGCGTTCCTGAACGAGCTGAATGGCGAGTACTTCGCCGGCACGGCGCACTACAACTGGAGCGGCTATCACGACAACTGCGTGCACACGCTGCACAACGCGCTCGCCGCCGCGAGCGTGTGGCAGCCGAAGTCGGTCAACGTCGTCAAGATCCGCCAGTTCTTCCACTTGGCGATCCCTGCCAACCAGGCCGTGGACCTGGCCAGGCTCGTCACCTCCGGGCCGCTGGACGACTTCCCGGCGATCTACCGGAACGACGCGCACCGCAACGCCCTCCTGGCGTTCGACTGGCTGCCCACCCGGCACGCCGCCTTGCTGGTCACGCTCCCGGTCCATCCGGAGAACGAGGTCTACGACACCAGGCTGAGGCTGTTCGCGCTCCAGCGGCCCTTCGGCACACCGCTGCACAAGAGCGCCCTGGCCCTCGCGAGTCAGGAGCGTTTCCGGAGTCTCGAGGCCAACCTGCGTCATTTCATCGACCTGTACGACGAGCTCCTCCGGGAAGGCGAGGGGGTCGACTTGTTCGCCTTCCTGGGCGGGGATCCCTTCCGGATGGCTCGCAGCCGTTACCGGCGTTACCTGGAGGTTCAGCGGGCGGATGCGGCGGCCATGCTCGCCCGGCTGAGGGGCGGCGACGATGCGACCGATCCGTTCTGAGGCGAGCCCCTCGAGGTCGCGGCTGACGAGTACGCACGAGCCGAGCGCCGAGCGGGCGCGTCGGTCGCCGGGCTGACGCTCGTGGGCTGGATCCCGATCGCGGCGGGCATCCTGGGAGGAGTCGGCCTCTTCCTGCTCGGGATGCGCCTGATGACCGAGGGGCTCCGCATCGCCGCCGGTCGCGCCCTGCGCCGCGTGCTCGAGCGTTGGACCGCGACGCGTTGGCGCGCCCTGCTCTCGGGCGCGCTCATCACGTCGCTCGTGCAGTCCTCGAGCGCCGTGACCGTCGCGGTCATCGGGTTCGTGAACGCGGGGCTCCTGACGCTCCGGCAAGCGGTCCTGGTGATCTACGGAAGCAACGTGGGGACCACGGCGACCGGCTGGCTGGTGGCGCTGGTGGGCTTCAACATGGATTTGAAGGCGTTGGCCCTCCCCGGCATCGGAGTGGGCATGGTCCTGCGGCTCGCGGGAGGAGCGCGGCGGGCAGGCGCCCTCGGCGAAGCGCTCGCCGGCTTCGGGCTCTTCTTCCTCGGCATCGACGTCCTCAAGTCGTCCCTGGCCGGCCTCCAGGACGGTCTGCCCATGGCGGCCGTCGCGGTCACCGGTCCCGGCGCCGCGCTCGCCTTCACGCTCGTGGGCTTCGCCTTGACCTTCCTCATGCAGTCGTCGAGCGCGGCGATCGCCCTGATCCTCACCTCCGTCGGCGGCGGCGCGATCCCGATCGAGGCAGGCGCCTGCCTGGTGATCGGCGCGAACGTCGGGACCACGTCCACGGCGGCCATCGCCGTGCTCGGTGCGACCTCCAACGCCAAGCGCGTGGCCGTGGCACACCTGGCCTTCAATGCGACTACCGGGGCCGTGGGCCTGCTGACGTTGCCGCTCCTGCTCCTGCTGGTGGGCCGCTTCCGGCAGATGCTCGGGCTCGATGCCGGACCCGCAGCGGTCCTCGCGGCCTTCCACACACTCTTCAACCTGCTGGGCGTGGCCCTGATGTGGCCCATCACCGACTGGCTGGTGGCGGTTCTGGGCCGGCGCTTCCGGACGCCCGAGGAGGACGAGGCGCGGCCCCGCTATCTGGACCGCAACGTCCTCTCGACGCCGGTCCTCGCGTCCGGCGCCCTGGGGCTCGAGCTCGCACGCATCGGAGCGATCGCGCGCGCGATGGCGGAGGCGGCCCTTCGTCGCGAGGCCGGCACGGTCCGGCTCTCTGCCCGCCGGGAGGCCCTGGGCCAGTTGTTGACTGCGACGGGTGCGTTCGTCGCCGATCTCCAACGCTCCAGCTCGCCGGGCGAGCTCGGTGCGGCGCTTCCCAACGCGCTGCAAGTAGGGCGTTACTACGCGGAGGCAGCGAGCCTCGCGCAGCGCATCGCCGAGGCCGACGAGGCCGGCGAGCCGCTCGAGTCGGAGCTCGCGTGGGCCATGCGGGACTTCGAGGCCGCAGTCCTCTCTGCGCTCTCACTCGCGGCCGTGGACACGGAGGGCACCACCCCCGAAGCGGCCGCCCGAGGCCTGGTCGACGTCCAGACGCGCTACCAGCGACTCAAGGACCTCTTCCTCCGGGCGGGCGCCGAGGGACGGATCGCCGTCGGCCCGCTGGTCTCCCATCTGGAGCGGGCGAGCGACGTGCGCCGCCTGGCCGAGCAGGCGGAGCACGGGTCGCAGCACCTCTGGGAGCTGGGCAGCGTGGTGGCGGGCGAGCCGGCTTCGGAGCCGGGACCGGACCGGCGGGTTGACCCGGCCCGGACGACCTCCTAAACATCCGGCTATCCATATATGAGTCCCTCCGACCTGTTCCGAGCCTTCGCGGACCCCACGCGCCTGCGCATCCTGAACCTGCTGCTCGCGGAGAAGGAGCTGTGCGTGTGCGACCTGTGCGAGGCGCTCGACGAGATCCAACCCAAGGTGTCGCGTCATCTGGCGACGTTGCGCCGCGCGGGGCTCGTCGAGGTGTGGCGCGAGGGGAAGTGGAAGTTCTACGCCCTGGCCCAGGCGCCCACGCCGCTGCACCGCACGCTCCTGCGCTGCGTGCGCAGCTGCCTGGGTGAGCTCGACGAGCTGGCCCGCGACCGCGCGCGCCTGCGCGCGCTCGAGCCACGCCTGCGCTGCGGCTAGCCGACGGAGGCGAGGCCGTGCCCGAGAAGATCTACGAGGTCCTGTTCCTGTGCACGGGCAACTCGGCCCGCAGCATCCTGGCCGAGACCATCCTGGCCCGCGCCGGCGCCGGGCGCTTCCGCGCCCACAGCGCGGGCAGCCACCCCAAGGGCCAGGTCCATCCCATGGCCCTCGAGCTCCTGCGCCAGCGCGGCTTCGAGGTCTCGGCGCTGCGCTCCAAAGGCTGGGAGGAGTTCGCGCGGCCGGGCGCGCCCGCCCTCGACTTCGTGTTCACGGTCTGCGACGACGCCGCCGGCGAGGCCTGCCCGATCTGGCCCGGCCAGCCCGTGACCGCCCACTGGGGCGTGACCGATCCCGCCGCCTTCCAGGGCCCCGAGGCCGAGCAGCGGCAGCTCTTCCGCCGCGTATTCCTCGAGCTCGAGCGGCGCATCGATCTGTTCACCCGGTTGCGCATCGCCTCGCTCGACCGCCTCGCCCTGAAGGCGCGCCTCGACGAGATCGGCAAGGGCGGATCGTCGCCGTCCGGGGCTGCCTGATGGCGGCAGCAGCGCCGCCGCGGCGGCTCGGCTTCTTCGAACGCTGGCTCTCGCTCTGGGTGTTCCTGTGCATGCTGGTGGGCGTCGCGCTCGGTCGCCTGCTGCCGGGCGCCACCGACGCGCTGCGCCGGCTCGAGTTCGGCGAAGGCAGTCAGATCAACGCGCCGATCGCGCTGCTCCTGTGGCTGATGATCTACCCGATGATGCTGCGCATCGACCTGGCCAGCGTGCTCGAGGTGCGGCGCCGCCCCCAGGGCATCCTGGTCACGCTGTTCGTGAACTGGCTGGTCAAGCCCTTCTCCATGGCCTTGCTCGGCTGGCTCTTCTTCAAGGGCCTCTTCTTCCCGTGGATCGGGGATCCGCTCGCCGACCAGTACCTGGCGGGCGTGATCATCCTGGCGGCGGCGCCCTGCACGGCCATGGTGTTCGTCTGGTCCTGGCTCACCGACGGGGATCCGGCCTACACGCTGGTCCAGGTCTCGCTGAACGACCTGCTCATGCTGCTCCTGTTCGCGCCCATCGTCGGCCTGCTGGTGACCGGCGCGAGCGACCTCACGGTCCCCTTCGAGGTGCTCCTGTACTCGGTCGCGATCTTCATCGTGGTGCCGCTGGCGCTCGGCAGCCTGAGCCGGGTGCTGCTGCTGCGCCGGCGCAGCGTGGCCTGGCTCGAGCAGCGCTTCCTGCCCCGCTTCCAGCCGGTGACCACGCTCGCGCTGCTGGCCATGCTGGTGCTGATCTTCGCCTTCCAGGCCGACAACCTGACGAGCCAGCCGCTCCACGTGCTGCTGATCGCGGTCCCGATCCTGATCCAGGTCTACTTCAACTCGAGCCTGGCCTACGGCCTGATGAGGTGGCTGCGCGTGCCCTACGCCGTGGCGGCGCCGGGCGCGCTGATCGGGGCCAGCAACTTCTTCGAGCTGGCCGTGGCCACCGCCATCGCTCTCTACGGCCCGGAGTCGGGCGCGGCGCTGGCGACGGTGGTGGGCGTGCTGGTCGAGGTGCCCGTGATGCTCTCGGTCTGTGCCTTCTGCAACCGCACGCGTCACTGGTTCGACCCGCCCGAGCCCGCGCGGGCCTGACCCTCCCGGGCGCTTCGCTAGCATGGGGCGCAATGAGTCTCCCAGCCGCGGACTTTCCCTGGCTCGGACTGGTCGCGATCGCCGCCCTGGTCCTCGCCAACGCCTACTTCGTCGCAACCGAGTTCGCCCTGGTAGCGGTACGCCGCAGCCAGGTACAGCTCTGGGTCGAGGACGGGCGGCGCGGCGCGAAGTCCGCGGCCGAAGCGATCGCGCGGCTCGACGACGCGATCGCCGCCACCCAGCTCGGCATCACCCTGGCGAGCATCGGCCTCGGCTTCCTCGGCGAGCCCGCCCTGGCCGGGCTGATCGAGCCGCTGCTCGCCGCGGCGGGCGTCGACAGCTTCATCGCCGTGCACGGCGTGGCCGTGGCGCTGGCCTTCTCGGTGGTGACCTTCCTGCACGTGGTGGTGGGAGAGCTCGCGCCCAAGGCCGTGGCGCTGGACCGTCCTGGCGAGGTGGCGCTCCTCTGCGCCCGCCCCCTGCTCGTGTTCGGACGGGTGTTCCGGCCGGTGCTGGTGGTGATGAACGGCGCCGGCAACGCCCTGGTGCGCATGATCGGCGTCCCGCCGGCGGGCCACACGGGGCGCGTGCACTCCGCCAAGGAGCTGGCGCTGCTGGTCGAGGAATCCGAGGCCGCCGGCGCGCTCCGGCCCTACGCGGCCAGCATGGCCGGCCGGGTGTTCCGCATCAGCGAGAAGCGCGTGCGCGACGTGATGGTGCCCCGGGCGCGCATGCTGGCCGTCCCGCGCACCCTCGGCGCCGAGGCGCTGCTCGATCTGCTGCGCGAGGAGGGCTTCACGCGGATTCCGGTCTACGACGGCGAGCTCGATCGCATCGTGGGCGTGCTGCACACCAAGGACCTGTTCCACCTGTACGCGAAGCAGCGGGTGGTGGCCATGGCGGACGCCACCCGTCCGCACCTGGAGGTGAAGCCGGGCCTCTCGCTGGCGGGCGCGTTGCAGCGCCTGCGGCGCGAGCGGCGCCACCTCGCCATCGTGCGCGAGTCCGACGGCCCGGTGCTCGGCCTGGTGACGCTGGAAGACATCCTCGAGGAGATCGTGGGCGAGATCGAGGACGAGCACGACGAGCCCACGGCCGGCGCGGGCCGCCACGGCTGACCGCGCGCCACGCCCGTGGCGCCGGCCGCTCGACGCGCTGGGCGTGCAGCCCAGCGAGCGCCGCGAGCGAGGCGTCGAGCTGCTCCACCGCGAGCCAGGCCGCGCCGGAGGCCGCCAGCAGCGTGGCGAGCCCGGCGGCGAAGGCGATGCCTCGCAGCCGCGAAGGCGCGGCCGCCCGGGCCTCGCGCCCCGCGCTCAGCGTGCGCCCGCGCCCGGCCGGGAACGCCTTGCGCGCTGCGCACCACGCGGCCACCTCGCGCCGCGCGTCCGCCGGCGAGGGCGAGCCGAGCTGCCGTTCGAGCGCCGCGCGCAGCTCGCTCGGCGTGCGTGCGCGCCGCCCGGGCGCCGCGCGCAGGCAGCGCGTCACGAGCCGGGCCAGGGCGCTCGGCGTGCCGCGGGCGGCGCGTCGCAGCGGACGAAAGCGGCCGGCCTCGATGCGTGCGAGCAGCGGCGCGGCCTCGGCCGCGGGCTCGCCGAAGGGCAGGCTGCCCGAGAGCAGCTCGTAGAGCAGCACGCCGAACGAGAACAGGTCGCTGCGGAAGTCCAGGCGCGCGCCCTGGATCTGCTCGGGCGACATGTAGGCGGGCGTGCCGAGCGAGATCCCGGTACGGGTGAGCGCCGGGCCGCGCGGATCGAGGGCCACGCCGAAGTCGGCGATCTTGGTCTCGCCACCCCGGCCGAGCAGCACGTTGGCGGGCTTGAGGTCGCGGTGCACGAGGCCGCGGCCGTGGATCTCCTCGAGGCCGCGCGCGATCTCGAGCGCCACGAGCCCCGCGATGCGCGGCGCGAACGGGCCGACCTTGGCGAGCGCGCTGGCCAGGTCGGTGCCGTCCACGTGCTCCTGGGCGATGTAGAGCCGGCCGCGCCAGCGGAAGCAGTCGTAGACCCCCACCACGTTCGGGTGGTGCACGGCGGCCACCGCGGCCGCCTCGCGCGCGAAGCGTTGCTCCTCGCGCGGATCGGCGTCGAGCTCACGGTGCAGCGCCTTCAGCACCACGCGCCGGCCGAGGGCGGGCTGCCACGCCAGGTGGACCACGCCCATCCCGCCGCGCGCGAGCTCGGACTCGATCTCGTAGCAGGCGACCTTGCGCCCGGCCGGCTCGGCCACGGCGGGCCTGCCTATTCGTCGCGCAGCAGCCAGGTGCGCGGCGGCGCGTCGCGTTTCTCGACCACGAGCTGGAGCACGTGGCGGCCCAGCTCGATGCGGTCGCCGTGATCGATCTCCTGGCTCTGGATCGTCGCGCCGTTCACCCGGGTGCCGTTGGTGCTGCCGAGGTCCGTGAGCCGGAAGCCGCCCTCCACGCGCTCGAGCGCCGCGTGCTGCTGGGACATCTGCTCGTCGGCGAACGCCAGGTCGGCGCCCGGTCCCCGGCCGAGCACGAGCCGCCGCTCGCGCACGGGGTGCTCCGTGCCCTCGGCGGCGCCGTGCAGCACCACCAGCGTGGCGTCCAAGCGATCCGGCTCCCGCGTGCGTCGCACACGTCGCTTCACCGTCCGTCCGTCCCGCATCGGATCCCTCCTGGCCGCCGGTGCCCGACCGCTCCCACGGGCGCGCCGCCGTCCCCGGCCTCTACGACCGATCGCGGGCGGGGCGCGGTGAGCCGGGTCACGGCAGCTCCGCGAGCGCGTGGGCTCTAGTCGAGGGCGAGCAGCGGCATGGCGACGCCGTAGGTCAGGGCCGTGATCAGCACCACGCCGCTCCAGTTGAGCCAGAGACCCGCGCGGGTCATGTCGGCGATGCCGACCCGGCCCGAGCCGAACACGATGGCGTTGGGCGGCGTGGCCACCGGCAGCATGAAGGCACAGCTCGCGGCGATGGCCGCGGGTACCACCAGCAGGAGGGCGTCGAGGCCGAGACCCGGCGCCAGGGCGCCCAGGATCGGCACGAGCGTCGCGGCGGTGGCGGTGTTGCTGGTGAGCTCGGTGAGGAAGATGACGCCGGCCGTCACGGCCAGTACCACCACCGGCGAGGGCAGGCCGGCGAAGGCGGCCACCTGGGCGCCTAGCAGCTCGCCCACGCCGTTCGCCTCCATGGCGGCGGCCAGGCTGAGTCCGCCGCCGAACAGGATCAGCACGCCGAAGGGCAGGCGCTCGGCCGTCGGCCAATCCAGGGCGAACACACCCGCGCGACGGTCCACCGGCAGCACGAACAAGAGCAGGGCCGCGAGCATCGCGATGCCCGCGTCGCCGAGTCCGGCCAACGGTCGCTGGCCGGCGATCTCGAGCTTCGAGAGGATCGGCTGACCCACCCAGAGCGCCGACGCCAGCAGGAACACGGCCAGGGTGACGCGCTCGCCCGTCTGGACGGGGCCGAGCTCTGCGAGCGCGCGTTGCACGAGATCGCGTCCGCCGCGGACGTGCTCGAATCCGGCCGGGAAGATCACCCGCGTGAGCAGCAGCCAGCACAGCGGCAGGAACACCGCCACCAGCGGCACGCCCACGCCCATCCAGCGCACGAAGCTGATCTCGCGGCCGAGCTGCTCGTCCAGGTAGGACAACAAGAAAAGATTGGGCGGCGTCCCGATCGGCGTGCCGATCCCGCCGATGCTGGCCGCGTAGGCCACGCCGAGCAGGAGCGACAGCGCGAAGGGCTGCACGTTTCCGTCGACCTGGCGCTCCACCAGGTCGATCACCGAGATCGCCACCGGCAGCATCATGATGGCGGTGGCCGAGTTCGAGACCCACATGCTGAGGAAGGCCGTCACGACCATGAAGCTGCCCACCACGCGCGCGGGCCGGTCCCCGGCGAAGCGCAGCGCCACCAGGGCCACGCGCCGATGGAGGCCCCAGCGCTGCATGGCCAGCGCGATCAGGAATCCGCCCATGAACAGGAAGATCAGCGGGTTGGCGTAGGGGGCGGCGGTCTCGTGCATGCTGCGCGCCCCAAGCAGGGGCAGCAGCAACAGCGGGAGCAGCGCGGTCGCGTAGACGGGAATCGCCTCGGAGAGCCACCACACCGCCATCCACGCGGCCACGGCGGCGGTCGTGCGGCCGGCGGCCCCGAAGGGGATGGGCTCGCCCGCCGCCGAGACCGGGCTCTCGGGCAGCGCGAGCCAGACGAGCGCTGCCAGGGCCGGGCCCGCGAGCCGCCCGAGCCGCTGGACGCGCGCGCGCGTCCAGCCGCGTCGCGCGGCCTCACGGGGCATCGGCCTCGCGGCGCGGGGAGCGGAACTCCGCGTGGCAGCCTTCGCACGCCTGGTGGAGCTCCGCGCTGGCGCGGGCCCGTTGCTCGGGCGACAGGCCGCGCGCGTCTCGGGCCAGGGCCAGGGCGTGTTCGCGCAGCAGCGCCGCGCGCTGATGGAACTCCACACGCTCGGGCCCGGTGAGCGAGGCCTGGAAGGCCGCCTGGGGAATCTGCTCGGCGGACGCCGCGATCGCCAGGGCCAGCTCCACGAACTCCTCCACCCGCGCCTCGCGCGCGCTCTCCACGTCTACGTCCTTGGGCAGCCGCTCGCGCGTGAGGCGGTCGAGCCCGCGCATCACCTCGAGCAGCCGCTCGCTGTGGACGGCGTGGTGGGCGCCCGAGGGCGTGCGCACGAGCTCCTGCTCGTACGCCAGCCGCGCCGGCCGCGAGCAGCCCGCGAGCAGCAGGAGCAGGACGGCCAGGCTGAACGCGTGGGTGGAGTGCATCAGAACGACATCCGGACGCGGATCTGGGCCACCACGGCGTCTCCCGACGAGGGCACGGCCCCCGGCTCCACGATGTACTGAAGGTCGGGCGAGAGGGCGAGCCAGGGCGCGAGCTCGATGCGCGCGTAGAGCTCCACGCCAGTCTCGCGGTGGAAGGCGCCCGGCCGCGCGTCGCGCAGGCGCGGCGAGGCGACGAGCTGCCAGACGCCCAGGCCCAGTGCGTCCCGGTCGCGTCCGGGCAGGGCGCCGGTCCACTCCAGGCCCGCCGACCAGAACCACTCGCTCGTGCTCACGTCGCGGTCCGCGCGGGCCGCGCGCGCGAAGACGCCCACGCCCTGGGCGGGCTCGCCCGGCTCGCGCCACAGCGCCTGGTCGAGGCTTGCGTAGCCTCCCAGGTGGCCGCGCTCGGTCTCCGCGCTCCCGGACGGCGCGAGCGCGCGGCCGTCACGGAAGGCCCCGAGCCGCAGCGTGCCCGGCAGGGCGCTGCGGGGGCCCGGCAGCGCGAAGCGCAGGGTCGCCTCGAGCCAGCCGCTCAGGCTGTCGGCGTCGTCCACCAAAGTGTCGAAGCCGGCGTGGCGGGAGCGGTTGTCGGCGTCGGCCACGCCCGCCGCCAGCTCGAGCCACGGCCAGGGCGCCACCACCAGCACCGCGCTCAGGGCGTTCGGCAGCGGCACCAGCGGGTCGTTGTCGAGCGCCGCGTTCATGAACTGGCGGTCCTCGCTGTTGGCGTAGGCGTTGCGGTCGAAGCTCGTCTGGAGCTCGAGGAAGCCCGCGCGCAGGCGGATGCGGCCGGCGGCGAAGCCCTGCTCGAGCCAGAGCTGGTCCAGGTAGACGGCCTCGTCGAAGTCGGCGTCGTCGGCCGGATCCGAGAAAGCGCCGGTCTCGCGGTTCAGGTGCCGTTCGTACTGTCCCTTCACCTGCGCAAAGGCCACGAGCTCGCGCAGCCCCACGAGCTCTTCGAGATCGACGCGGGCGAGCAGGTCGTAGCTCCCGCTGTGTCCGGTCTCGCCGTCGCGCTCGACGCCGCCGCGCGGCTTCCAGGCCAGGAGCTGCTGGTAGTGGAGCTGGAGCGAGAGGCCCATGCGCTCGAGCCGGCTGCGCAGGCCCGCCGGGTCGCCGAGCAGGCCCGAGGCCGTCCGGGCTCGCGCCGGGCCCGCTGCGCCCGCCGCGAGCAGCGCCGCGAGCGCCACGGCTGCGGCCCCGCGCGCGCTCATCGCCGGTCCGCGCGTCGCCGGCGTTCTACGAGCCGGCGCAAGGCGCCCACGCCGGCCACGCCCCGCGCCGCGCCGTAGGCGAGCACGCGAGGCCCGGCGGCGGCCAGCAGCCCCAGGTAGCCGCGCCGGACCAGTCGCGAGAAGGGTGCCGCCACGCGGAAGCCCACGCGCAGCGCGGGGTCCGGGTGCTCGATCAGCGTGAACAGCTCGATCGCGAAGTCGGCGGTCCGGCCGCGCGTGGCCTCCAGGCGCTCCACGGCCGCGGGCGTGAAGCGGAAGACGAAGTCCGGGTCGCGCGCACGGCCGGGCACGAGCACGGTGTGGCCCGCCTCGGCGCGCAGCGTCCAGGCCCGGCCGGACAGGTGGCTGAAGCGGACCGTGCTGCACGCCTCGGGCAAGACGTGGCGCGCCGCCGCGAGCCACACGGGATGCGTCTCGAACAGGCGCCGCAGGCGCGCGACGTGGGGATCCTCGCCGGCGTCGTGGTCGGCCGACGCGCGCTGCTTCGTCACGGCCCGCTGCACCCGCTCGCCACGCTACGGGCGGGGAGCACGCGCCGGACGTGCGAGCGCAGCAGCTCGCCGAAGCGCGAGTCGCCGAGCGGCTGGCGGTAGCAGCGCTGGAGGATGTCCACGTCGGGCCCGCCGTTGCCCTCGATCAGCACCGGGCCGTCGGCCAGGATGGCGATGTCCCACCCGATCACGGCCCAGCGCGGGAAGGCGGCGTGGGCCCGCCTCGCCAACGCGAGCGTCTCCCACCAGCAGGGCAGCGGCCGGCCCCGGATCTTGGCGTGGGTGTCGGGGTGGATCTCGCACCAGCCGACGTCCGGCCGCAAGCCGACGTCGGTGGCGGCGCCGAGCATCCCGGTCCGCAGGTCCACCGCCGCGGCGATCCCTCCCGAGTGGAAGTTGTCCACCGCCTTGCCGGGGCCCAGGGCCATGCGCAGGACCGCGTGGGTGACCTCGAACCCGCCGCACCCGTCGGCCACGGTCATCACGCGCACCGTCGAGAGCGCTCCGTTGCACAGGTCGAGTAGGTCGGGATGGTTCACCAGCCGGGGCTGCACGAGGTGCGGCGCGAGCTCGCCGAGCCGCGCGAGGTGGGCGAGCAGCCCGGCGTGGGTCAGCACGACTCCGTCGTCGCGCCGCCAGCGCCCGGCGCCCTCGCGGCGCCAGCACTCCACGCCCAGGCCGCCGCGGCCGGCGGCGGGCTTCACGAACAGGTCCTGGTCGCCGAGCGCAGGCCCGGCTCCGGTCGCGGCGCTCGGGCGCGCGCCGGGCGCGGCCCGCAGCAGCACTGGCGCGCACGGCAAGTCCCGCTCGCGGCAACGGGCGGCGAAGCGGAGCTTGTCCGAGAGCGTGAGGCGCTCCTCGCCCGCGCCCGGCTCCTCGCGGACGAAGCGGAACAGGCCGCCCTTGGTCTCGAAGCGGTGCAGGTAGCTCCCCGCGCGGCGCGCGAGCTCGGCGTCGAACAGCTCGAAGACGTAGTACCAGGGCGGCAGCACGTCGTGGGTCGCCGCGAGCCGCAGCTGCTCGGCGAGCTGGCGTGCCCGGCCCTTGCCGGTCCTGCGCGCCACCGCGCGCCCGTGCAGCGACGTGAACCAGACCGCCGTGAGCGCCACGACCGCGGGCCACAGCAGCAGCGCGCCGAGCAGGCGCGCGCGCGCCAGGGCTCCGCGCTCGCGCCAGACCTCGCGCCGCCAGAAGTCGTGGAGGAACGCGGCCGGGGAGCCGGCGTCCGGCCGGCCCCGGCGCAGGAGCCCGAGGGGCGGGCAGTAGAGGATCCGCGTGCGGTAGCGCTCGCAGCCGCGCTTCTCTTGGAGCAGCGCGGCCAGCAGGCGGTAGACCCACGTCGAGCGTCCGTCCGGCCCGGCGAAAGCCGCCGCCAGGCGGGTGACGTCCGCGCGCAGCAGGTCGGCCAGGCGCGGTCTGGAGCGGTGGATGGTCACGAAGAGCCGCGCACCTCGAGGGTCCCGTGTCCGAAGCCCGCGGCAGGCTAGTCTGCTGCCCGCGGCCGGTCCATCGGGAGCCGGTGGACCATGGCGCTGGGAGAATGACGAAAGCATGAACGACGCGCCGCTGCGCGTGGCGATCCTGCTCTACAGCGCGAAGGCGACGGGCGCCCGCCGCCAGAAGCTCCGCCTCGCCAACGGCTTCGCGCGGCGCGGCTGCCAGGTCGAGCTCGTGCTGGTGCGCGCGCACGGCGCGTTGCTCGGCTCGGTCGCGCCCGAGGTGCGCGTGGTCGCGCTCCCGGGCATGGCGTTGCGCGGAGCGGCCGCGCTGGGCCTGGGCAGCGCGTGGCGCATGGCGGCCGCGCTGCCGTCGCTCGTGGCTTATCTGCGGCGCGCGCGGCCCGACGTGCTGCTCGCGGGCAACACGCCCGCCGCGCTGCTCGCGGCTCCGGCGCACCGGTTGGCGCGCGTGGAGCGCGTGCGCCTGGCCGCGTGCGTCACCAACCACCTCTCGGGCGCGCGCCGGCCGGGCGCAGCGGCCGAGCGCTGGCTCGCGCGCCGGGTGCTGCCCTTCGCCGACGCCGTGGTCGCGGTGGGCGAGGCGGTGGCGCGCGACGTGCGCGCCGAGGTCCCCGCCGTCGCGTCCCGGCTCGTGACCCTGCACAACCCCGTGATCGGCGACGACCTGGCCCGCCGCCGCGCGGCGCCCGCGCCGCACCCCTGGCTCGCGGACGGCGGGCCGCCCGTGGTGCTTGGCTGCGGCCGCCTCGAGCCCCAGAAGGATTTCGCAACCCTGCTGCGCGCGTTCGCGCTCCTGCGTCGCGAGCGCGCCGCGCGGCTCGTGGTCTTCGGCGAGGGGCCCGACCGGCGCGCGCTCGGCGAGCTGGCCGCATCGCTCGGGGTCGCGCACGACGTGGCGCTTCCGGGCTGGATCGACGATCCCTTCCCGGCCATGGCGCGCGCCAGCCTGCTCGTGCTGTCGTCGCGCTGGGAGGGCATGCCCAACGTGCTGATCGAGGCCCTGGCCTGCGGGTGCCCGGTGGCGAGCACCGATGCGCCCGGCGGCTCCCGCGACGCGCTGGCGGGCGGCGCGCTCGGCCCGCTCGTGCCACCGGGCGATCCGCGCGCCCTGGCCGACGCCATGGCCACCGTCCTGCGCAGCCCGCTGCCGCGCGCGACGCTCGAGGCGGGCGCGGCGAGCTTCGCGGAGGCGAGCTCGGTCGAGGGGTGGCTCTCGTTGCTCGGCTCCCTGGCGGACGTCCGCAGCTGACGCCGGCAGCCGGAGGGAGGGAACCGGGCCGGCGGGTGGGTGCCGTCGTTCCTGGGGGTGGTCGACGCTCCATGCCGACGGATCGCGATTCGAGCGCGTCCGGGAGCTACTGGTCGGCTTCGCCGAGCACGCGTACGGCCTGGCCCTCGGCCAGGCCGGCCCCCTCGCCGACCACGAGCGCCTCGCCGCCGGAGAGCCCGCGCGAGACCAGCATGCGGCCGTCGCCCGCCGGGCCCGCGATCTCGAGCGGCTGGCGGCGCAGGCGGCCCTCGGTCACCACCCAGGCGAAGGTCGCGCGACCTTCGCTGCGCACGGCCTCGCCCGGCACCAGCACCACCGGCGCCGCCTCACCGCCCGCCTCGGGCGCCACCTCGCTCAGGAACGTGATGCGCACGCTCATGTCGGGCCGCAGCCACTCGTCGGGCTCGAGGATGTGGACCTCCACCTGGAGCGTGCCCTTCTGGCGGTTGATCTGGGGATGGAGCTTCACCACGCGCGCGGCGTAGCTGCGCTCGGGGTAGGCCTCGGGCCGCACGCGCGCCGGCTGATCCATGGCGATGCGCGAGAGGTCGGACTCGTTCACGTCGAGCTCCGCGCGCAGCTCGTCGAGGTTGGCCATGCGGATCAGCTCGCCCGAGCCCGCGAAGCCGCCCGGCACCGCGATCTCGCCCACCTCCTTGAACTTCTCGAGGATCACGCCCGCGGTGGGGGCGCGGATCACGGTGTCCTCGAGGTCCACCTTCTGGCGCGCCAGCTGGGCCTGGATCCGCGCCACCTCGGCCTGGGCCACCTGGAGCTGGTTCTGCTTCACGTCGAGGGCCGCCTCGGAGGAGACGTCGAGCCGGCGCAGCTCGTCCAGGCGCGCGAGCTCCTTGCGGAAGAGCTCCACGTTGGCGCGCGCCACGCGCAGCGCGGCCTCGGACTCCTGGAGGGCCGCCTGGTATTGGCGGGCGTCGAGCTCGACGAGCGCCTGGCCCCGGCTGACGCGCTCGCCTTCCTCCACCAGGTAGCGCTCGATGCGGCTCGGCACGCGCACGCCGAGCGAGATGTAGCGGTCGCCCGTCACGACGTAGCCCGATCCCGTGAGCAGCTCGGCCGCCGGCGCCGCCGCGCCGCCGCCGAGCTCGGCGTAGGCCACGCGCACCTCCAGCGGGCCGCCCGCCAGCAGCCGCCAGACGAGCAACGCGGCCAGCAGCAACGCCGCGGCGCCGGCCGCGAGCCATCCGCGCGGCGGGCCGCGCCGCGCGGGCAGCGCGTCGCGGTCGATGCGCAGGGCAGCGAGCTGGTCGCGCGCGGCGCGTCGCTCCTCCACCGCTAAGCCTTCCGCAGCGCTTCGACCGGGCGCAGGTTCGCGGCTCGCGCCGCCGGGAAGAAGCCGCCCACCAGCCCGATCGCGAGCGAGAGGGCGAGCGCCAGGCCCAGGTCGGCGAAACCCACGCGCAGCTCGATCACGTTGGTCGTGAAGGTGGCGGCGCCGAAGGCGATGCCGCCGAGCAAGAGCGAGAGCGTCCGGCCGAGCAGCGCGGCCAGCAGCCCGCCCGCGGCGAAGCCCAGCAGCGCCAGCGCCAGCGCCTCCAGCAGGAAGGACCCGCGGATCGACGCGCGCGAGAAGCCGAGCGCGCGCAGGGTGCCGATCTCGGCGCGGCGCGCCTGCACCGCGGCGTAGAGCGTGTTGGTGGCGCCGAAGGTGGCGCCGACGCCGGCCAGCACGGCGAGCCCGATCACGATCCAGTAGAACACGTTGGCCGACTCGGCCTGCTGGGCGTAGTACTCGGTCTCGGGCGTGGCTCCGAGCGCCCAGCGCGAGTCGTCGCCGATGCGCCGGGCCAGCGCGTCGCGGTCCGCGCCGTCGGCCACGCGCAGGCGCACGCCGGAGTAGGGCACCGGGCGCTTGGCGTCGGCCGCCAGCTCGCGCACGTCCACCCAGACTTCGCTTTCCAGGGAGGAGCCGCCCGACTCGAAGACCCCCACCACCTTCCATGTCTGGCGGCCGAAGGCGAGGTCCGATCCGAACGTGGCGCCGACGTAGCGGCCGGCCACGCCGCGGCCCACGAGCGCCTCGCCGGCGGAGGGCCGGATCATGCGGCCCTCCACGATGCGCACGTCGCGGTGCACGCGCAGCGCGATCTCCTCGACGCCCCGCACCAGCACGTTCTCGCGTCCGCCGCCCTGGGTGGCGAAGAAGGGCTGCACCACCAGCTCGGGCGAGGCGAGCGGCTCGCCGCCGGCGTCGCGGGCCACGCCGTCGAACCAGCGCAGGGCCTGGAACGCCTCGAGCGGCACGGCGCTCGAGCCGTCGTTGGTGGAGCCCTTGCGCAGCACCACGAGCGTGCGCTCGTCGCCCGTGGAGACCAGCGTGCGGCGCAGGCTCGAGACCAGGCCCGCGAACAGCGTCGTGGCGATCACCACGAGCGCGATCACCCCCACCGTGAGCGCGCTGCGCGTGCGCCGCGCCGCGAGGTTCCCGAGCGAGTAGCGGAGCGGGAGAGGCACGGATCAGAAGACCTCGCGCAGGGTGGCGGCCACGCCCCGGCGCGCGGCCCCGAAAGAGGGCACCACGCCCGAGATCATCCCCACGAACAGCGCCAGGAAGAGCCCCTGGACCAGGATGGCCGGCGTCACGATGAAGCTGCCGAGCGGCCCGAGCGCCGGGTTCCAGCCGCCCGCCTGGGCGCGCAGGGCGCTGGTGATGGCCAGCGCCGCCAACGTGCCGCCCGCGCCCCCGAGCAGGGAGAGCAGCACGCCCTCGGCCAGCAAGGTTCCGAACACCAGGCGCCGGCCGAAGCCCACGGCCTTGAGCACCGCGATCTCGCCCAGCCGCTCGCGCACCGACATGCTGGCCGTGTTGGCCGCGATGAACACCAGGCACAGCGTGACCAGCCCCGTCACCAGCAGGATCACGGTCACGAAGCCCTCGAGCTGGCTGAAGAAGTTCTTGAAGTAGCTCTTCTCGCTCTCCGAGGCGGTCTCGGCCTCCGAGTTGCGGAACATCTCGTCGATCTCGAGCATGAGCGCGTCCGCACGCGCCGGATCGTCCACCCGCACCCAGACCGTGCCCAGGAAGTCGAGGCCTCCGCCCTGGGCCTGGAGCGCCTGGTCGAGGTACTCGCGCTGGAACCAGAAGTGGGGCGCACGCTCGTTGGGGATCTCGCCCACGATCTGGAACTCGAGCTTCACGGGGAAGATGGTGCTTTCCAGCGTCACCCGGTCGCCGAGCTTCCAGCCGCGCTCGTCGAGCGTGCCGCGGCCCACGATGGCGCCGTCGCGCTGGCGGCGGAAGGCCTCGATCTGCTGCGGGTCGAGCCCCCAGTCCTCCCAGACCACGCCGATCGGCTCCGGCTCCACCGCGAAGTTGGGGAAGGTCACGCCCTCGTCCACGTCGAAGGCGCCGCCGAACCAGGTCCAGCTCGCTGCGCCCACCACGCCGGGCCGCGAGCGGATCTTCTGGAGGTACGCGTAGGGCAGGGGGTAGACGAGCCCCGCCTCGTTGTGCACGACGATGCGCTGGTTCGACGCCACGTCCTCGAGGATGGCGTCGAGCCCGGCGGGCATGGTGAGCAGCAGACACACCAGCGCGATGGCCAGCGCCATGGCGCCGGCCGTGAGCAGCGTGCGCAGCTTGTTGCGCGTCAGGTTGAGCCAGACGAGGGGCAGGAACTTCATCGCGAGACCTCGCGGGGCGCCGGCGTGTGCGCGGCCTGGCCGTCCACCAGCACGCCCTTGTCCATGTGCCGGGTCTCGTCCACGTAGGGCTCGCCGCGCGGGTCGTGGGTCACCATCACCACGGTCTTGCCGAACTCGCGGGCCAGGTCGCGCAGCAGGGAGAGGATCTCCACGGCGTTGCGAGCGTCGAGATCGCCGGTGGGCTCGTCGGCCACGACGATCTCGGGATCGCTCACGATGGCGCGCGCGATGGCCACGCGCTGCTGCTCGCCGCCCGACAGCTCGCTCGGCTTGTGCTCGGCGCGCTCCTCGAGACCGACGATGCGCAGGGCCGTCATCGCCCGGGCGCGCCGCTCGGCCTTGGGCAGGTGGGTGAGCAGCAGCGGCAGCTCCACGTTGGCGCGGGCGTTCAGCACCGGGATCAGGTTGAAGAACTGGAAGACGAAGCCCACGTGGCGCGCGCGGAACCTGGCGAGCTCGTCCTCGGACAGGTCCACGAGCTTCTGGCCGGCCACCACCACCGAGCCGGAGCTCGGCCGGTCGAGGCCGGCCAGGATGTTGAGCAGCGTGCTCTTGCCCGAGCCCGAGGGGCCCATCAGCGCCACGAAGCGCCCGCGCTCGATGCGCAGGCTCACGCCCTCGAGGGCGTGGACTTCGTCCGCGCCGCGGCGGTAGACGCGCGAGACGTCCGAGAGCTCGATCACGGCGGGTCGTTCCCCTGGGCTTGGGCGCGCGCGGGCGAGCTTAGCAGCGCGGGCGCCCGCGCTGGTCCGGCGACGTGGGGCGCGGCCGGGCACCCGGATCCGTCCGCGCACCCGCTTGCTGGCGCCGCCTTCGCGCCCACCCCTGGCGCCGCCGCGCGCGCGGGCCGATCCTCGCGGCCGCCACGCTGCCGGGAGCCCGCTCCGAGGACGCCGCCCGCCATGCCGTATTTCACGCGCTACCAGTGGACGGTGCTGTTCGCGGCCTGGCTCGGCTGGGGCTTCGACGTCTTCGACGGGCTGCTGTTCAACTACGTCGCTCCCAACTGCGTGCCCACCCTGCTCGGCCTGCCCATCGGCTCGCCCGAGGCCCGCCAGGCCACGCTCTACTGGACGGGCCTCCTGACCTCGGTGCTGCTCCTGGGCTGGGCGGCGGGCGGGGTGCTGTTCGGCCTGGTCTGCGATCGCATCGGCCGTACGCGCACGCTGCTGATCACCATGCTGCTCTACGCGTTCGGCACCGCCGCCTGTGCGTTCGCGCCGGACATCGGGTGGCTGCTTGCGTTCCGAGTGGTCGCCTCGCTGGGCATCGGCGGCGAGTGGGCGGCGGGGGCGTCCATGGTGGCCGAGACCGTGCCCGAGGAGAAGCGCGTCGAGGCGGGCGCGCTGCTCTACACCGCCGCGCCCATGGGCCTGTTCCTGGCCACCTTCGTGAACATGCAGGTGGCGGGTGACTGGTTCGTGGACAGCCCCGAGACCTCCTGGCGCTACGTGTTCCTGTTCGGCCTGCTGCCGGCGGGAGCCGCCTTCCTGGTGCGCCTGTTCGTGGAGGAGCCCGAGCGCTGGCGCGAGGGGCGCGGCCGCTCCCAGGCGCGCATCGCCGAGCTGTTCAGCCCGGAGCTGCGCGGCCTCACGCGCTCGGGCTTCGTGATGGCGCTGGTGGCGCTGCTCACCTGGTGGAGCTGCAACGCCTTCATCCCGGTCGTCTCGAGCGGCCTGGCGCGCACGGCCGCCGAGGCGCGGGCGACGCAGGCGCTGATCGAACAGTGGAAGACCCACGCCACCGCGTGGTTCAACCTGGGGGGCCTGATCGGGACCCTGCTCACCATCCCGGTCGCCAAGCACCTGGGACGCCGCACCATGTTCGCCGTCTACTTCGTCGCCTCGGCGGCGTCGATTTTCGCCACGTTCGGCCTGGATCTGGCGCCGCAGGTCCGCCTCGCGCTGTACTTCGCGATCGGGCTCTCGGTGTTCGGCGTATTCGGGAGCTTCACCTACTACCTGCCCGAGCTCTTCCCCACGCGCGTGCGCGGGACGGGGGCGGGCTTCTGCTACAACGTTGGCCGCGTGGTCGCCGCGGCGGGCCCGTTCGCCGTGGGCGCCATCGCGGCCCGCGGCGCCACCGCCCCGGTCGACGTGCTCTTCTGGGTCGGCTTCATCCCGCTGCTGGGCCTGGCCTTCATGCCCTGGGTGGTGGAGACCCGCGGCAAGCCGCTCGCGGACTAGAAGGGCGTGCGCATCGCGATCCGTCGGAGGAAGAACGCGAGCTGCTCGAGCAACGCCGGTCCGGCTCCCCCTACTTCAACGATTCGTCGGGTGCGCCCATGTACACGTGGATCACCCGGTGCAGGCCGTAGAGCAGGGGGGTGATGGCGATGGCCACGGCCGCCTTGAAGGCGTAGCCGCTGGTCGAGGTGTTCAGGAAGTCGGCGAAGGTGAAGGCGGTCTCGGCCTGGCTCTGGCCCAGGGCGGCGGGCACGTAGAGGCCGATGAAACCCACCACGAAGCTGTCGATCAGCTGGCTCACCACCGTGGAGCCCGTGGCGCGCAGCCACAGGTGACGCCCGCCGGTCCGCCGCCGCAGGGCGCGGAACACCGACACGTCCACGAGCTGGGCCACGAGGAACGCCGTGATCGAGCCGACGATGATCCAGCGCGACTGGAGGAACACGCGCGCGAAGGACGCGTCGTCGATGGGCGAGAAGGAGGCCGCCCGCACCCACTGGGCGAGCCACAGCATGAAGAAGGCGTAGGCGATCACTGCGGCGGCCATGAAGCTGAGGCGCCGCACGCCGTCGCGCCCGAAGTACTCGTTGACCACGTCAGTGGCGATGAACACGAGCGGCCAAAGGATGACACCGCAGCTCAGCGTGAACGTGTGCCAGGGTGTGGCCACCTGGAAGAGCTTCCCGCCCACCAGCTCGGCCAGCAGCGCGTTGCCCACGAAGAAGACCCCGAGCGCCTGGAAGACGAGCTGCCGGCGGGCCGCGAAGCGCTCCATCGTCGCGTCCATGACCCCTCCGCTACCCGATCACCAGCGCGCCCGAGGCGATCAGCGCAGCGAGCACTGCGCACAGCCCGAGCCGGTACCAGCCGAACACCGCGAGCCCGTGGCGGCTGAGGAAGGCCACCAGCCAGCGCACGGCCAGGGCGGCCGAGAGCGTCGCCACGGCCAGGCCGAGCAGCGCGTTGGCGGCACCGAGCTGCTCGAACAGGTCGGGCGTGCCGGCAGCGGCCGAGCGGCGCAGGTTGCTGGCCAGCTTGTAGAGGCAGGCCGCGCCGAGCGTCGGCAGGCCCAGCAGGAAGGAGAACTCGGCGGCCTCGCGCGGCCGCAGTCCGAGCAGCGTGCCGCCCGCGATGGTCATCATGGAGCGCGAGGTGCCCGGCCACATGGCCACGCACTGGAACAGGCCGATGACCAGCGCGTGGCGGAAGGGCAGCGCCTCGAGCGCGGCCGGCGCCAGGTCGGCCGAGCCCGCCGAGCCCGCGGGACTGCCGGGTCGGGCGCCGTCGGCGCCGCGGCGGCCCAGCCAGATCATCCACACGCCGCCGAGCGCGAGCGCCGCGAGCACGGGCGGCGCGTGGAAGAGCTTCGCCTCGATCCATTCGTCGAGGAGCGGCCCGAGCAGCGCGGCCGGCAGGAACGCGACCACGAGGCAGAGCAGCAGCCGCTGCCCCGCGGCGTCGCGCCCCACGGCGCCGCGCAGCATCCGGGCCACGTGCGTCCGGTACAGGCCGGCGACGGCCAGGATCGCGCCACCCTGGATCACGATGTTGAAGGCGTCCACCGCCCGCTTGCGCTCGGGGTCGTCGAGCCCGAGCAGGGCCGAGGCGAGGATGAGATGGCCCGTGGAGCTGACCGGCAGGTACTCCGTGATGCCCTCGACGAGCCCGAGCACTACGGCTTGCCACCACTCCAGGTCCGTGTCTCCCGCCCGACGGGCCGCCGGAAGCTAGCGGGCGGTGCGCGCCCGGGCGAGGCTCGCCAGCAGCAACAATCCGGGTACGGCCAGCGCGGCGGTGAGCGCGAAGAAGGATCCCCAGGCGAGCTGGTCGGCCAGCCAGCCGCCGCCGGCCGAGAGCACCGTGCGCCCGCCCGCCACGAGCGAGGTGAGCAGCGCGTACTGGGTGGCGGTGAACTCCGCGCGGCACAGGCTCGAGAGGTACGCGACGAAGGCCGCCGAGCCGAGGCCGCCCGTGAAGCCGTCGGTGCCCACCACGACGGCCAGCAGGCCGAGGTCGGGGCCCACCTGGGCCTGGAGCGAGTAGAGCAGGTTGGTGGCGGCCTGGAGCACGCCGCCCGCGAGCAGCGCCCGGAAGATCCCGAGCCGCGCCACCAGCACGCCGCCGGCAAGCACGCCCGCGGCCGTGGCCATGATCCCGAACACCTTGGTCACACTTGCGATCTCGACACCCGAGAAGCCGAGCTCCACGAAGAACGGGTTCGCCATCACGCCGGAGATGGCGTCGCCGAACTTGTAGAGCAGGGCGAACGCGAGGATCGTGAGCCAGCGCGGCCGCGTGGCGAAGTCGCGCAGCGGATCGAGGAAGGCGTGGGCCGTGCCGCCCCGGGGCGCGCGTCCGCGCGCCGGCGCCGGCGGCTCGGCGGCCAGCAGCACGGCCAGCATGCCCACGCCGAGCAGCGCCGCGAGCACCGCGAACACCGTGCTCCATGGCAGCCAGTCCGAGAGCGCGATGGCGCCCGCGCCGGCCGCCAGCAGGCCCACGCGATAGCCCACCTGGGTCGCCGCCGCGCCGGCTCCCTGCTCGTGCTCGCGCAGGATCTCGATGCGCCAGGCGTCGATGGCGACGTCCTGGCTGGCCGAGAGGAAGGCCACCACCAGCGCCCACAGCGCCGTGGCCAGGGGGGCACGCGCCGGGTCGGTGCCACCGAGCGCGAGGATCGCGAGGGCCAGGCCGAGCTGCGTGGCGAGCGCCCAGCCGCGCCGCCGGCCGAGACGCGCCGAGAGCCACGGAACCGGCAGGTGATCCATGGCCGGGGCCCACAGGAATTTCAGCGCGTAGGGCAGTCCGACCAGGGCGAAGAGTCCGATCGTGGTCTTGTCCACACCGACCCGGGCGAGCCAGTAGGAGAGCGTGGCGGTGGTCAGCAGCAGCGGGAGCCCGCTCGCGAAGCCCATGGCCAGCACCGCCAGCAGCCGCGGATCCGCGTAGAGCGCGAGCGCTTCGCGCAGGCTCTGCTTCGCACCCTCGCGCGGGCCCCGGTCCCCACCCTCGGGTGCGCTCACGGCACGCGCGCTCGCGCTCGCTCGGCGAGGTCCGTGGCACGCTCGAGCAGGGCGCGGCTCGCATCGCGCCAGCTCGGGCACCAGGCTGGGCCGAGCTCGCGCACGTGGGCGCGCTCCCGCTCGGCGTCGAAGTCCAGCAGCAGCCTCGCCAGCGCGTCGGGCCGCCCCGGGTCGAAGTAGCGCGCGTGGCGGCCGCCCGCTTCACGATGGCCGGGCAGGTCGCTCGCCAGCACGGGCAAGCCGAGATGCAGCGCCTCGACGATGGGCAGGCCGAAGCCCTCGGCGCGGGAGGCCTGCACCAGCGCGGTGGCGCGCCGGTAGGCGAGGATCAGCTCGCCATCCTCGAGGTCGCCGCGCACGAACAGCCGGCGCCCGCGCTCGGGGTGGCGGGCCATGCGCGCCACGACGTCGGCGCACGACCAGCCTTCGCGGCCCGCCACCAGCAGCTGGGCGCATCCCCCGGCCTGCCACACGCGCTCGAACGCGTCGAGTAGCAGCGCGTGGCCCTTGCGCGGCTCGAGCGTGCCGACGCAGAGGAAGAGCGGCGCGTCGCACGCCGCGCCGGTGAGAGTTTCGGCGCCGGGACCGGGAGGCACCGCAGCGTCGAGGTCCGAGCCGGGCCGCACCACGGCGCACGCAGGCAGTGGCGCGCCCGCGCCCTGGCCCCGCCACCAGTCGGCGAGATCGGCCCGGGTCGCCTCGGAGAAGGTCAGCAGGAAGTCGGCCCGCTCGAGCAGCCAGCGCAGCGCGCCCACGAAACGCTCGGGCAGCTCCGGCGCGAACCACTCCGGGTGGCGGACCGGAAGGATGTCATGGACGAGCGCGCCGAGCGCCGCGCCCGCGAGCCGCGCGCGCTCCACGGCGGGCAGCAGCCCGGGTGCCCACAGGGAGTCGGCGAGCAGCAGCAGGTCGCCCGGTCCCGGCGCCAGGGGAGCCGTCCGCGCCGCGCGTGCGTCCGCGCGCCTGGACGGATCGATGAGGGCGCGCGCGGGCAGGCCGCCGAGCCTTCCCTCCCGGCTCGCCACCGGCAGCGCCGCGACGCCGAGCGGCGCCAGCGCCGCGCCCGCGTGCTGGACGAGGTTGCGCACCACGCGCCGCGTGCCCGAGTGGTGCCCGGCGCGTTCGGCGCTGCGCGTGCAGTCGAGCAGCACGCGCCGGACGGGCGCGGCGCCCACGTCCACGGCCTCGCCTGCGGGCGGCGCGCCCAGGCTAGACCGCCGCGGGCGCGGCGGCTCCGGCTCCCTCGTCGCGCGGCTGGCGCTCGGCCAGCCAGCGGCGCGCGCGCGTCGGGTAGAAGGCGAGCGTCACGAGGTCGTAGACCAGCCGGCCCGTGCGCGAGAGCTCGAGCTGGGCGTGCTCGTCCCGGAGCAGCCCGGCCGCGACCAGGCGTGGCAGGAGCTCGGGGAAGTCGCGCTCGACGGGGCCGCCGAAGGCGTCCTCGTACTCGCCGCGGTGCAGCGGCCGCCCGTCGCCCAGGGTGCGGGCGACGAAGAGCGTCTTGCGGTCGGCCTGCTCCAGCGCGAAGACCCCCTCCACCGGGCTGCGTCCCGCCTCCACCGCCGCGAGGTAGGCGTCGAGCCGGGTCTGGTTGCGGTACACGGTGAAGCCCAGGTGGGAGGCCGCGCTCACGCCCACGCCCAGCTGGTAGCCCGCGCCGAAGCCGTCGATGCAGGGTGCGCGCTCGTAGCGTGCGCCGCGGAAGTCGTTGCGGCGGAAGGTGTGCCAGCGCGTCTGGGTGAAGCCCAGCTCGCCGGCGGCGCGCTCGACGAAATCGCGCCAGGCCACGAGCCGCGGCAGGTCGAGCCGCTCGGCATCCTCCACGGCGTGGCGCAGGGGCGTGTGCTCGTTGAGCCGCAGCCCGTAGAGGGTGACGGTGTGCACGCCGCGCGCGTCCACCGCGGCGAGATCGCGCCGGAAGCTCTCGTGGCTCTGGCGCGGCAGGCCGTACATGAGATCGACGTTGGTGACGAAGCCGCCGTCCACCAGCCGCTCGCAGGCGTCGAGCGCCTGCTCGGGGCCGTGCCGGCGGTGGGCCGCGTCGAGCACCGCCGGGTCCAGGCTCTGGATGCCCATGCTGACCCGCTCGATGCCGTGGGCCCGCAGCACGCGCAGGTGCTCCTCGCTCACGGACTCGGGCGACGCCTCCACGGTGTGGGACGCGCCCTCCTCGCGAGCCAGGCGCGCGAAGACCGCCTCGAGCAGGCGGTCGAGCAGGTCCGCCGGGAGCACCGTGGGCGTCCCGCCGCCCACGTAGAGCTGGGGCATGGACTTGCCCGCGCCCGCCCAGGCCAGCTCGCGCTCGACGGCGCGCACGTAGCGCTCCATGATCTCGCGGTCGGCGCCCACGCGCTTGGCGTAGAAGCAGAAGGTGCAGCCGTAGTTGCAGAACGGGACGTGCACGTAGAGCCGCAGCAGCGAGCCGCCGGGCCGCTCGCGCTCGGCGCCGGGCCGGGGCCGGAAGTCCGGCGCCGACATGGGGTAGACGTGAGCCGCCTCGTAGTGGACGCGCGGGACGAGCCCGACCGCGGCCGCGATCTCGGCCACGTGCTTCAGGTCGGCTTCGGAACGGGGCGGGCTCGCAGGCGGCATGGTCTCCTCCCGGACGGCGGTTTCAGGCAGCCGGGCGGCGGGCGGCCGCGCGGCGGAAGACTTCCTCGTAGCGCGCGACCCAGCCCTCGCGCGTGGGGCCCGCATCCGCATCGCCGCGCGCCGAGTCGCCGAGCTTGCGGCGCAGGCCGGCGTCGCCGAGCAGGCGCGCGAGGCAGGCCGAAAGCGCCTCCGCGTCGCCCAGCGGGAAGAGCAGGCCGTTCTCCCCGTCGCGAATCCCTTCGCGCGCCGTGGGGACGTCGCTCATCACGATGGGCAGGCCGCAGGCCTGGGCCTCGCGGCA
>Ga0302046_10001076_pt1 | contig 25848 bp, 20 predicted proteins | sample RVTome_11_FD_200261 | JGI IMG/M metagenome (GOLD analysis project Ga0302046, IMG submission 200261) | Soil microbial communities from uranium-contaminated site in the Upper Colorado River Basin, Wyoming, United States - RVT147D111 (version 2) ... | reverse complement strand
GGCGCACGGCGGCGAGAGCGTCGAGCCTCGCCCGGACGGCCGTCTCGCTCCAGTCGGGCACGACTCCGTCGTGGTCGTGGATGCCGAGGTCGACGGCGGAGGCGGGGCTGAGCGCCCAGAGATGGATGAAGGCCTCATCAACGAGGCCGTGGAAGGTGACTGTCATCTCGCCAGGCTAAACGGGGCCCGCCGACGGCCGGAGTCGGCGAAGGTGGTCACGCCACCCCGCGCGACCACACCTCGATGAGACGCCGGTACTCGGGGCTGCTCACCGCCAGCTCGGCGTGCGTGCCGTCGGCGATGAGGCGGCCTCGGTCGATCATGACCACCCTGTCAGACCGCTCGGCACTCCGCAGCCGGTGGGCGATCACCACCGAGGTCCTCCCCGCAAGCAGCACCCGCAGTGCCCCCTCGACCTCGGCCTCGGTCTCCGGGTCGAGGTTGGACGTCGCCTCGTCGAGGACGATGACCGATGGCTCGGCGAGGAAGGCCCTCGCCAGGGCTATGAGCTGGCGCTCCCCCGCCGAGAAGCGGCTCCCACGTTCCCGGATCTCGGTGTCGAGCCCCTCGGGAAGGGACCCGATCCAGTCGTCGATCCCCATGGCCCGGCAAACGTCGAGGATGTCCCCGTCGGTGGCGTCCGGCCGGGCGTACCGGATGTTGTCGCGCAGCGTCCCGTTGAACAGGAAGTCGTCTTGCGGGATGAGGGCGATCTTGCTGGCACGCGAGGCGAACGTGAGGTCGGCGAGATCGTGCCCGTCGACACGGACCGATCCCGAGGTGGGGTCGTAGAACCGCAACAGCAACTTGGCGATCGTCGACTTCCCGGCGCCCGTCTCCCCGACCACTGCGAGGCGCTCTCCCGGGGCGACGTCCAGGTCGATGGCGTGGAGCACGGGGCGGTCACCGTCGTAGCCGAACGTCACGTCCTCGAAGGACAGTCGACCTGCCACGTCTGCGGGGAGGTCGTACGCCCCTTGGCGCTCGTTGACCACCGGGCGAGTGTCGAGCAGCTCGAACAGCTTGCCGAGGGCCGCCAGGGCCGCCTGGAGGAGGTTGTACACATTGGCGAGGTTGATGATCGGCTGGAAGAACCAGTCGAGGTACAGCAGGAAGGCGATGAGGGAGCCGAGGCTGAGATCGCCGCCGACGACCCGCCGCCCTCCGAAGAACAGGGCGGCGGCGATTCCGACGGTGCGCAGGAACGACACCGTCGGGAAGTACCACGAGATCGCCTTGGCCGCCGTCATGTTGGCGTCGAAGTACCGCTCGTTGATCCGAGCGAAGTTGACCGACTGCTCGTGCTCCTGGGTGAAGGCCTGGACGACACGAACGCCGGTGATGCCTTCCTGGAGGCTGGCGAGAACCCGGCCGATGCGGTCACGCACCTGCTCGTAGGCGATCGACACCTGCCTCTGGAAGGCGACGCTCACGGCCACTAGCACCCCGATGATGGCGAGCATCTCGAGGGCGAGCTGCCAGTCGAGCAGCAGCATGGCGACGCCGACGCCGACGGCCGTCAACAGGTTCGTGAGCGCCATCACGGCGCCCTCGTTGACGAACTCGGTCATCGCCTCGATGTCCGACGTCATGCGGCTCACCAGCACTCCGGTCTTCGATCTCCCGTAGAACGGCAGGTCGAGGCGCATCAGGTGCCCGAACACGCGGTTGCGGAGCTCGAACAGGAAACGCTCGCCCACCCACGCCACGGCGTACTGCGAGACCCGTTGGGCGACGTACTGGACGGCGAGCAGTGCGATGAAGACGAGCGCCGCCACGGCGATCGCTCGCTCGTCGCCGGCCTCGATCCCTGCGTCGATGCCGCCTCGAACGGCCAGTGGGCCGAGGAGACGCGCCGCCGTAGCCAGGATCGTCGCTGCCAGCGCACCCATCGCCGGCCAGAGCAGGTGCCTACCGACCCGGGCGGCTCGCCTGAGGAGGCGTCCCGGTGCGACGATGTCGTGGTCGCCGCCGTAGCTTGCGTACTTCATGGCATCCCCTCGGCGCCGTCCCCGTCTGCCACCCTCGCCAGCACCTCGCCGTATCTCGGGATGGCGGAGAGCAGCTCCTCGTGCGTCCCGACGGCCGCGATCCTGGCGCCTTCGAGGAACACGACCCGGTCGACGAGGGCGAGAGTCGACGATCGGTGGGCGATGATGACCGTGGTCCTCCCGTCCATCACCTTGCGCAGCGCCTCCTGGATCTCCGCCTCGACGACTGCGTCGACCGATGACGTCGCATCGTCGAGTATGAGCACCCTCGGATCTCGCAGCACCGCCCTGGCCAGGGCGACCCGCTGCCGCTGACCCCCCGAGAGGCTGTGGCCGCGCTCCCCGACGACGGTGTCGTACCCCTCGGGGAGGTCGCAGATGAAGCCGTGAGCCTGGGCGAGCCTGGCGGCCGTCGTCACCTCCTCGATGCTGGCCCCCATCGCTCCGAGCGCGATGTTGTCCCGTACCGTGGCCGAGAACAGGAACGTCTCCTGGAAGACCAGAGCGACCTCGCCGCGCAGCTCGTCGAGGGTCACGTCGCGGATGTCGACGCCGTCGATGAGCACCGTGCCCGCCGTCGGGTCGTGGAAGCGCGGGATGAGGTGGGCGAGCGTGGTCTTCCCGGAGCCCGTCGAGCCGACGAGTGCGACGGAGGTGCCGCCCGGTATGCGCAGGTCGACCCCGGCGAGCACCGGTTCGCCGCCCGGGTACGAGAAGCCGACGCCTTCGAAGACGACCTCGCCGTGACCGACCCCGAGGGTGCGAGGATCGTTCGGGTCGGCAACCTCGGGCAGCGTCGAGAGCAGCTCGTCGACCCTCGTGGCGGCGGCCGCCGCTCTCGGCAGGTTGGCGAAGAACCAACCCGTGATCCGCGTCGGTAGCACGAGCGCAGCCAGGTACTGGAGGAACGCCACGAACTCGCCGAGGCTCACCGCCCCGGACACGACCCGGACCCCTCCGAGCCAGAGGATGGCAACCGTGCCTGCGGACGGAATCAGCTCGAAGAGCGGCCCGAAGGCGGCACCCTGCCTCGCCAGCGCGGTCGTCTTCTCGAATATCCGCGCCGCGGCGGACTCCAGCCTGCCTCGCTCCTGGGCCTCCTGGCCGTAGGCCTTGACGACCTGGATCCCGGCTACGGACTCCTCGACCACCTGGCTGAGGTCGGCGAGGCGCTCCTGCACCTCGAACGACAGCGTGATGACCCTCCTGGCGTACCGGTTCGCCGCCACGAAGAGGGCGGGCACCGTGAGGCCTGCGGCGACGCCGAGCACGGGGTCGATGATCACGAGCACCGCAACGACGGTGAAGAACATCACGATGTTCGCCAGCGTGATCGGGAGCATCGCAAAGATCAGACGGACCTGGGACAGGTCGGAGGACGCCCGCGCCATGAGCTGCCCGGTGGAGGTCTGATCGTGGAAGCTGAACGTCAACCGCTGGATGTGGGCGAACATTCGGTTGCGGAGGTCGGCTTCGGCCCGATAGGAGAGCTGGAACCCGAAGTAGCGCCGCGCCCCGACGCCGACGGCCTGAAGGGCGCCGCTCAGGACGATGAGCACCGCCAGGCTGGGCAGCTCGCTCGAGTCACCTGCCCTGACCGCATCGATGGCCGCTCCCACCTGGAGAGGGATCACGACGACCGAGGCGGTCCACAGCAGCGCCCCGCCGATCGACTTCGCCGAAGGCCGCGGGTAGCGCAACAGCGTCCGGCCGAGGAGACGCAGCCCGTCACGAACGACAGGGCTGGCCAGCCCTGTCTTCGTGTGCGCTCCTCCCGTCACGTCAACCCACGGTAGAGCCCTGCGGCGTGACGCGAAGACGGCCCCGGCGCCTCGCCGCCTTCTTGCCGGCCCCGAGAATTCCTGCTGGATTCGGTCAAGGACGGCCCACAACACGACGATCTAATGCACTGGGCCGTCGAGTGGCCCAGAAACGTCGCTCACCTGGAGTCCCGCAATGGCCGTGCGCAGAAGGTCGATGGTCAACAGCGGATTCAAGACGACTGTCGGCCTCATCCTGCTGACCGTCGGCTTCCTGGCGACCCTCGGCACGATCCTCGGCTTCCTCGGGTCGTTCTGGTGGGCGTTCGACGCCCTGGCCAGCTTCCGAGTCCAGTACGCCGCCATCCTGCTCGTCTGTGGCTTGCTCTACGGACTGGTGCTGGCGAGGGGGGCGGCTCTCCTCTTCATCGTCCTCGCTCTCGTGAACATCGGCGTCGTGGTCCCGCTCTACCTGAGGCAGCCGGCCGCGGCGGCGAGCGACGCCGGGCTCACGCTCGTCAGCTACAACGTCGAGTCGATCGGTCGGAGGATGCCCGAGGTGGTGACATGGCTCGACCAGACGACGGCCGACATCGTGTTCCTGCTCGAGTCGTCCGAGGACTGGGAGGGGCCGCTGCGGAGCTCGACGTTCGACGTGGTCAACGAGCTCCCTGTCGACAGGCGCAGCGGCATCCTGGTTCTCTCCAAGATGGATGCCGACGTGTCGCTCATGCGCCTCGGCAGGGTCAGGGAGCCGGTGGTGAGGGTCGAGACGAACGTCGCAGGCGAGGACATCGTCGTGTATGCGGTGCGCGTCAAGGCGGCGAACACCGAGACCGCCGCCGTCCAGCACGCCGAGGTACTCGAGGAGCTGGCCGAGGCCGCCTCCGGCGAGCTGCTGCCCGTCGTCGTGATGGGCGACCTCGGAGACACGCCCTGGACGCACACCTTCCGTCAGCTGGCAGGCGATGCCGACCTGGTCAACTCGCTCGACGGGTACGGGATCCAACCATCGTGGCCCGCCCAGATGCCGTTCGGGCTCAACCTGCCGCTCGACCACATGCTCCACAGCAGAGAGCTGACGACCATGGCGCGCGCCACGGGGCCCAACCTCGGCGCCGACCACCTTCCCCTGCTCGTGACCGTGGGACTGGCCGGCTGACGCCGGTCTGACAAATCGAGCCCCTGGCTACGCTGGCGCCCCGATGCTGACCGATTACTCCGAGATCACGCCGCACTCGATGCGGCGCGCCGTCGACCAGGCGCTCTCCGACGCCGACGACCTGGTTGCCGGCGCCGAGTCCGCCGGCGCCATCCGCACCTTCGAGAACTCGCTGTCGCCGCTCGAGGAGGCGGCGACTCTCGTCGCCGACGCTTACGGAGTCGGACCCTTCTTGGCGAGAGCGCATCCCGACCCGGAGGTGAGGGCGGCGGCGATCGAGCTCGAGGAGCGGCTCGCCAAATGGCGCACCGACCTGGTCTTCAGGCGAGGACTCTACGAGGCCGTGACGGGGTACGACACGACGGATGAAGCGGCGGCTCTCACGGGCACGAAGCGCCGCCTCCTCGACTTCTGGAAGCGAGATCTTCGCAGGGCGGGCCACGAGCTCCCCGATGCCGAACGGGCCCGTCTCCAGCAGCTCCAGGAGCGTCTCGTCGAGCTGGAGGTCCACTTCGCCACCAACCTCGACGCCTACGAGGACTGGATCGTCGCAGGAATCGATGACCTCGAGGGGCTCCCGGAGGACTACGTCGCCCGCCTCGAGGACGGCGACGAGCCGGGCACGAAGAAGGTCACGATGGCGTACCCGGACTACCGGCCGTTCATGGAGCAGTCGAATCGGCGCGACCTGAGGCAGGCGCTCCAGTTCAAGTTCTGGAACCGGGCGGTGACGGACAATCGGCCGCTTCTCGAGGAGGCGGTGCGCATCCGCGACGAGATCGCCGAGGTGCTCGGGTATGCGACCTGGGCGCACTACGCCATCGAGGTGAAGATGGCCAAGACGCCCGACGCCGTGTTCGGCTTCTACGACGGGATCGTCCCGGGGCTCACGAAAAAGGCCCAGCAGGAGCGCGACGTGCTCCAAGCCCGCCACGAGATCGAATACCCCGGCGACACGATGCAGTCCTGGGACTGGACCTATCACCACACCCAGCAGCGCAAGAGTGATCACGGCGTCGATCCGGTCGAGGTGTCGGCGTACTTCGAGCTCGAGGCGACGATCGACGGCATGTTCGACATCACGGGCGACGTCCTCGGCCTCGACTACCGGAGGCTCGACGACGCCTCCACGTGGCACCAGGACGTGATGGTCTTCGAGATCCGCGACCGGGCACGGGATGAGGCGATGGCGTACTTCCACGCCGACTTGTTCCCGCGGTCCGGCAAGTTCGGACACGCGGCCGCCTTCCCGCTCGTGTACGGCAAGGCGCTCCCGGACGCTACGTACCGCAAGCCGGTGGCAGCCATCCTCTGCAACTTCACGAAACCGACCGCCGACCGGCCTTCTCTCCTCACCCACGACGAGGCCATCACGCTCTTCCACGAGTTCGGGCACGTCCTCCACTTCTGCCTGACAACGGTCGACCTCATCCGCTTCTCCGGGTTCGACACCGAATGGGACTTCGTCGAGGCGCCATCCCAGATCATGGAGCACTGGATGTGGCGCCCCGAGGTGCTGCAACGCTTCGCCAGGCATCACGAGACGGGAGAGCCGATCCCGACCGAGCTCGTCGACAGGCTCATCGCGGCACGTGACCTGAACACCGGCCTGTTCAGCATTCGCCAGGTGTCGCTCGGAATGTTCGACCTGGCCCTCCACGCCAACACCGGCGCCAAGGACCTCGACGCCGCCCAACGAGAGGCTTATGCGTACACCCAGCTCCCGTTCCACGAGGGCACGTTCTCACCTGCGAGCTTCGGTCACCTCATGGGTGGCTACGACGCCGGGTATTACGGCTACCTGTGGTCGAAGGTGTACGGGGACGACATGTTCGCCGCCTTCGAGGAGGCCGGAGTGCTCGATCCTGTCGTCGGCGCCCGCTATCGGACCGAGGTGCTGGCCAGAGGCGGGGCGAGGGACGCCATGGACCATCTGCGGGCCTTCCTGGGCCGCGAGCCGTCCAGCGACGCATTCTTGAGGAACCTGGGCCTCGACTGAGGTCGGACACATGAACCACCGCAACCCGATCCTCGTGGCAGCCTTCGCCCTCGCCGTGCTCCCGGCGGCATGCGGACGGGTCGCAGCCGATACGACATCGCCGCCGTCGCCTCGGCAGCCGGTCACGACCACGGTCGCTACGGCGATCGAGCCGCTTCCCCACGAGACTCCGCCCTCCTCGAACGGGCAGGCAGCGGCGGCGGAGCCGGATCTGAGCCTCGTCCTCCCAGCGGTCGAGCCTGACGTGCCCCCCGCCGACCATGTGCGAGTGAGCATCGACACGACAATCGACGAAGGCGAATGGGCCTCCGCCGGTCTCTACCGTTTCCCGAGTCATTCCATCGAGGCACTCCACTACGGCTTCGACCGCGACCGCATGGTCGTGAGGGTCGATTTCGCAGAGGAGGTTCTCGGCGACGACGGCGCCGGATTCGACCTGTACATCGGGACGGCAGGCGCCGGATCCTTCGGCCTCACCCCGGCCGGCACGTTCCTCGGGTTCGAAGCCTCACACGTCGTCTCGTGGCGCGGCGTGCATCCGATCGTCATCGGAGACGCCGTCGAATACGAAGGGCTCGTGATCTACCAGGGCGGGGCGCACCCTGCCGGATTCGACGGAAGCCGCGTCGAGTTCGCCATCCCACTCGCCGACCTCGGAGGGGTGGATGCAGCTGCCGAGCTCCGCTTCCGCCTCGTCGACGTCACCGGAGGCCCCGAGCGCGTCGTGCTACCTGTCGCCGGCCCCGGACTGGCGCTGGTCCCGTTGGAAGACGCGCAGGGTGCGCGCCCCGACGGTGCGATCATCGCCGGATGAGCGCCGCCACCGGCCTACGTCCCTGGGTACTCGCAGCAAGACCGGCCACCCTCTGGGCAGGAATAGCACCGGTCATCGTCGCCGGCGGGCTTGCCCGTGGCAACGGCTTCCGATGGGACGCGCTCGCCGCATCGGCAGTCGTCGCCGTTGCCCTCCAGATCGGCGTCAACTTCGCCAACGACGTCGCAGACGCAGCCCGGGGGGCCGACACGTCGGATCGCGTGGGACCGGCCCGGGCGGTGGCGTCGGGACTCATCTCACCGGAGAGGATGCGACTCGGGATCGCCGTCATGTTCGGCACCGCCGCGGCTGCAGGGCTGTACATCTACACGCTGCGAGGCTGGCCGGTCATCGTCATCGGAGCGGCGTCGATGGTCGCCGCCCTCGGCTACACCGGCGGCCCGGTTCCGTACGGATACCGGGCGCTGGGTGAGCTGTTCGTCCTGGTCTTCTTCGGCTTCGTGGCGACGGTGGGCACGTACTACGCCCACACCGGCGCCGCTTCCTCGGGGTCCTGGTTCGCCGGAGCCGCCATGGGATTCCTGGCGGCTGCGATCCTCGTGGCGAACAACGTTCGGGACATGGCGACGGACGCCGCCGCCGGCAAGCGGACCCTGGCGGTCGTGCTCGGCCGATCGCGGAACGAGCAGCTGTTCGCGGCGTCACTGGCGGCAGCATTCGCGTCGGTGACGGCAGCGGTCCTGCTCGGTGACGCCCCGGCGGGGACGCTCCTCGCCCTGCTGGCGATCCCGCTCACCGTCCCGCTCGCCGCCACCCTGCGAGCGCGCCAGGGCAGGGCGCTCATCCCTGTCCTCGAGGGCACGGCGCGCCTCCAGCTCTTCGTCGCGGTCCTATACGCGACCGGAGCGATCGTCTTCGGCTGAGTCGGCCCGGCCGGCGCCGTCAATCGACAGAGGCACCCGTCTCCCTGAGCTTGAAGCGTTGGATCTTCCCGGTCGCCGTTCTCGGAAAGTCGTCGACGAACTCGACGACGTGCGGGTACTGGTACCGCTGCAAACCAGCCTTGCACCACTCCTGCAACTCGGGGACGAGGTCGTCCGCGGCAGGGGGCTCGGCGGGGATGAGGACCGCCTTGATCCGCGAGAGGTGGTCGATCTCGACGCCGACGACGGCGGCCTCGCGTACTGCCGGGTGCTCCATGAGGCGGTTCTCGATCTCGATCGGGCTCACCCAGAGGCCTCCGACCTTCATCATGTCGTCGACGCGGCCCTCGTAGGTGCAGAAACCGTCCTCGTCCATGTGGTACCGGTCGCCGGACGCGAACCATCCGTTTCGGATCTTGGCGGCGGTGCGTTGCGGCTGGTTCCAGTACGAGCTGAGGGCGCTCGGGCCCCGCACCCACATCTCGCCGGCTTCACCCGCCTGGCATGGCCTGCCGTCGGGGTCGCGGACCTCGATGTCGTACCCGGCGACCGCGGTACCCGATGTTCCGGTGCGAACCGCGCCCGCACGGTTCGAGCAATAGATGTGGAGCATCTCCGTCGAGCCGACGCCGTCGAGGATCTCGATCCCGGTTCTGTCGTGAAAACGCCTCCATATCTCGGGGGGCAGGGGCTCGGCGGCAGATACGCCGAGCCTCACGGATCCCCAATCGACGTCTCCGAAGCCGGGGTCGGCCAGCAGCGCGTTGTAGAGCGCAGGAACGGTGAAGAAGAGCGTCGGGCGCTGCGACGCCACTCTCTCCAGGATCCGGTCGGAGGTCGGCCTGCCCGTCAAATAGACGGCAGTTGCCCCGCTCCACAGCGGGAACGACAGGTTGTTGCCCAGGCCGTACGCATGGAACATCTTCGTCGTCGAGAACGTGACGTCGTCCGGACCGATGCCGAGGACCGGCTCGGCGTACAGCTTGCAGGTGGCAGCGATGTCCCCGTGCGTGTGGACCACGCCCTTCGGGTTGCCGGTGGATCCGGAGCTGTACAACCAGAACGCCTGGTCGGAGTCCTCGGAATCTGCCGGATCGAGCTCGGAGTCGCCCGAGGCTATCCAGTCGTCGACGGACCAGTCGCCCGGGCCGTTGGCGACGGCAAGTCGCACGCCCGGGCGCCCGGCCAGCTGCGGTGTGACCTTCTCGAGGAAGACGCCGTCGACGACGGCGAGCTTGGCGGCCGAGTCGTCGAGGAAATAGCCGAAGTCGTCCGGTCTGGCGAGGAAGTTCACCGGCACCGGGACGGCCCCGATCCGCATGGCGCCCAAGAACACCGATGGGAAGGCGGGAGTGTCGTCGAGAACGAGCAGGATGCGGTCTCCACGACCGATTCCGGCGCTCGCCAGGCGGCGTCCGACGCGACAGACGGCCGCATGGAGGCGCTCGGCCGTCCAGGCTTCGTCTTCGGCCGTCACGAGGACGGTCCGGTCGGCCCAGCCGGCGTCGAGCCATCCATCGATCAGCGTGCTCGTGTTCGATCCCGTCTGCATCGGTGCTCGATGGTACCGGGTGGCCTCGTATGATCGCCGCCGTGGCGCAGGACATGCCAGGCGAGAACGTCACCGTCGACGGCAGGTCGCTCGAGGTTCGGCGGCTCGGGGCCGGATGGGCCGGCGCCACACCGCTCGTGTTCCTCCATGAGGGTCTGGGGAGCGTCGAGCTGTGGCGCGAATTCCCGGGCATGCTGTCGGACGCCACCCGGCGGCCCGCCATCGTCTACAGCCGCGCCGGGTACGGCTGGTCGGATCCCGTCGAAGCGCCGCGCCCGCTCGACTTCATGGATCACGAGGCGCTCGTCGTCCTGCCAAAGCTGCTGGCCCGCTTCGGCATCGTCGCCCCGTGGCTCGTCGGTCACTCCGACGGCGCCTCGATCGGTCTGATCCACGCCGGTTCGGGTCACCCGGTGTCCGGCCTCGTGCTCATCGCCCCGCACGTGCTCGTCGAGGACGTCACGATCGCCGGTATCGAGGAGGCGTCGCGGCGTTTCGAGGAGGGCGCGCTGGCCGAGCGGATGCTCCGTTACCACCGAGATCCCGTTGCCACCTTCACCTCGTGGCGGGACGTGTGGCTCAGCCCCGGGTTCCGCGCCTGGAACATCGAAGGGCACCTATCCGCCATCCGCGGCCCCGTCCTCGCCGTGCAGGGCGCAGACGACGAGTTCGGGACGGCTTTGCAGATCAGGGCGATCGAGCGCGGGATCGCCGGCGACGTCGATACCCTGATCCTCCCCGGTTGCGGCCACTCGCCGCACCTGGCCCAGCCGGCCGCCGTCGTGGGTGCGGTCGCCGAGTTCGTCATGAGGAGGAGAGCGTGAAGCCGTCGACCACGATCCGGCGCCGTGTCGAGTGGATGGACACCGACGCAGCAGGCATCTGGCACTACTCGACGGTGATCAGGCTCGCGGAGGCCGCCGAGGCAGATCTCCACGGGCGCCTCGGGATCAAGCAAGTCACCTTCGGGGCAACGCCTCGTGCCCACATCGAGTTCGACTTCGAGAGCCCGCTCGAGTTCGACGACGAGGTGGACGTCACCCTCAGCGTGGCCGCGCTCGGGACGAGCTCCATCACATACGACGTCGCCGTCGCCGGGCCGGCGGGACCTGTCGCCACGGGTCGCATCGTCACCGTGTTCATCGACGGCGAGACGAAGCGCCCGGCACCCTTGCCGGATGACGTCAGGCGCGCTCTCGAGGGGACCTGACGCTCAGGCGGCCCGGAGCAGCACGAGCACCGCCCGCCGGCATTCGTCGCGATAGGCGTCATGGTTCGTGGCCCACTCGACGGATTGGAGCCACTGCAGGAACATGCCCTCGATCACCGCCCGCATCTGGGTCGCCGCTGCGGCAACGTCGTCCACGGAGAACACCCCGGCGGCTGCCCCTGCCTCGATGACCTCGCGGTAATGGCCGTTGATCGTCTCGCGGGCAGTGGCGCCGAGCCACTCGAAGTTCGCCAGGCGCGTCTGGTGCTCGACGCCGTCCAAGTAGAACCGGAAGAAGTCGCGGTTCTGCTCGGGCCCCACCCAGACGGCGTCGAGGAGGCGCGAGATGGCGTCGCGGCCGTCGGTCGCTCCCTCCATCGAGGCGCGGATGCGCGATGCGGTGGCCGCCAGGACCCACTGCAACGCCGCCAAGACCAGGTTGTCCTTCGTCCCGAAGTGGTAGAGCAGCAACGCCTTCGAGACCCCGGCCTCCCTGGCGACCATGTTCAGGGAAGCCCGATGGACGCCGCTCCTGGCCATCACCCGGTAGGCGGCTCGTGTGATCTCCGCCCTCCGGCCGCCCGGGTGCCGTTGGACCGGCGCCTCGTGGATCACGGCAGCTTCACGTAGAGGTAGTCGATGGGCTTGTTCTGGATGCCGCGCGAGGGCGGGGCGATCCAGCGTGCGAACTCGCCCGGTTCGAATCGGGGATGCATCAGGCTCTCGATGAAGGTCTTGTCCTCCGTGCTGGGCAGCCAATCATGCTTCCTCGCCGCCAGCTCCTCTTCTTCGATCACCCGGCCGTCCGGGGTGGCGGCGACGTCCGCCAGCTCGCCGATCGCCCTGTTGAAGGCAACGTGCGGCAGCGTGATCTCGAAGTCGATGCCGCGCCCGGCGATCTCCCTGTTCCATCTGGTGACGCCCCCTTGGCAGTCGTCGATGAAGTCGTCGCGCAGTCTGGCGTTCAACCCGTTGAGGGCAGGGACGTCCACGTTGCGCAGTTCCCCGTCGACGAGCCTCATCACCGGATACGTGGCGCCGCGCAGCTGGTGGTCGTCGTCGAGCCTGTCCTCGTGGTACCGGCCCTTGATCCCTGCGTTGAAGAAGTTGGCGGCATTGGTCGACTCCTCGGAGCCGAACAGGTCGAGGGTGAGCGAGAAGTGCAGGTTCGTCTTTCGCTGGATGGTCGGCAGGTCGATCACCCCGAGGCTGCGGACTGCCTCGATGTCGTACGGGTCGTCGATGCCGGCGTCGGCCATCGCCTGTGCCGTCGCTTCCACGATCCTCTTCACGCCGGTGTAGCCGACGAACATGTGGTGAGCCTCTTCGGCGAGCATGAAACGGCAGGTTCGGGAGAGCGGGTCGAAGCCGGACTGGGCGAGCGCCTCGAGCTGCATCTTCCCGTCGCGGTCCGTGAAGAACGTGAACATGAAGAACGAGAGCCAGTCCGGGGTCTCCTCGTTGAATGCCCCGAGCATCCTCGGCTTCTCGGCGCTGCCGGACTGCCTGGCGAGGAGCTCGTGCGCTTCCTCACGCCCGTCCCTGCCGAAGTACTTCTGGAGGAGATACACCATCGCCCACAGGTGCCTGCCCTCCTCGACGTTCACCTGGAACAGGTTTCGCATGTCGTAGAGCGAGGGGGCGGTCGCCCCGAGATGGCGCTGCTGCTCGACCGAGGCAGGCTCGGTGTCGCCCTGGATGACGATGAGCCTGCGCAGCATCGCCCTGTACTCGCCGGGGACCTCCTGCCACGCCGGCTCGCCGACGTGCTCGCCGCAAGGGATCACCCGGCCGTCGACGGGCGGGGCGAGGAGGATTCCCCATCGATAGTCGGGCATCTTCACGTACGAGAACTTCGCCCAACCGTCGTTCTCGACGCTCACGGCGGTCCGCAGGAACACGTCGGCCGCCTGGAAGCCCTCGGGGCCCATCGACATCCACCAGTCAAGGTAGCCGGGGTGCCACTGCTCGAGGGCGCGCAGCAGCTTGGGGTCGTGGGCCAGACCGACGTTGTTCGGGATCCGCGTGTCGTAGTCGACCGCATGAGACGTCATCTCAAACCCTCCTCTTGTCGAAGTCCGGCCGGATCCCGGTCCCGTAGCGTCGCAGCGCTCCGCTTTCGCCTGAGGCATTGGGACGCTGGAAGACCCAGTTCTGCCACGCCGTCAGCCGGCCGAAGATCTTCGTCTCCAGGGTCTCGGGACCGGGAAACCGCAGGTTGGCCTCCATACCGGTGAGCCCGTCCGGCGAGAAACTGGCTCTCTCCTCGATGATCACCCGAAGCTCGTCTTCCCAGTCGAGCTCATCCATGGCGTCGGTGACGAGCCCCAGGTCCGCCGCGACGGCGGCGGCGAGGCGCTTGCCGACGGCGCTCGCTGCCGCCTCGAGCCCGGCGGGATCACCCCAGAACCGTGCCTCGAGACGAGACAGGCCGTTCGACATCGGGAGCAAGCCGGCGTTCGATTCGGTGAGCATCAACCCGGCCTCCTCCGTCCCGCCGGCGCGGGGACCATCGAGCATGTAGGCGCGGTCGGCCAGGAGCACCAGCTCGGCGACGACGCCCGCGAAACAGCTCCCCGGCTCGACGAGGGTGATGATGGAGCGCGACGTCAGATCGAGGCGTTTCAAGGCCCTGCGCCACAACAACGTCACCTCGTTCACGAACCAGTCATCGCCGTGAAGTGTCATGAAGGCATCGTGAGCCGTGACCAAGTCGGCGTCGCCGTCCGTCCTCACGACGAGTGTCCCGATCTCGAGCTCGTTCACTCTCAGATGCAGCACGGCGTCGTCGAGCTCGCGGGCGGCCCGCAACGCCCACCAGTCGGCCCCGCGACGCGCCGCCTCCGCCGGGTCGGCTGGGGCGGCGTCGTCCGGGCCGTGGATCGTCACATCGGCGACGCGCCCGGCCCGATCGATCGCAACGTCGACGGCGCTGTAGCGCACGACGTCCCCCTCGAAGGTGCGGTCGAGGGGCTTCAGCTCCACGCCGGGGACGTCCCGCGGCCGACCGGATCGATCCGCCACCTGGCGCCCCCGCTCGGCGACGGTCTCGGCGAAACGCGAGCCGGGCACGAGCTCGTCGACGAGCCTCCACTGCAGCGCCCGGGAACCCTTCACGCCCTCCTCGACCGTGCAGAAGACGTCTGCCCTGTCACGGCGGACGTGACGCTTGTCGACGAGGCGCGTCAGCCCCCCGGTTCCCGGCAGGACCCCGAGCAGGGGTACCTCTGGGAGCGCCACGGAGGCGCTCCCGTCGTCGACGAGCATGATGTGATCCGTCGCCAGGGCGAGCTCGTAGCCCCCGCCCGCCGCGGTCCCGTTGATCGCCGCCAGATAGCGCTGGCCCGAGTGTTCGGACGCCTCCTCGATGGCGACGCGCGTCTCGTTCGTGAACTTGCAGAAGTTGACCTTGAGAGGGTGCGGAGCGCCGGCGAGCATCCCGATGTTGGCGCCGGCGCAGAAGACCCGGTCCTTCGTCGAGCCGATCACCACGGCCCCGACCTCCGGATGCTCGAACCGGAGTCGCTGCACTGCGTCCGCCAACTCGATGTCGACCCCCAGGTCGTACGAGTTGAGCTTGAGCTGGTAACCGTCGTCGAGCGCTCCATCCGGGTCGACATCCATGTCGAGGAACGCAACCGGACCATCGAAGTGGAGGCGCCAATGCCGGTACACGTCGGGGCGCGTCTGGAAGTCGATCATGTGGTCGACTCTATCCTGACCGTGCGGTCAGGGCAAGAGGGCTCCCTCAAGCGCCGTCGTCGACTCGCCATCCGAGGTCGTTCTCCACCCTGACGACGCCGTCGAGGCGTCGGGCGAGCTCCTCGAGGAGCCTCGCCTCGTTGCGGGTGCCGATCTGCCCGGAGAACGTGACGATCCCGTCGGCCACGGACACGTCGATGTCGTCGGGGTCGACGAAGAGGACGCGCCGCAGCAGATCCTCACGGATCTCGTCCTCGATGATCTCGTCGGGGCGGGTGAAGGCGGCGACGACGTCGAGTCTGGAGATGATCCCGACCATCCTGCCCTCGCCGTCGACGACCGGGAGCCGCTTCACGTCGTGGACCACCATGATGCGCGCCGCCTCCGCGAGCGAGGCGTCCGAGTCGATCGTCACGACCCCCCGGTTGGCCACCTGGCCGACGTTCTCGACGGGCGGGACGGTGTCGGCAGTGTCGCGGGCCACCTCGAGCCGCAGGAAATCGGCCTCCGTGATGATCCCGACGACACGACCTGCCTCGTCGACCACCGGCAAGCCGCTGACGCGGTGGCGGAACATGAGCCGGGCCGCCTCGTTGATCGGCGTCCCGACACCCACCGTGATCACGTCTGTTGTCATCAGGTCGACGACGCGCATGGCCTCGGTCCTCTGGTGGAACTCACTCCGTTCTTGCGTCCCTCCATCGCTCAGTGCGATGGCGGGACGCCGGAACGGTCCGCATTCTTGCAGCTCAGCTCGTCACGACTCGGATGTCCTGCCGGGTGGGGATCCAGGTCGCCGTGGTGGCTGCGACGCGAACCCTGGCGTCGACGACGACCACGCCGTCGCCGGGGGCGAGGACCTTGACCGGGTTGAGGTCGATCTCGGCGAGCTCCGGGATGTCCTCGACCATGGCGGAGAGCCTCAGCAGGACGTCGACGACGGCGTCGACGTCGCCCGGCTCGATCCCGCGGTAGCCCTCGAGGAGCTGCGAGGCCTTCACCTCGCGGACCATCTCGATGGCGTCGACGTCCGTGAGCGGGCTGATCCGGAACGAGACGTCCTTGACGAGCTCGACGAAGACGCCGCCGAGCCCGAACACGATGAGCGGGCCGAAGTTCGGGTCCTCCGTCATCCCGACCAGCACCTCGTGACCGCCCGCCACGAACCTCTGGACGATCACCCCGTCCGAGTCCGGGACGGCGCTCGTCACCGAGGCGAATGCGGCGCGCACCGCCTGCTCGTCTCGCAGATCGAGAGCGACGCCTCCCACGTCGGACTTGTGCAGCGCCGAGGGGGCGACCACCTTGAGGACGACGGGGCCTCCGATGGACGCCGCGGCGCTCACCGCCTCCTCCTCGGATGAGGCCCTGGCCTCCTCGACCATCGGGATGCCGTACCGCTCCAGAAGCAGGCGGGTCTCGTCGGCGGAGAGCCATCCGCCCGTGTCTCCCGTCCTGACGAGGGCAGCTGCGACCAGCTCGGCGGCACCGCCACCGTCGACGTCCTCGAAGACGGGCACCGAGCCTTCGGTGCGCTGGCGCCACTCCGAGTACCGCACGGCAGAGGCGACCGCCTTGGCGGCCCGTTCCGGGAACGGGTAGACCGGGATGGATCCGCCCACCATCTCTCCGGGCGCCCCGGCCGAGCTCATGTAGACGCTGAGAAACGTCTTCCTCCCCCCACTCCCCTCGCCTGCCGCCGTGATGGCGCCCGCCGTCTCGGCGGCGCCGATCGATGAGGCCGGGATGAAGATGGCCACCACGACGTCGACCTCGTCCGATTCGAGGAGCACCGACAGGCAGCGCCGGTACTCGTCCGGGCCGGCGCTGGCGATCATGTCGACCGGATTGCGAATCGAAGCATCCGGCGACAGCACCTCGGCGAGGACCGCCTGCACCTCGGCGGAGAGCTCAGGGATCTCGAGCCCGAGCGCCTCGAGGGCGTCGACCGCCAGGATGGCGGGGCCCCCGGCGTTCGTGACGATCCCGATCCGCTTCCCTGCCGGGAGCGGCTGCTTGGCGAGCAGCGCAGTGACGTCGAACATCTCCTCGAGCGTCTGCGTGCGGATGACCCCGCTCTGGTGGAACAAGGCGTCGACGGCCGCGTCGAGGCTGGCGAGCGAGCCCGTGTGGCTTCCGGCGGCGCGGGCTCCTCCAGATGTCCGGCCGGACTTGACTGCGACGATCGGCTTCTTCCTACCGATCCGCCTGGCGATGCGGGCAAACCGGCGTGGGTTACCGAACGACTCGAGGTAGAGCAGGATCACGTCGGTCGACGGATCGCCCTCCCAGTAGAGCAGGAGGTCGTTGCCGGACACGTCCGCCTTGTTGCCGACAGACACGAATGTCGAGATCCCAATCCCGAGGCGCGAGGCATAGTCCAAGATCGCGATGCCGAGAGCCCCACTCTGGCTCGACATGGCGACGTTCCCGCGCGGCGGGTACACGGGACCGAACTGGCCGTCCATGTTGACGAGCGGGTCCGTGTTGAGGATCCCCATGCAGTTGGGGCCGATCATTCGCATCCCGGCCGATCTGACGACGGAGACGAGCTCTCGCTGAAGAGCCGGTCCATCGCCCGCCGTCTCGCCGAAGCCTGCCGAGATCACGACGATCCCCTTGACACCCTTCTCGGCGCACTGCTCGACCACGCCGACGACCTGGCGTGCCGGCACGACGATGAACGCCAGGTCGACGGGATCCGGCACGTCGAGCACCGTGGCGTATGCCTTCACCGAGCGGACGACCGGGGCGCCGGGATTCACCGGGAACACCGGGCCGGTGAAGTCGCCGTTGACGAGATTGGCGAAGAGGCGCGCCCCGATGGATCCGGGCGAACGGCTCGCCCCGATGACGGCGATCGAGTGCGGGTAGAACAGAGGATGCATCGACGAAGCGATCGAGCGGCGCTCGAAATCGTCCTCGGCTGCCTCCGTGGACGGCGAAGGCGCCGTCGGGAACTCGACGTTGTAGACGCCCTCCTCGAGCTCCCGGCTCAGCTCGAAACCGGAGTCGCGGAACACCCGGATCATGGCGTGGTTGTCTGCCAGCACGAAGGCCTTGAACGCCGTGATCCCCTGGGTGCGGGCATAGGCGGTGATCTGGCGCAGCAAGGCGGTCCCGATCCCCCTCCCCTGCGCCTCGTCGATGACCGCAAAGGCGACCTCTGCCGTCGATCGATCGTCCGTCAGAGCGTCGTACCGCCCGACGCCGAGGATCGACTGCCCTTCGACGACGACGAACGCCATGCGCAGCCCGTAGTCGATGGTCGTGAAGTACTCCAGCTCCTCCGGTGTCAGCTCCTGCTTCACCCTGAAGAAGCGTTGGTACACCGACCGGCGGGACAGCTTCGAGAACATGACGGCGAGCGCGGCGGCGTCGCCCGGCACGATCGGCCGCATGAACACCGTCGTGCCGTCCTTGAGTACCACCTCGAAGGACCAACCACTGGGCACTTGGCTCGCCGCTGTCATCTGGGCAGGGTATCCGCTCTCCCGGCCGCTCGGCTCCGGAGTGGCATTACCCTACGGCCCGTCCGGGAGCCGACGGAGGTGCTCGCAGCCGATGGTCGACTGGTACGCCTGGGTCGGGTTCATCGCATTCGTCGTCGCCTTGCTCCTCGTCGACCTGTTCGGCTTCCAACGCAAGGCGCACGAGATGGCCACGCGCGAGGCGGCCGTCTGGGCAACGATATGGATCGGGCTCGGCCTGGCGTTCACGTTCGTCGTCTGGGGGTGGCTCGGCGGGCAGGCCGCAGGCGAGTACCTCTCGGGATACCTCATCGAGAAGAGCCTGTCCGTGGACAACGTCTTCGTCTTCGCGCTGATCTTCGGGTTCTTCGCCGTGCCCGGGATGTACCGGCACCGCGTCCTGTTCTGGGGGATCTTCGGGGCCCTGGTGCTCCGGTTCGCCTTCATCCTCGCCGGGGTGAGCCTCCTCGACCGCTTCGAGTGGATGATCTTCGTGTTCGGGGCGTTCCTGCTGTACACGGCGTGGAAGATGTTCACGCACTCCGGCGTCGAGCTGCATCCCGACGACAACCCGGTGATCAGAGCGGTGCGCCGTTTCGTTCCCATGACGCCCGACTATGTCGGAGCCAAGCTGTTCGCCCGGGTCGACGGCCGGCTGCTGGCGACGCCGCTGTTCGCGGTGCTCGTGCTCATCGAGACGTCGGACGTCATCTTCGCGGTCGACTCGATCCCCGCAGTGCTCGCCGTCACCAGGGATCCGTTCATCGTGTTCTCGTCGAACGCCTTCGCCATCCTCGGACTGCGAGCGCTCTACTTCCTGCTCGCCGACGGCATGAACCGCTTCCGTCACCTCAACACGGGGCTCGCCGCCATCCTCGGATTCGTCGGCGCCAAGATGCTGCTCAGCGAGGTGTTCCACATCCCCGTATGGGTGTCGCTCGTCGTGATCGCAGCCATCCTCACTGTGGCGATCTTCGCATCGCTGCGCAGCGCACCGGAAGACCTCGAGGAAGAGGTCTCGCACGCCCCGTTCGCCGGGGCGTTCGCCGGGCTCAGGGCGCGCCGCAAGAAGGACGACGACCAGGCAGAGCGATGAGCGTCCCGCGAAATTTGCCGTTTGTTAACGGTTTCGGGGAAGTGCCCCTAACCAGCGTGGCGGGAAGCTGAGCACGCTCCCCCCCACCAGGGAGAGTGAAGGGGAAACACGCACGTCGCGATGGGTGGACGCCCCCTCATCTGCTTGCTCCATCCAACGTGAAGGAGAGACCCGCCTCCGGCGGGTCTCTCCGCGTTCGCGAACATGGCCCGACCGCCGTGGTCAACGAGTGCGGGTCGTCTGAACGGGCGGTGGGGCATGTGAGGGTCGCAGGGTGCGCCCGAAGGTCACTTCGACACGACCGCCGCCGCCCGGACGATTCCCGACGACGAGGTCCCCTCCGGTCCTCTGTGCGGCGCGCAGCGCGATGTCGAGCCCCAGCCCGGTCGAACCTCCCCCGCTCTTGCCGCGCGAGGTCGCCCCTTCGACTGCGAAGCCGTCACCCTTGTCCTCGACGACGAGCAAGGCGAGCCCGTTGGGCCCCGGCTTCGCCTCGACGCTGTAGCCGACACCCGGGCCCGTGTGGCTGAACACGTTCTCGATGAGGGTGTCGATGAGCGCCCCGAGCTCGTCGGCGTCGAGGGCGACACGGAGCTGCCCCCCCGTGGTGTGCACGGCCGCCGGCCTGCCCTGCTCGTCGGCGAGGATCTTCCAGAACGTCGCCCTGTGGCGCACGACCGATGCCAGGTCGGCGCCGGCCGGCTGCCGGGCCTCGGTCGGCCTCCTCGCCTCCTCGATCATCCTGTCGACTGCCCGCTCCATGGCGTCGATGTCCTCGAGCAATCCGGCAGCTTCCAGCGGATCTGTGAGCGTTTCGGCCTGGAGCCGCAGCGCCGTCAACGGGGTGCGCAGCCTGTGGGAGAGGTCGGCGACGGACTCCCTCTCAGCCGAGAGCAGGTCGCGAAGCCTGCCGGCCAGGTAGTTGAACGCCTCTCCCGTATCCGCCACCTCGGCTGGGCCGCTCGGCATGACGCGAACGCTCAGATCGCCCCCGCCCAGCGCCCTGGCGGCGTCGCTGAGGGCCGTCACCGGACGCACGACGGAGCGCGCCAGCCTGTCGGCGGCGAGCGCCGCCACCGTGATGAGGAACAGGCCGAGCCCGCCGAGCATGAGCCAGGCGACTGTGACGCCGCGTCGCAACTCGGCATCCGTCACAAACGTCCGCACGACCACCGTGTCGGCGGAGGCCAAGGTGTCGGCCGTCAGGACGGGGACGAGCACCTCGGCACCGCCCTCCGTCCTCGCCGTGAACGCCGCTCCCCGCAGCGCCTCGTCGAGGTTGGGGCTCCCCACGAACGGTGCACCGATGGACGTTCCGTCGGGGAAGATGATCGTCACCCCCTGCCTGGAGCGGAACGCCTCGATGACCGCCTGCGCCAGGTCGGGGGTCACCTCGGCACGCGACGCCGTGGTGATCGCCAGCGTCGTCGCGATCGACTGGGCATCGGTCTCGGCACGCTGCAAGGCCCTGGCCTCGGCCTGGTTCTTGACGAGCGTCGCCAGCGGGATGATGAATGCGAGGACGACGAGCGTGGTGACGGCGAGCGAGACCAGCGCCAGCCGGCCTCTCATGGCTCGGGGGCGACGAGCTTGACCCCAACCCCGAACACGGTCTGCAGGTAGCGGCTCTCGGCTGCGGTCTCGCCCAGCTTCTTGCGGAGCCAGGAGATGTGAACGTCGACCGTCTTCTCGCTGCCGCCGTATGGCTGGCGCCACACCTCGGCGAGGAGCTCACGCTTCGAGACGACCTCGCCGGTGCGCTCCGCCAGAAACCGGAGCAGGTCGAATTCCTTGGGCGACAGGTCGATCAGCTCGCCCTCGAGCTTGGCCTCCCGGGCAGCGGCGTCGATCGAGAGGCCGCCGACGACGATCGGACCGGGGCGGCCGTCCGCACCGACGCGGCGCAACACCGCCCTCACCCTCGCCTCGAGCTGCTCGACGGAGAAGGGCTTCACGAGGTAGTCGTCCGCTCCGGCGTCGAGGGTGCGGATCACGTCCCGGTCCTCGTTGCGCGCCGTCGCCACGATGATGGGGACGTCGCTCACGGCCCTGATCATCTTGAGCAGCTCTGCGCCGTCGAGGTCGGGGAGCCCCATGTCGAGGATCACCAAGTCGGGGCTGGACTTCACGACGGCTTGCAGCCCGTCCATCGCGTTGGCCGTCGTCTCGACGTCATGCCCCCGGTCGGCGAGCACTCTGGCGACGAGCTCGCGGATGCGGTGCTCGTCCTCGATGATGACGACAGTCGACATGGCGCCCAAGCCTATGGCTCTTCTCCGAGAATCTCAATAAGCTCTTAGCAACTCCTTATCCACTTGTTGGCAAACCCGAAAGATGGTGTTGCGCACAATGCTCCCAATGCGGCAGAGACTCCTTCTCGTCGCCGGCTGGGCTGCAGCTGCCGTGATAACCAGCCTGGTTTCATCGGGTGCAGTAGCCGTGGCGGGAGGACAGGTCTTGGACCAGCCCTCCCGACCGCTTTCGGCGGCCGAGGTCGCGGCGCTCCCTGTTGCAGTACCGGCGGGTGCGTCTCTGAACGAGAGCGAGCCCCTTGCCTCCGGCGGCTCAGTCCCGAGGGAGGCGCCTCCGCCGTCGGAGCAGGCCGCGACCAACGGGCCGGGAACTGGGGCAGATGGCCCAGCCGGCGACAGAGGAGCCTTCGAGATCGACGTGCTCGATCCGAGCAAGCCGAACCTCGGACGCCCGATCGAGGGCGTCGATGTCGCCTTGCCGCCCGACCCGCTCGACCCTTCTCCCGAAGCGACGAGCACCGTCCAGCACATGCGAGGCGGATCCGTCAAGGTGGAGGTGCGCGGCGACTCGCTGATCGTGCGGTGGGTCATCCCCCAGCCGGGCTACGTCACCGAGGTCGCCTCGACGCCCGGAAGGCTCGAGATCAGATTCAAGGGCCCCGTCCCTGGTCCGACATTCGTGGCCTGGATCGAGGAAGGCGTGCTCATGACGGAGCTCGTGGCGGCGGAAGCCGGCGTCACGCAAGGCTGACGAGCTCGAGCATCGACTCGTCGAAGTAGGCCGTCTCGCCCTCGGGCATGAGTATGACGCGGTCGGGAACCAATTCCTCGACGAACTCCGTGTCGTGACTCACGAGGATCATCGTCCCTGCGTACTGGACGAGCGCCTCGAGCAGGGCTGCTTTCGCCTGGGGGTCGAGGTTGTTGGTCGGCTCGTCGAGGAGCAGCAGGTTGTGCCTGCCGATGACGAGCTGGGCGAGCACCAGTTTCGTCTTCTCGCCGCCGCTCAGCGTGCCGGCGTCCTGGTCGACCTTGTCTGCCAGGAGGAAGTGCCCGAGCACCGACCGCAGCAGCTGATCGGGGGCGTTCGACACCTCTCTCATGTGGTCGAGGACGGTGGCCCCGCGGTGGATCAGCTCGTGCTCCTGGGCGTAGTAGCCGATGGACGCCCGCAGCCCCAGCTCGACCTCGCCCAGGTCAGGGGTATCGACGCCTGCGAGGATCCGCAGCAGCGTGGTCTTCCCCGCACCGTTGAGGCCCATGATGATCATGCGCTCGCCGCGGTCGATGTCGACGTCGACGTCGACAAAGACGACGTTGTGGCCGAACGCCTTGCCGAGGCCCGACGCCTTGATGGGCGTGCGACCCGTCGATTCGGGCTGGGGGAACCGAACGGCAACCGATCGCCGCTTCGCCCCGATCTCGGTGCGCTGACCCTTCAGCCTCTCGACCCTCGTCTCCCAGGACCGGGCGCGCTTCGCCATCGACTCCGTCGTTCCCTTGAAGCGGCGGATCCCCAGCTCGAGGCGGGCGATCTTCTCGTCCTGATGCTTCCGCTCACGCACCCGTTGCTCGTGACGCCTCTCCCGCTCCGAGAGGTAGTAGCTGTACGTGCCGCGGAACGGCTCGAGGACACCGCTCTCGACCGCCAGCACCGAGGTGATCGACTGGTCGAGGAGCGGGAGGTCGTGGCTGATGACGAGGAGCGCTCCGTCGTACTGGCCGAGGAAATCCATGAGCCACGCCTTGGCGTCGATGTCGAGGTGGTTCGTGGGCTCGTCGAGCAGCAGCACGTCGGTCTCGGCGAACAGGATCCTCGCCAGCTCGATGCGGCGCCTCTGACCGCCCGACATGGTGGCGGCGAGCTGGTCGAGCTCGTCGGACGCTATGCCGAGCGAATGGGCGAAGCGCTTGGCCTCAGCCTTGGCGACGTAGCCTCCTGCGGCGGTGAACTCGTCCTCGAGCCTCGAGAACCGGGCGATGAGGCGGTCTCGCTCGACACCGGCGGCAGCCTCCATCTCGCGCCGGGTCTTCTCGATCCTGCGCTCGAGGTCCCCTATCGAGCGGGCGGTGAGGATCCGTTCGAGGGCGGTCACCTCGGCATCGAGGAGCTGTTGGAGGGCCGCTTCTTGCGACAGATAGCCGATCCTCCCGGACCGGGCGATCGTGCCGGCGGCCGGGTCGCGCTCGCCGGCGAGGGTACGCATCAGGGTCGTCTTGCCCGCGCCGTTCGGGCCCACCAGACCGACTCTGTCGCCGTCGTGAAGGGAGAAGGAGGCTCCGGAGATGAGGGTTCGGACGCCCGCCTCGATCGTGACATCGCGAGCGATGATCATGCGAGGGACAGCGTATCAACCGTTGCTTGCACCGTGGTCGCGCCTCAGCGCCCCCCAGGCCTACCCGTTGCCGTGCTCGATGCCGCGGCGCTTCAGCCTGCGAAGCACCCCGACGATCGACCGCAAGGCATAGAGGGCATCCCGGCGGGAGACGAGCGCCGAGACCGGCTGGAGCACGACGTGCCGCAACCCGGCGTCGACGTAGCCGCCGAGCCTTGCGAGGACGTCGTCGGGGGTGCCCCACAGGATGCGGTCGGCGAGGGCGTCGACCGGGACCTTGGCAAGGGCCGCCTCCAGCTCGGCTCTCGGGTGGCGCTGCGGAACGAAGTCGACGAGCCCTCCGAATCCCTCGCCGAGAGGGTGCGGCACGCCGAGCTCTTCCCACAGGTGATGCGGGGCGAGGAGTGCCGTGAAGCGGACCGCCTTGTGGTCGAGTATCCGGCGCGCCCTCGCGTGGTCGGGCGCCAGCACCACATACGCCGACCAGGCAGGAACGATCGCCGACGGGTCGCGGCCGACGGCGGCCGCCGCCTCTCGGACGGCCCCGAGCTTGGCGGCATACTCGTCGGGGCGCATCGGCAGCGCTGGGTACCACCCGTCGCCGTACTCTCCCGTGAGCCTCAGCATCCGAGGACCGTGGGCTGCCACCCAGATCTGCGGGGTCCGCCCATCCGGAGCGTTCAGGTCCATGAGGGCGTCGTCGAACCGGAAGGCCTCACCCTCGAACTCGAACGGCCCCCGCGAATCGAAGCATCTGCGGATGATCTGGAGCGCTTCCTCCAGCCTGGCGACTGGTCGCTCGAAGTCGAGGCCGTACGGCTCGACGTTCTCGCGCTCGCCTGCTCCGATGCCGAGGATCGGGGCGCGGGCTGCGACGTGCGCCAGAGTCATGGAGGCCTGGGCGAGGAGCACGGGATGACGCCGCACCGACTCGGTGACGCCGACACCCACTTGGATGCGTCGCAACTTCGTCGCCAGGTGCCCGAGGAGGGTCTGGTAGTCGAAGTAGGCGTGGGGGCTCCCGGCCGGGTCGGCCAGCCAGGAGAAGTCCCGGTCCCACATCTCCTGGGGGAACCAGCCGAGGAAGTGGTCGACGGTCCACGCCACGTCGAAGCCGAGCCACTGTGCCGCCCGCCCGAATGCGTCGATGCGACGCACCGGGGGCTGCGATCCGACCGACAACCCGATCGTCACGTGTGAGGCGTCGACCATTGGCGGCGAGGGTAGGCGCCGAGTGCGAGGGCCGTGCCTCGTCATGGTTCAGCCGAGCTCGGCGTAGGCGCGGTGCAACGCCAGGCGCATGACGTCGGCCGGATATGGGCCCTTCCCGACGTCGATCGAGTCGAGTGGCGTCCCCGATCCCCAGGCATCGACGGCCATGGCGCCGATCGCCTCGAGCTCACCATGTTGGGTGCGAACGGCGGCCGGTCCCATCACAGCTCCATGTCCAGGAACGATGACACCGGTTGATCGCTCGATGACCCGGTCGACGGTGCTCGGCCAGGCGATGGGATAGGCGTCGCCGAAGAACGGAGGGGCCCCCTGCTCCAGCAGGTCACCCGCCCAGAGCAGCGGGTCGTCCGAGAGCGTGATCACGACGTCCCCTCCGGTGTGGCCGCG
>Ga0302046_10001075_pt1 | contig 25850 bp, 25 predicted proteins | sample RVTome_11_FD_200261 | JGI IMG/M metagenome (GOLD analysis project Ga0302046, IMG submission 200261) | Soil microbial communities from uranium-contaminated site in the Upper Colorado River Basin, Wyoming, United States - RVT147D111 (version 2) ... | reverse complement strand
CTGGAAGTGCCACTCCGTGTACCGCGGGCGCTCCTCGGCGGACCACTCGCGTTCGCTGTCGTGCAGCACGTAGGAGGGCCGGCTGCGCAGGGACAGCGCGATTGCCGCAACGAGCAAGGCGAGCGTGGTGAGCGCCACGGACAGCGGAAAGACCCGGGTGAGAAAGCTGTGTCCGGACGCTTCATAGATCACGTAGCCGACCCACGCCGTGATGACGCCCAGGAAAATCATCTGCGGCGTGCGGTGAACGGCGGCGTGTGCCCCATCAGGCGTCAGCGGCGGGCGGGACGGCTTGAAGCGCGCGGCGAGGAAAACGGAAACCGCGATGAGGGCGAGCATGATCTGCACGCCGGTCCGTTCGAGGAAGCTCATGCCGTAGACCTGCACCGACTGGTAGACCGACGCATCGAGCCGCATCGACAGCACGAAGCCGATCAGCAGCGCGGGGCGCGACCAGCCGAAGCGTTTCATGTACATGCCGAGCACGCCCAGCGCAAAGAGCGCGGCGAGATCCGCCCAGTCGCGGGTTGCCTGGAACGCCGCGAAGTAGACGATCACGATCATGAACGGCGCGAGCAGCATGAAGGGAACGAGGGTCAGGCGCGCTATTGGCTTTGCGAGGAAGAGGCACGTTCCGGCGCCGATCACGTTGGCGAGCGCGAGCGACCAGATGATGATGAAGGTGAGATCGAGGTGGCGCTCCATCATGCCGATCCCGGGCTCGACACCGATCAGGATGAGGCCGCCCAGGAAGACGGCCATGCTGCCCGAGCCCGGAATGCCGAACATCAGCGTCGGAACGAGCGCCCCGCCGTTGTCGGAGTTGTTCGCTGATTCGGGCCCGATCACTCCGCGGATGTCGCCCTTGCCGAGCATGTCGCGGTCCTTCGCCGACTGCACCACGTGTCCGTAGGCAACCCAGTTGGTGACCGAGCCCCCGAGCCCGGGCAGCGCCCCGATCAGCGTTCCGATGGCCGAGCAGCGCACGACCAGCCACTTGTGGTGCAGCGTCTCCGCGAAGCCGCGCAGCGTGCCTGAGCCGAGTTCCGGCACCTTTGAGATTCTCGCGCGCCGTCGCAGGATATCCACCATCTCCGGCACCGCGAAGAGCGCGAGGCCGAGGATGACCAGCGGAATGCCGTCGCCCAGGTACACGGTGCCGAAGGCGAAACGGTAGTCGCCGGTGGCGGGAGCGGCGCCAATGCTGCCGATGAGAAGGCCGAGGCCGCAGCTCGTCAGGCCCTTCAGCGCGCTCGCTCCGGTCAGCATTCCCACCATGGTGAGGGCGAGGATGATGAGCATCAGCTGCTCGCCGAAACCCACGCCGAGAATCAGCGGCCGGGCGACATAGATGCTCGCGGTCAGGACGACGGCGCCGAAGAGACCGCCGAGGAGCGAGGCCGAGAATGCGGCCCCCAGCGCGCGCGCCGCCTCACCGCGCTGCGCCAGCGGGAATCCATCGAGGATGGTGGCCTGCGCGCTCGACGTGCCGGGAATGCCCATGAGCACCGCGGGAAACGTGTCCGAGGTGTTCGTCACGGCGAGCAACCCGATCATCATCGGCAGCATCAGCGTCGGATCCTTGCCGTAGACGAAAGGCAGCAGCAGCGACAGGCCCGCGATTCCGCCGAGGCCAGGCAGAAAACCGACGACCAGGCCGAGCAGGGTTCCGAGAACGAGGAAGAGAAAGTGCTCGAGATCGAACAGCCCTACCAGTGCGGCGATGAGGAAGTCGGTCATGCGAGCAGGACGCCGAAGCGGTCGCTATCGCGGCCCCGCCCGCAGCCGCGGCACTCGAGTGCCGCGCGCTGTGAGCGGAGAGAAAAGTCGTGGGCGGCGCCTCCCCCGGGCCGCGCGCGACTCGGCGTCGACATTCGAGCGGGGCGCCCGGATGAGGCCTGAGGACGCTCAGAGCGTTACGTCATGCTTGGTCTTGAGAAAGGTCTTGATCCACTCCCAGACATCCGGCGGAATCGTGGTGGCCGAACTCATGATCGGGCTCGCCGAGTCCCCGACGAACTGGGGATAGCCCTCTATGACCTTGGCCGCCTTCTCCTCGAACTCCGGGTCGGCGAGCGTCTTTTGCGCAGCCGCACGCCAGGCATCCACGATCGGCTTGGGCGTGCCGGCCGGCAGCAGGATCGACTTGTTCGCCATGACGCCCATCTTGAGGATCGCCTTCCAGGCCTCGTAGCCCGGGCCCGAGGGCTTCTTGCCGTGCATGATCTCGTAGACTTCGGCAAAGCTCGGGAGGTCCTTGAAGTTCGGGTCGCGCTGGAGGTTGCCCGCCTCGTCGAGAACGCCGAGTGCGAAAAGCGGCACGGCCTTGCCCGCCTTCACCAGCTTTGACGCGTTCTTCAGGAAGCCCGGCGTCGTATCGTAGTTGATGTTGAATTCACCGCGCTCGAACGCGAGCCGCGTCGGGCCGCGCGCGATTCCCCACACGTACTTCACGTTGAGGCCGAGCAGATCGAGGGTGGTGGTCATCCGCATCTCGGCTCCGGTCGGGCCGCCGCCCCCGAAAGTCAGCGCCTGGTCCTTCAGCTTGGCGATATCCTTGGCCGCCGTCACGCCGAGCGCGGGCGAGACGTACACCACCGAGCCCTGCGGCGACAGGAGGATGGGCACCATCTTGTTGAGATCGAGCTGGAACTTGGATTTCCTGAATACGAAGTTCATGACCGTGGAAGACGAGCAGACCAGCACGTGCAGCCCGTCCGGCCTGGCGCGCGACTGGAACTGGTTCGCGCCCGTGATCGAGCCGCCGCCGGGCACGTTGCGCACGATGATCGTCGGATTCCCCGGCAGATGCTTCTCGAAGAAAGGCGCGAGCGCACGGCTGTAGACGTCGCTGCCGCCTCCCGGGGGGAAGGGCACGACCATCTCGATGCGTTTGCCCGCGAAATCAACTTTCTGCGCCGCTGCTTCCATCGCCGGCAGACCGGCGAAACTGGCGACAATCGTGAAACACGCGGCAACGCGGAATGACTTGTGCATGGTGACCTCCTCCCTGGTACTGTGACCGACCCGCGCTCTTGTCAGCGCTCGCGGGCACTATAGCCCTCCGGACGGCGGCCCACAAGCTGCGCTGCAGCGGCAACCGTCATGCCAGCCGGGACGGCCGGTCACGGCTCAACGGTCACCCGTCACGCGCTATCGGCGTCAGCGCCTCGCGGCGCGTGGCATCGCTTCCTGATCCTGCGTGCCCGCGACGTTCTTCCACTGCGGGCGCTCGAGCGGGAAGAGCTCGCCGAGCGACGCGTAACCGAGACCGGAGAGCCGGCAGACCGGATCAAGCAGCTTCGGGTCGACACGCCCGTCTTTCCACACCGACGGGTTTACGTGCACGTGGACCACGCGGCCGAGGACGATGTTTGCGACGAACTGCGGCACTTCGCGCATGTTGGCGAGGCTGTCCTTGACGCCGGTCGAGCACGCTCGGCGGCGCGTCGTGCGAGGCGGACATGCAGGGGCCTTTCGTCAGAGCTTGGGGGTGACAGCGCCGGGATGGGCCTTCTCGTAGCGTTCCTGGCAGTAGATGCAGCGCGTGGCAAGCGGGTAGGCAAACAGCCGCTCGGCGCTGATTTCGCCGCCGCAATCGACGCACTGGTCAATCTCGCCGCTTTGCACCCGGGCCTGTGCCGCTTCGAGCTGGCGCAGCTCCGCGAGGTAGCGCTGGTGCAGCGAATGGTCGAACTCCTCCTGCACGCTGTTCACGGCCTCGTCGCCGATGTCGAGCGCCGTTCCGGCGCGGTCGAGGGACTTCTCGTCCGCGGGCTTGGGCATGGTCCGGCGAATATTCTCATGCACTTCCTTGCTGAGCTCGGCAAGGCGTTGCTCCAGTTCCTTGCTCTGCGATCGGGAAAGACCCACGTCGCTTCCTCCTTGTTGGAATGCTGATAACTCCCGGGCGGATCCCAACAGGTTGGAACAGGGCGAAACCGGATGGTTTCCCGCCCGCCGTGCGAGCACTTGGCCAAGCACGACTGCTGGGCGCTATCCGCTTGTTTTGGTGACTGATTCGAGGGGAGCTCCGAATTCTTGCCGATTGCGTGCCGCCGGCAGACAATGACCGCACACCAGAACAAAGGCGCGACACCCGCGCCGGTTGATCGTCCGACACCCTGGATAATCTGCGGCTAAAGGCCGGCCACCGACGTTTACAGAGCGCGCAACATGGTGAGGACGATCGGACCGTTTGACTACATCATCGTAGGAGGAGGGAGCGCGGGCTGCGTGCTCGCGAACCGGCTCTCTGCCGATCCGAACGTGTCAGTGCTGCTGCTCGAGGCGGGCGGCAAGGACCGCTGGATCTGGATCCACATTCCGGTCGGCTATCTCTATTGCATCGGCAACCCGCGCACCGATTGGTGCTACCGCACCGAGCCGGACCCGGGGCTCAACGGGCGCTCGATCCTTTATCCGCGCGGCAAGGTGCTGGGCGGCTCGTCCTCGATCAACGCGATGCTGTACCTGCGCGGGCAGGCGCGCGACTACGACGAGTGGGCGCAGCTGACGGGGGAGTCGGGCTGGTCCTGGCAGCACGTGCTTCCCGTCTTCATGGGCGTCGAGGACCACTGGCGCGGCGCGGACGAGAAGCACGGCGAAGGCGGCGAATGGCGCGTGGAGCCCAATCGGCTGCGATGGGACGTGATCGAGGCCTTTCGCGACGCCGCAATCGAGTCCGGAATCCCCTGGACCGAGGACTTCAACCGCGGCAACAACGAGGGCGTCTCGCGGTTCGAAGTGAACCAGAGAAACGGCGTGCGCTGGAATGCCTCGAAGGCGTTTCTCCGCCCGGCGATGAAGCGCCCCAATCTGACCGTCCTGACGGGCGCGTTAGTGAAGAGGTTGCGTCTCGAAGGCCGGCGCGTGACCGGCGTCGAATTCTTCCAGGGGCGGGAGGAGGTGTACGCCGAAACGCGGCGCGAGACAATCCTCTCTGCAGGCGCGGTCGGCAGCCCGCAGATCCTCCAGCTCTCCGGCATCGGCCCCGGGTCGTTGCTTCAGCGTCATGGCATCCCGGTCGTGCACGACCTCCCGGTCGGGGAAAACCTCCAGGACCACCTGCAGCTTCGAATGGCGTTCAAGGTGAAGAGTACCGAGACGCTGAACACCATTCTTTCCTCATGGTGGGGCAAAGCGAAAATCGCGCTCGAGTACGCGCTCTTCCGCAGCGGGCCGATGACGATGCCGCCCTCGCAGCTCGGGGCCTTTGCGAAGTCGAATCCGTCGCACGCGACGCCCAACGTCGAGTACCACATCCAGCCGCTCTCGCTCGACAAGTTCGGCGATCCGCCGCACCGTTTCGCGGCGATCACGGCGAGCATCTGCAATCTGCGCCCGACTTCGCGCGGTCACCTGCGCATCACGTCCCCGGACCCGCGTGCCTATCCCACAATCCAGTGCAACTATCTGTCGACGCCCGAGGACCGCACGGTCGCGGTCGAGTCGATTCGCCTCACGCGCCGCATCGTGACCGAAACCGAGGCGTTGAAGCCCTATGCGCCCGAAGAGTTCATGCCGGGGCCGCAGTACCAGACCGACGAAGAGCTCGTAAAGGCGGCCGGCAACATCGGCACCACGATCTTTCACCCGGTCGGGACCTGCAAGATGGGCCGCGCGGGCGACGCCACAGCGGTGGTGGATCCGCAGCTTCAAGTGCGCGGGATCGAACGCCTGCGCGTGATCGATGCGTCGGTGATGCCCACGATCGTGTCGGGGAACACGAATTCGCCGACGATCATGATTGCCGAGCGCGGCGCTTCGCTCATACTGCGTGGGTAAATGGGGTTGGGTAAATGGGGTCAGTGTAAGATTTCTAGCGCGCCGAAGGCTTGGGGCATGGAAAAAGTTACACTGACACCATTCAATGATTCTTTCCGGATTGTTGCGGAACGCGCTTCGTGGGGGCGCGTTCAGCTCGATTCGCGGTGACCGACGGCGCTTGAAATCTTGCAGCCGATCTATCAAGGAGGTCCTTGGCTTATGACTTCATTCAGCAAGGCAGCTTTTATTGCCGTGGTAACGATCGGGGTCGTGATGCTTTCGAGTTGTGCCGAAATGACCCAGACGGAACGGGACACCGCGACGGGCGCGGGCATAGGCGCTGCGGCCGGTGCAGTGATCGGCGGGATGTCGAGCGGGGGGCGCGGGGCAGCGAGGGGAGCGGCGATCGGTGCGGCGGTCGGCGCCGCCGGCGGCTACATCTGGTCGAAGAACATGCAGACGCAGAAGAAGGAAATGGAGCAGGCGACCCAGGGCACCGGTATCGAGGTGTCCCAGACCGCCGACAACCAGCTCAAGCTGGCGATTCCAAGCGATGTGTCCTTCGATGTTGGCAAGGCCGACATCAAGCCCGAGATGCGCCCGGTGCTGGACAGGTTTGCCCAGAGTCTCACCACCTATCCAGGCACGGCGGTTCGCATCGTCGGGCACACGGACAGCACGGGGAGCGATGCCATCAACAACCCCCTGTCGGTGAACCGGGCTGCGAGCACGCGCGACTATCTGGTGCAGCAGGGCGTTGCTTACAGTCGAATCGCAATCGACGGACGCGGCTCGCGCGAACCCATAGCGGACAACAGCACCGTGCAAGGGCGCGCGAGGAATCGGCGGGTTGACATATTCGTCGCCGAGCCCGCACCCGTGGCTCAACAGTCCTCGCAATGAGCCGGTAGCGGCTCGGCAGGCACGCTTGCCGAGTGACTCGATGGGTGGAAGGTGGACACGGTCCGCCCCGTTTAATTTCGACCACGACACCAAATCAACTTCTGAAATTCTTCGTGTCCTTTGTGTCAATGCTTTTATCAGCAATCGTGTTTTAATCGGGAACGTACAGCCCGCGACGTTCGATGATGCGGGCGACGGGATCGAGCACCAGCGCGCACATGACGCCGAACGGGAGATAGCCCGCGTAGCCCAGCAGCGGCATCTCGAAGATATGAAAGCGCTGCGCGTAGGGAATGCTGTAGTGCCATTGCGCGAGGCTGCCGGAATTCCACAGCTCCCAGAAGAATCCGCAGACAAGTGCTGCGAGCGCCGGCTGCAATAACGGGCGCCAGTCGCCGCGCGCCAGCGGCGAGAGCAGCGTCTCGCCGACGACGATCTGCTGCAGGCTGCAAAGGACGAGCGGCGGGCCGATCCAGAGCGCAGCGTAGAACAGGTCGGGTGAGACTCCGATGGCAGCCAGTGCGGCGATCCCGGTCGCGAATGCCAGCCAGGCGAGTGCCGGACTTACCTGAACCGGCGGCAGCGATAGCGCCTCGATACGTGGAAACTGTCGCAGCCACGCGAGCGTGCTCGCGATGGCGGGAAGGACGGTCGAGAATGGCAAGGCTGCCTGGAGGAAATAGTCCCAGTCGCTCGTTGCGTATACCCCGGTGTAGTACCAGTTGTTTACGAACTGATTGAGGTGCTCGAACAGCCACCAGAAGCCTGCGCTGACAGGGAAGAGCGCGAGAAACCACCCCGTTCGGTGCGTCAACGGCGAGCGTCCCGTGCCGCGGAAGACGAGCGCATTCACCGTCAGCACGTAGCCCAGCCAGAGCGGCGTAAAGGTGTGGCGCCGCCAGCCCGGCGCAACGAAGCCCTCCGTCCACGCGAGAATCCAACCAGCGGCAATCAGGGCGAGCCCCAGCCACCCCCACCAGGGAAATGCGCCCGGGCAGCGCGACGACGGCTGCGGCTTCGCGCGAGCCAGCGCCACAACGTAAAGCGCCAGTGCACCGAGCACCGGAATCGAGAGGAGGATGAAAGTGCCCCATTCAAACGGCGGGTGCGCGACGGCGAGCGTTCGCGGCGGAAACGTGGTGTAGCGCTCTACGGACTGCCCCGTCGCGAGGAGACCGAGCAGCGGAGCGACCCATACGATGGCCGTTCCTACAAGCAGGGTTAGTGCTGCTCGCGATCTCATTATGCAGGTAATCCTTTGTGTCCTTTGTGTCCTTTGTGTCTGCGCTTTTGGCTCACACGAAATCAGTCGAGAAAGACCGCGTAGTCGTCCACTTCGATCCGCGGCGGCTGAAAGGTGTTGATGACCGCATCCGGATCCGCATAGCCCATCGCCATGCCGCAGATCACGATCCAGTCTGCCGTGATCCCGAGCTCGCGCCGCACGATGTCCGGATAGCTCGCGATCGCCGCCTCGGGGCAGGTATGGAGACCCTTCGAGCGGGCGGCGAGCATGATGGTCTGCAGGAACATGCCGTAGTCGAGCCAGCTCCCGCGCTCGAGCTTGCGGTCGATGGTGAGGATGATTCCCACCGGCGCGCTGAAAAAGTTGTAGTTGGTGGCGCGGTAGGCCTTTGACTTCTCGTGCTCGCCGCGTCTGATGCCGAGCGTGCCGTAGAGTCCCCAGCCGCACTGGCGCCGGCGCGCGAGGTAGGGCTCCTCGATGGGATCGGTGTAGTAGTTGTAATCGCGCTGGTGCCCCGGCTCGTCACTTACGAACGCGCGCTGAATCGCGCCGCCGACGCGCGCGAGAGTCGATCCCGTCATCACGTGCACGCGCCAGGGCTGGATGTTCGAGCCGCTCGGCGCGTGCCGGCCGAGGGCGATGATTTCGCGCACGACCCCGATCGGCACGGGCTTCGGCAGATAGGCGCGGATCGAGCGCCGGGTGCGCGCCGCTTCGAAGACGCCGGGCGCGGGCTTGAAAATATCGTCAGGCATTCGGACCTCCCGTCGCGATGCTAGCACCAAGGAGTTGTCGCTCGCGAACGACATCCCAGGGGCGGAAGTGGTACCACAGCGGAAAATGCGGTACGCTACGCCCTGCAACTCGCGCCCGCGCGCGGGCGGGTCTTCTATCGAGCGACGGGAGAGCATGGCGGCAAAGAAATACGACGAAAGCTCAGTCAAGAAACTGCGGGGCATCGAGCCGGTGCAGCGGCTTCCCGGGATGTATACCCGGACGAGCGACCCCACCCACATCATCCAGGAAGCGATCGACAACGCGGCGGACGAAGCGCTCGGCGGGCACGCCGACCGCATCGATGTAACGGTGCACCGCGACGGCTCGGTGACGGTGACCGACAACGGGCGCGGCATCCCGGTCGGCCTTCATCCCGAGGAGAAAATTCCCACCGTGCAGCTCGTATTCACCGAGCTCCACGCCGGCGCGAAATTTTCCCGCGCGGACGCGGACGCGGCGTACAAATTCTCCGGCGGGCTGCACGGCGTGGGCGTCTCGGTGACGAACGCGCTCTCCGAGCGCCTCGAGGTCGAGGTCCGGCGCGAAGGTGGCGTGCACGCGATGGCGTTTGCCGACGGCGCAGTCGCCCGCAAGTTGAAGAGAATCCGCAACTGCGCGAAGAACGACAGCGGCACCTCGGTTCGCATCTGGCCCAACCGGAAGTACTTCGATTCGCCCAAGGTTTCGCTGCCCGATCTCGAGCGCATCGTGCGCTCGAAAGCCGTGCTGCTGCCGGGCGTCAAGGTGACGCTCAACATCGAAGGCGCCAAGGAGACGACGACCCGCACCTGGAGCTATCCGGAGGGGATGAAGGGCTATCTCGGGGAGCTGCTCGCCGACGCGCAGCCGGTCGCGCCGATCTTCGACGGCGAGAAGTACGTGCAGGACGGCAATGGCTTTGCGGTGGGGGAGGGCGCGGGCTGGGCCTTTGCTTTTGTCGAAGAAGCGAAGGGCTACGGCGAGTCCTACGCCAATCTCATTCCGACGCCTGCGGGCGGCACGCACGAGGCCGGGCTGCGAGACGGCCTCTTCGAAGCGGTCAAGGCCTTTGCCGAGCACCACAACATGATGCCGCGCGGCATCAAGCTCCAGGCGGACGATGTCTGGTCGCGCACGGTCTATTTCCTTTCGGCCAAGGTGCTGGAGCCGCAGTTTCACGGTCAGACCAAGGAGAAGCTCTCCAACCGCGACGCCGTGAAGCTCGTCTCGAGCATGGTGCGCGACCCGTTCGAGCTCTGGATGAGCCGGCATGTCGAGCATGGCCGCAAGATCTCGGAGCTCGCCATCCGCCAGGCGGTCGAGCGCATGCGCTCGGTGCAGAAGGTCGAGCGCAAGAAGTCCTCGAGCGTCGTCATCCTCCCGGAGAAGCTCACCGACTGCGAATCGACCGACACGGCGGAGAACGAGCTCTACCTCGTCGAGGGCGATTCCGCCGGGGGTTCAGCGAAGCAGGCGCGCGACAAGCGCTACCAGGCGATCTACAAGATGCGGGGCAAGGCGCTCAACTCCTGGGAAGTGAAGCGCGAGCTTCTCTTCTCTAACGCGGAGATCCACGATATCGCCGTAGCGATCGGGGTCGACCCCCATGGCGAAGGCGACGAGCCGGACCTCTCCGGCCTGCGCTACGGAAAGATTGCCTCGCTCACGGACGCCGATGTCGACGGCGCGCATATCTCGGTGCTGCTCCTGACACTCTTCTACCGCCATTTCCCGAAGCTGATCGAGCGCGGCCACATCTACATCGCGTGTCCCCCGCTCTACAAGGTGGACCTGCCGGGCCACGGCAAGCGGCCGGCGCGCAAGGTTTATGCGCTGGATGACGACGAAATGAAGTCGATCCGCGACCGCGCGCGCGATGACGGCATCCGCCCCGCCGCGATCTCGGTCCAGCGCTTCAAGGGCCTGGGCGAGATGAACCCGGAGCAGCTGTGGGAGACAACGCTCAACCCGGACACGCGGCGCCTGCTGCAGGTCAAGATCGAGGACCGCGACAAGACCTACGCGATGTTCAACATGCTCATGTCGAGGCGGGAGGCGGAGCGGCGCTGCGCCTGGATGGAAGAGAAGGGTGACCAGGTCGAGGCTGACGTCTGATGGATACGAGAACGCGGAGCAGGAGCCGCAAGCAGGACGACGCGACGCTCGATCTCTTCGCGGCGTCGGGCGGCGGCGGTGCACGCAAGCCGGCAGGCGCGGGAAGCGCCGCGGGCGACGACTCCATCGACATGGCGACGTTCGCCGAGAGGAGCTATCTCACCTACGCGATGAGCGTCGTGCGCGGGCGCGCAATCCCGAACGTCGAGGATGGCGAGAAACCGGTCCAGCGCCGCATCCTCTACGCGATGCACGAGCTGGGGCTCCGCCCGGGCGTGCAGCACAGCAAATCCGCGCGCATCGTCGGCGAAGTCCTCGGCAAGTACCACCCGCACGGCGACGCCTCGACCTACGACGCGCTCGTGCGCATGGCGCAGGATTTCTCGCTGCGCTATCCGTTGATCGACGGCCAGGGCAATTTCGGCACGCAGGACGGCGACTCGGCGGCGGCCTACCGCTACACCGAGGCGCGGCTGACGCCGATTGCCGATCTGCTGCTCTCTGAAATCGACCAGGACACGGTCGATTTCATGCCGAACTACGACGGCCGCCTGAGGGAGCCGGAGCTTCTGCCGGCGCGCCTGCCGCTCCTCCTCTTGAACGGCGCCTCGGGCGTCGCGGTGGGCATGGCCTGCGAGCTGCCCCCGCACAACATGCGCGAAGTGGCGGAAGCCGCGGTGCAGGTGCTGCGGCATCCCCGGACCACGCACAAGGCCATCATGGAGATCATCCAGGGGCCGGATTTCCCCGGCGGGGGCCAGATCATCAGCACGCGGCAGGCGATCCTGGACGCCTACCGCACGGGACGCGGTTCGCTGCGCGCCCGCGCCCGCTGGAAAGTCGAGAACCTGGCGCGCGGCCAGTGGCAGATCGTCGTTCACGAGCTGCCGCCGACGACCTCCGCAAAGCGGGTCATGGCGGAAATCGAGGAGCTCACCAATCCCAAGCCCAGGGAACGCGGCGGCAAGGTCAGCGCGGCGCAGAACAATCTGAAGCAGTTGATCCTCGGCGCGCTCGAGAAGGTGAATGACGAGTCGGACAAAGCAAACCGCGTGCGGCTTGTCCTCGAGCCCCGCTCCTCGCGCCAGGACCCGGAAGAGTTCATGCGGCTCATGCTCTCGCACACGAGCCTGGAAGAGAACTTCTCCGTCAACATGGTCGTGCTCGGGCTCGACGGGCGCCCCGGGCGCAAGGACATCCGCCAGTTGCTCGAGGAGTGGGTGCAATTCCGGGTTACGACGGTTACCCGGCGAACGAAGTTCCGGCTCTCACAGGTCGAGCGCCGCCTTCACATCCTCGAAGGCCGCAGGACCGTCTTTCTCAACATCGACAAGGTCATCAAGCTGATCCGCGGGTCCGACGAGCCCAAGCCCGTGCTGATGAAGCAGTTCAAGCTGACCGAAGTCCAGGCGGAAGACATCCTCGAGATCCGGCTGCGCCAGCTCGCGCGCCTCGAAGGCATCAAGATCGAGAACGAGCTGAAGGAGCTGAAGAGCGAGCGAAAGGACCTCAAGGCGCTGCTCGGCAGCGAAGCCGAGATGAAGAAGCTGGTCGCGAAGGAGATCCGGGACGACGCCAGGCAGTTTGGAGATGGACGGCGCACCGCGATCGAGGAGGCGGGCCGGGCCACGTTCGAGCAGCAGGTAGTCGACGAGCCGCTGACTGTCATCGTCTCGCGCAATGGCTGGGTCCGCAGCCGGCAGGGGCATGGCCTGGATCTCTCGGGCGTGACCTACAAGACCGGGGACGGCCCGTACGCAATCATCGAGACGCGCTCGGTGCACTACATTGCGCTCATCGACTCGACCGGCCGCGCCTTCAGCGTGCAGGCGGCGGAGCTCCCGGGGAGCCGCGGCGACGGCGTGCCGCTCTCCTCGCTCGTCGATCTCGCGCCCGGGGCGCGGTTCTCGCAGGCCGTTGATGCGCAGCCCGGCAAGCGCTACCTGGTCGCCAACACCGCCGGATACGGCTTCATCGTGAAGTCCGAGGAGCTCCTCTCGCGCGTGCGCGCCGGCAAGGCCTTCATGACCGTGCCGGAAGGAACGGACGTCGTGCGACCGGCGCTCGTGCCGGAGAAGCCCGAGATGGCCGTTGCATTCTCCGAGAAGGGCCGAATGCTGCTCTTCCCGGCGGCGGAGTTGAAGGAGCTCGCGCGCGGCCGCGGCATCACGCTCATGGGCCTCGACAAGGGCGAGAAGCTGGTTGCGGTCGGCTTCGCCGACTCGAAGTCGGTCACCGTCATCGGAAGGTCGCGCTCAGACAAGGAGCGCACGGTCACCGTCAGTGGCGAGGCTCTCCAGAAGCACATCCTGCACCGCGCACGAAAGGGCTGCCTGCTGCCCGGGCACCTGAGGCCTCTCGGCGTCCAGAATTCGTGACGCGTGATGGGTGGAGTGACGGCAGCGTGTTGTTCGTCACGCGGTCGCCCCCACGTTTTCCACTATACGGACTAAATGGCGGGCTCGTCCCACGCGCATGGGTCTGGGCTCCATGATAAGTTATATTTTCTAAACTATATATGATCAAAATAACAGCCGACGCAGTGCAACATTTGTCATACTTTCCGCTCTAATATAGCGTATAAGATTCTGAACAGTAACATAAGTGTCGTCACGAGGCGACGCGTAACCAGAATCGAATCGGAGCAAACGTGAAAAATACTGTGAAGAGCGAAACTAAAATATACGAACTTTTGAAGGACGTCCAACTTACGGAAGTCGAGCGCTGGAGGGCCCGTGGCTACGCTGCACGCGCGGAGTATCTTGCGGATCTGTTCGTGGCGGCCGGGCGCGCCCTGCGCTCGCTGGGGCACGCGATCGAGCGCACCTCCCGATTTCCTGCCCGGACGGCGCACTAAGCGCGCTTAGCAGGCGCGATCGAAGGAAACGCCCAGGCGCGCCGCCTCGGACCGAGGCGGGCGCGTGGGCGTTTTTGCGTACACCCTAAAACAAGGACTGAACCGCCATGACGCCAAGACCGGTGTCTCGCCTGGCGCTATGATCACGGATCGCCATTTTTGGGCATGGGGAGGAAATGGCACCAGGCGAGGAAGGCACGCCGCATTTCAAGGCGCCGGCGGGAAGCTGCGACGCACATTTTCATGTGTTCGGCCCCGACGAGCGCTATGCGTTCAGTTCGGATCTTCGCTATAAGCCGCCGCTCGCGCCACTCGAGGACTACCTCGAGCTTGTCCGTCACCTCGGCATCGAGCGATATGTCTTCGTCCAGCCGAGCGCCTATGGGCGCGACAACGCCTGCCTGCTCGATGCCCTGCGCACGGTCGGGGACAAGTGCCGCGGGATCGTGGAAATCGACGAGAATATTTCCGACGCCGAGCTCGATGGCCTGAACCGCCTGGGCGTGCGCGGGGTGCGCGTGAACGTCAACCCCATCAGGATGCCGATCCGTTGGCCCGCGCGCTGATCGATACCATTCCCGACCGCCTCATCTGGGGCAGCGATTACCCGCACCTTTCCTTCGCGGACAAGGTGGGCTCCGTCGAGCTATTCAACCTGCTCGGGCGCTGGGCGCCGGACGCCGCGACACGGCGCAGGATCCTGGTAGACAATCCCGCACGCCTCTTCGGCTTCGCAACGCCGTGCTCGGTGATAGGTGATGGGTGATGAGTGTTATGCTTTCGCTCATCCCCGGTGACCGGTTTAAGGCGAGGAGGCTACCCATGAACCGTCTGCTTGGCAGCGTTGCAGTTGGTGCCATGTTCGGGTTGAGCGCGGCAGCGTTTGCGGGAGCGTACTTCGAGCGCGGCGGCGCGGCGATCGACGGCTACGATCCCGTCGCCTATTTCAAGGAGAATAAGCCGGTGAAGGGGTCGGAAGCTTTCACCGCGACGCACGAGGGTTCGACATTCCGTTTCGCCTCGGCCGCGAACCGAGACGCGTTTGTCGCAGATCCCGGCAAGTACGCGCCGCAGTACGGCGGGTTCTGCGCCTACGCCGTTGCAGACGGCTACAAGGCGAAGATCGAGCCAGACGCTTTCACGATCGTCGAAGGCCGGCTCTATCTCAATTACGACCAGAGCATCCAGCGGCGCTGGCGCCGCGACATTCCCGGCTACATCCGCAAGGGCGACCGCAACTGGCCGGAAGTCTCGAAGAAGCCTTTCCCGTGAGAGGGAACGTGACGAACGAGAACTCGTCACTTCTGTGTTGATGAGGAGTTAGGAGTGAGAAGCAGTGACGGAGAGGGAGCAAGGTAATGGTAACGATTGAATTTCACGATCCATCGGGAAGCCTGGAGGTCACGACGCCGCACGCACCGCGGCTTCCGACGCTCGAAGGCAAGCGCATCGGCTTCGTCAGCAACGAGCAGTGGCAGGCCTACCGCATGCTGCCGTTGCTGAAGGAGCTGCTGGAGGCGGACTTCCCCGGCGTGCGGGTTCTGCCGCTGGATTCGTTTCCGCAGGGCAATACGCTGATCCCGACGGAGGAGACGGCGGCGCTCGTCGGGAAAAGCGGAGTCGACGCCGTCATCGTCGGCAACGCGGCTTGAGGGTCCTGCGCCACAGCATGCGGCCGTGCAGCCGCTAGGATCGAGACGCTGGGAATCCCGACCGTCACGCTGACGCGAACGGATTTCGTCGGCGTGATGAAGAATGCCGTATCGGGCCTCGGACTCGCGCCCGATGCAGCGATGGTGACGTTCCCCATCGAGCTCTTCCTCCCGGGAAGCGACATATCGCCCGTCCGCGCGCGCAAGCGCGAGTTCTATGACGGGCTCACGCGCTGGAAGTCGGACTTCGCGCACGCCGCGCCGGGAGCGAAGCCGCTGCTCTCCGTCGAGGGCGCGAGCTACGAGGAGGCGCTTTTCAAGGCCAACAACCTGATGCTGACCAGTCTCTGGGGCGACGGTCTGCCGCTCTGGCCTGCGACGCGCGAGCGTGTCGACTGGATCCTTCAGGGCTCGACGCTTCCGCGCGATCACAGGCTTGGCAGGTTCCCGCCGCTCGGGGGCATCACGACTGTCGAGACCTGCGCCATCGCGCTCGCCATGGCGGGCGGGCGACCTGAGTATCTGCCGGTCCTCGTCGCTGCGGTCGACGCCTGTCTCGACAAGGAGGCGGGCTTTGATCAGTTGCAGGCGACTTCCGGGGGTCCTTTCCCGGCCGTCATCGTGAACGGCCCCATCCGCAAGCAGATTCGCGTGAATTCCGGCTTCGGCTGCCTTGGGCCCGATCCGCAGCGCCCCGCAGGTGCGAGCATCGGGCGCGCGTTGCGCCTGTTGCAGCAAAACGTCGGCGGCGCGCTGCCGGGTACGGGCACGATGGCGATCTATGGCGCCATGCGCTATACGAACGCGGTGTTCGGCGAGGACGAGGAGAGCCTTCCGGACGGGTGGCTGCCTCACGGAACCGAGCGCCACGGCTTCACGCCGGGAACCAACTCGGTCTCCGTCGTGTTCGCGAGCGGCGTGACCAACATCCGCCGCCGTGGTGCGAAGAAGGAGACCCCTGAGGAAGACGTGCTGAACGGTCTCCACCGCATGGCCGATTTCATGCGTGCTCCGAACCTCGCGGTGCTGGCGGGCTACGAGAAGGGCACGCCGGGGATCATGATGATTCCTCCGGTGGTGGCGCAGACCATGGCCGGGCAGGGCTGGACCAAGCGGTCGGTGCGGGAATTCCTGTGGCAGCACTCGAGGATTCCCGCGGAGCAGCTGCGCCGCATCGGCGGGCGGGCGTGGATCGAGATCGACGCCAATCCGGTGACGCGCGCGAGCATCGACCTCGACCCATGGCCGATCTGCACGAAACCCGACAACATCGTGTTCCTCGTTGCCGGGGGCTCGCATCCGACCCACAGCCAGTGGCTCCAGGCCCACTCGCCAGGTGTGACGGGGCGCGTGGTTACATTACCCGAGTCGTTCGAGCGCCTGCTGGCGGATGCAGATCGCGATCTCGGTTGCGGAGACGACGTCTGCCGCGTCTAACGGAAGGATGAAGGATGAAGGATGAAGGCGGAAGGCGTGACCGGTTACCGGGTCACGGATAGCCGGTCACTTAGAAAGAGGAGGAGGAATGGATCTGGGAATCAAGGGCCGTTCGGCGATCGTGACGGGCGGCAGCCGCGGGATCGGGCGCGAGACCGCAAGACAGTTTCTCGAGGAGGGAGTGCGCGTCACGATCTGCGGGCGCAACCAGGACACGCTGGACAGGACGCGCACCGAGCTTGCCAGGTCGACAGGCGGAGAGATCCAGGGCGTCGTCGCCGACACGACGAAGGAGGCCGACATCGCGCGCCTCGTGGAGGCGGCCGGGCAGAGGTTCGGCACGGTCGACATCCTGGTGAACAACGCCGGGCAGATGTACTCGGGACGTTTCGGGGTGATGAACGACGCGGGCCTGAAGGAGCAGTTCGAGACCAAGATCTTCGGCTTCCTGCGCGCGATCCGCCTCGTCTATCCCATCATGAAAGAGGGGCGCTGGGGGCGGATCGTCAACCTGATCGGCGGCGCGGGCAAGGAGCCTGATCCCTACATGTTCGGCAGCGGCATCACCAACAGCGGGCTCCTCAACATCACGAAGTCGCTCTCCACCGAGTTCGGGGAGGAAGGCATCCTGGTGAATGCCGTCTGCCCCGGCTGGGTCGACACCAACCTCTGGCGGCGCAACGCTCAGGGTCTTGCGAGCGAGCTTGGGGCGAAGTCGGAAGAGGAAGCGCGGCGCCTGGCGGCGCGCAAGAACGCGCTCAACCGCTTCGGCAAGCCGGAAGAGCTCGCCAACGCGATCGTGTTTCTGTGCTCGGAGCGCGCGAGCTACATCACTGGAATCTCGCTCAATCTGGATGGCGGTCGCTTGAAGTCACTTTGGTAGAAGGACCAGGCACTAGGTACAAGGTACTAGCGGTACAACCCCGTAACCGGCTTACGTCCGCCTTCATCCTTCATCCTTGGGCGTGCCGGCTCACTGGCCACTGATTGTGGTGGCCGGAACAGCAAAGGCGCCTCGGTGAACTGCAACGTCAGGTTTTACTTACTTCTCCCCGCACGCACCACGCCCGCGCTTTGAGCACAAATGCACCGTCGGCACGATCCCCGAGCAGGCGCTTGCGCATGCGCGTCTCGAGCTGCCGGCGGCGATCGTCGGTGAGCGACACGACATAGGCGCCGCCCGGGCCCGCTCCCTTGGTGAAAGGCCCCCAATAGTCGTCGAACGACACGTAGGCCTGCTCGATCGTCAGGGGCTTTTCCTGCACATTGATCAGGCCGGCCTTCTTCCAAAGCTCGCTCAGCTGCCCCTCGCGGGAAAGTTTCATGTGGCGCTCGTCCTTCGGCGCCATCGCCGGGTCCAGCGACACCACCTCATCCCAGAAGAACCTCAGCATCTCCATGCCGGCGTTGTAGTCCCATACGCAGGCGCTGACGATGCCGCCCGGACGGGTTACTCGCCGCATCTCGCCAATGGCCTTGTTGTGATCCGGGATGAAATTCATCACGAGCAGGGCCATTGTCTGATCGAAGGACGCATCCTTGAACTTCAGCGCCTGGGCATCGCCTACCTCGAAGCGTACTCGACCTGACTTTGCGTTTTTCTTCGCATAGCTGAGGAAGCCCTCGGACGGATCGATGCCAACAATCTCACCCGAGGTCACGGTCGCCTCCAGCGCGGAGGCGAGCGCGCCGGTCCCGGTGCCGACGTCGAGCACCCGGTCCCCGTCCTTTGCGTTGGAAAAAGCGACGAATCCCGGTGCCAGGAGACGGCTCCACCGGCCCATGAAACGCTCGTATCCTGCGCTCATTGTGAACATCTTGGCCTCCGTCGCCGTCAGCCTGTTGCTCTCGGGTGTCGCGGCAATGGTGTGCTGAGCAAGGACGACACCCATCATCAATGGCAGCAATAGCACGATACTGCTTGGATACGTGTTCATGGTCGGCGCCCCTTTCTAAATTTCAACGTTCCCGAACTGTGGTCATGGATAGCTCTCCCCGGAGGACCGAGCGCAGTTTGACTCATTCATAAAGGCGAATAAATATAGTCATTTGTATTAGACTAATTCATATAATGGAATAATAGGGAGGGTCGTGGACAAGCTTCGGGCCATCACGAGTTTCGTGCGGATCGTCGACAAGGGCAGCCTCACGGCGGCCGCAGCGGACCTCGGCATCTCGCTGCCCTCGATGGTGAGGACCCTCGCGATGTTCGAGCGCGAGCTGGGCGCGACACTCTTGAACCGCACCACGCGCCGGCTCCATCTTACCGACGAGGGAAGGCAGTATCTGGAGCACTGCCGCGCGATCCTGGGGCAGGTGGAGGTCGCGGAGGCGGCCCTGCGTTCCCGCCACACCGCGCCTCGCGGGAAGCTGGCGGTGACCGCATCAGTGCTCTTCGGCCGGCGCTACATCGCCCCGATCATGAACGAATTCCTGCAACGCCATCCCGAGGTAACCGCCGACCTCCTGTTCGTCGACCGTGTGGTGAACCTGGTCGAGGAAGGTGTCGATGCCGCCGTCCGGATCGGACATCTCGGCGATTCTTCGCTGTCCGCGATACGGCTTGGCGAGGTCCGGAGCGTCATCTGCGCGAGCCCCGCTTACCTGCGCGAGCACGGGATCCCGCTCCGGTCGGAAGACCTCCACGCGCATCGCTGCGTGCGCTTCACCGGACTCGCGCCGCGTGAAGAATGGACCTTCCGATCGAGACCGCGCAAGGTCGCCATTACCTGCGTGCTGACATGCAATCAGGCTGACGCTGCCATTGACGCCTGCGTTGATGGTGTCGGGCTCGGCTCGTTTCTTTCGTACATGGTCGCACCTCTCATGCGAGCGGGAAAACTCAAGTACGTCCTGGAGGAGTTAGAGACTGAGCCGCTACCGGTGCAATTCCTCTACCCCCATTCCCGCGTTCTCTCGCCGACGGTCCGCGCGTTCGCCGACCTGTGCGTGAAAAAACTTCAGCAGGCGAAATTCGACTGAGCCGGAACCGCGGGCACAAGTTATAAGGTACAAGGGGAACAACCCCGTAACGGTCTTACGTCGGCCCTCATCCCGGTCCTGTCGCCATTCGCTATAGAAAAAGGCGCCGGTTCCCCAAGGAACACGGCGCCCTCTCGGCTGCGTGAGGCTGTGAATCTGCGGCTTAGTTCCAGCGCCCCCCGCCGGGGCCGCGGCCTCCGGCCTGGCCGAGCCGCGGGCCGCCGAAATGCTGGTTGGCAATTGTTTGCTGCTCGGGCGTCAGCACGGCAAAGAGCTCCTTCACCGCGGTGCTCATCGCTTGCGCCTGCTCGGCGCGGAGCTTCATGCGGCTCGCGTGCTGCTCGATGCGCTCAGCTGCCGACTGCGCGGTTGACGGACCCTGCGCGTGGAAAGCGGCCATGGTCGCTGCCCGGGCCTTGACTTGCGTTGCATAGGCTTCCCAGGCCGATTCCTGCTCGGCCGTGATCTTCAGTTCATTCTTAAGATAAGCCAGGCGCGTATCCGCGCGTTCCGTCTGCCCCGCACCTGCTGCACCGGGGCCGTATCCGCCGCGCGGTCCACCGCCCTGACCCATCATCCCGGGACCATAACGACCGCCTCTCGGCCCTGCGCCAGCCATCGCGCCGGGGCCGCCCGCGCCGAACACATGTAACGGCAGATTGTCAGGAGCAAGCCTTTTTGTATCGCAGTCCGACGCCGGGAGGGGTTGTTACACTGCGATACAATTTTTCAGGCCCCAGGGCGTCGCAACGCGCTATAGAGGGAAAATGAGCTCCCAGGATCACGTGCTGGTCGTGGACGACGATGCCGAGATCCGCGATCTCCTGAGCGAGTATTTGCGCAAGAACGGCTATCGCGTCACCGCGGTGGCAGAGGGCAAGGGCATGTGGAGCGCCCTCGAGAGCGGGGGACGCATCGACATCGTTGTGCTCGATCTCATGCTCCCGGGCGAGGACGGGCTCATGCTGTGCCGGAACCTGCGCGCGCGTTCCGACGTGCCGGTCATCATGCTCACGGCGCGCGGCGAGGAAACCGACCGCATCGTGGGTCTCGAGATGGGCGCCGACGACTATCTCGCCAAGCCCTTTAATCCGCGCGAGCTGCTCGCAAGGATCAAGACCATCCTGCGCCGCGCCCGAACCCTTCCCGAGAATCTCAAACCCGATGATGCGCGTGCGCTTCGCTTTGCCGGCTGGACTCTCGACCTCGCCACGCGGAACCTGCGCTCGCCGGCGGGCGTCGTTGTAGCCCTGAGCGCGACTGAGTACAAACTGCTCCGCATCTTTCTCGCGCATCCGAACCGCGTGTTGAACCGCGACCAGCTGATTGATCTCATGCTCTCGCGCGATGCCTCGCCCTTCGATCGCAGCATCGACGTCCAGGTAAGCCGGCTGCGGCATCGGCTCGGCGACAACCCGAAGGAGCCCGCGATCATCAAGACGGTGCGTGGCGAGGGCTACGTGCTCTCGGCGGCTGTCGAAGCGGAGCCGTGATGCGCTGGCTCCCGCGCTCGCTCTTCAGCCGCATGGTGCTGATCCTCCTGGGCGGCCTCGTCCTGGCGCAGCTCGCGAGCCTTGCTATTCACTGGCACGAACGCGGCGAGCTCATCCTGCGCACGGGCGGCATGCGCCAGGCGCAGCGCATCGCCGACATCGTGCGCCTTCTCGATCCACTGGTACCCGCGGAGCGCGCCCGCATCGTCGGCGTCATCGACTCGCCGCAGTTGCGGGTGTCGCTCTCGCAGCCGCCGTTGGCGCCGGCCACGAGCGATCCGGACAAAGCGGAACACGCCAGGCGCTTCGCGTCGGTGCTGCGCCGATTCCTCGGCGACGAGCGCCCGCTCATGGTGGACGTAAGCAGCGCGCCATGGCCGTGGCCCCCGTCGGGACCATTCGGCGCTCGCGAGCCGGCGCCCTTTCCCGGTCCCGGCCGGATGGAAGGACCCGGCATGATGCACGGACCCGGCGGCATGGGTCCGGGCGCGGGTCTTGGCGGAATTGCATTTGTCGTGCAGGCGCCTTTGCAGGACGGCACGCTGGTCACCTTCGACTCGCGCCAGCCGCTGGAATCCGCCAACTGGCCCGTTCGGCTGCTGCTGAGCCTCGGCATCCTGCTGGTGGCCGTCATCGCGATCACGCTCGTTGCCGTGCGCTGGGTGACGCGGCCGCTCAAGACGCTGGCGGATGCCGCCAATGAGCTCGGCGCCGACATCGAGCGCCCGCCACTCGCGGAGGAGGGCCCGCTGGAAGTGAGCCGTGCTGCGCGCGCATTCAATACGATGCAACGGCGTATCGTTGCGTTCATCCGCGATCGCGCACGCATCCTGGCCGCAATGTCCCATGATCTTAAGACGCCCATCACCCGGCTGCGTCTGCGCGCAGAGCTGCTCGATGATCCGCAGCTGCGCGCGAAGTTCGAGAAGGACCTCGCGGAGATGGAGTCGATGGTGGGCGCCACGCTCGATTTCATGCGCGGGGTGGAGAGCCGCGAGCCGCGGCAGCCGATCGACGTGATGGCGCTGCTCGAGAGCCTCCAGGCGGACGCCGCCGAGGTGAATGGAAGCGTGATGATCGAAGGCGCCGCAGGCAAGCCCTATCGCGGCCTCGCGCAGGCGCTGAAACGCTGTCTCGGCAACCTCATCGACAACGCCGTGCGCTACGGAAAGTCGGCGAAGATCATGGTCGAGGATTCGCCGACGATGCTCACGATCCGCGTGCGCGATGAAGGGCCCGGCATTCCCGAGGGCGACCTCGAGCGGGTGTTCGAGCCGTTTCATCGGCTCGAGGGCTCCCGCAGCCGCGATACCGGGGGCACTGGCCTCGGCCTTGGCATTGCGCGCAATATCGCGCGCGCCCATGGCGGCGACATCGTCCTGCGCAATGTTCCGCAAGGCGGGCTGGAAGCGGTGCTGACGCTCCCGCGAACTGCTTTGGCCGCAGATAAGCGAAGCACCCCGCTAAGTAGCCGCCGATGAACGCCGATCAACGCCGATTCAAAGACGATAGAAAAGCCGTTCTTCCTTTCCCCCTTTCGAGTATAGGCGCAACCCGGAGTTGGAAGGCAGAAGTCAATCGGCCGAACGGTTTTTGTATAAGTAATCGGCGTGCATCGGCGGCTAATATACGTTCTTGAGCAATGATTGACTGGGCACATTTCACGCCGTGGTCTTCGCTCGCAGGCGGGGTTGTCATCGGCGCTGCGGCTGCCATGTTCATCCTGCTGAACGGCCGCATTGCCGGGGTGAGCGGCATCATCGGCGGTCTGCTGCGGCCCTCGAGAGGGGACGCGGGCTGGCGTCTTGCGTTCGTCGGCGGCCTCGTCTTCGCGCCGGCCGCCTATGCCCTGGTAACGGACCTGCCCACTCCTGCGATCGATGCAGGCTTCCCTCTGCTCGCATTGGCGGGCGTGCTGGTCGGCGTCGGCACGAGCTACGGCGCGGGCTGCACGAGCGGCCACGGCGTGTGCGGCATCTCGCGGCTCTCGCCGCGCTCGCTCGTTGCGACGGCCGCATTCATGGGGGCGGGCTTCGCGACGGTGTTCGTGCTGCGGCACCTCGTTAGCTGAGGCACACGATGCACGCGCTGAGCGCTTTCGGAGTCGGCCTTGTCTTCGGCATCGGCCTGGTCATCTCCGGCATGACGGATCCGTCGAAGATCATCGGCTTCCTTGATCTCGCCGGGCCGTGGGACCCCTCGCTCGCTCTTGTCATGGGCGGGGCGGTCGCGGTGGGCTTCGTCGCGTTCCGGGTCGCGCGCCGGCGCACGGCCGCGTTCCTCGGGGGCGCGATGCACCTGCCGACCGCGCGGCAGATCGACCGGCGGCTCGTAGCGGGCAGCCTCGTGTTTGGAATCGGCTGGGGCCTCGCGGGCTACTGCCCGGGCCCTGCGGTGGTGTCGGTCGGAATGGGCCAGGACAAGGCGATCGTTTTCGTGGTGGCGATGCTGGCCGGGATGGCAATCTACGAGCTCATCGAGCGGGTTCGCCAGCGGCGTACTCCGCAGACCGCAACAAAGCCCTGACACAAAGGACACCAAGGACACGAAGGGCAGCAAGATCGAAATTGTCTCAGGACCAGCTCGCTGAAGCTGGAGGGCAAACGTAAACCTGGTAGCCCTATGTCGCGTCAGGCGCCCTTGTTGAACGCTCGCTTCATTTCCTCCAGCTCTTCGTGCGTCAGCCCCTCGAAAAACTCGTCCGCATCGGGGCCGACGCGCCCTTTGCCCGAGGCCGGCTGGTGCGCGAGTTCCGGGGACACTTCGCCGTCGTGCGGATGATCAACGGAACTTTCCTGAGCCGGAAGCAAGCGGGCCAGCTCGGCGCCTTTCTCAACCAGGTGCTCGATCTCTGCCCGGTTGTGGATGTTTCCGGACTGTGATGGGTCCAGCTTTGCCTGCGCGACGTGAAGGTATTGATCCAGGATGCGCGACAGCTTTCGAAGCCGCCTCTTGTACATGTTGTGAATGGAAACCTTCCTGTTCCTTGGCGCACCACCAGGCTTCACTGCTCTCGCTCCTCTTGAGTAGTCAATACGCGCCGGCTCCCTCGCCGGCCGCGTGAACGGCGCCCACGCGCGCGGTTGCGGATGCGGCGCTTGGGAAACCTCGGCAGCTTCGCTCCCGATGCCCGCTTCGCGCCGGGAGGCTGCCGACGTTGGTTGACGACAATCAAAGGCGTTCGAGAGGACTATCTACCCTGCGATCGTTCTTGCAAACGGGACGGGCATCCTCTTTCGCTTAGTAGAATCCTCCCTGGCCGTGAACTTTGTCACGGCGCGGAACTAATTCCGTGCGCGGGGATTTCACAAAATGAAAACCCCGCCGAAGCGGGGTGGAAATCGAATCGAAAAAGGCGTGAGCCTGTCGTTACCGATTACCCATCACCCATCACCCATCACCGATCACGCTTCATCAAAAGTGGCCGTCGTGCGAAGCGATCGCAACGACCGCGGGGCGGCCGGAGCGATTGCTCCACGCGTGGTTGGCGCCGCGCTGCACGACGATCTCACCGGCCTTGAGCGCCACTTCCTGCGTGTCGAGCACGAGCACGATCTCGCCTTCGAGCACCCCGCAGAAGTCGAGCGTGCGGGTCTTCTGCATGTAGGGATGGGGCGCCAGCGGCGAGTAGCTCGACGCCCCCGGCGATCCCATCGCGCGAAAGTGGGCCTGCACCTCGCCCGCGCCGACCTTGCCTTTCCACGAATCATCGGGCGGAAAGGTTTCCACCCGGCACACCGAACCTTGCGGCGGCGGCTCGAGCGTGTGCGGCAGGTGCAGCGTTTCGAACACGATCTTCGCCGGCGTGCTGTCGGTGACCCACAGGCGCGCGCACGCATAGCCGGGGCGCGCAGGGTCGGTGCGAACGTCGGGCGCGGGGCCGTCGATGACCAGAGACGATTTTCCGGGCTCGCGGTCGATCGTCACGATTCTCCGCACAGGTTTCACTCCGGCAGGCAGCTTGGGCTTCGTTTGCATCGGCGCGTCGCGGCCCTGCGCGAGGCCCGCCTCGCCGTCCACGAAGCGCGCACCGATCATGTCGAAGGCCATGATGGCGCCCTTGGGCATGCGCCACTGGTGCCAGGCGCCGACCTGTATGACGATGTCGCCCGGCTTCATGAGCAGCTCGCCATCATCGAGGATGAGGCTTCGCTCGCCTGCGAGCACGATGCCGTAGTCCACTGTCTCGGTCTTGTGCATGGCCGAGGAAAAGGCGTCGTCTCCGCCCCGGTCCCACACGCCGCGGCTGCCCGGGCGCGCCTTGGGCGGGTGAGGCGCCACGCGCGCCTTGTCCTTGGCCGGGTCGTAGTCAGCCGGCTTGGCGCGCGCCTGCACCACGCGGAAATGCCCGCCGTTCGCCGGTCCGGAAAAGGCGTAGCCAAGATTTCCGGCGTCGTTCTCGCCCGCGAGCGGCGCCGGTGAATCGTTCCAGACCCAGATATCGGTATGGCCGCGACCGGAACCCATCGATGCAACGTGCGCATTGGGCGCCGGGCCGTCCCAGATCACTTTCGAGCGTCCACGCGGGTCGTTGCCGGTCACGACGCGGCGGATGGGCGTCAGGCCATTTGCCATGGGGTCTCCTCCTTTAGCGTGATTCTCGCTTGCTGCGCCCGATTATTGCACGGACCAAAACGGCG
>Ga0302046_10001074_pt1 | contig 25855 bp, 18 predicted proteins | sample RVTome_11_FD_200261 | JGI IMG/M metagenome (GOLD analysis project Ga0302046, IMG submission 200261) | Soil microbial communities from uranium-contaminated site in the Upper Colorado River Basin, Wyoming, United States - RVT147D111 (version 2) ... | reverse complement strand
GCGCGCTCGGTGCAACCGGGATTTGAGCGTACCTTCCTTGAGCCCCGTGATCTGCGTCAGCTCGGCAAGCGAATAACCTTCGACATCGTGCAGCGCCAACAACACACGCTGCTGCCTGTCGAGCCGCCGCCAGGCAAGGCCGAGGCGCCGGCTCCTGAGAGCGGCGTCCGCCTCCTCGGCGGGCCCCGGCGCATCGTGAACCAGCGATCCTTCCGCCACCGCCTCGAGAGAAGTGACATGGGAACGCTCGTAACGCCGGGTTTGATCGATGAACAGCCTCCGCAGCACGCACAGCAGCCATGTTCGCGGGTTGTCGAGCTCGGCAAGCTCCTCGAGCCGCGGATAAGCACGCAAGCATGTTTCCTGCACCAGATCCTCGGCGTCGTATGAATTGCCCGTCAACCGGTAAGCCGCTCGATGCAGCGCGCGGTAATGGGACCGAAACAGCAGCTCGAAACGCTGCGCCGCAGAGCGACCGCCGGGGATCACCGTGAGCTTCGCCATGCCCGAATCTTTACCCATCACTGCCTATACACGAACGACGCGGGTTTCGGTTCCAGCCTTCTTTCACCACTTATGTCAAATCAAGGGAACGACCGGGACCTTCGATCGTGTTGGTGGCCTAGTGGGACATCGAAAAGGAGTTCACATGAAACCGAAGGAAAGCCTGCATCTCGCCATTCTCGCCACGGTCACTGTCGGCGTCACGGCCGGCTGTTCCGGAGGCTCGAGCGAGACGAGCGATGAGTTCGCGTCGCTGAGCGTATCGCTGATGGACGCGCCTGTCGATGACGTCAAGGAAGTCAACGTCGAAATCACCGCGATCTGGCTCAAGTCCGCGGACGAGGACGACGGGCCTCCGTTCCAGCTACCGCTCGAAGATGCGCCGCTCACGGTGAACCTGCTCGAGCTCAGCGATGAGAATGCCGCAATCCTCGTCGACGGCGCGCTCATCGGCGCCGGCGCCTACGAGTGGCTGGCCATGGACGTCAATGCGACTATCGACAACGTCTTTGACTCGTACGCCGTGACGATAACGGAAGAGTGGAAGGAGATTTTCGTCCCGAGCGGCCGCGTGCGGCTCGTCGAAGGCTTCGAGGTGGAGGCGAATCAAGCCGTGCAGCTGCTCTTCGACTGGGATCTGCGCAAGGGCCTCGTGTATCCGCCCGGCCTGGGCGGAGGCTACATACTGAAGCCCGCGTTTCGCGTCATAGACGTGACGCAGTTCGGGACACTGAGCGGCGCCGTTGCCGTCGACACGGTCATGTTGGAGGCGAACGAGTGCAATGTGGACTCCGAGGTCGACGACTACGACGTCGGCAACGTCGTTTACGTTTTTGCCGGGCACGACATCGTGCCCGACGACATCGACGAGGTCGATCCCGAGCCGCTCGCGACCGTCGACGCCGTATTGAATGAGACAAGCACGCACTACGAGTATCGCACGCTGCTGCCTTTCGGCGACTACACGGTCGCGTTCACCTGCCAGGGCGGGAATGACCTGGCCGATGCCGACGACACCGGCAACGAGGATCCCATGCTGGATACGGTTGCGTTCTTCGAGCCTGCGGCGAATGTCACGATCGGCAGCGCCCCCGAGAATCTCGACGTCGAGGTGGATTTCTGACCGTACGCTAAAGACCCGCATTTCACTATCGATTCGCCCCGCTCACGCGGGGTCTTTTTTTGGTGGAGCTCACGCAGCGCCAAGCCGCTGGGGCAGTGCGCTGGGCGACGACTATCTCGGCACGAGAGCAGAGAATCATCCGCCGAAGAGAGCACAGCGATGCAGCGGCGGTGTTAGAAGAAGGACGACTTGCGTAGCATGTAGCAGCCCGCGCTCCCCGGCATTTTGGTCCGCGCTCTGCACCTTGCATCCTGATTTCACACCAGGCGTCCGCGATCAAGGACTCCACAATTCGACGCCGATCGATTAGACAAGGCCCGCACGACGCTGGCAACGTTCTCCTCGCTCGGACATCGAGACGGCGACATTACGGGGACGCAACTCCTTGAACGAGACGAGGCGCTCGCGCTTTTCGTCCCAGAGCACCAGGCGCAGACTTTTCAGGCTTTGTAGCAGTGTCAGCCGGCCGAGACTTCGGAGCTCGACATGGTCGCGAAGCACTTCCGGGAAGCGATAGTAAGGAATCCGGCTCGACAAATGATGCACGTGGTGCACGCCGATGTTCGCCGTGAACCACTTGAGAATGCCCGGTAGATCGTAGTGCGAGCTCCCATGGAGCGCCGCCTCATGCGCATCCCAGCTCCCGCTTCTTGCCCAGTGTGTCCCTTCGAATTGATGCTGCAAGTAAAACAGCCACACGCCCGCACCGGCCGCCAATAGCAAGATCGGGACGTAAGCCCATAAGAACGCCCCGAGGCCGACGGCCCAAATCATCAACCCAACAACGGCAGCAATCGCCGCGTTGGTCCCCATGGTGCTGAACCACGGCCTCCACCCCGCCCGCATGAAGCCGAATGGCCAACGATTCTGAAGCACGAAGAGATACAGTGGCCCAAGGCCGAACATCACGGCGGGATGCCTGTAAAGTCTGTAGCGCAGCCGACCCCAGCCGGAACGTGCCAGGTACTCGGCGACGGTCAGCGTGCGCACGTCACCGATGCCGCGCCGATCGAGATTGCCGGAGCTCGCGTGATGAAAGGCGTGAGTGCGACGCCAATGACCGTAGGGCGTGAGCGTCACCACGCCGATTGCCCGGCCGACGCAATCGTTAGCCCGTCTGCTCGGAAAGAACGAGCCGTGGCTGCAGTCGTGCTGGATCATGAACAAGCGGACCAGAAAGCCGGCCGCCGGCAGGAGCAGCAGTGCGTAGAGCCAAACGTGGCCCTCCTCCCACGCCCATATCAGCAGCAACCAGGCCAGCAACAAAGGTATCGACGTGACCGCAAGCTCGTAGGCACCGCGCAGCGCATCCGCTTTGCGATACGACCGCAGCTCTCGCGCCCAGCCGGCGGCATCACGGCCTGCGCCGCCCACTTTACACCGGCACGCTCAAGCTACTGACCTGCGGACGCCGGCTCGCCAGTAGTGATTCGAGCAGATCGGAAAGCGCCACCTGCGCGATTGCCACGCCGGCGTCGGAAAAGCCGTAGGGCACGATCAGCTGTTCCGCATGAATGAGCGCACCGCAGGTATAGACGACGTTCGGCACGTAGCCCTCGCGCTCATTCTCGTCGGGCTCTAGCAGCGGCTCCGACAAGTGGCCGATCACATGCCGCGGATCGTCTAGGTCGAGCAGCAAGGCACCGATAGCGTAGCGGCGCATTGGCCCAACACCATGTGTCAACACGAGCCAACCCGCTTCGGTCTCTATCGGCGATCCGCAGTTGCCGATTTGCAGCAGCTCCCAGGAAGCTTGCGGACGATACAACTGGCTCACGTCGTTCCAATGATGGACGTCGCTGGAGGTCGACAAGTGCAGATTCTCGCGATCCTTGCGAGACAACATGACGTACTTACCATCGATTGGACGCGGAAACAGCGCCATGCCTTTGTTTTGCGCGGCCCTGCCGTTCAACGTGGAGACGGTGAAGCTCAAAAAATCTGCGGTCTCTATCAATTGCGGCAGGATCTCAAAGCCGTCGTAAGCCGTGTAGGTTGCGTAGTACCTGACGCTGCCGTCGGCTGCCGTGAAGCGCACGAAGCGCGCGTCCTCCATGCCGCGGGTCTCGTTCGGCCCGGCGGGAAAGATCACCCTTTCGGCCAGATCGGAATCCGGGGGAAAGGTCGTGACGTAGTTCGAGGATGCCAGCACGTGAATGATCTTGACGGTCTCGAACCACAGGGCGTGCGGTAACCCCTGTTTCTCGAGCGTGCAGAGAGACGCCTCGAGCTCGTCGATGGTGAATTCGTCCTCCAGTCGACCGAGGACGCTCGACGACAGATCGTTGATCGCGCCGAGCTCGAGCAGCTTAGTGCTGAAGCGCCGCTTGTTGAAGCGATCGGGTGAAGTGCGGTGGCCGCCGACCAGCTGCGGTCCGATGGGGTCGATCGCGATACCGCCATGAGCATCGAGCACTCCCGAGCGAAATTCGATCGACGATAAGTGACCTTCGCCGACCGCACGCAAGCTCATCACGAAGCGCTTCGCTCCATTCGCAAGACCGCGCTGTTCCGGCGCGAGCACGATCGAAGGATTGAAGAGCGCGGCCGCCTCCACGGCATACTCGTGAGTGAAGTAGGCGCCGATCAACTGCCGACGTTCGGCGGAGACGGAGGTGGTGCCGTCTATGTGCTGCGCGACCTTTTCGAACTGGCGCTCGAGTGTCTCGCTGAATCCCCGATGACGTCTTCCGAAGCGCTCCCGTATTCCCGCATTGAGGGCGCTCACCTGCCCCTCTGGAATCGCCAGGATGCGCGCCATCAACAGATGCGCGCGCGATGCTCCGGGCAACAGAGTCTCTTCGCCGGGGACGTAAGACTTGGCCAACACGCGTCGGATATCCGGCAACAGTCGAACCGACATTCTCTTGATCGGAATGGATCTCATGGTCGGCCGTCGGCGCAACCAAGCTCGCGCCGAGCTTCGGGGAGCCCCTCCCCTGCAACTTCGAGCGTCTTGAGCAGCGACATCAGAAAACAGATCGTGCTCTCGGCGCCTTGATTCTGGTTGATCTCGGACACGCCTATGCCGTCCCGGCAGCCGCCCGTCGCAAAGTCGTACAGCGGGAGCTGCAAGCGATTGGCTCCAAGAAACCACCCGAATGCTTCCCGCATGCGCTGCAAATAGTGCCTATCCTGCGTAACCTCATAGGCGCAGCGAAATGCCAGCACGAACGCAGCGGCATCGATGGTCTGCTCGTCGGCGCACGCCTTTTCGCCACCGCTGCTGTGCCACCCGGTGTTCCCCACCAGCTGCAGGTGATCGCCTTCGAAACAAGTCTCCTCGAGAAACTCGAGCGACTCCCGTGCACTGCGCAAGCTCGCCCGCTCACCCGTCACACCGTACGCGGCAAAAAGCGCAAGCGGCAGAATGGCGTTGTCATAGGTGAGCGTGGGCTCGAACCAGCGCCAATCGCCGGTGGCATTATCGTCATAGCAACTCGTCAGCTTGGCGACCAAGCCGTCAAGCATGCGGCGTGCTCCGGTCGCGCCGGGATCGGTTTCAAGGACACTTACGAGACCGAGGACTGTTTGCGCCGTGCCTCGAGGTCCGAGCTCGCGTGCGTGCGGCAGCGCGCGGTCCAGCATATCTCGCGCGAGCCGCCGGCAGCCCGCATCCTCCGCGAGCTCCACCGTGACACCCAAGGCCCAGATAGCACGTCCGACGCAATCATCGGACGGCGGCGCCGATTCCAGCACGCGCTCGTAGCTCATGAAGTTACGAAACGTCCCGCACTCATCCTGGGAACCGTGCAAGTAACTGAGGTAAGTGGTGACCAGGGCCCGCGTCTCGCCCGAGCCGTACACGTGATCGGCCTGCACGGCGACAATCAGTGCGCGCGCGTTGTCGTCGATACAATAGCCGCTGCGGCGCGCCGGCACGCTATACGTCGCATGCTGGATGATGCCGGTATCATCCGTCATGCGCAGCAGATGCTCGAGGCAAAGCTCCGGCAGGGTGCTGGCGGGTGCAGGCTCGCGCGCCGTACTTCCCGTGCGCTGTGGCACCGACACTTGCAGCGCGTCGTGAATCGATTCGAAATAGGCGTCTCCGATGCGCGGCCACGCCATCGAATGCGCGAAATCGTGCGCCGCAGTGCGCGCATTTTGCAGCTCGTCGGGAGAACCGAGTAACTCGAACAACGTGCGACTGAGCGCCGCGTGATCCTTAAAAGGAAACAAGCGGCCGCGCCCGTCCGCAAGCAGCTCCCGTGCGTGCCAGTAAGGAGTCGATACAACCGCTGCCCCCGCCCCCATCGCGTATGAAAGTACACCGCTCGTGACCTGGGCCTCGTTGAGATACGGAGTCACAAAGATATCGGCTGCCTGTAGATACTGACGTAACTCGTTCCCTGAGACGTACTGGGCGCGAAATGCCAGATGATCGCGGACGCCGAGCTCCTCGGCCTCACGTTCGAGCATGGTTCGGTAGGCCTCGCCTTCCCGGCGCAGAATGACAGGATGAGTCGCCCCCACCACGAAGTAAACGAGATCCGGAAACGCGGCTACGAGATCCGGTAGCGCGCGGATCACTGTTTCGATGCCTTTGTTGGGGCTGAGCAAGCCGAACGTCAACAGCAGGCGCCGCCCCTCCACGCCGAACTTGGCTTTCAGCGCTCGCTGATCGCTTTGGCGTTGCATGACCGGTATCCCATGCGGAATGGTGCGGACCTTCGAATTGTGCACGCCGTAGGAGCTCGCCAGGAGATCTCGGGCAACCTGACTCATCACCACGACCTGCGCGCACTGCGCGGCCAGTTTCCGCACGATCGCCCTTTGGTTCTCCGAAGGCTTCTTGAGCACGGTGTGCAGCGTGACTAAAGCGGGCACGCGCAAGGCATGCAGGAAGTCGAGCACGTAGCCGCCGTCACTGCCGCCGAAGATACCGTATTCGTGCTGAATCGAGACCAAACGTACGTCGCTATAGTTCACGAACTCCGCAGCTCGTGCGTAGTCGGCCTTGATGTTTTGGCGAATTTCGAACTTGACCTCGGACGGATATTGGTACTGCCCGGAGGGCTCGGTGACGGCCAAAATCATCGGCAGCACGCGCCGATCGTCAGACGCGACAGCAAGCGCAAGATCAGCAGTGAAGCTCGCAATTCCGCAGCGGCGCGGGCCGTACGTGCCCATAAACGCCACTCCGATCTCGCTTTCGGCTGCGTCAATCGGCGCGCTTCGAGGCTGCTCCGCGAAGCCCGGCATGCTGTTCAAGGTTCCGTCGTCGATTGAAGATAACGGAAAAAGTCCGAGTTGGCATCGATCATTAGGGTCGTGTTCTCACCAAGCGCGTCATAGCTCTCGAGGGTCTTAAAAAAGGCGTAGAACTCCGGATCCACGCCATAAGCAGTGCCGTAGATGCCGGTAGCTTCGGCATCGGCTTTGCCGACAATCTCTTGGGCTGTGCGTTCGGCTTCCGACCTGATCCGCCGCAGCTCGCGTTCCATCTCGCCGAGAATCTCCTGACTACGGCCTTCCCCTTCGGAGCGAAAGCGCGCGGCGATGCTTTGCCGCTCCGCAATCATGCGACTTTCCACCTGCGCCCGCACCGATTCGATATAGTTGATGCGCTTGATCCGCACGTCGACGAGCTCGATGCCGAACCCGGGCATGAGTCGAGAGGCTGCTGCCAACATGTCCCGCTCGAGCTGGCCGCGACCCTTCGACGGGCGCTCCAGATTGGCCTCGGCCAAGGCGGCGGCTTCCTCGTCGGCGAGGCTCGATAGATCCACTTCCCAGTCCGCCGAGCGCACGATCTCTTCGAGCTCGGTACCGGAGACGATGTCCCGCACCACGGAGTCGAGGATGTCATCGAGCCGTGTCCGGGCACCGGCCTCGTCCCGCACCGCGCGCAGGAACTGCAGCGGCTCGGCGATCCGCCAGCGCGCCGTGGTATCCACGACGATGAATTCCCGGCCGAGCGTCGGAATCTGGCTGACATCGCCGTCCCAAGCCAGCAGACGCCTGTCGAAGCGACGAACTTCCTGAATGAAGGGTACTCGCCAGTGCAACCCGGGCTCGGCGATGACGTCACCGATGGGCTCACCGAACTGCACGATGATGCCCTGCTCGGCCTGATCGATTACAAACGCGGAGCTGAACACGGCAAACGCGAGCGCGACCAGCACGGCAGCGGGAATCGTCAAGTTTTTCAACGCTCTCTCCCCGTGTCCCTCGGCTGGCGCTCGACCTCAGCCAGCGGCTCGAGCGGCGCTTCCGCCGGGGCCTGCGGTTGCGGCCTGACCTGCGCGTCGCGCAAATTCAGCAACGGCAGCGGCGGCACCTGCCCCTCCTGCACGACGAGCACCGAGCCGATCCGCGGCAAGGCCTCGGTGAGCGCCTCCAGAAACAGACGCGACCGGGTTACGGCAGGCGCGCTCTGATACTCGACGAGCACGGCGCTGAAGCGCACGCTCTCGCCCTGCGCGCGATTGACCCGTTCGATGGCGTATCCCTCGGCCTCGGAGATCACGCGATTGGCCGTGCCCTCCGCCCGAGGAATGGCCGCGTTGGCCTGCCTGGTGGCGTCATTGATCATGCGCTCGAGCTCCTGGCGGGCTTCGTTGACTTCGTTGAAGGCCGGTTGCACCCGCGGCGGCGGAACGACGTCCTGAAGCTCCACCGTAATGATCCGAATGCCGTTGTCGTACTGATCCATCGCGCTTTGAATCTCTTCGATTGCCGTGTTGGCGATCTCTACTCGGCCGATGGTCAGCACTTCGCTGCCGATGCGATTGCCGACGACGCGGCGCATCACGGACTCCGCCAAATCCCGCAGGGTCCGGAGAGGCTCACGCATGTTATAGAGATACTTGACCGGGTCGCCGATACGATATTGCACGACCCACTCGACCTGGATGATATTGAGATCGCCGGTGAGCATCAGTGACTCGTCGGGGAAATCTTCTCCGGCAAAGCGCGTGCCCCCAAGGCTGCTGACGGCCTCGGTCCGGAATCCGAACTCCTCCTTCAACACCCGCTCCGTGGCGACCAACTGAACGCGGTCGATCCCGAAAGGCAACTTGAAGTGCAGACCGGGATCGGAAATCGCGAAGACGCTGCCGAACCGCTTGACCACGGCCCGCTCTTCGGGCTGCACGGTATAAAAGCTCGTGTATGCCGCCAGGACCAGCAGCGCCGCTCCAGCAGCGATCGCAAGCTGTCTTCCCGCCGGGCCCTTGAGCTGATCTCTGCGGTCGAGTAACTGGTCTATTAGATCTCTGGCCTCGTTCATCTACATCATCCCGCTCATGTCATCCGGCATCGCCGGCATCTGGCCCGCCTTCTCGGGGAGCGAAGCCACAGCCGCTTCCGTCGTGAGCAACAGTCCGGCCACCGATACCGCATTCTGCAGCGCCAAGCGAGTGACCTTGGTGGGATCGATTACGCCCATCGCCACCATGTCGCCGAACTCTTCCGTGGCGGCGTTATAGCCAAAGGCGCCCGTGCCTTCCTTGACCCTGTTCAGCACAATCGAGGGGTCGCTGCCTCCGTTGCGAACGATCTGGCGCAGCGGTTCCTCCGTGGCGCGCAGCAGGATCCTGACACCGGCTGCCTGATCGGCATTGCCGGTCTTGGTTGCTTCGATCGCCTTGCCCACCCGCAACAGCGCCACACCGCCGCCTGGGACTATCCCTTCTTGAACCGCCGCGCGCGTCGCATGCAGGGCATCCTCCACTCGAGCCTTCTTTTCCTTCATCTCCACCTCGGACGCGGCGCCAACCTTGACGATCGCCACACCGCCAGCGAGCTTGGCGGCTCGTTCCTCGAGTTTTTCACGATCGTAATCGGACGTCGTGCTCTCGATCTGCCTGCGCAACTCAATCACCCGACCTGAAATGGCCTTCTCGTCGCCATATCCGTCCACGATGGTCGTGTCGTCCTTCGACACGCGCACGCTCTTGGCGGTACCCAGGTCATCGAGCGTTACTTTCTCCAGCGTCAGGCCCACCTCCTCTGAAATGACTCTGCCGCCCGTTAGAATCGCAATGTCCTCGAGCACGGCTTTGCGGCGGTCGCCGAAGCCAGGCGCCTTCACGGCAGCCGTTTTGATGGCACCGCGGAGATTGTTGACCACCAACAAAGCCAGTACCTCGCTCGCGGTGTCTTCAGCGATCACCAACAGAGGCTTGCCCGATCTTGCGATAGACTCCAACAGCGGCACGAAATCCCGGATACCTGTGATCTTTTTGTCATAGAGAAGAATGAACGGCTCTTCGAGCTCAACGGACATCGTTCCCGGGTTGTTGATGAAATAGGGCGACAAGTAGCCTCGGTCGAACTGCATCCCTTCGACCACCTCGAGCTGGTTGTCGATCGAAGCGCCCTCCTCGACCGTAATCACGCCTTCCTTGCCGACCGCTTCCATCGCGTCGGCAATGATCCGGCCGATCGATTCGTCCGCATTGGCCGAAATCGCACCGACCTGGGCGATGGCCTTGGTATCCTTGCACGGCGTGGAGATTTTCTTGAGCCCCTCGACGGCGGCCGCCGTGGCCTTGTCGATGCCGCGTTTGAGATCCATCGGATCCATGCCGGCGGTCACGGCCTTGAGCCCCTCCCGGAAGATCGCCTGGGCGAGAACCGTGGCAGTCGTCGTGCCGTCGCCCGCCATATCCGAGGTCTGCGAGGCGACCTCTTTGACCATTTGCGCGCCGATATTCTGGAACTTGTTCTCGAGTGTGATTTCCTTGGCCACGGTGACGCCGTCCTTAGTGACGATCGGCGCCCCCCAGCTCTTCTCGAGCATGACGTTGCGGCCCCTGGGACCCAGCGTCTCTCGCACGGCATCCGCCAGCAAATTCACGCCCTTCAACATCTCGCCCCGGGCTTGCTGGGCGAATATCAACTGCTTCCCGGCCATCGCTCTACCTCACAGTCAACGGGCAGCTACCAGGCTCGAGGTGGGCGCCCAAAAAAGGCCGTTCGTGAGCTCAGGCCCCACGAACGGGTAAACTCCGAATTGACGACGGGTCTTACGCCCGCGGCGGCCGGTCACGGCCGGAAATCCGTGGCGCCTACGACCGTAAGCCCATGTTTCTGAGCCTAACGGCCCGCGGAGCTGCGTTCAGTACGTTGGCGTACATAGCGCCGATTGCGCTTGGTGCCGCGGGTAGTCGATTGTGATAAGCTAGCGACTCCGGTACGAGCGTGTAGTGCTTTGATTGCACTTAGATCTCCGGGTTCGCCTATGGCCGTACGCCACTCGCCAAAGCAAAACCACCTCCTCGCCGCCCTAAGGCAGGGCGATTTCGAGCGGGTCGCTCCCCATCTGGAGCTCGTCGATATGCCACTCGGCGAAGCCCTTTACGAGTCCGGCGGACGCTTACAGCACGTGTACTTCCCGACGACATCGATCGTGTCGCTTCTCTACGTCATGGAAGACGGGTCATCGGCGGAGATCGCCGTGGTCGGCAATGAGGGCATTCTCGGTATTTCCTTGTTCATGGGCGGTGAAACCACGCCGAGCCGGGCGGTCGTGCAGAGCGCGGGCCACGGGTTCCGGCTGAAATCGCAACTACTGAAGCAAGAGTTCAATCGCGCCGGACCCATGATGCATCTACTGCTACGCTACACTCAGGCACTCATCACCCAGATGGCGCAGACCGCCGTATGCAATCGGCACCATTCGGTGGAGCAACAACTTTGCCGTTGGCTGTTGCTGAGCCTCGACCGCCTTTCGTCTTACGAATTGACGATGACTCAGGAATTGATCGCCAACATGCTCGGTGTGCGGCGCGAAGGGGTCACGGAGGCCGCCGGCAACCTGCGGCGCGCCGGCGTAATTCGCTATAGCCGAGGCCGCATCACCGTGATCGACCGGCAGCGCTTGGAGCAAGAGGTCTGTGAGTGCTACGGCGTAGTCAAGACGGAGTTCGATCGCCTGCTCTCGGACATCCCTTCCCGCGAAACTGATCCAAGCGTCGAACAGTCTCGCTAGGCGATTTTTCCCCTATGTTCGCTGAAGCACAGACCGGACCGACGGGAAAGGCACAATCGACGCATGGAACGTGCCCATGTTGCCAATCGTCTGGTAGCTGCACTGCCCCGGAAGGATCGTCAACGCCTGCTGGCAAGTAGCCAGCAGGTTGAATTGACCTTTGCCGACATTCTCTCCAGCCCCGCCGAGCGTATCCGGCACGTTTACTTTCCCGTCGACGGCTTCATTTCCCTGTTGATCCCGGTTGACGGTCGCGCGAGCCTGGAAACAGAGCTCGTCGGCAACGAAGGCATGCTCGGCGTTCCCCTCGCGCTCGGAGTCAACTTTTCTCCGTTGCAAGCTTTGGTGCAGGGTTCCGGGGCCGCGCTGCGGCTGAGCGCCGCGGCGTTTCGCCGCGAGCTCGAGGCGAGCCCCGCGCTGCGGCGCGGAATGAACCGCTACGTCTACGTGCTGATGGCGCAACTCGCCCAGGCGGCCGCATGCCTTCGCTTCCATGTGTTGGATGCGCGCCTGGCTCGCTGGTTACTGATGACTCACGACCGGGCGCACTCGAGCGAGTTTCGTCTCACCCACGAGCTCCTGGCGCAAATGCTGGGAGTGCGCCGAGTGGGTGTCACCAACGCCGCCGGGTTGCTGCAGAAGCGAAAGCTGGTCAGCTATAGCCGCGGCGACATCACGATTCTCGACCGGGCGGGGCTCGAGGCGGCCTCCTGCAATTGTTACCGGACTACAAAGGATACCTACGAGCGCATTCTCGGATGAGCGGCCCGCGGCCGGTCCCGCGCCACTAAATCCGCGGACCCGCAGCGAAGATCTAGGGTCAGCGGCTCCGTACGCCAGCGCACAGACGGAGAATATGTCACCTCATACTCTTGTCGTTCTTTCGTTGCGGTGCGCGGGGTTACGGCGAGATCAAGGGCGGCAAGCAATCCTGAAATTCGCGCAGGAGTAAGTTAATTGGCGAAATATCTTGTCCCGGATACCCCTTACGAAGCGGCGGGGGCCGCATCGGCCTCGGCATGGGCGCGATTGAGCCAAGCTCTCCCAGGTGCCCAGAAGTTACAGTTACACCGCGACCTGGCAGCCAGCGAACAACAGTTGGGAGCTGCGCTGCGGCAGCTCGAAGAGCTTCGAAGACGAGAAGCGCTTCTCAAGAGGAACGTGGCCCAGTTGGAACAAGAGGTGATGAAAGCGCACCGCTTTGCGTATCACGACGAGCTGACCGGCCTTCCCAATCGCCGGTTGCTGTTGGACCATTTCGTCCAGGCGGTGGCGCGGACGAAACGGCAGCACAAGGAAATGGTGTTGCTATTCCTTGACGTTGACGGATTCAAGCGGATCAACGACGTGCATGGGCACACGGCCGGGGACAACCTGCTACTGCAGATTGCAGCGCGCCTCACGAATTGCATCCGCACTTCCGATACCGCGTGCCGTTACGGAGGGGACGAATTTGTTGTCTTGCTGACAGACTTCGAAAGTCATGACTGCGAGGTTACGGCGGCAGAAAAAATACGCGCTAACCTGGCAATACCTTACGCCATTGGCCATACCAAGACCGAAATCACAATGAGCATCGGCATGGCCGTCTACCCCACGGACGGAAACGAGCTCGACGATCTGATACGGGTCTCGGATCTCGACATGTATCGCAGCAAGACGCGCACCGCCCGGCCGGGCGTGCTTGATTGCAAGCCGGCCGAATAGTGCTTGGTCGCGGCCTCAACAGGCCAGCAGCACCGCGTCTTCGCCGACTTCGTCGGCCCAAACCGTAAACCGCTCCAGTCTGTTCGGACCGAACGAGGTCAACAGTGCCACATCGGCCGCGTCTCGACCGCGCGCCATCAAGACTCGGCCGACGCGCGGCGAATTGTGGCGGGCGTCGAACGTGTACCACGTGCCGCCAAGGTAGGCTTCAAACCAGGCGCTGAAATCCATCGGGTCCGGCACTATCGGCACACGGATGTCCCCGAGATATCCAGTGCAGTACCGGGCCGGAACGTTCAGGCAGCGACATAGGGTGATTGCCAAATGGGTGAAGTCGCGGCAGACACCGACGTGGGCCTGATACGCTTCGTAAGCTGTGCGAGTGCTACTCGCCTGCATATAATCGAACCGCAGGCACCGATGCACGTAGTCGCAGATTGCTTGCACTCGCGGCCAACCGGCAGGAGTGGCGCCGAACAGCTGCCACGCGATTGCCATCATCCGATCGACTTCGCAGTAGCGGCTGGCGATCAGGAACTCGAGAACATCGTCCGGCAGCTCGTGAATTTCGTACTGCCTGGCGCTGGGATCTTGCCGGTCCGGCCTGCCGCTATCCTCGATCACCGAGTCGTTCCAAAAACGTATGCGGCCTGCAGGCGCAATGAACCGGCCGCAGCGGTTGCCGAAGCCGTCGACGTACTCGCTCACTTGTACGGCCGGGTCGATCAGCAAATACTCATCACGCCGAATCGCAGGCCGGCATGACGGATGCAGATAAAGCATCGCGACGATAGGTGTCGGTTGCGGATGCTCAAATACGATGTCGTAACCTACTCTGACCAGCATGTCACCTCGACTTTCTGATACGGAGAAGACGCGCCCAATGCGCTCGTCGTCTGGGTCATCTTTTCAAGGCAAGTCGCAGCGGTCTCCTTGTCTCAGGTAAGGGCGATTACAGTCCCAAGCGTTTCCGGAATAGCCGAGGTGCGCATTCTCCGGCAACTGCACCGCAACGCAAGCCTCGCCTACGGCTTGGTAGCCGCGGTCGCATCTCCATCCGGGGCCGTACGACGAATCGGCCAAATATCCGTTCGCCGGGACCTCGATGGCCACGCAAGCATCGCCTACCTCTCGATAGTTTCGATCACAGCTCCAACCGGAACCGTACGAAGAGTTCGTGGGGTATCCGTTCAGGGGCACTGCGATAGCGAGACAGTTCTGTTCGACTTCACGATACCCGCGATCGCATGTCCAACTATCGCCTGAGGCGTTCAGATACGCATTCGGAGGCACCTCGATCGCGAGGCAGGTTTCACCGACGCTCCGATATCCACGACCGCACTTCCACCTACTACCCATAGAGTCCAAATGAGCATACTCCGGCACTTCAATAGCGACGCAGGCCTCGTTCACCATTCGATGGCCTCGTTCACATTCCCATCCGCGCCCATAGGAAGTACTCGTCAGAAGAGCATTCGCAGGGACGGCTACGCGTGCGCAAGCGCCGTTGGTCTCCCGATAACCTCGATCACATTCCCATCCGCTCGTGTACTGCTTGACGCTCGCGTTCTCGGGCACGTCCACGGCACTGCCTTGGGCGAACGTAAGGCCAGGGCTTGCGGATGCCAGGATCCAAGAAAAAATCACGCCTTGAATGGAAATGCTACGTTGTTGCGCTTCGCGCATGGTCATTCCTTCCTTTAACGTGGGAGCTAGACGCCTCTCCTCGTGATGCACACGTTACCGGCCGGTCAATGACAAGATCTGTACGCCAACGCACTTAGAGCGGGCGGATTCGGCCGCCCGGAGGAAGCCCGCTCGGCACCCGCGCCGGGATCGTTCTGTCGAAATCGTCGTCGTTCAAGGCAGTGAGGAAGACGATGATCTCTCTCTCGGCGTCGTCGACGTCATCCAAGCGCCGCGCCAACGGATCGATCTGGTCGCGCCCCACGTTCTCGTTCCGCTCGTCCCGGTCACCGACGTCATCGTAGAAGTCGAGCACGTCGTCCAGCGTTGGAAACAGACCGTTGTGCATGTACGGCGCCGTGTAGGCCAAATTTCGCAGCGAAGGCGTTCGAAAGGCATAGGTTTGCTCGAAGCCTCGGTCGGAGCTCGGCAGCTTTCCATTGTCGCGCACACCGAGAACATGCAGCTTGTAGTCGGAGAACATCGGGCCGCTGTGACACTGGATGCAACCGACGCGCTCGAACTGACGCATGCCTTCGATCTGTCTCGGTGTCATCGCACTCCGGTCCCCGCGCATATAGCGGTCGAACGGTGAGTCGTTGGCCAGGAGCGTGCGCTGGAAGGCAGCGAGCGCTTTTCCGAGGCTATCGGCGCTGATTGCCTGACCGTCGCCGAATGCGTCGGCGAACAGCCTGCGATACTCGGGGATCGTCCGCAGCCGCGCCAAGACGGCCTCGACGGCTTCGTCTTCGGAGTAAGCGTGACCGCGCATTTCCTCGAAGGTGACGATGGGCAACAGGGCCTGAGCCTCGAGGCCCGGGGCGCGAAGATCCCAAAACATCGGCGCCGCAGCCGAGTCGTAGCGGCCCTGTGGATCGATGCCGTTGAACGCGGTATTGAGAATTGTCTGACTGTTGCGTTGAACGAAAGGAATCGAGTTCGGAACGTTGAAGCGCCTGGCGCTGCCCAGACCCGTGCCGTTGACGCCGATGGAGATATCGAGGTTCTCCGCATATCCGAATCCCGGATGATGGCAAGTAGCGCACGCGACGTCCTCGTTCCCCGAGAGGATCGGGTCCCAGAACAACAGCCGGCCGAGATCGGTCTTGGCGGGATCGGCCGGGTTGTCTGGCGGCGCGGTAGCTGTCCGCGGAAGGGCCGAGAAGGCCGGGTTCGCGAGTTGGCCTCTGCCGAGGTCCACGAGGCCGAGAATCAGGGCGATCAGCACCGCGGGAATCAGCACTACTGGGACTTTGTTCATACCGACGGTTTTCCCCACGCATCCTGTGGGCGTGCGAGGATTCCGCAACCCTGGCAGCTCGATCGTAAGCCCCCTCGCTGCGACAGTCTACGCTACGCGCCGCGCGCGAGCTGGGCTCGCCTGAAGACCCCGGTCTCGAGCAGGCGATGCGCGGTCTGGTCCATCAGCGCTACGCGGTTCCGGCCGCGGATTTTCGCCTCGTATAGCGCCTGATCGGCGAGTTGCAGCGCGCCGCGCGCCTGGCGGTCGCGGCTCGGCTCGATGAGCGCGACGCCTACGCTGATCGTCAGCGTGGCCCGGACCCGCGAGCCGTGATGCTCGATTGCGAGCTCGCTCACGGCGCGACGCATCCGTTCGGCCAGCTCCTCCGCCTCACGGGCATCGATGTCGTACAGGATGACTGCGAACTCCTCGCCGCCATAGCGCGCGAGCACGTCGAGCGGCCGGGACACGAACGCCTGCAGCGTTTGCGCCACCCGCTGCAAGGCCTGATCGCCGGCCTGGTGCCCATAGCGGTCGTTGAAAGGCTTGAAGTGATCGACATCGATCAGCAGCATCGCGATGCTGCGCCGGTCTTCGACGGCCTGCTGCCACAGCCGGCTCAGCTGCTCGTCGAATACACGGCGGTTCTTGAGACCCGTCAATGCGTCGTGCTGCGCGAGCGCGGAAATGCGGTGGCTGTCGAGGAAGCTCTTGCGTGACAATTTCTCGAGATGCCGTGCCGCGATCGTGCACGCGACGACCGCGACGATCAGCAGCGCACTCACGCGCAGTGCGACGGGCAGCGCCAAACCGAAGGCGGCGGCTGAAAGATTGAAGGAAGCGAAGCAAAGCACTCCCGAGAAGAGCGCCGCACGGCAGCTCAACCCGAGGAAAAAGTACGGACCGAGGATCATCAGCGGCAGGAACATCAGCATCTCGAGTTGGCCATGCGCTGCCGTGCCGGCAATGAACACCGCAGCCACGGCATTGCGCGCCGGCACGAAGACCCGCGCCAGTGGCAAATAGCTGCGCTCGAAGGCCCGGGTCCAGACGATCAGCGCGAGAGCCACCGATGCCGCCAGCACCAGCGCGAGCCCGACGGGCTGTGCCGGATGCCAGAAACCGACGATCGCCTGCTCCGCGCCCCGAAAGGCCGTGAGCAGAACCGAGAACGTACAGGTCACGCGGATCAGCGTACGGTTGCCCAGCAGCCGCGCGCGAACGTACTCCGCTTCAAATTCAGGGCCGAAGACGCGGCTCGCGGCGCCCGATGGCCGATCGGCCGTCTGCGGGAAGCAAGGGAATCCAAGGGACTTGGGTCGAGGCAGGGCCATCATCGGGCCAAGATACGGTCAATTCATCGCCGTCGCAGTGACGCACTACGCATTCCCCTGGGCTCCGGACCGCGGCGGCTCGACGAACCACGCCGGCGGGCTTCGTCGATCAGTGCACGGCAATCGGCGCGACGGTCGACCCGGTCCCGCCCTTGATCTTCAGCGGCTGCACGATCAGCGCAAACTCATGGATCCCAGCCGCCGTCAGCTCGTCCAGCTTCAGGTTTTCGAGCAGGTGAATGCCATGCACGACGAGCATGATCTGGTGGATCGGCAGCGAAATCTCGGGGTCCGGATTCGGGCGAACCTCCACCGGTGACGTATCGGCGCCGACGAGAATCGGCGAGTGGCCCGCGAGCCATTCGGCCGCTGTGACGCCGATGCCCGGATTCGTGGCCTGATAGCGCGCCGGATCGGCCTCGTAAAGCGCGCCCCAGCCCGTGTTGATGACGACCGCGTCGCCAGCCTCGAGCTCGAGCTCCTGGCGCTCCAGCGCCTGCTCGATATCCTCGACCGTGATCTCGTAGGTCTCGCCCAGCCGGGCGACGCCCTTGAGCGCGGCGATATCGAGAAGCACGCCGCGCGTTACGATTGCTCCGACCTGCTCGACGCCGAGCGCACTGAAACCCGTGCGCGTCGCGGTTCCGCCGATCGTGAAGCAGTTGTAGTAGCTGTCGCCGATGCTCTGGTGCGCGAAGCCGTCGAACTGCGTGCCGACGTGACCGAGCTCGCTGACGATCAGCTCCTCGCTCGAGCGCCGCCGATTGGAGCCCGCCGGCTCATCCGTGCGTTTCGTATGCACGCTGAACTGCCGCCACGGGCTCATCGGAATGTCGGCGTGAAGCACGTGCCCCAACTCGATGACCTCGCCGTTGCGGATCAGGCTCACGGCCCGCATGACGAGCTCCGGATTCTGCTGGTTGCCGGCGCCGCGCTGATCGCCCTCGCCCCACGGCGAAGGACAGCGCTCCGAATCAGACGGAGGCTGCCAGGTCTGCGCCTGGGCGAACGTGCTTATCGACAGTCCGACGATCGCCGTAGCGATGAATTGCTTCCTGGACATGACTCCTCCTCGGGTGCTCGGCCCGTATGTGTGCTAACCGGAGCTCGTCGCCGCGCTTCGAAACGATTGCCGATGCCGCACGGGCTCTTGCTCGGCCAGGTTGAAGATTTTCAGCGCAAACGCGTAGTCGTGAGCTTCTTCCTCGAGCCGTTCGAACCGTGCCGCCGATCCGGCGTGCCCCGCCTCCATGTTCATCTTCAAAAAGAACGGTCCGCCGCGCGCCCCGTCGCGCAGACGCGCAATCCATTTCGCCGGCTCCCAGTAAGTCACCCGGTAGTCGGCGAGCCCGCTCGTCGCGAGCACGGGCGGGTAGGCGACGTCGCCGCGGATGTTGTCGTAGGGCGAATAGCCGGCGATCGTCTCGAAAGCGCCGAGATCGTGTATCGGGTCGCCCCACTCGACCCACTCCGGGGGCGTCATCGGTAACTCGGCGTCGGACATCGTATTGAGGACGTCGACGAAGGGCACGCCGGCGATCACGCCGCCGAAGAGCTCGGGTCGCAGATTCAAGGCCGCGCCGACCAGCAAGCCGCCCGCCGAGCGGCCGAGTATCACCGTCCGTCCCGGCCGGCCGTAACCGCGGGCTTGCAGCTGCTCCGCGACGCGCGCGAAATCCGTGAACGTGTTCGGTTTCTTATCGAGCTTGCCGTCGAGATACCAGCGGCGGCCTTTGGCGGCGCCGCCGCGAACGTGTGCGATCGCGAAGATCGCGCCGCGATCGACGAGCGACAAGCTCGTCGTGCTGAAATTCGCCGGGACCGTGATCCCGTAGCTGCCGTAACCGTAGAGCAGCAGCGCGCCGGAGCCGTCCACGGGCGTCGACCGGAGCCTGAGAATCGTCACGGGGATCTCGGCGCCGTCCTCGGCCTCGACGAAGACGCGCTCGACGGCGTAGAGCGAGGCATCGTGGCCGCTCGGCACTTCCTGGGTTTTCCTGAGCAGTCGCTCGCGGCTCGTCGTATCGAAGTCGTAGGTTTGCGTGGGCGTGGACGGCGATTCGTAGCTGAACCGCAGCATGCGCGTATCGAACTCGTAGCCCTCGTCGAGGCCCAGCGCGTACGCCTGCTCGGCGAAGTCGATCGCATAGGACTCCGCACCCAGGTAATCCGAGATGACGATGCGCGGCAGGGCGTTCTCCCGCTCGAGCCTCACCAAGCGGTTTGCGAACGGGACAAAGTCGACGAGGTAGGTCCCGGGCCGATGCTCGAGCCAATCCCGCCAACTCTCGCGGCCCGGCGATGCGACGGGAGTGCGCACGATCTTGAAGTCGACCGCGTCGTCGGCGTTCGTGCTTATGTAGAAGTCGTCGCCGCGATGCTCCGGGAAATAGAGCTCGTCGTCACGCCGTGGCGCGATCAGCGTCGGACGTGCGTCCGCCGGCGCATCCGCCGCGAGAAAGCGCGCTTCGCTGGAGGTGACCTTGGAGGAGACGATGAAAATGTAAGCGCGGCTATGGCTCTTCTCCACGCTCACGAAGAAGCTGTCGTCGGGTTCCTCGTAGACGAGCACGTCCCCGGCGGGGTTCGTGCTGAGAAAATGGCGCTTGACGCGCTTCGGGCGCTGATTGTCGTCTCGCTCGGTGTAAAAGAAGGACCTCGAGTCCGCGGCCCAGACCGGGTCGCCGTCCGTGGATTCGATCGTCTCCTCTAGCTCCTCGCCGCCGTCGATCGCGCGGATGCGGATATCGAAGTACTCCGATCCGGTTCTATCGACGGCATAGGCGACCAGTGCATGATCGGGGCTGTGCTCGACGGCCGCCACGTTGAAGAAGTCTTGCCCGGCGCCCTCGAGATCGCCGTCGTAGAGCACGGTCTCCTCGCCGCCGTTGCGCGGCGTGCGCACGAAAACCGGGTACTCACCGCCCTCCCTGTGGCGCACCGCGTAGGCAAACGGGCCGTCGGGCGCCGGCACGGAGCTGTCCTCCTCCTTGATACGTGCGCGCATCTCCTCGAGCAACCGCCTGCGCAGCGGCTCCAGATCCCGCGTAGCCTGCTCGTAATACGCGTTCTCCGCCTGAAGATGAGCGCGAATGTCCGCATCCAGCGTGTCGGGCGTGCGCAGCACTTCCTGCCAGTTCTCGTCGCGCAGCCAGGCGTAGTTGTCCACGCGGACGCGCCCGTGCTGCTCGATCTCGACGGGGCGCTTCTCGGCTACCGGGACATCCAGGCCGGCGGCGAGCGGAAACGTCGGCGAATCACCAAAGTACATATGTTATTGATTTTATTTTGCTTTTATCGGGCAGAACCTGCGACCATCGGATCGAAAGTCGGGAGCGTATTCTCATCTAAGGTACACGGCTTGTCGATCAGCATGATTTCGCCGTCTCCATGCGGCGACTTGGCATTTTTGGCAGGCGTGTTGTCATTCTGGCCGGGCGGATGATCTCGTATACGAGGTTTTAGGCGCCAGTCGTTTGGAAAGTGCCGCAACCGGCGGTAGTATCGGACCCATGTTACGGCGACTCGAACAAGCCATCCTTGTCGTAGCGGCGCTGGGTATTCTCTACTCCGGGCCCGTCGCGGCCTGCGTCTGCGCAGACCCCCCGCCCGCGTCGATGCCGTGCTGTGCCGACGACCCGCAGCCTTCGGGTCACGCCAATCACCCCTCGCAGTCCGACGTCCAAGCGGCGTGCGATCCGCTTGCCGCAGACGCGCTTCCGCCGAGCTCGCCGGACCTTCCGCAGGCGGTTGCTCTGTGGTACGACGTGCCGCCATGGCTCGCGAGCGATCCGCCCGCGCGAGCGCAGCAGGTAGAGCTGCCGCCCTACGCCTCTCCACCGATCTACCTGGTCACGCTTCGACTCAGGAATTGATCGGCGGCCTTGCGCCTGAGGGACATCCTCGGGCGACTCCTTCAGCTCTTCCCGGAAGAACGCCATGGAGAAGGCCATGTCTCGGATTTTTTCCAGTGCTTACATCGTGCGTCCGCTCGTTGTTGCGGCGTTACTACTTAGCATGCGCGTGCCGCTGCATGCGCAAGACGCGGGCGCGTTGAGCCTCGGCGAGGCGCTGCAGCTCGCTGCAGAACGCTCGCAAGCGCTCGTGGCACGAGAGGCGGCGGCCGCCGCTGCGCGGGATCTCGCAGTCGCGGCAGGTGAGCGGCCGGATCCCACACTGACGGCCGCCATCGACAATCTGCCGATCAACGGTCCCGACGAGCTCAGCCTGACGCGCGATTTCATGACGATGCGTTCGATCGGCCTCATGCGCGAGCTCACACGGGATGACAAACGCGATGCACGCGCGGCGCGCTTCGAGCGCGAAGCGGAGCTCGCCGATGCCGGCCGGTTGCTGGCGCTCGCGGCCCTCGAGCGCGACACGGCGGCCGCCTGGCTCGATCGGTACTACCGCGAGCGAATGCATGCGGTTCTCGCGACGCAGCGCACCGAGGCCGCGCTTCAGGTCGATGCCGCCGACATTGCCTACCGGAGCCGCCAGGGCTCGCAAAGCGACGTATTCGCCGCGCGATCAGCCGTTGCCGAGATCGATGACCGTATCGCGGCGGCCGAACGCGATGTCGAGATCGCGACGATTCGGCTGGCGCGGTGGATCGGCGACGCTGCGGATCGACCCTTGGCTGAGCCGCCGGCGACCGGCGTCGTTGCCGTGAACGCCGCCAATCTCGAAGCCGAGCTTGCCCACCACCCGATGCTCGCCGTGCTCGCCAAGCAGGAGGAAGTCGCCCGCGCAGAGGCGGAGATCGCGCGCACCAACAAGCGGCCGGACTGGACTGTCGCGGTCATGTACAGCGCGCGTGGCTCGTCGTTCTCAGATATGGTCTCGGTCAACGTCTCGAGACCGTTGCAGTGGCGGCAAAGGAACCGGCAGGACCGCGAGCTCTCGGCGAAGCTTGCCCTAAGCGAACAGATGCGCGCCGAGCGGGAGGAGGAAACACGCGCGCATCTCGCCGAAACGCAAGCGTTGCTGCATGCGTGGCGAAACAATCGCGAGCGCCTCGGGCGCTATGCGAGCTCGTTGATTCCGCTCACGAGCGAGCGCACGCGCGCCGCGATCGCAGCCTATCGAGGCGGCAACGGCACGCTCGAAAGCGTGCTCGACGCGCGGGCGGCGGAGATTGCCACCGGACTCGATGAGCTTGCGCTCGAGCGGGAGACCGCGCAGCTGTGGGCCGAGCTCAACTATCTCATTCCCGCCGGCGTGGATGCTTCAATGCACGGTGGCGCCGCGACGCAGGGAGCCGGCGATGCAACATGAACATATCCGCCGGATCGCCGGCAGCCTCGTCATCACCGCTGCGCTTGTGGCGGGCGGCTACGGCGTCTATCGGCTCGGCGTGACTGACGGCATGCGGATGAACGGCGCGGCGAGTACGGCCGTGGCTTCGAGCGCCGGGACGCTGACGGCAGGCGACCTCGATCCCGAAACGGGCAGGAGGATCCTCTACTGGCACGATCCGATGGTGCCCGGCCGGCGCTTCGATCAGCCCGGCAGATCGCCGTTCATGAACATGATGCTCGTGCCGGTTTACGCGGACGGCGGCGACGGCGAAAGCGGCGTCGTGGTCAGCGCGCGCACGCAGCAAAACCTGGGTCTGCGCACGGTGGAAGTCGCGCGAGAAACGATGTCGCTGCGCGTCGAGGCGGCCGGCAACGTCGCGTTCAACGAGCGCGACCAAGTCGTCGTCGAGGCGCGGGCGGCGGGATTCGTCGAGCGGCTGCACGTGCGTGCGACGCTCGATCGCGTGGAGCCGGGACAAGCGCTCGTCGATGTGTACGTGCCCGAATGGGTCGCAGCGCAGGAGGAGCTGATGTCGCTCAAGCGGATGGGCGGCGCCGATCTCGACGCGCTTGTCGACGCGGCACGCCAACGCATGCGGCAAACCGGCATGACGGATGCGCAAATCCGGCTGGTCGAGGAGAGCGGAACCGTGCAGCGGCGCGTCACGCTGCGCGCGCCGGCCGGCGGCGTGCTCGTCGAGCTCGCAGCCCGCGAAGGCATGACGGTCATGCCCGGCGAGACCTTGTTTCGAATCAACGGGCTCGCGACGGTCTGGGCCGACGCCCAGGTGCCGGAGGGACAGGCGGGTTTGTTGCGACCGGGTGTCGCCGTCGAGGCACGTGCCCCGGCGCTACCCGATGAGGTGTTCCGCGGCACGCTTCAGGCGATCTTGCCCGAGATCGATCCGGCGACGCGCACGATCACAGCGCGAGTCGAGCTCGCGAATCCGAATACCCGGCTCGTGCCGGGTATGTTCGTCGCCGTCACGCTCGATAGCGAGGCAGCCGAGCGGCTCACGGTGCCGACCGAGGCCGTGATCCGCACGGGGCGGCGCACGATCGTGATGATCGTCGATGAGAGCGGCATGTTTCACGCCGCCGACGTCGAGACCGGCCTCGAAGCGAACGGCCGAACCGAGATCAGAAGCGGCCTCGGCGCGGGCCAGCGTATCGTCGCGTCGGGGCAGTTCCTGATCGACTCGGAGGCCAACCTCAGAGCGGTGGGCGCGCGCATGCAGGAGGCGCCGCAAGCCGCGGGCGATGCGCAGCCGTGATCGCGCACGTAATCCGCTGGTCGATCGCGAACCGCGCGCTCGTGCTGCTCGCGACGCTTGCCGTTGCCGCGTGGGGAACCTGGTCGCTGACCAGAACGCCGCTGGACGCGCTGCCCGATCTGTCCGACGTTCAGGTCATCATTCGGACGACCTATCCGGGTCAAGCGCCGCAGATCGTCGAGAATCAAGTCACCTATCCGCTGACGACGACCATGCTGTCGGTGCCGGGCGCGAGGTCCGTGCGCGGCTTCTCGTTCTTCGGCGACTCGTTCGTCTATGTGCTGTTCGAGGACGGCACGGATCTCTACTGGGCGCGCTCGCGCGTGCTCGAGTACCTGAACCAGGCGCAGTCGCGTCTACCCGCGGGCACCGAGAGCTCGCTCGGCCCCGACGCGACCGGTGTCGGCTGGGTGTTTCAGTATGCGCTCGTCGACCGCAGCGGCGCGCACGATCTCGCTCAGCTTCGTGCGCTTCAGGATTGGTTCCTGAAGTACGAGCTCAAGACCGTCCCCAACGTTGCCGAGGTTGCGACCGTCGGCGGCATGGTCAAGCAATATCAAGTCGTGCTCGACCCCGATCGGTTGCGCGCTTTCGGCTTGTGGCACGGCGAGGTCGTCGCAGCCATCGGCCGCGCGAACCAGGAAGCCGGCGGTTCCGTGCTCGAGCTCGGTGAGGCCGAGTACATGGTACGCGCGGCGGGCTATCTGCAATCCTTGGACGACTTCCGCAAAATTCCGTTGCGCACGACGCCGGCAGGCGTCTCGGTGCGGCTCGGCGACGTCGCGCGCGTGCAGCTCGGACCCGAGATGCGTCGCGGCATCAGTGAGCTCGACGGCGAAGGCGAGGCGGTCGGCGGCGTGATCGTCATGCGCACGGGCAGCAACGCTTTGGAGACGATCGAGGCCGTCAAGGCCAAGCTCGAAGAGTTGCGGCCGAGCCTGCCGGCCGGCGTCGAGATCGTTCCCGTCTACGATCGGTCGAGCCTGATCGAGCGGGCAATCGCGAACCTCACGAGCAAGCTCATCGAGGAATTCGTCGTCGTCGCGGCCGTGTGTCTGATATTCCTTCTGCATTTGCGCTCGGCATTCGTCGCGATCGTGTCTCTGCCGCTCGGCATTCTTGCGAGCTTCATCGTGATGCATTATCAAGGCGTGAACGCGAACATCATGTCGCTCGGCGGCATCGCGATCGCGATCGGTGCGATGGTCGACGCTGCGATCGTCATGATCGAGAACGCACACAAGAGAATCGAGCAATGGCGGCATGCGCATCCGGAGCGCGCGCTCGACGGCGAGGACCGCTGGCGCGTGATCGGCGATGCCGCGGCCGAAGTAGGGCCCGCGCTGTTCTTCTCGCTGCTGATCATCACGCTGTCGTTCGTTCCCGTCTTTGCGCTCGAGGCGCAGGAGGGGCGCTTGTTTGCGCCGCTCGCATACACGAAGACGTACGCGATGGCCGCCGCCGCCGGGCTGTCCGTGACGCTGATTCCCGTGCTCATGGGCTACCTGATCCGCGGCCGGATACCGGATGAGGACCGCAATCCCTTGAGTCGCTGGCTGATCGCAGGCTACCGGCCGCTGCTCGACGCCGTGCTGCGGGCGCCGAAGATCACCCTCGTCGCCGCCGTGTTGCTGCTGATCGCTACGCTCTGGCCGTTGCGGCAGATCGGTGGCGAGTTCATGCCGCCGCTGGACGAGGGGGATCTTCTGTACATGCCGACGGCGTTGCCGGGTCTCTCCGCCGG
>Ga0302046_10001073_pt1 | contig 25886 bp, 15 predicted proteins | sample RVTome_11_FD_200261 | JGI IMG/M metagenome (GOLD analysis project Ga0302046, IMG submission 200261) | Soil microbial communities from uranium-contaminated site in the Upper Colorado River Basin, Wyoming, United States - RVT147D111 (version 2) ... | reverse complement strand
ATAGGAGAGGCCCCGCCGTTGATGGCGTCGACTTTCCAGCCGGATGTGGGCGAATTCCGCTGGATCACCACCACCTTCGCCGGCTCATCGGATCCCTCTCGAATCCGCGCATGAGCCAACAACGCGGCCATGGGCATACCGACGATGCCGGGGCCGACAACCGCGATCTTTCGTAGTTCAAAATGTTCGACCGCCGATCCGTTCAGACGCAGAGGCATAATGCTTTACCCAACCATTTCTAAGGCATACGTTTGGGGCTCATCGATGAACTGCTGAAACCAAAGCTCCAGGTTCAAGGCACCCCACAGTTTTCGGGAAAACGCTTCTTCCTGGTCCAGCAGATCCTCTATGGCAACGGGATTCAACAGTCCCCGCCCCCGGGCCTTTCGGCTCAGCAGAACATCCCGCGCGAAGTCTCCGGCCCCGTTCTTCATCCAGTGATGCAGGGGAACAGGAAATCCCATCTTGTCCTTCCTGTGCATGAGCGCATCCGGGAGCAGCCCCTTGATGGCCCGGCGGAAGATGTGTTTGGGCTGGCCGCCCTTGAATTTCATAGCCGGCGGCATCGAGGCCAGCAGCTCAACGATCCGATGATCCACCAGAGGCACCCTGGATTCCAGGGAAACGGCCATGCTCACCCGGTCCTCCACGTGGAGCAGCGCCGGGAGGTTTGCCACGATGTCGAAGTGGGTCATCTTATTGAGATACGACAGGGTGTCCGGGTGATTAAAGAGGGTTTGGAATCGACCGAAAACCTCGTCCTGGCTAAACGCTGCCCGGAAATCATCCCCGTACAGCGCCAGGTTTCCTTCGCTCCGGTCGATCAACCGGAAGTACCGTCGATCCATGGGTTCAAAAAGCCCTTCGGACCAGAATCGGGCCATCATGGGGGTATACTGCCTCAAAACAGGCAGGTGAGGAATGATGGAATTCAGAGAGACGATGTGCTCTCCTTCCTCGTTGGACTCCAGAATGCCCCCCTTCAAAGCCTGCTCCAGGTAGGCCACCAGGTATCGGGTATACCCTCCGAAGATCTCATCGCCCCCCTGACCACCCAGCACTACCTTCACTTCTTCGGCAGCGCGGCGCGATACCATATACTGCGGAAAGAGCCCCGGCCCTGCCGTGGGCTCATCCATGTGATACACCAGGGTGGGAAGGAGATCGACGAAGTCCCGTGCGGTGGGGACGACCTCAACCAGCCGCATCCCGTTACTATCGGCGACCTCCTGGGCGTAGGCCGATTCATCGAAGGACGCCCCCTCCCTGAACCGACCATGGAACGCCGGAAACGATCCGCCCAGACGCTGAGACGCCAGGACCGCCAACGTGGAGGAGTCTAAGCCGCCGGAGAGGTAGGAGCCCACCGGAACGTCGCTTCTGATCTGAAGGCGCACGCTCTCCTCCAGAAGCTCCCGCAACCGGAGCACGAAGTACTCGTCGGTATGGAAGAGATCCACCTGGAAGGAGGGCTCCCAGAACTTACGCACGAAGATAGAGCCCGCCTCCAAATCCACCTCCATGAGATGCCCCGGCTCCAGCTTTCGAATCCCGTGAAAAAGGGTCCGATCTCCGAGGACAAACTGGAAGGTCACGTAGTCATGAAAGGCGGTCCAGTCGAGGTCGGCTCGGACGCCCGGAGCGCGAAGGATCGCTTTGATCTCGGAGGCGAAGAGGATCCCCCGGTCGTCTGATCGGAAATAGAGGGGCTTGATCCCCAGGTGGTCCCTCGCCGCCAGCAGCAGCCCCCGGTTCTCATCGTAAATGAGGAAGGCAAACATACCCCGGAGATGACCTACCAGGTCACTGCCCCACTCCAGGTACGCCCGCAGGATGACCTCCGTGTCCGACGTAGTCGTGAAGCGGTGGCCTCGCCCGAGGAGTTCCTGCCTGAGCTCGAGGTAATTGTAAACCTCTCCGTTGTAGGAGATGGTCACGCCTTCCCGGCTCATGGGCTGATGGCCGGAATCGAGATCGATGATGGAAAGGCGTTTGTGGGAGAGCCCCACGGATTCCGTCAGGAAGATCCCTGAATCATCGGGGCCCCGGTGATTCAGGGCATCTCCCATGTATTCCAGGGTTTCCCGGCAGATCGGTATTCCGTCGAACCTGACCCAACCAACAATTCCACACATAATCAAGCGTACTGAGGCAGGGCGGGTACAGGCCCAGCAGGTCGAGTGGGAAGAGCTCCGGCGGCGATAAGGGCCTTGGCGTGTACACTCATGGGGACCAGGTGGAAGTGCTCTGAGAGCCTTCCCATCACCTTTCGGAAGATCTGGAGCTTGCGGGAACGGGGAAGATCCATTGCGGGAAAAAAGGAGAGCTCGGGCGCGTCTTCCGCGCCCAGGAGATCCAGGGGATGCAACAAGAAGGACGGTTCTGTGCCCGTCCACCGACACGCATGCAAGGCCAGGGCCAGATAGGCATCCATGAGGGCCTCGGAATAACGGCTCAGATAAAGGAGATAGCTGAGGTGGAAAGGGGTCTTCAAACCAGGAATCGTCGTGACCGGGATCTCAAGCAACCGCCTGTCACCTTCCAACGTCCAGTGATAGGGTTTCACCGGCCGCAACCCATCGCGTAAGGTTCCGAAGAGCTTCTTCCGCGTTTCCCGCTCCTCCGGAGGCAAATCCGTCGTCCAGAGGTAGTAGGCCCGAGCCAGCGGGCCCAGGTAGGTCGGCAGCGTAGAGGCATCGAAGAGATAGCGGCGGCTCAGCACTTCAAGGAGGGTAGGGCTCCAGGAAAACCCGGGGCCTCGGAATCCCACAGGGTCCTTCCCCGTCGCTCGTTTCACGGCGTCGTGTGCCCGCTCTATCTCTTCCTCCAGTTGATCCGCGGGATACAAATGCAGCCAGGGCTCGTGTTCGAAGGAGTGGTTTCCTACCTCGTGGCCGCTGCGGGTCAAGAGCCGCAGCGCCTCCTGGTTTTCGTCTCGGACCGCATCCGCCCCTACAATGAAGAAGGTGATGGTAACGCCCAACCGCGCCAGTTCATCGGTGGTCAGGGCGCACAGGGTCGGAAGATAGGTGGGCCTCGCCTCCCAACCGCTGTCCCCGTGCGTCTTCAGGTAGGACCAGAGGTTGTCCAGGTCGAGGGAAACCGAGGCCAGGGGTCGATCAGGCATCATACACCTCCTTCGCTGGCGCCGGACGGCGGTTTCGGGTAGCCCGGCCGAGATGCTGGACCAGCGCCGTGGCCTGCGCTTCTGCCAGCCCGATGGTCTCGTTCAGGTTCAGCGTACCGGCGGCGATCTGCGACGAATTCGCTACAAACACGTTCGGCAAGGAGGTTTCCAAAGATGGTTTCAGGGTCGTTGAGTACTGGAGCGTCGAAATGGCCTGTACCTCTCGGGCCCTCGCTACCCTGGCGTCAACTACATCCGCTCGCGTGAACCCCGGATACATTCGTTCCAGCGCCTGGACGAACGTCTCCTCGATCTCGTCGTCCTCGCAGCGCCAGAAGGGATCATCCTGGGTGAGGTATCGGGGGAGGTACACGAGGTGGTATCCGCCGAAGGTGGCTGGATCTACCAGCGCCGTCATCTCAATAACGCCCGTGAAGGGCACCCAATCGTCGGTGATGTTGGTGACGTAATATCCCCCGAGTGGTCTCCGAAGAAGCAGGGAGAGACAGGCCACGCCCTGGTAAACGACGGTCTTGAATTGTTCCACCTCCGGCGGCGCCAACTGAGGGACCAGGCCGGGAATCCGCGTGGTGGGAAGGGTAATTACTACTTCATCGTGGTGAAAACGTAAGCCGCTCCGGGTTCGAAGAACCACGCCATCCGGTTCCTGGCGTATCTCTTCAATGGGTGTCGCGAACCTGAGATCGATGCCTTCCTCCTGAAGCCGAGCCTCGAAGCCGGCAAGGACCCGGGCATACCCGCCCTCCACATAGCCGAACATCTCCCGCTTCAAGCCGGACCTACGAGCAGCGTACATGCGGGCGATGATCGCCCAGATGAAGGCCGCGCTGGCAATCTGGTAGTTGTCCCCCAATTTGCTCTTCAGGAGCGGAAGCCAGATCCGTTCGAAGGTCCGCCCTCCCGACCACTTTTTGAGCCAATCCGTTACGAAAACCTTTTCCAGAGCCTGCCAGTTCTTGATTTTTGAGGCCCGCAAGATGGTGGTGCCGAGCCGAATCTTGTCCAGGAGATTGAGCGGCGGGAACGTGAGGAATTCCAGGCTATTGGAGAGCGAGTGGAGCCGCCCGTCCACAAAGAAGCCGGTCCGCGTCGTTTCCCACCGAAGTCGTTCTCCCAGGCCCAAATCTTGTAGGAGGCCCAGCAGGTGACGATCCGAGAGGAGAATCACGTGGTAGAATCGGTCCCACGTAAAGCCCCCGATCTCCTGAGCATGGGCGAGACCACCCGGGGAGGGTGCCGTTTCATACAACGTGACGTCGGCACCGGCCTGGCGCAGGCGGAGTGCCAGCGTCATCCCCATGAATCCTCCTCCCACAATTCCGATATGAGCCTTCTTGGAAGCTATGGGAGTCCCTGGAGATGACCTCTGCATGCACAACAGACCTTGGTGGTGCGAAGTGTAACAATGTTGAAACGAGAGGTCTCAAGAAATATGCCAAAACCTGTATAAAGTAAAAACCCTCGTGCGCCGGCCTTTTATTCTCAAACGGTAACTGTTTAGGTAGGCCTCATTTTGGCTAGACGGCGCTTGTCCTATATTGGGCTATGTCCGAACTCGATGCCTATATCGCCCAACTCAACCAACACCCTGATCTAGCGGCGCTCATCGCACCGTTGGTGGCCCTCCTTGAACAGCAGGCCCAGCGCATTGCCCAACTAGAGGCCGAACTCGACCAGCTACGCGCCCAAGGTAACCAAAACAGCCAGAACTCACACAAGCCGCCCTCGAGCGAAGGCTATCGTAAGGCACCCGCGATTCCCAAGACCAAAACCGGCCCCCGAGGCGGAGAGCCCGGCCATCGCGGCAACACGCTCAAGATGGTTGAGCATCCCGACACGCTCGATGAGCAGCGCCCTGAGCGCTGCGCCGGCTGCGGGGCGCCCTTGCTTGGTCTTGATGATGAATCGCTTGAACGAAGGCAGGTCTTCGACCTGCCCGAGCCGCGTCTGGTTGTGCACGAGTATCGTCGTCCGGTTTGCCGGTGTCCGGGCTGTGGGCATCGCAACCAGGCCGCGTTTCCCCTCTCGGTCACGGCCCCGGTCCAGTACGGCGTGGGCGTTTCGGCGCTGGCTACGCTGTTGCACAATGACTATCACGTGCCCGTGGCGAAGGTCAGCAGGCTCTTTGGCGATCTATTCGCTTATCGGTTGAACGAAGCAACGATTCAGGCAGCCAATGAGCGCACGGCGTCTGCCCTGGCCCCTAGCCAGGCAGCAATCGAAGCCCACTTAGCGCAGGCTGCCGTGGCCCATGCCGACGAGACGGGGTTGCGCTACGCAGGGCGTCTGCACTGGCTCCATGTGCTCAGTACGCCGAGCTTGAGCACCTATTTTGTGCATGCCAAAAGGGGCCGTCTGGCCTTGGAATCGTCGTCGTCGGTGCTGGGTCGTTTTTCCGGGTGCCTGGTTCATGACTGCTGGGGCAGTTACTTTGTGGCGCACGCAGGGAGGCACGGTCTGTGCAATGCGCACCTGATCCGGGAACTGCGGGCGCTCGCCGAGCAAGGAGCCGCTTGGGCGGGCGCGTTAATCGAGGTACTGCTGGAAGGCCATCGCTACAAAGCCACCGAGGGCGTAGTGCCCCCTGCGGTCTACCGGGGCTTGAAGCAGCGCTACTTCGGCTTATTGCGTCAGGGCTTGCGTGCTCATCCGATGCCGGTGCAGCAATCAGGCCGGGGTCGCAAAAAGCGAGGCAAGGCGCGGAGCCTGATTCGGCGCTTGATCCGGTATCACGCAGCGGTGTGGCGTTTTGCCCACGAGGAGTCCGTCCCGTTTACCAACAACCAGGCCGAACGGGATCTTCGCATGGCCAAAGTCAAGCAAAAGGTCAACGGGGGCTTCCGCACGGAGTCAGGTGCGCGGGTTTTTGCTCGGGTGCGCGGTTTTTGTTCGACGGCGCGCAAGCAGGGTAAGCAGGTCTTCAAAGAACTGTGCCGGGCTTTGCAGGAGCCTGACTACCTCCTCGTTCCATTCCCCACCTAAACAGTTACCTCAAACGTATCCCTGTTCATCCAGATTAGAGACCCACTGTGCCTGAAGAGGACGGCGTTGGGCCGCCTTGATATTGAATGGGATCAGGTATGCCAAGCCCGTACCAACCCAGGTGAAGGAGCACTAAAAAACGGGCGTCCCGCCCGACAAGTCATAGCCGAGCGGGACGCATTACCACGGATGCTACCCGTCTGATCGCTACGCGGTGAATCCTACTTCATCAGGGTCATGCGATGGACCTGGGTGAAGGAGCCCGCCTGGAGCCGATAAAGATAGACGCCGCTGGGCAACCTGGACGCGTCGAAAGCGACCCGGTGGGTGCCGGCAACCATCGCTCCGTCTACAAGCCGGGCGACCTCGCGCCCCGTCACGTCGTAGACCCGTAGCGATACAGACACGGCCTCGGGCAACGCGAATTCAATCGTCGTCGCCGGGTTGAAGGGGTTCGGGTAGTTCGGCGCCAGCGCGAACGCGGTGGGGATCTCCTGGACGGTCTCCAGCAAGGCTACTTCCGGGGCCGCCTCGGCCCTCCTGGCATGCACCTCCGAGGACGGCGTGCAATCGCTCAGCACCTCGTACGCAGGCCCGTCATCGACGGCGTGCTCCTTTTTGCTGAGAGGCGCCCATATAGGGAAGGCAGCCGTAACGACGCGGCCGGCATCATCGACGGCGGCCACGTGGATGGTGTAGACGCGACCGTTCCCGCCTCCCTGACGCTCGGCACGGAGCTTCACCGTCCGGCAGTCCGTAATGACGATGTCGTCGGTCGTGTTGCCGTCGCCGCCTTCATGCTCGGGCTCATCACTCGTCACGGAGACGATGAACACGTCCTCCAAGGTGATCCCTCCGGTGACCGCTCGCACAATGTCGGCCACGCCCACCGCCTTGTATTTGTGGTTGGGCGGCCAGAGCCTGAACGGGTCGTGCCGGACGATGATCTCGGACGGCGTCACGTCGAGGTAGGTCACCAGCCCGTCATGGTCGGAGGCACGAAGCAAGGTGGTCTCGTCGTTGATGAGGTCGACCGCAGCGTCGGCGTTGCCGCGGCCGTAGGCAAAACCGGAGACCACCGGATCGAGCACTGCCGACGCCAGGGCATGGTCGAGCACCTGGGCGCTACCCTCGAAGATGAACGAATAGCGCTGGTCGGCAGGCACGCTCAAGACCTGATTCGTCAGGTCCGGATCGACGAGATCGGGGCCGCTGAGCAGATTCTCCGACGGATCAAAAAAGCCGCTGACCTGGCCCAGGGCGTCCACATAACCGTCTGTGAATTCGTAGTCGTTGAAGTCGCCGGTGACGATCAAGCCCACGTCCGGGTGGTTGGTCTGGAAGTCCTGCACCTTCTGGGCAATGGATTGGGCCTGTTCCAGGCGCTTCTGCCGGACGCGAGGCCCGTCCGTCGCATCGTCAATGCCGATGAACGAGCGGTTGTGAACCCCCAACACGGCGACGGGAAACGACGGGGCGCCGTTCACGATGAACTGCCCTTCCAGCAGCAACGGCGGCCTGTCGTGGAGCAAAGAGCCGTCCAGGCTCAAGGTCTCGGCCTTGCCGAGTTGCGTGACGGCATCGACCTGCACCCGGTCTGTGCGTACCAGGAAGCCGACGTCGATGGTGCCGATGTCGTTTCCTTCGACCAGATACGCCGTGTAAACCACGCTCGGGCTATTCGCGGCGATGTCGGCAGCGAGGTCTTGAAGCACTTCCAGTTTTTCCGCTTCCTGGACGGCCAGGACGTCGGGCGCCCGCAAAACCTCCACGATGTATCGGGACAACTTGGAGCGCCGCCTCAGATATTCGGTGGTGCTTACAACCGTATCATCTCGATCCGGGCCCGGCGGGTTGGGGCTGGGCGGATCGTTTACGTCGTCGAAGAGGCGAAAGAGGTTGAGCGAGCCGACGGTCGCTTCACCTGGATTCCGGTCGCGCACGGGGACCGGCAGCGGCGCGGCGTCGAACGTAAGGGAGGTCGGCCACAGTTCATACCCGCCGAATTCGAAGCCCACGACGCCGGTAGCCGTGAACGCCGAGCCGGGGGGAAGGATCTGGTTAGGCAGGCCCAGCTTATCCGGGTCGAGTTCGAAGACCTCGGGGTTGCCGTCCCACACCGGCAAGCCGGGCAGACCGGGGTACGCAATCCCCTTCTCACGAAGCGCACGATCCGGCCCGGCCACCATGTGGACCTCAGCGATAGGATCGGTATTGAAACGCTGGTTCGGCCCCGTCACACGAGCGCCGGTGACCTGAACCAGCATTCCCTCGAAACACTCGAAATTGTTGATGCTGCAACTCGGCGCTGTTGGGTCCGGTGAGGGTGTCGCTGCGTCGAAGACGACGGGGGCCGGCACGCTACCGCCCGGTCCGTCGACGGTGACGGCCGCCCCACTGCCGAACTCTGTGAAGTCGAAGAATTCTTCGATCGTTCCCGTGACGTCCACCACGTCGCCCACACTCACGCCCGGCGCTCCCCCGGTAAAGACGAAGATGCCGTCCGACGTGTTGGGATCGCTGTCGGTACGCACGGTGGGCGTCTGCATGAAAAACCCGTCCGGTGCCAGCACAGTGACCACGTTGTCCTCGGTGGTAACCGATTGCCCGGCGAAGGGCGAGGCCAGGCCGTTGCCCTGGATCTCAAAGATCTCCGCCAGCACGGGCGGACCGGCGTTGACGGCTCCGGGCGTCGGCGGGATCTGCGTGTAGGCATCGGTGTTGCGCCGCCCGCCCGTACCATTGGGGATACGCTGGTTGGAGTCGCCCGCGCTGTTGCCCCCACCGTTCTCATTCACCTGGGGTTGTCCTGCATTCAAGAGCACGAGCAACCCGGTGTCGTCGGCGTCGTCGGTGTCGTAGACGATGGCATCGGCCAGGTTCGCCGTCGTCACAGGCGTGCCGTTGGGAAAGTCCGAGGCGTCGCCCACGTACAGCGCCACGGCGTCGGCCCCGTTTTGCAGCGTGTTGCCGGGAAAGCTCAGCCCCACGTTGGCAACGCCGGTATTGCCGAGGACGAAGAACCCGTTCGCGTCGGTTGCAAAACCGTCGAGGTCGAAGGCGGCATAGGAGACATCGCCGTTGCCGTTGTAGAGAACCACGGCGAGGCCGTCGAGCGCCGTATCGGGGCTACCGAAGAGTTCGATGAACTCGGCCGCATCGGTGCCCGGCGTGTCTGCATCGACCTCGTTGATGACCACTTGAAGCGTGGCATTGGGATCGTTACAGGCGTTCGAGGTAGACAGGTTGGCTGCGCCGGGCGAGATGCAACGCAGGCTCAAATCGACGTTGTTCTGGTCCGTGTCCGTCCCGTCCGGAAAACGCGAAATACCCGCAAAATCCACGCCCGGATCGTCCTCCAGACCCGCACCCGAACCCTCCGTGTACGGCGCTCCCGTATCCCCCTCGTAGCTCACCGCATCGACGAGCCCACCGCTGCCGTCGCGCAACCCCACCGCGTCCGGCGCTCCGTTCTGAACCAGATCCTGCGCAACCGGCACGCCCAGGTCACAGGTAACCACGGTGCCGGCGCTGCCGCAGAGGACGAAAAACCCGCCCGGCACCAGGTCCACGTCGGGCAGGTCGACGCTGCGATAGACCGAGGCGCCGCCGCCCGTGCCGTTGACGAGTTCAACGGTGAACGCGTCGAGGTTGACCGGCACGGTGCCGGCGTTGTAGAGTTCGATGAACTCGGCGGTGTCGGTGCCCGCCTGGTCGTAGTCCACCTCGTTGATGACAACGGAGGTTTGCGCATAGGCCGATCCGACACCGAGTACCATAACGCACAACCCGAGAACCCATACCGAGACCCTGTGTAGCCAGGACATAGCGAAGCAGAAGGGCTAATTCAAAAAACGGTGGAGGTGGGGGGAAATGTGCAGGCAAGATACTGACGGGAGATTTTAAATAGGGGTCCTTCGGTTTTTTTAAAGATCTGTTCATAGTACACGACAAAAGATGCCGGCCCGGCAGAAGCCCCGTCGACAGGAACTTGCAACATGCCATAGAGACCTTGCCCGGCTTCGTGTGGGATCTAATGCGACGACGAGGTGGCTCGCCCGTCGACCAGGGGCAGGCTAATCATGTTCGCGAACACCGCATAGGCACCGGGATGATAGTTTTTCAGCTGCCGGTACCATCCGAGGGCGGTATAGAGGTAGGTGCCCTGGTCATACTGGGCCATCAGCGTCGAGCTACAGAGCGGTTGCTCGCCCGGATCATGCATACAGAAAAGTGCCTCATACGCCTCATCCCATTCCCCCGGGAAATACAGGCCGCGCTCCTGCACCCATCCTTCCCAGGCCTCCGGCATGATCCGGTTAGGCTGGTTGAACAAGACATGACCGGGCTGCTGCACGGTAACGGGGGCATCCTCTCGGGTGACGCGGTCATGGCTCAAAACAATCGGAAACGGCGCAAACGTCGCCGGGTTGTTGCGGCTTGCATCAAACGGATCGGGATACTGCGCGTTCCACTCGAACGTCTTTTGATAATGGACGATCAGGTGCCCCCCCCCGCGTACCCAGGACAGCAGCTTATCGTTGTACATGCGCAGATCTTGCCGGATGAGATAGCTCCGGATGTCGACCACGATGGTGTTGAGGTCATCGAAAGCCGCGTGGGCCAGGGCGAGGGAGTCGAGCAGCACGTAGTCGACACCGAGTTCTCGGAGTGCCTGTTCGAGCGTGTTATCGTAGCTCGCCACGACGCCCACCCGGAGCCCCGCCGGCGTGGCGACGTCGAAGACACGGCCCACCAGGTGCCTGTGCACCGGTTTCAACGGAGCGGTCGCCGGCTTAGCCAGGCCCGTCAACGTAATCGTGTAGTCTCCCGGCGGCAGGTCTTGCGGCATGGCCAGCGCCAGGGTATCCACCGCCCGTCCGGTCGTTGCCTCGAACGCCAGGGAAACCTGCCGATGCCAGACAACGGATCGATCCGCATCGCGAGAGACGGCCACGTTCATCGCCAGGTTACGCGCGGCGGGGTCGAAGACGCTCGCCTGCACAGGCAACGCATTGGCGCCCGGCCGGAGGCGCACCACCTCGGCGTCCGTCTCTACGAAGAGCGGCGGCGCCACTTCCAGCGGTAGATAGCCGGCCGCAAAGAGTTCGTCGGTCCCGGCCCGATAGGCCGCATACACGACGGAGGAGTGATTCCGAAACCGTTCATACTGGTAGACTTCCTTCGGAAACGTAGGGGAGGCTTCGCGCCTGACGGTGAACGTGGCTACGCCGGGCGTGGTATCGGCCAGATAGAGCATGGTGTCCACGGCCCCCTGGAATACCCAGCGCAGCCGTCGTTCGGGAAACTGCGCCGCGTCCCACCGCACCCGGATGCGCTGCCCCGGCACGGCGATGCTGTCGTCGAGCATGACGGCTCCCTCGGGCAGGCTGGCCACCCGCCCCGCATCGATCAGATAGGAGAGGGCGGGGGCGGCCGCCTCGTTGGGAGGAAGGTTGCCCGCCAGATCATCCGCCGCCAGCGGCGCATCGGTAGCCGACCGCAGCAGCGTGAAGGCGTTGACGGACAGGCCCCGCACGCGGCGGGCAAACATGTCCATGCCTTGCGAGGCGTGATACCCGAGCGCATCGGCGGCCAGTGCGGCGTACGACGCCTCGGTGGACGCATAGATATCGCCCACCGGCACACGGACGTCATAGGCTTCGCCTTCGACCGTACGAAAATGACGCAGGAAGAAACGCTTCGGCTGCCAGAGGTCGACGCCGTCTTCGTCGAGTTGCTCCGGGTGGTACGACGGATCGGCGGCCAGGGCAAATGCGTCGTACCCGGCAATCCCGACGGCCTGGTGCTGCCCGTGCTGGCGGCTGGGCCCGACCGTGACGGTATCGTGGTTTGTGAAGAGTACATCCGGCTTCAGCTTGCGGATCAGATACACCAGGCGGGCCGTGACGAAATCTTGCCCGCCCCATTGCTCAAACGCTTCGTCGGCAATTTTCGAATAGCCAAAGTCGTAGAAGTTGAGAAAGTAGACCTGTGTGCCGAGCGTGCGGGCAGCCTGCTCGGTCTCGTGCGTACGGATCGCCCCGAGCGCGTGGTACAACTCCGGCCCGATCTCGTTTTGCCCCCCTTCTCCACGCGTAAAGATGACGCTGTAGGCGATGGCGTTCCGGGCGTACCGATAGTACGTCAACGTCGCTCCATCTTCGTCATCCGGATGGGCCGCCAGGTTCATCACTACAAGCGGGCGAGGTTCCGACACCGGCTGGGCCCCAGCCAGCGTGCTGAACAGGAGAAGGAGGAAGCAGGGATAGCGACGCATGTCACACGCGAGGTTGGTAGGCCAGTGTATGGGAGTAAGCACGAAAGTATGGGAGCGCGCTGAAGATGAACGATCAGGATACCATGAAGAAACGGAGGCGATTCTCCATCTTCGATCCGCTACCGTCTAGAGCCTCCCATACCCCGGCACAGCAACCGGGAGCTTCGGCGCAGTAATGACCCTCCTGGGAGCACGCTCCGAGGTATCCGTCAAAGGAAGCGGTTGCTTTCCGAGGCAAGCATCGGGGTAGGCGACCCGGAAAAGAATCAAACCGGGTGCCCGCAGAAAGTTTCTAATACCGCTTCTGGTAGATCTCGTCCAGCGTCATCAGCTTGAGGTCTTCGACGAACGCGACGAGGTGGTCGATCATGATCTGCCACATCCGCTCACCCTTCTCCGCCGTAGCCTTCGTCGGATCGCCCATGACGCCGCTGGGCGAAATCTTGTGGGTAAACGCGTACCATGAAACACCCTCCGTTGCCGTGAAATCGAGATGGCGACTGGAGAAGCGCGGCACCAGTTTCTCGGCTTTGTCCATCTGTACCAGGTGCGGGCGGACGGCCAGGCTGGTGCTGGTTTCAAACTCCCCGGCGTGCACATCGTTGGGGGTTTCGATCATCTTGTAGATGTCCGCATCGCTGGTCTCTCCGCTGTCGACGCAGACGAAGATGTGGGCGTCGCGGTTGATCATCTGAGCGGCAAAGTTGAGCGTGGGACCGTTGCCGCCGTGGCCGTTGATGATCACCAGCTTGGTGATCCCGCTGCGGGCGGCGCTCATGCCGATCTCATAGACCATCCGCGCCAGCGTCTCGTTGGTGACGCTCAGGGTGCCGCTGAAGTCGTCGTGGTGGTACGAGACGCCGTAGGGGATGAGGGGCATGACGAGCGGCTTCGGGTCGCGGCACCGGGCGGCCACCGCCCGCGCCAGATAGTCGGCGTCGAAGGCGTCGGTGTCGAGCGGCAGGTGCGGGCCGTGTTGTTCGATGGCCCCGACGGGCAAGAGCGCGACGTCCACCTCGCGGAGGCGCTGCCGGGCATCCGGCCAGGTCAGTTCTCCCCAGAGAAAGGTATGCGGCCTGGCTTCGTGCGCCTCCGGGGTGTGGAGCGAGGCTCTTCCCTTCTCGAAGGCATAGGGACTGTTCAGAAACGTTTCTTGCAGCGGGTCGAACGACACCCAGGTGCGTCCACTGCGCCGGACCGCCCCGTCTGCGTGTTCCAGATACAGGCGAAAGAGCGAAGCGCGAAGATCGACCGGCAGGCCCTCCACGGGGGCGTGTTCCGGATCGAACCGAAGCTGCATGATCTCGGGGCGCGGCCGGACGCGGGGCTTGTCTCCCGCCGGCACAGCGACGTGACCCCGCTCCGCCAGCATCCACGTCAAGTGCTCGACGGCGGCGCTCTCCTGGTGCAACGCCGTCGTTGCCAGGTCTCCGAGGCACCGCCGGATCTGGGCTTCCGTGTACCCGCAGCGGGTGGGATCGACGCCCAGCGCCGTCAGCATCCCGACGATACGGCGGCACTTCTCGCACTTGCCGCACGGCCGGACGCGTTCGCCGTCTTTGTGCGTAGCATGGCACGAGACCTGCTGTTCGAAAAGGTGGGGGTATCGCGCCACCAGGATCTTCTCGATGAGTAGTTCGGAGAGCGGCCGCAAGATGGAAAACTGGCTCAACCTCCAGCCTTTGCGGACGTAAAAACGGCTGAGGGCCTGGTCGAAAAAGCGGCTCTGGTCGAAGAGGCCGCCATAGTACGGAATCCCCTGGTAGCTGATGCGGTGCGTCGCGTCGAACTCGTCGCCGATGAGGAGGCGGCCCGCCCCGCGTTTGCGCGCCAGGGGCAGCACGCCGAAGAGAAACACGGCGACCGTCCAGAGCCGTATCGGGTAGCCGTCCGACCGCAGGCTCGCGAAGTCGGGCCGTACGAACGGCAGGTGGCGCAGCATCCAGGCAAAGAGGCGATCCGAGTTCATCCAGACGCGCGCGGTGTGCGGCACCTCGTCCTTGAAATAGCGATAGGCGTTGAGGGCGGTGAACCAGTGCCGGCCGGACTCGTTGGCGAAGACCGGGTGGGCTTCATACCCCATCTCGTTCAGCACGCCGTAACTCAACAGGCTGTCTTTGCCGCCGCTGGAGAGGACGACGCAGCGACGCCGGTCGCTCTCTTCCCACCGGTGCCGCGCCGGGCGGCCGGGCTCGTCCGGAAAGCGCAGCACCGCCCGCAGGTAGCTGCTGCGCTTGACGACCGGCAAGTGTGCCGCCGCGCCTTGCAGAAACGGGTTGTGTTCGAGAAACTTGTTGACGTAGATCTCGCGGGCCGTGTTTTCCGCCATATCGACCAGGAAACGCTGATCGGCCGGGTCGAAGGAACCGCGTAACACGATCTCCTTGCAGAACAGCCCGTAGTTGAGCGCGACCTGCGCGGCCATCAGGGCGGCCAGGTTGTGATCCGCCGGTTCGCCGGGCGTAAAGACCGGTTCTTCGTAGGAATAGATGAGTTCCGTCGTATCCGTCTCCTCGCCCCGGACGACACGGTAGGGCGCCACGATACGCTTCGGTTCTACGACGACCGGCCCTATCTCCAGCCGATCAATCACCTCCAGCACGGCCAGCGGATCGACGGTCTCTGCATCGGGTGTTTGCGCTAGGGACATGGGGTTGCGGGCTATTTCTTACCGGTGAGGACCGCCACATACCGATCCCCGGCGAGTTGATGGGTACGGTGGCCTTCGATCAGCGCGTTGAGGCCGGCCGTCGCAGCCGGCAGCGCGCTCAGCCCTTCGCGGTCGAGCAACATCCGGGAGAGGGCTTTCATGCCTCGGTCGGTCGCGTTGGTGGCCCATCCGTCCGTAGCCCGGATGGCCAGGAGGGCATGGTCGCCATCGATCGAATGCCAGTTGACGAGGGGTTCGTTGACGTCCGTCTCTCGGATCGCCTCCGGCGCCAGGTCCTCGCACCGGGGAAGCCCTTTGAGAAAAGCCTGCACGACGGGGTTCTTTCGAAACGACGAGCCGGCGACGATGCGGGGCATGCGAGAGGTCTTGCCCCGGCGGTACAGGCTCAGAAAACCCCGGTGGATACCAGCGAGGGTGGTGCCGTTCGAGACCGGAACCGCGACGACGGCCGGAGCGTCGCGCAGCTCGTCGTAGATCTCGTAGGCGATCTGGCCGTAGGCGAGCAATTGCAGCATCGTGTTGGCCCCGCCCGGGTTGGCGTCGTAGAGTTCGTCGGCTTCAGCCCGCCTCCGGGATACGACCACGGCATGTTCGTAGTCGCCCGGCACGCGGACGATGTGTGCCCCCAGGGCCTCCATCTCCTCGATGCGCCGGGTGTGGTAGGTCTCCGGGATGTAGATGTAGCACGTCAACCCCGCCAGCGAGGTGGCCAGGGCCACAGCGACGCCGTAGTTGCCGCAGGTAGCCATGGTCACCGCGTCGAAGCCGCGCCGCAGGGCATCCATCGTCTGGGCAAAAGCGATACGGTCTTTCTGCGTACCGGACGGATTGCCTCCCTCAAACTTCACGTAGAGTTGCCGCAGGCCCACCTCGCGTTCGAGGTTGCGTGCGCGGACCAGCGCCGTGTCCCCCACCTCGGCATCGAAGAGTTCGTCGTAGGCTTCCAGGCGTACCTGGAGCGGCAACGTCGGGTCGGCGGCACGGCGCACCGCCTGCGCCTCCTCGTCGGAAAACCAGGACACCTGCGAGGTAGCTCCATCGAGGATTGGATCGATCAGCAAGCGGGATTCCATACGGGGTACTGCGCGTCTTTCAGGTCTTATGGGGGGTGTAGGGGGCGATGGGGAAAAAGGACTTGACCAGGTGCACCCGGACGCCCATCTTCCCATACACCCACACGAACAAAACGCACAGGCGACCGGTTGTGCCTCACTGCCCCGACTGCGTGAGCACGTAGATCACCCCGACGACGACGACGACGAACAAGACCGCCAGCGTAATCTTGATCCAACTCCACGGGCGCTCGCCCGTCACTTCACCCGTCTGTGCGTTCACGAGAAAGCGATAGACCTTGTCCTGGTAGCGATACGCGCTGATCCAGACCGGCAAGAGAAGGTGTTTGAAGGTGATGTCGAAGTATTGCGTGTCTTTGCTCAGGACCCGCTGCTCGTCCCCGCCGATGTCGCGACGGATTGTGGTGTCGATGACGGGCTCCATGCGCTGCATCGCGTGGGTAAAGCCGGCTTCGAGATCGACGGTGTAACTCTCGGTGCGAAAGCCGCTCAGGTAGGCGTCGGAGTACGGGGCGACGGCCGCCAGGTCCCACGGCTCCAGCTTCATCATGTAGGTCCTCGGCAACGACTCGCTGGCTACCACCAGCACGTCGTCGAAGGCATTGCGAACGGTACCGCTGGCCGGATACCACCGCGTCTTGCGGACCTGCCGCGTCCGGGTGACGGGCTTGCCGTCTTCCATGGCCGTGTAGGTCTCCGTGACCCAGTAGTGCTCACCCCGCTGGCCCTGATACCGCGTGACCGTGTTGGCGTCGTAGGTCCAGTGGGGCATGTACATGCCATTGAGGCCCCCTTCCCGCCGCGCATAGTCTTTGAGCTTGTTCGGCGCAAACCAGAGGCCGTGCAGCCACTGGCTATACCCTTCGCGGGCGGTCTTGTCGTCGATCTTAAACGGCAACACGGCCTGCGGCTTGATGAGCCGCGTCGACGCCTTGTCTTTGATGAGCGAAGCCCCGCAAAAAGGACACTCGTCCGAGGTGATGTGCTCGTCAAACGTCGTCTGCGCCCCGCAGTTGGTGCAGCGAGCCGTCACCACCTCGTACGTCTCCCGGCCCGCCCGTACCTTCGCGAGGTGCTCCCGAAAATCGAGTTCTTCGACGGCTACGCCGGACGCCGAGGCATCGATTTCGTTCTCCACGCCGCAGTACGGGCATTTCAGCGCGTTCGTACCCGGCGCAAACTTGAGGTCGGCACCACAGTTTTTACAGGGAAACTGACGAAGCTCCATCGTTAATGGGTCACCCGGTTGGCGGCAGCGGCGGCGGCAGGGTGGTAAAGATCGGCTGGAGGGCGTCTACGTCGCCTGCTTTTTGCCACTGGCCCATGCCCGGCGCCCATACCAGCGAGTCGCGCGTGAGGGTACCTTGCCGGGCTTGTTGCTGCAGGGTTTGGAGGTCGTACGGCCCCACCTGCTTCCCCTCGACGGCGACGTGGTACACCACCTGCTGCGGAATCGGCGGCGGTGTGCCCGGGCCTGTCTGCGGCTGCATCATCGACTGCCCGACCTGCTGGGCCATGGCGAAGCCCATCCCCATGCCCATCCCGGCACCGGCCATGCCGCCGGGGGCATCGGCCGCCTTTTCCATAGCCTGCGCGGCCTGGTATTGCGTATAGGCACCCAGGTTGCCGATGACGCCCATACTCGTCCGCTTGTCCAACGCTTCCTCGACGGCGGGCGGCAGCGAGATGTTTTCGACGAGCAGCTTCGTCAATTCCAGCCCGTACCCTTCGAACTCGGGCTGGATCCGCTCCAGCACGAAGTCCCCGAGTTCGTTGTAGTTGGCCGCCATGTCGAGCACGGCGAGTTTGCTCTCGGCCACCTTATCGGTAAAGCGCGTCACCACCAGGTTGCGCAGCTGATCGGTGATGCCGTCGGTGGTAAAGTGCCCGCTCGTACCGACGACCTCGCGCAAAAAACGGGCGGGTTCTTTGACGCGGATTGCATAGGTGCCGAAGGCACGCACCCGCAACGGACCGAACTCGGGGTCGCGCAGCATCACCGGGTTTTTGGTGCCCCACTTCAGATCGGTAAACTGACGCGTCGAGACGAAATACACTTCGGCCTTGAAGGGGCTCTCGAACCCATGCTTCCATCCTTTCAGGGTCGTGAGGATGGGCAGGTTTTGCGTGGTCAGCGAATAGGTGCCGGGCGGAAAGACATCGGCCAGTTGCCCTTCGTTGATAAAGACGCCGGCCTGGCCCTCGCGGACGATCAGTTTCGCGTCGTATTTGATCTCGTTGCCGTAACGTTCGAATCGGTAGACGAGCGTGTCGTTCGAGTCGTCGAGCCATTCGATAATATCGATGAGCTCGCCCTTTATTTTATCCCATAATCCCATGCGTACTACCTCCTGGTCGTCTTGAAACGGTGTCCGGGGCAATCCGGAGAACGATAGGCTTTACGAACATGAATCGCAACTCTACAGGGCACGAACAGGCATCGGTTTTACCCGGCACACCCCACCACCCCAACCGGGATCGATTTTTGATTGGGAAGCTACATCCCTGCAGCTTGTGCCATTCGTCCCCTGCGCCGGCTTGGGCTTTCCGCAGGATGGAAAATCTTTCCCAGGCAACCTTGACTACGCTCCACCGACAACGATCCTTCGGCTGGTTGACTGCTGTCCGGCTAATGGGCCTTCTTGCGCTCGGCACGCCTTCCTTGATGAACGGAACGCCTTGCGCACCGGCAGCGGTGACGGCCTTTTCGTATGCCTCCTATGGGGAAGCCGCCTTCAACGAAGGAGCCCGGGTGATTGCTGCGAGGTCCCGACACAGCGGTTACCGGCAGCACGCAGCTGCCTTCTCTTTGTCCGTCCTCGGCCTACCGGCCTATCGAACACCCTGGGTGTACGGGCTGTATGCCCTGGCCTTGCTCACCCTCGGCACCCTGCTCTGGCGCTTCAGCCTCACCCTCCGGCATCGCAGGCAGACCGACGAGGCTCTGCGCGAGAACCATCAGCGCCTGCAACTGGCCCTGGATGCCGCTCGGGCCGGTGCCTTCGAGTATGTGGTGGCGTCGCAACACTGCCATTGGGACGACCGCTCGCTTGAAATCTTCGGCTTCTCGGAAGCGCAACGCTGCATGGATATGGAGACCTTCTACGCCTGCGTACACCCGGCGGACGTCGCACGGCTCAGAGCCCTGTACGAAAAAGCAAAAGCGACCGAGAGCCACTACCGGGTGAGCTACCGTATCAAGCGGCCGGATGGTACCGGACGCTACCTGCAAGCCAGCGCCGTGATCGTGCGGGACGCCCAGGGACGCGCGGAACGCGTCATCGGCGTTAACTACGACGTCACGCCACGCAAGCGGCTCGAAGCAGCCTTGCGGACTTCCGAGCGACGCTCTCGCGAACTCGTCGAGCGAACGCAGGCCATCCTCTGGCGGGCCGATGCCCGGACGTTTCAGTTCAGCTACGTCAGCCCTCAGGCCGAAACGATCCTCGGCTACCCCGCCGAACGCTGGATCGACGAGCCGACCTTCTGGGTGGACCACCTGCACCCGGAGGACGCTGCCTGGGCCGTCCCTTTCTGCGCCACAGCCACGGCCGAGGGCCGGGCGCATTCCTTCGACTACCGGATGATCGCCGCCGACGGCCGGACGGTCTGGCTTCGGGATCTCGTCGAAGTGGTACTGAAAGAGGGCATGCCGAAGACGCTCCTCGGTGTGATGATTGACATCACGGAGCAGAAACAAACCGAAGCCGCGTTGCGCGAGCGCGAGGTGCGCCTGGAGTTGGTCAACGGTATTGGCATGACCATGCTCTCCGGTAAATCGATCGAAACGATCATGGAGCGCACCGTACGCCGGCTCGGCATACATTTCGACACGCTGCGCGTAGCCTATGCCACCATCGATACCGCAGGCCGCCTGTCGGTCTTGTATTCCCACAATCCGCCGGGGATGCCCTCTCTCACCGGTTTCACGGCGGATCTGACGAAGGCACCGGCGTACCTGGAGACGCTTCGGAGCGGCCTGCCGCTTAGCGTCGAAGATACGGGAGAAGACGCCAGGCTGACGCCCCTGGCCGAGGCACTGGCAGCCGGGCAAACGCGGGCGCTTTTGAACGTACCGCTGGACCATGCGGACGATGCCGTGATGGGCCTTCTGTGTTTGGAGGCCTCGGAGCCTCATGCATGGAACCCGCATGCCATCACCATCCTCGTGGAGGTGGCCAGTTACTTAAACCTGGCCATTCGGGAGGCCATCGTCCAGCATGAACGCACCTTCGCCATGCAGGACCTGGAATGGGCCAAGATGTCGCTTGAAGACCAGGCCGACGAGTTGGTAAAAATCGTTCACGAACTGGAAAACGCGAAGCAGGAGGCGGAGGCCGCTACGCGGGCCAAGTCGGAGTTTCTTGCCATGATGAGCCACGAGATCCGCACCCCGCTGAACGGCGTCATCGGCATGACCAGCCTGCTGCTCGGCTCCCCCCTGGACGACAAACAGCAAGATTTCGTCGAGACCATCCGCCTCAGCGGCGACGCCCTGCTGACTATCATCAACGATATCCTTGACTTCTCCAAAATAGAAGCCGGGCGCATCGACCTCGAAGAACACCCCTTCGACGTACGATCCTGCCTCGAAGAAGTGCTGGACTTGCTCGCACCCAAGGCAGCCGTCAAGGGGCTCGAACTGGCCTACTTCATCGATGCGGACGTACCACCGACCCTTATCGGCGACGGCACCCGCATACGTCAGGTCCTGGCAAACCTGCTCGCGAATGCCATCAAGTTCACCGACGCGGGCGAAGTCGTCGTCACCGTCAAAACCGATGGACCGGCGGAGGAGACGTGCCGGCTGCATCTGGCCGTGCGCGACACCGGCATCGGCATCCCGGCAGCGAAGATCGACCGGCTCTTCGATTCGTTCACCCAGGCCGATGCTTCCACCACACGCAAGTACGGCGGCACCGGGCTGGGCCTCACCATCAGCAAACGCCTGACGGAATTGATGGGGGGTACGATGTGGGTGGAGAGCACCCCGGGAACCGGCTCTACGTTCCACTTTACGCTGACGGTAGCCACACCTCCGCCCCAGGCAACGTCCCTCTCGCCCGCCTACCCTGCGACCTTCTCGGGGAAAAACGTCCTCCTTGTGGTGGAGCACCCGACGATCCGCACGATGCTGGCACAACAACTCGGCACCTGGGGCCTCCACGCGCGGCCGGCCCCGTCGGCCGCGGAGGCGCTGGCCTGGCTGGCCGCCGGGGAAACCTTCGACGCCGGTATCCTTGACCAGCACCTGCCCGAGATGGAGGACGGCGCGCTGGCCCGCGCCATCAAGCAACAACCGACAGGCCCAACCCTGCCGCTGATCCTGCTTTGTGCGCTGGGCTTCCAGAACAAGCACACCGATACCCTCTTCAACACCCATCTCACAAAGCCGATCAAGCAAACCAGGCTCGCCGAAGCGTTAGCCCAGGCCTTCAACGCCGGCTCCTTGCCCGTACCGAAAGCATCCAGGCCCCGCACCGACGACCGGCCCGCCCACCACCACACCCTCCGTATTCTGATGGCTGAAGACAACCAGGTCAACCAGAAAGTAGCCCTCCGCTTGCTGGATCGCCTGGGATACACCGCCGACGTGGCCGCCAACGGACTCGAAGTGCTGGAAGCGCTCAAGCACGTCCCCTACAACCTCATTCTGATGGACGTTCAGATGCCGGAGATGGATGGGCTGGAAACAACCCGCCAGATACACGCCCGGTACAGCGAAGACCGCCCCTGGATCCTTGCCATGACGGCCAATGCGATGGCGGGCGACCGCGAGATTTGCCTCGAAGCCGGCATGGACGACTACCTGACCAAGCCGATACGCCTGGATGAGATCGACCAGGCGGTCAAGCGCTTCCTCGTGGCGATGGCCAACAAAAAGAAAAAAACAGATCCTGCTGCTCCGGAAACGTAAAAAAAGCCGCTATCTCGCTCCGCTTGCCCCGCGCAGAGGAGGTATTCCGAACGACGGACGGACACCCGCTGATTTTTTTTGACACCGCATGATCCAATGCGGAGAAGAAAATCGAATATATAGGTGTACAGCACATCTACATAAGCATATCTTCTCTGATTAGGTCTGGTGGGACCTACGAGGTCCGGCGCTCTGGTGGGGGGCGCCGGACCTTTTTATTTCCAGTCCGTCGTCCGGTACCGCCTTCTCAAAAGAAGGAACAACGGACGATGGACAACGAACTACGGACGACTTTACTCGCGCGACATGAACAAGCGCAGCACATACCAGAACAGCAAGGCTACCGACGCGAAAAGCTCCAACGCAGCGCCGACGTATCGGTCTTCGGGAAAATGATTCAGCACGTTGGAGGTGTCGTAGAGGATGGCGCCCCCGGCCAGGGCAATCATCCCGACCGAGAAGAACGTACCCAGTTCGAAGCCGAACAGGACCGCCGCGACGATCAGGACCAGGGCTACGATGAAACCCCATCGTAGCACACTGCCCAGAAAAGAAAAATCTTTACGGGTCACAAACACCACCCCGGTGAGCCCGGCAAAGCCGAGGATCGTCACCACCGCCGCGCTCTCGATGGCGCCCGGCGCGTAGAGTTGCGCGACGACGAGCAAAGGCACGAAGATGATGGCTTCGGCCAGCACGAACGCGATCAAGGCCCCGTACTGCGCCGGCAGCGACCGGGCGTTGAATGCCGCACGGCTGGCAAACCACCCGACGACCATAAACCCGCCCAGCACGAGCAGCCACGACACGCCCAGCATCGCCTCGGCCAGGCTATACGCCACGCCGGTGCTGAACAAAACCATCTCGACGGCGACGAAACCCAGCATCGCCCCTACCAGATGCAGGTAGGTGCGCATGATGAAGGTAGCCCGCGCGCCGACGCCCAGCGAAACAACAGGTATGCCCTGGGCCATGCCATACGATGCGTCCATAGCGATCTCTTCGGTGTATACGGGATGGATACGATGGTTACTTTCGCCCATATACACCCGTCGCCTCCGCAGGTTCACCGGGGCGCGTCAGGAGCCGTACCGTAGCGTCAAGGTCCGCACCGGCCCCGCGGCCGGCACCACCACGATGAAGGCAAGGTCGTAGACGTCCTCGGCGATCTCGGGCACCGAGGCGCCCCCCAGGGCCTCCACGATGCGCGGCACCGTGTTGCTGTGGTTCACCACGACGACGGTCTCTCCCCGATGCTCAGCCAACACCCGCTCGGCGACCTGTTCAGGGTAGGTTGCCAGGTTGGCCCCGCTGACCTCCATCGTCGTTACCGGCCGCCCGAAATGCGTTGCCAGGGGCGCAGCCGTCTCCTGGGTGCGTTTGAACTGAGAAGAAAAGACCGCCTTCACATCGGCCCCGCCGGCCACGTCGATCAACGCAGCGGCGCGCGCCTTCCCGGCCTCGTTGAGCGACGGATCACGGCCCTGGTTCATGCCCATGCCCGTCTCTGCATGGCGCACGACGACTACCACCGTAGGCGCCTCGTCCGATTGGGCGGCGACCGGTGCGGCCGTCCCGAGCAGTAGGAGAACGCCCCACCATACACAACCAATGGTCTGATTCATGAGTCTGCCTCCGGATTGATTCTTTTACGGGTCGCCTACCCCGATGCGTGCCTCGGAAAGCAACCGCTTCCTTCGACGGATACCTCGGAGCTTGCTCCGAGGAGGGTCATTGGCTACGGTATGAATCCGCTGCCCCTTCTCTGATGACGGCTGAACCCCGGAACGCCTTACGGGCCGCCGGGTGAGTCGGTTACGGAGGCGTGATCCGGAAAGCTCCGCCGATCAGGCCAGGCGATAGCTACGCAGGTTGGCAAAAGTCTCCTGGGCCAGCACCTTGAGCACGGCCGTCGCAGGCACGGCCAGCAACAACCCTAAAAACCCCAGAAAATGACCGGAGATGATCAAGGTGAAAAGAATCAGGAGCGGATGCAGCTTGACGTTGCTCGCCAGCACCAGGGGCTGCACACCGGCGTTGTCGATGGTCTGGATCACGCCGAAGGCCACGATGATCGGCAGCACCGTGCCGAACGAGCCGGTGGTGAGGACGGAGACGAGAGCCGCAACCACCGCGCCGGTTACCGGCCCGAGATACGGAATCATGTTCGTCAGCCCGGCAAAAATACCGATGAGTACGAAATAATCCACGCCCAAGAGCCAGAGCGCCAGCATCGAGAGCAACGCCACGATGCTGGAGGCAATCAACTGGCCCCGCAGATAATTACCCAGCTGGACGTCGGCTTTGTAGAGCACGTTGAGCGTGAACTCGAAATAGCGGTTCGGTACCAGGGTGATGAAGCCTTTCTTGATACGCCGTCCATCTTTCAGCAGGAAAAAAAAGATGAACGGGACGATGACGAGCTGGAGGATCAGCGACAGGACGCCCGGCACGTAGTTCAACACGTTGTCCATGTTCTCCACGAAGACACGCTGCCCGGCGCCCAGGAGGTCGAGGTCGTCGACGCCGAAGAGGGCCAGTCGGGCTTCGAGCCATTGTTCCAGGTCGTTGATCAGGACGCGCGCCTGTGCCACTTCTCCCCCGGCCTGCACGGCGCGAAGTTGCGCCACGGCCACAGGAAATAGCAGGACGAAGAACACGCTGATCCCGAGCGAAATGCCGCCGAAGACGACGCCCGTCGCCAGGGTGCGGCTGAGCCCGCGTGCTTCCAGCCGGCTGACCAGCGGATCGAACAGGTACGCCAGCAGCGCCGCGATCACGACGAGGATCGTGACCTCCTGCAGGGAAGCGAGCATCCAGAAAAGACCGACGCCGAGTGCGACGAGCAGGAGGACGCTACTCCATCGGGGAAGGCTCTGCGCCATCGTACGCCTCTGTTTCGAGGGTTCGATTCACCCCGGCCTGCGCCAGTTCTTCCCGTAGTACCTGCACCTGTTTGTTCGCCCGGATCAGGCGGTGCCCCGCGATCCGCGCCAGCGGAAGCAGGACCTTGACGCCCAGCCGGGGATCGCGCGCCAGCAGATCGAGCACTTCCGGCTGGAAGAGCCCCCAGAGCGTACACGCCGTCCGCGCCTGCGCCGTAGCCGACCGGGGTGTCTCGTTCAACAACGCGATCTCGCCGAAGAAGTCGCCGTCGTGCAGTTCGGCCAGCTGGTCTCCCGTGGGTTCATACCGGATCGAGACGACGCCGCTCTGCACCACATACATACCCACCCCCGGCTCGCCTTGCTGAAAGATCACCTCGCCGGCCCGGAACTCCCGCCGGTACATGATGCGCCGGATGGCGTCCAGTTCACGGCGGTTCATCGCCTCGAAGATCGGGATCTGCTTGAGCAAGGTGTATGTGTCCTGCTGACCCTCGCGCCGAAATATGTTGCTCCAAAAACTGTCCATTGGAAAAGATCCGTTAACAAGAACAAATAAAAGGCGCAAAATAAGCCCGTTTAGGGCGTTTTACCTTCGAGCCGCTTTCCATTGGTTGCCCTTGTTTTGCGCATTCTTGTTACTCATTTGTGACTCGGCGTTGTCCTCGACCGTCTTCGTTGTTACTTTTCTCCAGAATAGGAAAGCAATAACCGGTCAAAGGACAACATGAGATTGAACCCAATAAACCGAATGTACCTATGAGCGTCAAACTTCGGAAGCGAAAGCTAAGTGACGGCAGAATCAGCCTGTACCTCGACATATATGTCAACGGTGAACGGCAGTACGATTTTCTCAAACTGTATCTCGGCAAAGACCGGAATGCCAATCGGGAAACCATCCGTCTTGCCGAGAGCATTCGGGCCAAAAGA
>Ga0302046_10001071_pt1 | contig 25896 bp, 26 predicted proteins | sample RVTome_11_FD_200261 | JGI IMG/M metagenome (GOLD analysis project Ga0302046, IMG submission 200261) | Soil microbial communities from uranium-contaminated site in the Upper Colorado River Basin, Wyoming, United States - RVT147D111 (version 2) ... | reverse complement strand
GAGGCGATTCCGATGGAGATGGGCAGGCCGATCTCCTCCCGAACCCGGCGTCGGATGTTGCGGGCGATGTCCGATGGGGGTCCGAGGAGATGTGTGGAGCCGGTGACATCGAGGAAGGCCTCGTCGACAGAGATCTGCTCCACGACCGGGGTGGCGTCGTCGAGGACTGCCATCACCTGTTCCGAAAGGTCGAGATAACGATCGAAGTGACCGTCGACCACGATCGCATCGGGGCACAAGGCCAATGCGTCGCGGGTTGACATCGGTGCTCGGACACCGAACACCCGCGCCTCGTAGGACGCCGCGACAACGATTCCCCCGCCGACCAGGATCGGCTTTCCCTTCAGAGACGGGTCGAAAAGCTGCTCGACGGACGCGTAGAAAGCATCGAGGTCGGCATGGAGGATGGTCGGCTCCATGATCGGAGCATCGCGAATGGTTGGGACAGATCTCGCGGTCGAGGTCAGTCGCTGTTGTCCTCGTCGTCTCCGGTGTCGTCGTCGCCCTGCCGGTCGGCATGGCCCGGGGGCAGTTCGTCCTTCTTGGCCAGACCCGGCGGCAGCCAACCGTCACCCTTCTTGGCCTGTCCGGGCGGTGTCCAGTCCCCATCCTTCTTGGCCTGCCCCGGTGGAATGTTGTCACCGAGTTTCTTCGCCAGACCGGGGGGTAGCACATCCCTCTTGGCAAGACCGGGTGGAAGCTCCTTCTCCCCGGTCAGGAATGGTGGCATGCCGACGGCGGACTCGACCTCTTCCGAATTCTGACTCTCATCGAGCTCGTCCTCGATGGCGAGCGCCACGCCGGTGCTGAGAGCGAGGACCAGGATGCCGGCGAGGGTCATGTGGCCACCACGCATAGTGGTCATCATACACGGACAGGGCCCGGTTTTTAGCCCGCCGATCGCCTGAGGGCGCCTCGGTCGACCTTTCCCAGATGTGTCTGAGGGAGCTCTTCGACCAAGTAGACACGTCGTGGGTGCTTGTAGGCCTCCAGGTGCTCCAGAGTCCAGTCGATGAGCTGCTGTTCGGTCACCTCGGACGCGGGGACCACGAAGGCGACCGGTCGGGCCAGCCCGTTCTCATCGTCGACGGCCACCACGGCACACTCCGTCACCGCCGGATGGTCGAGGAGGGTCGACTCCACCTCCTGTGGGCGGAACCATTTCCCCTTCACCTTGATGGCGTCGTCGGTGCGACCGCGGTGGGTGACATAGCCGTCGGTATCGATGGATACCAGATCGCCACCGACGAACCACCCGGCCCGGAACGACTCCTTTGTCTGCTCGGGATCGTCGTGATATCCGAGCCCGAGTGAGTCGCCCTTCACCCAGAGTCGGCCAACCTCGTCGGTCCCGACTTCATGCCCCTCGTCGTCACATACTTTGATCTCGAACCCGGGCACCACCCTGCCGAGAGTGCCCGGTCTGACGTCACCAAGCGTGTTGGTGATGAAGATGTGCCACATCTCGGCCGTGCCCAGCCCGTCGAGCAGCTCCACCCCGAAGGTGTCGACCCAACGGTGATACAAGGTGTCGGGCAGGGCCTCGCCCGCCGAGGTCGCCAGACGAAGCGAGGAGAGGTCACGGGAAGAGGCGCCAGGGGCATTGAGCATCTGGTTGATCGCCGAAGGGACATTCACCAGGACCGTCGGCCGGTGGCGCTCTATCCGATCGAAAAGGGCATCCGGGGTGGGGTGCTCGTGGAACAACACCGCCGATGCCCCCACGGAGAAGGGGAACAACAGGTTGGAGCCGGTGGCATAGCCGAAATAGAGCTTGGGAACCGACATCGTCACATCGTCAGCGGTGAGCCCGAGAGAGCCCCGACCGTAGAGCCGTGTCGTGTTGACGAGGCTGCGATGGGTCTGAACGACCGCCTTGGGAGCTCCAGTGGTGCCACCGGAAAACAACCAGATGGCAGGATCGTCGGGCGAGGTCTCCGCGGGTGGACGGAGGTGCTCTTCCGGCTCGACGGTCAGAGGGTCTACCCGGGCCGGCGCCCAATCACCGACCGACGACCGATAGTGAGACAAGTGGGCCGGGTCGACGACGGCGACCGCAGCCTTCGACTTGTCGATTATCACCCGCATCGCCTCCGCGGTGAGCCCGGGGTTGAGCATCACCACCACCGCTCCCAGCCGCATGGTGGCGAACAAGGTCGCCACGAATTGGGGCCCGTCCGGCATGATCAGGAGGACCGTGTCGCCCCGGTCTGCCCCACTCCCGACGAGAGCCGACTCGAAACCGGCAGTCAGGGCGTCGATCTCGGAGTAGGTGACGTTCCCGTCGTCGAGCCGGAGTGCCACCCTCCCTCCCGACCCCTCAGGGACCCTCTCGCCCAGGAAGAACTGGTAGGCGTTGAGGACATCCGGCCACGAAGTCACGGAACTCGACAGTAGTTGTACGGTGAGTTGGATGGAGACCGCCCTCGTCACCGGGGCCACCTCCGGGATCGGGCAGGCGGCAGCGACGCAAATGGCACATCTCGGCTGGCATGTGATCGTGGCTGGCCGCTTCCCTCAGAAGACGGCGGGAGTGGTCGACGACATCGTCACCGCAGGTGGGTCTGCCGAGGCGATTCACCTCGACCTCGCCTCCCTCGAGTCGTGCCGAAACGCCGCGTCTGCAGTAGATCGGGTCGACGTGCTGATCAACAACGCCGGCGTCGGTGTGGCACGAGGGACCACCACCGATGGCTTCGAGATCCATTTCGGGGTCAACCACCTCGGTCACTTTCTCCTGACCACGGCTCTGCTCGCTGCGATGAGCCCGGGTGCGCGGGTGGTCACCGTCTCCTCCGCCGCACACGAGCGGGCCCGAGGGATCGACTTCGCTTCGGTTCGTGGGAGGACTCGAAGCCTTCTCGGCTTGCAGGAGTACGCCACATCGAAGCTGGCCAACATCCTCTTCACCAGAGAGCTCGCCAGACGGCACCCCCAACTGCGCGCCCACGCCGTGCACCCGGGCTTCACGGATACTGCGATCATCCCCCGTTTCGCCAGGCCGTTCCTCCGGCGGAGCCTGATCCCGGCGGAAGCCGGCGCCGACACGGTGGTGTGGTGCGCGACTTCCAGCGACGTCGAGAATGACAGCGGTGGGTACTACGCGCGGCGACGGTCCCTCCAGCCGTCGATCCCGGCCCGGGACGACGCCCTGGCCGCGGCCTTGTGGGATCGCTCCGAGGGGTACTGCGGATCGCTGGGATGAGCACCGAGGGCCAACAAGTCGCCACCGAGGTAACTTGAGCGCCGATGAGTGAAGAAGGCCTCTACTACTCGGACTACTTGGGGCTATCGGATCTGTTGAGCACGCAGCGTCTCGAGAGCTCCAAGCATGGCGAGCCGGTCCACGACGAGATGCTGTTCATCATCGTCCACCAGTCCTACGAGCTCTGGTTCAAACAGATCATCTGGGAGCTCGACAGTGTCCGGAAGATATTCAAGGAGACGTCACTCGATGAGAGCGACACCGGGACCGTCGTCGCCCGCCTGCGTCGGATCACCCGCATCCAGGACCTGCTCATCGAGATGATCGGGGTCCTCGAGACGATGACCCCGCTCGACTTCCTCGACTTCCGCGACTACCTGTTCCCGGCGTCGGGATTCCAGTCGGCACAGTTCCGGATCGTCGAGAACATGCTCGGGCTGCGTCGCCAGGACCGGTTGTTGCTGGGCGGCGAGGACTACACGTCGCGGTTCGACGACACGGACAAGTCCACGGTAGAGACGATGGAAGGGAAGCCGAGCCTCTTCGACCTCGTCGAGCGATGGCTCGAGCGGACACCTTTCCTGGACCACGAGGACTTCCACTTCTGGGATGCGTACCGGGAGGCCGTGAACGAACGAATCGAGGCCGACCGCAAGGTCGTGGAGACCAACCCCAATCTGGGTGAGGAGGAGCGGGCTGCCCAACTTGCCGACTTCAAAGTCGTCTTCGATCAGTACGCCGCCCTGTTCGACGAGGAGAAACACGCGCACGAGAGGGCGGCAGGGAGAATCCGCCTGAGCCAGCGTGCCTTCCAGGCCGCGGTCTTCATCACCCTCTATCGCGACCAGCCGGCCCTACAGGAGCCACACCGGCTCCTCGAGCTGTTGATGGACATCGATGAGGGCTTCACCACCTGGCGCTACCGGCACGCCCAGATGGCGCTGCGGATGATCGGGCGGCGGGTGGGGACCGGCGGTTCGGCCGGCGCCAAGTACCTGGAGAAGTCGGCCGAGCGGTCGCGGGTATTCGAGGACCTCATGAACCTCTCCACCTTCCTCGTGCCCCGCGCCCACCGCCCCAAGCTCCCGCCGGGCATCGTCGAGCAGATGCGCTTCCGCTACGAGGGATGAACCTGAAACCGGCGTTCAGCCGTTTCCTGCAATCGGACCCGGAGAGACTCCACTTCGCGGCACACTCCCACCACCCCTGGCCCGACGTTTCCTACGACGCCCACATCGCCGCATGGGACGACGCCTCACGTCTCATGGACGACAAGTGGGATCACATCTTTGGCGAGGTAATACCGGAGACACGCTCACGAATCGCCGGTGTGCTCGGGCTGGAGTCAGGCGACACGATCACCTTTGCACCCAACACACACGAGTTCCTCAACCGACTCTTCTCGTGTCTCGACCAACCGGTCAGGGTGTTGACGACCGGCTCCGAGTTCCATTCATTCACCCGGCAATCGAGACGATGGGAGGAGGAGGGCCTCGCCATCGTCGACCGGGTGCCCACAGAGCCTTTCGACACATTCGCCGATAGGTTCACCGCCGAGGCCAGAGCCGGAGTTCACGACTTGGTCTACCTATCACAGGTCTTCTTCGACTCGGGGTTCGTGGTGCCCGACATCGATCGGATCGTCTCCTCGTTGTCCGAGGAGAAGACCTTCATGGTCGTGGACGGATACCACGCCTTCATGGCGATGCCGGTCGATCTGGGCGCCATCCAGGACCGGTCGTTCTTCATCGCCGGGGGCTACAAGTACGCCATGTCGGGAGAGGGTGCGGTCTTCATGCACGCGCCGCCCGGATACGGGCCCCGCCCGGTCGACACCGGCTGGTACGCCGGCTTCGGACAACTCGAGACCGGTGTGACCCGCGACGTCCCCTACGCCAGGGACGGGTCTCGCTTCTTCGGAGCGACCTTCGACCCCTCGGGCATCTACCGGATGCGGGCCGTCCTCGAATGGCTCGCCGACGAGAACGTCTCGCCCAAGGCGATTCACGAGCATGTGGCCGGCCTGCAGCGTCGCCTGCTCGAACGGGCCGAGCCGCCCGGCGACCTCATCCCGGCAGCAGGGTTCGACCGGGGCAACTTCCTCACCTTCGAGACGCCACGGGCCGCCCAGCTCTATCAGGCTCTTCACGACCGCAAGGTGGTCACCGACCATCGAGGTGACCGGCTGCGGATCGGCTTCGGGATCTACCAGGACGAGTCCGACGTTGATCGCCTGGCGGAGATTCTCAACGATCTGACCCGGTCGTAGAGTGCCCGCCATGCCGCACATGCCGAAGCTTCGTGTGGTTCCCCTGGAGAGCATCCGTCGTCACGAGGAGGTAGATCCGTTCCGCGTGGACCGGCTGAGCGGGCGAATCGCCGACGAGGGAATCCAGGTCAACCCCATGGTGTGCTGTGAGGCACCATCGGGCGAGCTGGTGTTGCTGGACGGCGCCACCAGGACCGAGTCTTTGAAACGGATCGGTCTCCCCCATGCCGTCGTCCAGCTGGTCGAACCCGGAGCCGTCACGCTGGAGACCTGGCACCACGTCGTCAGAGGTTGCGAACCTGCCGAGTTGATGTCAGCGGTGGCGGCTCGCTCCGAGCTCATTCTCTCCGATGCGCCGGGGACGCCGAGGCTGCACCTGAAAGATGGGCAGTCCAATCTGGTGGAAGGTCTGGGTGTCAGCGACAACGCGGCCCTTTCGGCACTGGTGGGCGGCTACGTGGGCACGTGGGACGTGAGCAGGGCGATCGATCCGGGTCTCGACTCGGTCGCGTGGGGCTTTCCGGACTGGACGGCAATCGCCGAGTTTCCAACGCTCACCATCGAGGACGTGATGGAAGCGGCCGTCAGCAACGACCTTCTGCCCGCCGGCATCACCAGATTCCTGGTGCCCGACCGCGCCCTCCGCTTGAATGTCGAGCTCGAGCTGTTGTCATCCGATGCGGGGACCGACCAGAAGCAAGACCGTCTCGACGCCGTCATCGAGGAGCGCGTCCGGGAGGGAAGGGTGCGGCGCTATGAAGAAACGGTCGTCATCCTGGACGACTAATCCAGGGGTGGTCGTCATCCTGGACGACTGATCACTCCGGGACCACGGCAACGCAAACGAGCTCGACCACCGCTCTGGGGTCGAACAGCTCGGAGACCCCGATCAACGCCATGGGCGGATAGTGATCACCGAAGACGGAGCGATAGGCCATGCCTATCGGGCGAAGATTGGCCCGGTACTCATAGATGCTCGAGGTGTAGATGACCATCGAGACCAGGTCGCCGGGCTGGCCACCGGCCTCCGCGATGACCCTGGCCACCGAATGGCAGGCGGCACCGAACTGCTCGACGATTCCGTCGTCGATCGCGCCAGAGACGTCGTGTCCGGTGAGACCGGCGATGTGCATCGTCCTCCCCCTTTCCGCAATCGCCCCATAGGAGAACCCAATGGCAGGGGGCATCCCCTCCGGGTTGAACAAATGATGGCGGGTCATCGGCCTGTCCAGTCCGGTGGCCGCTTTCCGGTGAACGCCTCGTAGAACTCCTTGTGGTCCTCGGTCGTCATGAGGAGAGCCTGGGTGAACGCCTCCAGCTCGATCGACGAGCCGAGGTCCATGTCCAGCTCGCGGCTCAAGAGGACCTTGGTCGCCCCGTAGGCGACTGTGGGCCCGGTTGTGATGCGTCTGGCCAGGTCGGCAGTCGTAGCAGCCAGGTCCGCATCCGCAACGACGCGGTTGGCCAGTCCTGCCTTGGCGGCTTCTTCGGCGCCCACTTCGTCACCAAGAAGCAACATCTCAGAGGCGCGACCGAGCCCTACCACGCGGGGAAGCAGATAGGCCGATCCCATGTCTGCCCCGGCCAAGCCCACCTTGGTGAACAAGAAGTGGAAGGTGGCCGACTCCCCCACGATCCTGAGGTCGGAGGCGAGGGCGATCACCGCACCCGCCCCGGCGGCAACACCATTGACTGAGGCAATGATCGGAATGGGGAGCCGCCGCATTCTCTCGACGACCGCTCCGGTCATCCTGGTGAAATCGAGAATGCCCCTGGAGCCCATCTCGAGCAGCGCGCCGATGATCTCATTGACATCGCCACCCGAGCAAAAACCCTTCCCTTCGCCGGTGAGCACCAGCACGTTCACATCTCCCCTGTGCTCGATCTCGTCGAGAAGGTCGCGGAGGTCGGCATAGACGTCGAACGTCAGCGCATTGAGCTTGCCGGGACGGGAGAACGTCAGCGTGCCGACGCCATCGACGACCTCGAAGGCGAAGTGGTCCCACGATGAGGTGAAGCCTGAGGATGCGCGATACGGGCTCAACGCCGACGAGGGTAACCCTCCGGGCGCTTGCTTCCCGGGCTCAGACCGTCACGGCCTCCCGCTCATCTACCGGCGCCGCGGTCAGGTACACGTAGATCCCGTAGAGCAGTGCCAGCCCGAGGATGGGGGTGAATATGCGTTTCAGCACGGCCTCCTCGAGCAGTAGGCCTACGGCGAATCCGGCCAACCCCACAGTGAGACCCCAGAAGATGACCTCGTTGGAGGTGCTACTGACCTTCGAGCCGGCCGACATCATCGCAAAGATGAGGCTCGTGGAGACCAGCAGGAAGTTGATGTGGTCGAAGGCGAGTGCGATGTGGAGCAGATCGGCGAAGTCGGTTCCGCCCACGACCTCGCTGATCAGGATGGCGATGAGAGCCACCACAGCCACCAAACCGACCACGGCGACACGGACGAACCTGGCCACGACTCCTTCGGCCCAGCCGGCCGGGCCCAACCGTCTCCCATGCCTGGCCAGCAGGATCACGGTCCCCAGGATCTGCAACGGTACCCCGAGCGTCAGCAGTCCCTCGATGTCGAGCAAGAAGCCGAGGACCAACATGATCCCGGCAACGAACAGAAGTGACATCTGGACCACGCCCCACTTCGCCTCGGAGACCTTCGGTACCGACGGCTGGATCAGCCACTCGATCAAGGCGAGCGCGGCGAGAACGACGAAACCGGCAACCATTGCACCGGGATGCGACTCCGCGAGACGATCGGCGTTCTCCGGTGAGACGATCTCCACATCAGCCAGTTGGAGGCCAAGAAGCACTCCGAGGACGGCTCCGAACACGAGGAACACGACGGCGAGCGTCATCCCGAACTTCGCCACGTCGTAGCTCTGCCCTCTCATCGCACGAAAGACCCACACCAGGAGCCATACCATTGCGATGAATGCCAGCGTCCCCCCAATCGGGCGCTGGATGCTGACGGTGTCCGTCAGGTCGACCGACCAGAAGGCGAGCACGTATGCGGCGATGGCGAAAATAGCGAAGAGAGCCATGGGCTTCGTCTCATCGCCCCCGCCGAACATCCATATGGCGGCGGCGAAGACACTGAGGGTGATCCAGCCCAGCGTCCCCGCATGCACATGGGTGAGCAAGGTGTTCCTCGGCGGGTCCCAGAGGTCGGTCCCGTTCAGGATCCCTATCACGACGGTGATGACGAATATGACGAGGGCGGCACGGAAAATCGTGCGCGAAGAACTAGGCATTGACTCCAAGACGGCTCCCTTCTCTCAAAACTCCCCCTTGTCTAGCAATCCCGTCATGATCGTGCGGGCCCAGGGCCCAACTTCCGCGGTTAACTTCGACACGCATGACCAGTGCTTCGCTCCTCGACGACGCCGAGCGAATCGGGCAGACCCTGGTTCCCGTGGCCGAGGCAGGGACACCGGGCAGGGTGAACCGCGACCTCGTGGCGGCTCTGGGCAGGGCAGGGCTCCTCTCGCGTCTGTTCGACGAGCTGACCGCAAGAGAACTCTGCCAGGTCAGGCAGGGCCTGGCTCGGGTATGTCCCGAAGCAGAGACGGCCTTTGCCGTGCAAGGCCTGGGCGGTGTCCCTCTCCAACGTTTCGGGAGCGCGCCGGTCCGGGACCGGTGGGTGGAAAGCCTGGCCAAGGGCGATGACATCGCCGCCTTCGCCCTGACCGAGCCCGATGCGGGCTCCGACGCCGCCAACCTGAAGATGGTCGCCGAGAGCGACGGTGACGGGTTCCGCCTGTCGGGGGAGAAGACATACATATCCAATGCGCCCGATGCCACCGTGGCAACGGTGTTTGCCCGCACGACCCCCGACACCGGGGCGAAAGGCGTCACCGCCTTCGCGGTCCCGATGACCGAGGTCCCCGGCGAGCCCATCGCGATGCTCTCGCCACACCCGATAGGGAGATGGACCTTCGACGGCGTCTATGCCGGGCCGGATCAGGTGCTGGGTGAAGTGGACGGCGGATTCCGGGTGGCCATGGCCACGCTCGATCTCTTCCGGCCGAGCGTCGGTGCATTCTCCCTGGGAATGGCGGAGGCGGCGCTACGGATCGCCGTGGAGCACGCCCAGTCGAGGGAGGCTTTCGGGTCGCCTATCGCCAGCTTTCAGGGAGTGTCACATCAGCTCGCCGACGTTCGTGTCGATGTCGAAGCGGCAAGACTCCTCGTCTACGAAGCGGCACGCGCCTACGACGAAGGCGATGAAGGGGCCATCACCGGCAAGGCGGCGATCGCCAAGCTCCATGCAACCGAGACGGCCCAGAGAGCGGTGGACGTCGCCATCCAGGTCCTCGGAGCCCGCGGGCTCGAGGCCGACTCCACCCTCGCCCACCTCTACAAGGAGGTGCGGGCTCCCCGCATTTACGAGGGGACCTCGGAGATCCAGCGCAACATCATCGCCCGGGAGCTGTTCAAAGGAACCATCTGAAGCCGTTCTGTGAGTGTCCCCGGCATTAAGCCGCGCCGATACGCACAGAACCGTCCCGCGGCACACCCTCAGTGGGCCGTCACCGCCCGACCCTCCACCATCACACAGGCGTTCGCCAGCCAGTTGAAGCCACCCTCGTCCAGGGCGGCCCTCAGCTCGTCCGACAGGGCTCCGGGTTGAATCCAGATGTTCTCGACACCGGCCCTGGCACAATCGTCGAGCACCTCCAGGCCAAGTGTTGCCGGGACCACGAACACCGCAATCGTCGGCTTCTCGGGCAGGTCCACGACCGAGTTCCAGCACTCGTCACCGTCCACCGTGTCGCGATGAGGGTTCACAGCAAGGACGGGAAAGCCTTTCGCCTTCATGTCGCGATAGATGATCCCGCCATATTTCCGCGGGTGATCGGTGGCGCCGATGATCGCCAAGGTCGTGCCGGGGGCGTTCAGGAGGGGCTTCAGATCGTTCACGATGGTGCGAACCCCGCTAGTCGGGCAGAGATTCCTCGGTGAGCCTCTCCCTGACTGCATCAGGAATGCTCGTCGGCTCGAAGCCTTCGGGATCCACAAACACGACAACCTCTGATCCCGTCGCCACCAGCTGCCCGTCTCGCTCGCGGGTCGTTTCGAAGCGAAGGGTCATCGAGGTGTTCCCGAACTGCTCCACAGCGATGGAGGTGACGATGGTGTCTCCAAGGAGTGCCGATGACTTGAAGTCCATTTCCACGTGCGCCGTGACCACGTCCACGCCGATACCACCGAGCTCCGCTCCGCCGAATCCGGCCTCCTCGAACCAGTCGGTGAGAGCGTCGTCCCAGTATCGGGCATAGTTCCCATTGAAGACGATCCCCTGCGGATCGCAGTCGGAGTACCTGATCTTCTGGCTGGTGGGCATGAGCGGAAGCTACCGTCATCGCCCGTGAAATCAGTGGTAGTCGACGGTGGGCCGCTGACCCCCGACGAGGTGGCGGATGTCGCCTTGGGGCAGGCGACCGCCCGGGCCGACGATCTTCTGTCGGAGAGGCTGGCACCGGCACGAAGGGTCGTCGAAGATGCGGTCGACTCGGGCGATGTGGTGTACGGGATCACCACCGGTTTCGGCGCCCTGGCCACGACCCCCATCGGACGCGCTCAAACCGAGGCACTCCAGTACAACCTGCTCCGATCGCATGCCACCGGGGTTGGTCAGCCCGTCAGCGACGAGATCGTGAGGGCGATGCTGTTGCTTCGGGCCCGCACCTTGTCCCAGGGCCACAGCGGTGTCAGGCCGATCATCGTGGAAAAGCTCCTCGAGATGCTCAACAAGGGATACCTGCCTGTTGTCCCGTCTCATGGCTCGGTGGGGGCATCGGGCGACCTCGCCCCCTTTGCCCACCTCGCCCTCCCCCTGATCGGGGAGGGTCGCGTGCGTGTCGACGGCGAGATCCGGGCGGTCGCCGAAGTCGACTTCCAGCCGATCGAAATACTCACCAAAGAGGGCCTGTCGCTCCTCAATGGCACCGAGGGGATGAGCGCCATGGGAGCTGTTTCGCTTCGTCACGGGCTCAATCTGGTCAGGGCGGCAAACATCGCTGCCGCCCTCAGCGTTGAGGCGCTGCTCGGCAGTGCTCGCCCGTTCCGGCCGCAGATCCATGCTCTCCGCCCCCACCGGGGACAGGTCGCCGCGGCAGCCGAGATCGCCGAGTTGCTCCAGGGGTCGGAGATCGTGGCCAGCCACCGCGACGACTTCGAGCACGCAGTCCAGGACGCCTACTCACTTCGGTGCGCACCTCAGGTCCACGGCGCCGTCACCGACACGCTGATGCACATGCACGATGTGCTCGCGGTGGAGATGGGCTCGGTGGTGGACAATCCGATCGTCCTGCCGGAGACCGGCGAGGTGCTTTCCGGTGGCAATTTCCATGGTCAGCCGCTCGCCTTCGTACTCGACTTTGCCGCCATCGCCCTGTCCGAGCTCGGCTCCATCTCCGAGAGACGGACCGACCGGATGCTCGACCCCGCCCGCTCCCAGGGCCTGCCCCCATTCCTCGCCGCCAACCCGGGGGTGGAGTCGGGCTACATGATCACCCAGTACCTCCAAGCGGCTCTCGTCGCCGAGAACCGGGTCCTGGCACACCCGGCTTCGGTCGACTCGATTCCCACCTCTGGTGGCCAGGAGGACCATGTGTCGATGGGCTGGGGCGCCGGCAAGAAGCTCTCCGAAATCATCGACAACGTGAGAATGGTCCTTGCCGTCGAGATCATGTGTGCCGTCCAGGCCATCGAGTATCGGGCCCCGTTGAAGCCGGCACCGCGAACTCGCCAGATCACGGATCAAGTACGTGCACTGGTGAGCCCGCTGACCTCGGACCGGGCATCATCCGACGACATCGAATCCATCGCCGGGCTGATCGCGCGGGGCGACCTGGGCTGATGTTCCTCACCAACATCGGGGAACTGACCACCAACGACGGACCGACCGTGAGCGATGCGGCGGTCGCAATCGAGGACGACACCATCGTCTATGCCGGCCCGTCCGGCGACGCCCCCAGCCCTAAAGGCGAATTGATCGACTGCGAAGGTGCAGCCGTCCTGCCCGGATTCGTCGACGCTCACACGCACCTGGTCTTCGCCGGTGACCGCTCCGGCGAGTTCGCCAGACGTCTCGCCGGTGAGTCCTATGCCCAGATCGCCGAATCTGGTGGCGGGATCCTCTCCACGGTGGAGGCCACGCGGAATGCCAGCGAGGAGTACCTCTACGAGAAGGCGGCGGCGAGGGCATGGCGCATGATCGGCGCGGGGACCACCACGATCGAGATCAAGTCCGGGTACGGGCTCGATGTCGACACCGAGCTGAAGATCCTGCGGGTTGCCGGCCGGATCGCCGGTTCGCTGCCATTGACCGTGAAGCGGACGTTCCTCGGGGCACACAGCATCCCCGGCGAATACCGCGACGACCGCGAGGGCTATCTCGAGCTGCTGACCGAGGACATGCTGCCGGCGGCGGCGCCGCACGCCGACTACTGCGACGTCTTCGTAGAAGATGGGGTCTTCGACGTCGACGAGGCCAGACAGATCTTCTCGACGGCGGAAGCGCTCGGTCTGAAGGCACGGGTGCACGCCGAGCAGTTGACTCACTCCGGTGGGGCCGCATTGGCCGCGGAGATCGGGGCGGCGAGTGCCGACCACCTGGATCATGTGACCGTGGACGATGCCCGGGGGCTTGCCGACTCCGGCGTGTCCGCTGTTCTGGTTCCGGGCGCCTCATACACATTGAAGTCGCCCCCGGCTCCCGGCCCGATGCTGATCGACGCCGGATGCGACGTGGCGATCGCCACCGACTGCAACCCGGGCACCTCCTACTTCGAGTCCATGTCCCCGATCATCTCGCTAGCCGTGGTCCAGATGGGGTTGACCGTCGAGCAGGCGATCCGGGCGGCGACCTTGGGAGGGGCCCGCTCCCTGGGGACCGAGGATCGCGGTGTGCTGGTCCCCGGGGCCAAGGCCGACATCATCGTCCTCGATGCCCCATCCGTGGCCCACATCCCGTATCGGCCGGCCACCCAGCTGGTCCGTGTGGTCATCAAGGATGGTCGACCGGTAGGTTGACGGAATGGATCGCAGTCGCATCGAGGAGTTCCTCGACCGATTCGTCGGGTTTGCGTCTGGGGCCACCACCATCGGCCTGCTGGCTATCGCCGATCGCAGCGGGCTGCTCGCCTGGATGGGCGAACACGAGTCCGGGACCGCCAAGGAGATCGCAGAGGGCGCCGGGCTCGAGGAGCGTTATGTGATCGAGATCATGTCAGGGCTGGCCGCGGCCGGTGTCTTCGAATACCAGGCGGAGACCCAGACCTTCACCCTCCCACCGGAGCACGCCCTCTTCCTTGTCAGCGAGACCAGCCCGTATTTCATGGGCGGCTGGTTCGACATGGTCCCAACCGTGATGTCCAAGGTGGATGCCCTGGCGGAAGCCACGATCAATGGCGGTGGCTTGTCTTTCGACGAGTTCGGGCCCGGCATAGTGCGTGGCATCGATCGGGGCAACGCCCCCTCGCAACGTGTCTTCCTGGTCTCCCGGTGGTTGCCCGCCGTCCCCGGGTTGGTTGATCGCCTCGAAGCGGGAATCGCGGCCGCGGACGTCGGTTGCGGTGCCGGCACGGCCGTCATCACGATGGCCGGCGCCTTTCCCAGCTCGCAGTTCACCGGTTTCGACGTCTCCGAGGAGTCGCTCGAGCTGGCCAGAAGCCGATCGACCGATTTGCCGAACGTCACCTTCGTGAGCGCATCCGTCGACCAGATTCCGTTGGACCCCCCATTCGACCTCATCACCTCCTTCGATGTCATCCATGATCTCGTCGATCCGCTGGCCGGGCTCAGCCGCATCCGCCAGGCGCTTGCCACGGATGGGATGTATCTGATGATGGAGCCCAACGCCTCCAGCCGCTTGGAGGACAACCTCGATGAGCGTGGGGCGATGCTCTACGGGATCTCGGTGATGCACTGCATGACCCAATCCCTGGCGCATGGTGGCGAGGGCCTGGGCGCCGCCTGGGGACGGGAGCGTGCCGCGGAGTACGCCAAACGGACCGGCTTCGGCTCCTTCCGATCCCTCGACGACATCAACAACAAGTTCTCCGCGTTTTATCTGCTCGAGCCGTGACGGGCCACGTTTGAGGAGCCCCCGGATAGGGCAAAATAGTGACTAGTCACTAGGGTGGTCTCATGCCACCACCGCCATCCGAGAAACAGAGGTGTCACCGTGGCAACAGAAACCAAACTCATGGTGTGGATCGACCAGGACTTATGCACTGGCGACGGCATCTGTGAGGAGATAACACCAGATGTGTTCGCAGGGCGAGACGACGGCCTGTGGGTCGTCAAGGAGGAGCAGAAGCACTTTGGCCGAAAGGTCGTCTTCGACGGGGAGGACGGTCCCGACGGCGCCCGTGGGATGGCCCGGGTGCCCGACGACCTGGTCGAGGACACCATCGAGTCGGCCGAGGAGTGTCCCGGTGAGTGCATAATGCTGGAGCCATACCAGGCCGAGGCGGTGCACGCGTGAAGAACCTACGACCGATCGAGCGAGTGATCCTGCGACTCGAGAGCGAAGACGTCAGCGTCGTCGACATCGCCCGACGCGTGGGCAAGAAGCCCGGCACCGTCACCCGAATCCTCGAGATGGTCGAGTACAAGGACGAGACTCCGGCCACCGCTCAGACCGATGACTCCAGAATCCGCCCCCTGGAGAGGGTGATCATCCGTCTCCGGGACAACGGCGAGAGTTACGGGGAGATCGGAAACCGCCTGGGCCGCTCCGGCGCCCAAGTGAGACGCATCGAGGGGTACGCCCAGCTCAAGAGCTGAGGCGCCCTCGAGGGGAGTCGGTCTGCCTTCGAGCCGCTGCATCGGAGATCGGGTGGGGTTCGGCGCACCGAGTGAAACTCCCCACGTCGTACGGCAGCGCCCCACGTATAGTTCGCGTCGGCTCATCTGGATGTGAGAGGTGACAAGCAGGCTTACAGGTTGCGTGGTCCTTGGACTACTCGCCGCGGCTTGCACCTCAACCTCAGGCGTCACTACTCAGAGTGTCGAGCTGGCGGCAACCTCCACCGCGACGTCATCGACGGTGGCCACAACGACGACAACGACCATCCCGCCGACCACCACATCGACAACACTCCCGAGTCCAGCAGAGACACGCGCCATATTCATGGAGTCGCTGGAGGTATCTGGTTGGGCCACCTTCACCGATTCGGTCGCAGGATGGTCGATAAAGCACCCGTCCGACTGGAACGTGATAGAAGAATCTCCCGGCCAGTTGTACGCTCTCGAGACATCGGACGGCCAGGCACTGTTCATCGTGTCCTTGGCAACCGATGCCCTAGATGACGAAGGTTCGCTCGATTACCTGGTCGGGAACATCGACTTCGCAGTCCGAGATGGAACTCTCCGACAACCGGCAGACGACTCTTGGTTCTCCCTCGACCACGACTTCGACGGGGAGATTGGACTGCTCGACATCGAAGGAGTTGAAGCGAGCCTGGCCCGAGACGGTGAAGGGAGTCCAATCCCCGAGGACTCGATAGCCACAGTGTGGTGGTATGCGTACTACAACCCCGAACTTCGGCCTAAGTACGGCTACATCTTTCAGACGCTTGGCGTGAGCCCCATCCTCTTTCAGCACGCGGACGACATTGTGCTGAGCTTCGAGCCTCCTCGTCCGTGAGCGCGATCTCGGCGCTCTCATACTGCGCGTGTCCTGGCTCTTCCGACTCGGCGGACAGAAATGCCGACTGGCGTGCTGACCACGGATCTGCTCCGGGCTAGGTTCCTGCCCGTCGCCTACCAGGCGCCTCCGCCACCTCCACCGCTGCCCCCGCCTCCGGAGAAACCGCCTGAGAAGCCGCCTCCGCTCCCGCTCGACGACGGTGGTGTGAAGGCACCGGCAAGCGCCGACTCGATGCCGACGAAGGCGTTCTGGGTGTGGCCGCCGCCGTAACCGTGGTGTCCGTACCAATAGATGGCCGACGTCTCTGCCAGGGCCTCGGGGGCATGCAGTCTGGCCTGCTCGAGCACCTGTGCCGCCACCCCGAATGTGATCCCGTAGATTAGATAGTCGTTCCACAGGGCCAACGAGATCGCCGGCGCCTGCTCGAGTTGGGAGAAGTCTTTGAGGTAATCCCGAAAGGCGCTCCATCGCGCTGCCTCGAGAGCACCGGCCGGAGTGCGCTTCACCTTGACCCTCCTGAAACTCATCAGCACGAATAGGCCGATCACCCCGACGATCAATCCCACGACCACCAGACCGAAGAAGACTTCTCCCGCGGCTCCCTCAGATGCCGTCCGGGAGACGATGAAGCCGCCGAGTATGACCATCAGAACGGCCCCGATCCTGATGAACCACGACATCGCCTTCCCCGAGGTGTCGATCAAGTCGCTCGCCTCGATCTCGTCCAACACCTCCCTGCGGAAGTTCTGATACGACTCGGCATTGGCTGCGCGGTCCTCGCGTATCGCGTCATAGAGCTCGTGGAGGGGCAGTGAGCCCAACTCCAGGGCCCGGCGCATCACATCCATGACCGTTCGCTCATAGTTGTTCAACGACGTCTCCTTGTCGGTGAGGGTCAGCACGAGGTCCGAAATTTCCTCGTGTTTGAGCCCACCCCAGGTGGAACGCACGACCTGTGAGGGCTCGGCGGCGATCGCACCACGGTTGATCAGGTCGAACAGGGTGGCGGTGAACTGCTTCTCGTCGACGCCACCCTGGCTCAGGAGTGCTCCCACCTCGGCCGGCCTCAGGCTCGAAGGTGGGGCGTGCTCGTACTCCTGGTCGTAGTCGACGCTCGGCTCCCGGCCGAAAGCGAGATATACGAGACCCCCGAGCCCCAAGGTAAGGCCCAAAGCAGAGAGACCGGCGACCGTCAGACCTGCACGCGCCGCGTCCCGCACGTCGTTGGCGTCTTCTTTCAGACTCTCTTCCTCGGCGAGGATCGCCTCCAGGCCTCGGCCACCCACGACTTGGGCGCCCGCGGTCGACGTCAGGAGCTCGGGAGGGAACAGCACCCTCATCTGGACCGCTTGATACGAAGAGATTCCGCTGGCCTCGAGAGAAGGAGACAGCTCGTCCTCTCCTAGTGAGGTCTCCCCGTTCACCCCGTAGGGATGCCCGAAGACCAGGACCTCGCCCGGGGACGCCCCTGACGGGAGATCTACCGATGCGGTGAGCCTGTGGTTGCCAACCGCCCACTGGTCACCCCAGACCTGGAGATTGAGGTCGACAACGTCGTCGTAGACCAGCGCGACGCCGGTCAGGCGGTAGGTGAGCTGGAAGGTCCGGGTCCGGTCGGTGGTGTCGTGATGCCATACGATCCTGGCCAGACCGGGGGTGAGCTCGGTGCCGTACAAGCCCGGTGGTGAGGAGCAACCAAGTGTGGTGCAGCCGCCGGGCCGGTAATCCCCGGTCTCGTCGGTCACCGCAACGAGCTGGAATGTCTCACCCCACTTCAGCGGGATATCGCGATAGGCGCCGGTGAATGACCCGTCGAAGTCGAAGGTGATCGACTCGACGACGTGCAACGTGCCGTCGGGCTCGACGACCACCCTCGTCTCCGAACCGGCGATCTCGAACGATTTCGCCATTGCGGGCAGCGATGCTCCGAAGAGCAGGGCCGCGAGGAGAACGAGACCCGATAGACGTCTCAACTCAGAACTCGACGGCCGGTGCTTCCTCGGCCGCGTCGCCCGCATCGAAGAACTCGCGCTCGTCGAAGTTGAAGAGACCGGCGACGATGTTGGTCGGCACCGTCTGGACCTTGTTGTTGTAGGTGAGAACGGTGTCGTTGTAGATCTGGCGGCTGACCGCGATCTTGTTCTCGGTCTCGCTGAGCTCCTGCTGAAGCCCCTGGAAGTTCTCCGAGGCCCGGAGCTCGGGGTATGCCTCGGCGACCGCGAAGAGCTGTCTCAACGCCGAGGTGAGGAAGTTCTCCGCCTGGGCCTGATCTGCGGGGCCGGATGCGCTCTGGGCCGCACTTCTCGCCTGGGTGACCCTCTCGAACGTCTGCTGCTCATGGGAGGCGTAACCCTTGACCGTCTCGACGACGTTGGGGATCAGGTCGTAGCGACGCTTCAGCTGGACGTCCACTTGAGACCATGCGTTGTCGACTCGGTTGCGATCCCGTACCAGCCCGTTGTACATCCCCACGACGATGAGGGCCAGGACGACTATGACGATGGGAATGATCCACTCCATCCACCGGAGTCTAAGGATCCGGCCGTGCGGCGCTCGTCACCTCTTGGGTGGCTTGCCCAGACCGTCGACCGCCGTCGCCCAATCGTCCGGCAGCTCGACCGAAGAGCGACGGCCCATCAGACGTAGGTACAACTGGGACGCGTCAGCCTCGACGGTCCGCATAGGAGCTTCGCCGAACACATATGACCGATCGAGGTCTCGAGCGTGCAGCTCCAATGGCTGTATGTCGCCGAGTTGAGGCCACCAGAGCGCGCCGAACTCGTCGAGACCGAGACCGGCGACGACATCGAGCAGCCGATCAGCCTCCCCGTGCGCGTCGTATGCGTCCCACCGGTGGACACCGGTCTCGATGACCATTCGCCGCTCCCAGAATCCGACGTTTGTGCCGCCACCCAGCGCCCAGCAAGACGTCTCCGGGTCGGTCTCGGTGAGCACGCCCAGCATCTCTTCGAGAGTCTCTTCGTACCAATCGATCGGATCGGCTCCTTCCGGGAGGCGAGGAGCCGAGATGCGCTCGGTGGGGAGCTCCTTGCAGATCAGCGTCGTCCGACCATGGATCGAGGCGGTGTGGGCGGCCAGATCGGCCAGGGCCCATCCCTCGTAGAAGGGCACCGGCCGGGCAGGATCCCGTCTCGCCGCGTAGCCCAGCCGGCGGCCCTCTGACTCGATGGCGGCGAGGTTCTCAGCCGAGAGCACGAACCATCGCCTCCCCCATGTCCGATGGCGTCTCCGCCACGACGATCCCGGCGCCGTTCATGGCCTCGATCTTGGCGGAGGCCGTGCCCCGGCCGCCGCTCACGATGGCTCCGGCGTGGCCCATCCGCTTTCCGGGAGGGGCGGTGGTCCCGGCGATGAACCCGGCAACCGGCTTGCTCATCTCCGTCTTGACGAAGTCGGCTGCCTCCTCCTCGGCCGTGCCCCCGATCTCCCCGATCATGACGACGCCTTCAGTCTCATCGTCGTCGGCGAACATCCGCAGGCAGTCGACGAAGTTGGTCCCATTGACCGGGTCTCCACCGATTCCTATCGCCGTCGTCTGACCCAGGCCGAGAAGCGTGAGCTGGTGGACCGCTTCGTAGGTGAGTGTCCCCGACCGGGATACGACGCCGATGCGCCCCCGCTGGTGGATATACCCGGGCATGATCCCGATCTTGCACTCACCAGGCGTGATGACTCCCGGGCAGTTGGGGCCGACGAGCCGGGTCCCGGTCCCCTGGAGGTACCGCTTGGCCTTGATCATGTCGCCTACCGGGATTCCCTCGGTTATGGCCACGACGAGCTCGAGACCGGCGGCGACCGACTCCATGATGGCGTCGGCGGCGAACGGCGGGGGCACGTATACCACCGAGGCGTTGGCACCGGTCTCGGCAACTGCCTCCTTGACGGTGGCGAACACGGGCAGATCCACCGAGTATCTGTCGTCCCTGCGGGGCACGCCGGAATGATCGGTCTCTCCCTCGAATCGGAACTCGGTGCCGGCGCGTGAGGGGTGAACCGCACCGACCATCTGGGTGCCGTAAGCGATCGCCTTGTCGGTGTGGAACTGGCCGGTCTTCCCCAGACCCTGCACCAGGACCCTGGTGCTCTTGTCGACGAGGACGCTCATTTCTCCCCCCAGCGAGTGCAGCGAGCTTTGGGGGGAGTCCCGGCGAAGCCGGGGAGGGGGGCTGATTCAAAACGACTCACCGTGCATCACCTTCTGTCAGCTCCAGGATTTTCTCGGCACCGTCACGGAGACTGTCGGCATTGGTGACCTTCAGGCCGGAGTCCTCGATGATCCGCCTGCCCTGGTCCACGTTGGTCCCCTCCAGCCTCACCACCAGCGGCACTTCGAGACCGACCCGACCGACAGCCTCGACGATGCCTTCGGCGATGACGTCACATCTCATGATCCCGCCGAAGATGTTGACGAATATGCCCTTCACATTGGGGTCCTTGGTGATGATCTGAAAGGCCGTCGTCACCTGGTCGGCGGTGGCGCCACCACCCACATCGAGGAAGTTCGCCGGCTCGCCTCCGACGTGCTTGATGGTGTCCATGGTGGCCATGGCGAGCCCGGCACCATTCACCAAGCACCCGATCGTCCCGTCGAGCTTGATGTAGTTGAGCCCGGCATTCCTGGCCGCCAACTCGGCAGAGTCCTCCTCCGTCTCGTCCCGCATGTCGGCAATGTCGGGATGCCGGTAGAGGGCGTTGTCGTCGAAAGCCATCTTCCCGTCCAACGCCAGGACCGCGCCTTCGGAGGTGATTACGAGTGGGTTGATCTCGATGAGATCTGTGTCCAACTGCGTGGCGGCATCGGAGAGCGCCTTCACGAACCGGCCAAAGTTGTCGGCAGCATCGCCTTCCAGGCCCAACCCGTGGGAGAGCTCGTTGGCCTGGAATGCGGCGAGACCGATCGCCGGGTCGATCTCGGCGCGCAGAATCTTCTCCGGCGTCTCCTCAGCCACCTTCTCGATCTCCACACCGCCCTCGGTCGAAGCCATGACGATGTTGCGGGAGCTGGCCCGATCGAGGAGGACAGCCAAGTAGAGCTCACGGGCGATGTCGACGCCCTGCTCCACGTACAGCCGGTTCACGACTTTGCCTTCCTCCCCTGTTTGGATGGTGACGAGGGTGCTTCCCAACATCTTCCGAGCGAGGACACCCACCTCCTCCTCGGCAGCTTGGGGGCCGCCGTCGATACCAGCCGTGACCACATTCACTCCACGGACGTCAGGGTGCTCCTTGAAGGTCCCCTTGCCACGACCCCCTGCGTGGATTTGCGCCTTCACGACCACGACGCGGCTGTCCGACTCTTCCATCAGGAGCCGCACTGCGGCAACGGCCTCATCGACGGATCGGGCCACCCGCCCCATCGGGACCGGGATTCCCCGGGCGGACATGAGCTGTTTGGCCTGGTGCTCGTGGATCTTCATTGGTTCCTTTCTGCCGATGAATCACAACGACCGGCGTGCGTTGAACACCCCATAGCGGTGCTCATTGCACGTCGGTGCGACTCGGGACGTGCTCGTCGACCCAGCGTGCGATCTCGTCGAGGGGGGCCCCTGGGGTGAAGACCGCCTTGATCCCGGCAGACTCGAGGGCGGGCATGTCGGCGTCGGGGATGACCCCACCGCCGAAGACGACGATGTCCGCCGAGTCACGGGCTGCCAGCTCGGCCAGCACTTGGGGAAAGAGTGTCTTGTGGGCACCGGACAGGGAGCTGAGCCCGACCGCGTCGACATCCTCCTGGACTGCGGTCTCGGCGATCTGGGCCGGTGTCTGGTGCAGTCCCGAATAGATGACCTCGTGTCCGGCATCGCGCAAGGCCCTCGCGATCACTTTGGCGCCCCGGTCGTGCCCATCCAGGCCGGGCTTGGCAATGAGGATCCGTCTCGGCATCTCGGCTTGCGAGGCTAGTGAGCGGTGCCGATGTCAGGCCAACCGTTCGTTGCTCCTACGATTGGGCGATGCCCTCGTCCAGTCTCCACGGTCTCGCCGCCGCAGGGGTGAGCATCTGGTCGGATCAGATCTCGCGAGGGATGCTCGACTCGGGGGAGCTGGCCCGACGGGTAGAAGAGGACGCGGTGAGTGGTGTCACGTCGAATCCGACGATCTTCGCCGCTGCCATAGGCAAGTCCGACGACTACTACGAGCGGCTCTCTGACCTGAAGTCAGGAGACGTGCCCACCGAGGAAATCGTCAAGAGCCTGATGGCATGGGACATCACAGATGCCTGTGATGTCCTCGCCCGGGTCCACCACTCGACTGGCGGGCGGGACGGATTCGTCTCTGTCGAAGTGTCACCCACCCTTGCCGGCGACACCGAGGCGACCGTGGCCGAGGCTCGCGATTGGGTCAAGCAGATCAACCGGCCGAACCTCTATGTGAAGGTCCCGGCGACACCCGAGGGTGTCCCCGCGATTCGCCGGCTCATCGGCGAAGGAATCGCGGTGAATGTCACGTTGATCTTCTCCCTCCAGAGGTACGAGGAAGTCATCGAGGCATACCTCAGCGGCCTGGAGGATTTCGCCAGCGTTGGCGGCGACCTGTCCAGGGTGAGCTCGGTTGCCTCGTTCTTCGTCTCCCGGTTCGACAGCGAGGTCGACAAGAGGCTCGAGACGATAGGAAACGCAGACGCTCTCGAGCTTCGCGGTGTGACAGCGGTGGCCAATGCCCGCGCTGCTTATGGGGTCTTCCTCGAGGTCTTCTCCGATGGGCGATTCGAGAAGCTCTCCGCAGCCGGAGCTCGCCCACAGAAACCGCTTTGGGCTTCGACATCGACGAAGAACCCTGCCTACAGCGACCTTCTCTACGTGGAGAACCTCGTCGCCAGGGACACTGTGAACACGATGCCTCTGGACACCATGGACGCCTACCAGGACCACGGCCATCCCGATCCGCAACCATTCGATGCGGTCGACATAGTGAGGGCGAAGGACCAACTGGATGGGCTCGCTGTAGTGGGCGTCGAGTACGACGACGTTGTCGCCACGTTGGAACGGGAGGGTGTCGAGAAGTTCACAGCCAGCTGGCATGAGCTGATGGAGAGCGTCGCCTCGGCCTAGGGGGCATCGAGCCTCGTACCCGTTGCAGCTTGGCTCGAAGACCAGGCCTGGCCCGGAATCCGGGGTACGCAGTTACTGCAGGAAACGGCAACCTGACTCGGAATCCGGGCCGCAGTTTCCACAGGAAACTGCAAACTGACTCGGAACTCGTTCCGAGTCAGGCGTGTTCCAGCGGCGCCCAGGCGAGGAGGAGCCGTTTCTTGCCCTGGGTGTCGAACATCACCTCGGCTTCCGCCCGGTCACCATCGCCAATGATCTCCCGCACCGTCCCCAGACCCCATTTGTCATGACGGACCCGGTCACCCGGGCCGATCTGGTCGGGTGACACCGTGGTTCTCGGGCCGGAGGCCGCCGCCCTGTCGGCCGGTCCGTTACGCTTGCGCTTCGGCGCCTTCTCCATCAATTCGGCAGGCACCTCCTGGAGAAACCGCGAAGGCGGGTTGTAGCTGGAACCGCCAAACAACATCCGCTGCCAGGCCGAGGTCAGATAGAGCCGGTCCTGGGCCCGGGTGATGCCGACGTACGCCAGCCTGCGCTCCTCCTCCAGCTCGTCGGGCTCACCCAAGGAGCGCATGTGGGGAAAGACGCCGTCTTCCATCCCGACGATGAAGACGGTGGGGAACTCGAGGCCTTTGGCGGTATGCAACGTCATCAGAGTCACCGCACCGGCGCCCTCGTCCCACTCGTCGATGTCTGCAACGAGCGCCGTCGTCTCCAGGAACACCGAGAGCTTGCGCAGGTTATCGAAGGTGTCGAAGGCCTCGTCGCCGATGATTGCACCCTCGTTGGAGGTCTCGAACTCGTGAGCCACCCCGACGAGCTCTCTCAGGTTCTCGACCCGGCCCATCGCCTCGATGGTCCGTTCGGCCTCGTATGCAGCCACTATGCCGGTGTCGTCGAGAACGCTCTGGACCGCGGCCTCGACTCCAGCGTTCTCGGCCTTGGACCGGATCACGCCGATCAGCTCCACGAACTCCATCACCGCGTTCTGTGCCCGCGAATTGAGCTGAGGGACCTCACGTGCCCGGGTCAATGCGTCGAAGAACGAAATGCGCTCCCTCTCGGCGAACCTGTCCAGATGAGCGACGGTGGTGTTCCCGATTCCACGCCGAGGCTCGTTGATCACCCGCTTTGCCGACACCTCGTCGGAAGGGTTCACCAGCAGCTTCAGATAGGCGACGGCGTCCTTGACTTCTTTGCGGTCGTAGAACTTCACCGAGCCCACGACCGAATAGGGGATGCCCCTTCGAACGAAGACGTCCTCGATGACGCGTGACATGGCGTTGGTCCGGTAGAAGACGGCCAGGTCGGCGAGGTTGAAGCCATCCGACTGGAGGCGCACGATCTCGTCGACGACGAAACCGGCCTCGTCATGCTCGTCCTCCGCCTCGAAACGGACGATCGCGGCCCCTTGGCCCCGGTCCGACCAGAGGTGTTTGGGGGTCCGTTTGGTGTTGTTGGAGATCACCGAGTTCGCTGCTTCGAGGATGGTCTCCGTCGATCGGTAGTTCTGGTCGAGGACTATCACCCTGGCGTCGGGATAGTCCTTCTCGAAGTCCCTGATGTTGCGGATGTCTGCGCCGCGGAACTTGTAGATCGACTGGTCGGAGTCGCCCACCACGCAGAGGTTGCGATGGCCGTCCGTCAGCTGTTTCACCAACATGTATTGCGCCCGGTTGGTGTCCTGGTATTCGTCGACGAGGACGTAGCGAAATCTCTCCTGGTAGGAGCGAAGGACGTCCGGGAAAGCGGCGAACACCTCGACAGTCACCATCAGGAGGTCGTCGAAGTCCATGGCCGAAGCCTCAACCAGCCGTTGCTGATAGAGACGATAGATATCGGCGACCTGCTCGTGATAGAAGCCATCTCCCTGGTCGGCGAATGACTCGTAGTCGATCAACTCGCTCTTGGCGCTGGAGATGACAACTTTCATCGCCTTCTCGGGGAAGCGCTTGGAGTCGAGGTCCAGGTCCTTGGTCACCATCCGGAGCAGTCGTAGTGAGTCGGCATCGTCGTAGATGGAGAACCCGGACCGATATCCCAGCCGGGCGGCATCTCGACGGAGGATCCGCACACAGGACGAGTGGAAGGTGCTGACCCACATCGACCTGACCACACCACCCACCAGCTGGCCGACCCGCTCCCTCATCTCGTTGGCTGCCTTGTTGGTGAAGGTGATCGCCAGGATCGAATCGGGCGACACCTGGAGGTCTCTGATCAGATGGGCGATGCGGTACGTCAGCACGCGGGTCTTCCCGGAGCCGGCGCCCGCTACGACCAGGACCGGCCCCTCAGTCGCGGCCACCGCCTCGCGCTGCACCGGATTCAATCCGGCAAACAGAGGGGACTCGGTGGGGACATCGTCGACGAACCACTGAGCCTGCATTCGACTGTCGATGGTACCGGGCACCAACGACTGAATCACATAGGTGTCATCCGATTGTCGTCACATGCGGTGGATTGGCGGGAACCTCGACGTGGACTCTCTCCTCCGGCAGCACCACACGTCTCGGCTCGTCCTCGGGGAGGACCGTCCTGCGATTGAGCGGCAGCGAGTAGCAAAAGCGCGCTCCTGTCGGAAAGCGCCGCTCATACCAGACGTCGCCTCCCATCGCCCGCGCCAGCCGCCGCGCGATGGGAAGTCCCAGACCCATCCCGCTCGAGTCGCGGGCTTCGCCTTTCG
>Ga0302046_10001069_pt1 | contig 25991 bp, 21 predicted proteins | sample RVTome_11_FD_200261 | JGI IMG/M metagenome (GOLD analysis project Ga0302046, IMG submission 200261) | Soil microbial communities from uranium-contaminated site in the Upper Colorado River Basin, Wyoming, United States - RVT147D111 (version 2) ... | reverse complement strand
AGTTTGACGCGAGAGAAACTCCGGGCGTCGACAGCGGCATGACGGCGAGTCGCGTTACGACGGGTAAACCCGCCGCTCGGCGAACCGACTGTCGCCAAGGCGACACCAGGGATCTGAGGCACGTCGCTTCAGCGACAGTCAGTTGGGCCGAGCCGCGGCTTTAGCCGTGGTAATACTATCTGCTGGGCGATTGTAGTCTGGTGGTAGTCGAGGTCACCGCAAGCTCGCCCTCCCGAAAACGAGCTATTCCCCTGTAGAACACTCCGGGCCAAATTCCAGACCTGCACTATCACGGAGCCCCCATGTCTGCACGCGTCGCTGCCACTCTCGGTCTCGTCTTCGCCCTCATCGTCCCCGCTTCGGCCCTCGCGCAATCGGTTCGTCTCGAAGCCCGACCGCAGTCACTCTCACTCACCCTTGGCGAATCGGCCGATCTCGAGGTGAGAGCATTGGACGCAAGCGGCAATCCGGTCGACGTCCAGCTGCGTGTTGCCGCCCCGTTCCGGAGCCTGCGCATCCAGAACGGACGCGTGACCCCTCTGGAGACAGGGGAATTCGAGATCGTTCTCACGCAGGTTGTTGAAGCGGGCGGCGGTCAACCGGCTTCTGTCACGATCCCGGTGACCGTCTCATGGCCACCGGTCGATCGCGTTTCGATTGACGCACAGCCGGGTCGACTCTACCAAGGCGTGACGCTCGAACATCAGGCACGCGCGTATCACGCAGACGGCACCATGCGGCCCGAAGCAGACGTCACGTGGCGCAGCTCGAATCCCTCGGTCGCCAGCATCGATCGCTACGGATATGTGCACGCCGTCGGCACCGGCGCCGTCACCCTTTCGGCCACGGTGGAGAACGCGTCAGCGGACGTGGAATATCGGGTCGAGCAGTTCCCGGCGGCCGAGTTGACGATCACCGGTGGTGAGGACGAAGTACGGACCGGGGACGTCCAGTCATTTGGGGCCGTTGCAAGGACGGCGGATGGACGCGTTATCGATGACGTGCCGGTGAGCTGGAGTCTTGCATATAAGCCGGCCGAAGGCGTGGTCGCGCCGGCGGCGCCAGGTCAGGTCGACGACGGGCGCATGGTCGCCGACGTCCCCGGCGTCTACACGATTCACGCCACCGCGGGTCCAATCTCCGCGCAGCGGCGGTTCACCGTAACCGAACGCGACGTAGTGCAGGGCGTCCAGGTGGTGGGGCAGGGGAGACAAGATACGCACTACACATCGGATCTCTGGCTCTTCGAAGGGGTGGACGGCCGCGACTACGCGCTGACCGGCGCACGCCAGGCACAGAGTCACGCCTTCGTGTGGGACATCACGGATCCCTCGAACATCTTTAAGACGGATTCCATCCAGGTCGACGCGCGATCGGTGAACGACGTGAAGGTGTCGCCGGACGGGCGATACGGCGTCATCAGCCGCGAAGGCGCATCCAATCGCCGCAACGGCGTCGTGATTCTGGATTTGGCAACGCCGGCACATCCACGCATCGCATCGACCTACGACGAAGGCCTCACCGGCGGTGTGCACAACGTGTACGCGACCAACGAGTACCTGTTCGCACTGTCTGGCGGGGACAAGTACGTGATCCTCGACATGAGCGACCTCACGAATCCGCGATACGTGAGCGAGTACAATCACCCCGACAGCCGCATTCACGACGTGTGGGTGCACGACGGCATCGCGTACAGCGCGGAGTGGAGCACCGGTGTGGTGGTCGTCGACGTGGGGAACGGCAAATGGGGCGGCTCGATCGACAACCCGCAGCTGATCACCACGTTCAAGCTGCCAAGCGATGCCACGCATGCGGTATTTCCGTATTACCAGGAGTCGACGGGGAAGTTCTACCTCTTTGTCGGTGACGAGATCGTGAGTCGGGAGGGATTGGCGTGGGAGGGTAGCGGCCCGGATCATCGTCAGGCGTATGATCCCGAAACCGGTAAGGGCGGCTATCCCCGCGCCACGTCCGGATACATCCAGATCGTGGACTTCACGGATCCCGAGAGCCCGGAGATGATCGCCCGCTACGAGGTGAGCGAATACGGCACGCACAACATCTGGGTCGAGGACGACGTGCTGTATCAAGCATACTACGAAGGCGGGATGCGGTTGGTGGACGTCTCTGGTGAGCTAATGGGCAATCTCTACACGCAGGGCCGGGAGATCGCGGTGTTCAAGGCGAATGATCCGGTCGGATGGATTCCGAATGCACCGGCGGCGTGGAGTGTGATTCCGTACAAGGGGCATGTGTTCTTCTCCGACATCAATAGTGGGATCTGGTCCGTGAAGTTGGAGCCGAAGGAGAGGGCCGTCTCCTAACGGACTAGGGCAGAGGAGGCAGGAGAGGCAGGAGAGGCAGAATAGGCAGGAGAGGCAGGAGAGGCAGGAGAGGCAGAAGAGGCAGGGGAGCCATGAGTCGAGAACTGATCCGTCGACCTACACTCACTGCCTCCCCTGCCTCTTCTGCCTCCTCTGCTTTTCCAGCCCAGCGCTTGCCAAGACAGGAGCTGAGCTTTTCGAGCGCGACCGCCTCGCTCTAAGTAGTTAGTAACCCGTTAGCCGCCTCTTGCCCGCAGCTGCTCCGGAAGGTACCGATGATGCTGCCTTATGTGCTGGTCGACGCTGCAGAGGGGGATTCGGCGAGCCGTGCTGTGGGCGGCCAGTAAACGGTCGAACGGGTCACGCGTCCACTCCAGCGGCAGCGCATGTTCGACGATCACCGCCAACGCCAGATCGTCGGTAATGAAACGAGGGTCTTGTCCCACCTTTTCGATGAGTTCGGGGGAATCGACCTCGAGCCTGCCAACTTCACCGAGGAACTGGATCTCGAGGAACGACACCGGCGAAATGGCCCACGGACGGTAGTCCATGAACCATGGGAACTCAGCCAGCCGAGGTGAGTCGACGAGGACCCATATCAGGAAATGCGTGTCGAGGAGCAGCGTTCACCGCGCGCGCTTGCGGATGCGCAACGGCTTGTCCCCCGGTGACCAGTCCCAACCCCATTGGTCGGCGTCGTCAGCGTCCGGCACGCTGAGCACGCTGCTGTAGTCCGGCGGGATCATGTCCTTGGAGGGCGGATCCTCCCGACGTAGGACGATCAGCCGGCCGGCGCGTTCGACGGCGATCACCTCCCCGCGCGCTACACGATCCAGTACGCTGAACCAGCGCCGGCGTGCCTCGGAAGCAGTCATGCGCTTCATGTGTACAATGTACAAGTGGGGAATTGGGGCAGTCAAGGCGGGCCCTGAGTAGCGAAGGATGGAGTGTCGACGGCCGAGTTTGGCAGTGGACGCAGTGGAGGCAGTGGGGTCTTGGCCGAGAGACTAGTTCTCAACTACACGACCTTCTGCCTCTCCTGCCTTGCGCTTTCAAGAGCGCATTGAACTAACGGTCCTCGATCGCCTCGCTATAATTAGCTAGGAGCTCGACGACCAGATCCTGCGCATACTCCACCACGCGCACCGGAACGTCGAAATCGTTGGTGATGAGCGAGAACGCCAACCGCTCGCCGTCTCGCGTCGTCACATAGCCTGACAGCGCCCTGGCGTTGGAGATAAAGCCGGTCTTGGCGCGTGCGTTGCGCTCCGCGCGTGTTCCGGCAAACCGATTTCGCAGCGTTCCGTCTTCTCCCGCGATCGGCAACGCGTCGTAGAACACGTCGAAGTCCTCACGTTGCGCCATCACGCGCAGCAGTCTTACGATCGTATCCGGAGACAGGTAGTTGTAGCGCGAGAGGCCCGAGCCGTCGAAGTACACGTATCCGCGCGGAGAGATGCCCCAACTCGTCAACTGCGATTCGACAACCCGCCGGCCGGTCTCGACGCTTCCGGTGTCCGTCGCCGCGGCGCCCAGGTAGCGCATGAACATCTCGCCCATCTGGTTCTGGCTCACCTTGAGAAACGGGACGATCATCTCGCTCACGGGAGGCGAGAGGTGTTGCAACACCGTGACGGCCGAGTCGCACTGGAGGAGCGGCTCGTCATCGCGGTCGACCGGATCGCCCGCAATCTCGATTCCGTTCTCACGAAGCGTCTCGGTCAATACAGTGGCGAAGTACATCGTCGGGTCGTGCACAGCGACGGTTCGCCGGAGGGTGTCTTCCTGAATAGAGATGTCGCCAGTCAGTCGAACAACATTGCTGAAGGGATCGCGTGAATACGACAGGTCCACGTCCGTCGTGTCCTCAACCGTTCTGACGACACCGTCGAATGTGACGTACGAGGTTGGCGGATCGAGCGTCACTGATGCGCTGTCACCGACCGAGTCGCCGGGCAGAAATCGCAACCCGAGCGCGCCGTCGTTCAACAAGAGGGCACCAATCTCGGCGGCGTACGAGGCGTCCAGGTAGTCCCACGACCAGCCCGGACCGATATGGACATCCTCGAACCGATCGTCATCCGCCACGACTCGACCCGTTATGCGTTCGATGCCGCGCTCTCGCAGTGCATCCGCCCAGTCTTCGAAAACGGCCGTGGGCGACTCGTCATTGAAGCGGGCGGAGATGGATGGATCGCCACCGCCGACAACGAGAAGATCTCCGTTCAGGACACCGGCGTCCATCGTACCACACATCTCGAGCGTCGTGGGAACTCGATGATCCGCTCCCAACTCGGCCAGCGTGACCGCTGCGGTTACGAGCTTCATGTTGGATGCCGGCATGAACAGCTTATAGGCGTTCCGGCGATACAACAGCTCGCCGTCGTCGATCGATTGGATCACGATGCCCCAGGCGGCGTTCTCGAACGCCGGATCCGCCAGCGCAGAATCGATCTGGGCGGCCAGATGCGACTGCGGCGTCGGCGCCGACGCTGGAGTGCGTGACCCGCACGCGCTGATTGCGCATACGAGCATCATCAGGCATGCGAGCCGCTTCATGCCGCACGGGCCTGAGCGGCGAGGAGTCTCAAGATTTCTCGACGTATCCATGAGCTGAACGGAGCGATAAGGGTCCAATAACACCTGAAGGCGATGAGGCTGCGGCGGTCCGTGCAGTATACACGGGTCTCGGTGATTACTCGAACTCCGCCGGGTTCGTCCGGCTCGATGTGAAAACTCCACAGCCCCTTCGCGGTGTTTGGTGGGTTCAAAGAAGGGAACTCCTCTGCCGCGAAATGCTGGAGCTTACCCGAAGGACGCCAGAACTGTCCAATGATTCCCAGGATCACTGCGTGGTTGGGAACGTCGCGCAATGTTATGAAGGGGCGACTCGCGATTCCCCCCGCGCGCAGAGTCATAGGCGGCATGCCCCGGAGCTTGAATAGCGCTCGAATGATGCGAGAACGGGACAGATCGAGTGTGCGGAGGGCCGTGTAAACGCGATCCGCGGATGCCGAGACGGCGACGGTGTGCGTGGTTCGAACATGGTAGTGCGGCAAGAGAGCGTCCAGCTCAGGACGATTGATCATAAGGCTGGCCACCGCCGCGATCGAAACGCCCTCCCGAGTTCTCGGGAAGACGGGATGGCAGGCATTGAAGAACGGCGTCTGGCAAGATTGAATAGGACGCTGGTAGACCCGCTACTGGGCGCCAACTGCCCCGTCAACGGGCTGGCCGCCTTCTTCATGGTCGCCTTGGCGACAGTGGAGCCGAGTTGCCACTTGAGCGGCATCCTAACTCTCACGCTCCTTCTGCGGTTCGCAAGAATGACGAACGCATCCGTGTCATAGTGGTCGCCTCAGAAACAATGTCCCTGACTCGCCTGGTGCTCCGGCCAGAAAACCGCACTCGCTGAAGCCGAGGTGCCGCATCCATGTCAATGCCGTTGACCGATCGGTTCCGGCGGATGTGTACAGCAATCGGTGCCCGCGTTCACGCATCGAGCGGCCGGCGTAGTCGACGAGCAGTCGCCCGACGCCTCGTCTGCGAAACGTGTCGAGCACGAACACCGAGGCGATGAGCGGAACGTCCGACAGAAAATACTCTATTCGAAGCATGCCGACCGGTTCAACGCCGTGGTCGGCGACGAAGATGTCCCCGACTTCCATCTTGCGTCGGACCTCGTGAGACGGAATGTTCCCGTCTTGTTGGACGAACGGCAAGTCGGCAAGACATGCTCGGCGTACATGAAACGCCGATGTAGAGGTGACGGGTGGCATCGACCCTCGTCGTGGTCAGAAACCGGCTTGGCGGTCGACTGAAGATCCGCCGCAAACCAGTGAGGAGTCAAGATGGGACGCGTAAACGCTCTTGCATCTGCGATCGGTCTTGCATTGGTGTCGGTCTTTCCGGTATCACCAGTCCTGGCACAGGGAGTCCAGTACGATCTCGTGATCAGAGGCGGACGCGTGGTCGACGGAACCGGTGCGCCATCGTTCATGGCCGATGTGGCGATTCTCGACGGCCGCATCGCGAAGATCGGGCGCATCACCGATCCCGGGAACGCCCGCGTCTTCGACGCCACCGGCATGGTCGTCTCACCCGGATTCATCGATATGATGGGGCAGACCGCCGCCCCATTTCTTGAAGATCCGAGTGCCGGATGGAATCTGCTGACGCAGGGCATCACGACGATCAACGCCGGCGAAGGCGGATCTGACGCGCCGTTGGCCGGTCAGGCGGCCGAGCGCGCGGGATGGAGCACCATGCGCGAATTCTTCGCGCGGCTGGAATCGCACGGCATACCCATCAATGTGGCGCAGAACATCGGTCACACGCAGGTGCGTCGGCTCGTGATCGGAGACGTGGATCGTCAGGCCACACCGGCCGAGTTGGAGCGGATGCGGGGCATGGTGCGCGAGGCGATGGAAGCAGGTGCGATCGGTCTGTCGACATCGCTGATCTATCCTCCGGCGATCTACGCGTCCGAGGAGGAGATCGCGGCGCTGGCCCGCGTCGCCGGCGAATACGGCGGCCGATACTTCACGCACATGCGCAACGAGGGCGATCGTTTGCTCGAGGCAATCGATGAAGCGCTGCGAATTGGCGACACGGCAGGAACGCCGGTGCACATCTACCACCTGAAGGCGGCGGGGCAGGCAAACTGGCCTAAGATGGATCTCGCCCTGTCGCGGATCCGCGCGGCGCGAAAGGCGGGTCAAGATGTGGCTGTTGACGTCTACCCGTACGTCAACAACGGACTCGGCATCCGGGCCCTCATCCATCCACGCCACTCGGCGGAAGGGCAGGCCGCATTGCTGGAGCGATTGAACGATGCGTCGGTTCGCGCGGAGATGCGGCGCGAGATGGAAGAGATGTCGGGTTGGGAAAACTGGTACGCCCACGCCGGTAAGGATTGGGACCGCATCGTCCTGGGCGATATCGAGCATCAAGCGTATACGCAGTACAACGGCTCCACGACCCAGGAGGTCGCGGACGCAGAAGGCAAAGACGCGTGGGACGTATTCTTTGAAATCGCCCGCGTGGGTGCGTTCGCCATGCCGCAGACAATGCTCGAAGCCAATAAGTTCGCCGCGATGCGCGCGGAGTTCACGTCATTCGATACGGACGTCGGCCCGGCGGGTGGCTCGCGCATCGCATCACATCCGAGGGGGTACGGATCGTATCCGCGCATCCTCGCCAGGTATGTCCGCGAATTCGGCGTGATGACGCTGGAAGAGGCGATCCACAAGATGTCCGGCGCCGCCGCGAATGAGATTCTGGCCTTCGATCGCGGAGTGCTGGCACCGGGGTTGGCCGCAGACGTGGTCGTCTTCGATCCGGATCGCATCCGCGACCGTGCGACCTTCGGCGAGCCGACACTCGTGTCAGAGGGTGTGCATCTCGTGGTTGTGAATGGAGAAGTCGTCTTGGAGAACGGGCGGCAGACTGATGCGAGGCCTGGGCGCGTGCTGAGGGGGCCGGGCTACCGTAAATAGCAGAGGCACAGAGGCACGGAGGCACAGAGGCACGTAGGAAAACGATCTGTGCCTCCGTGCTCTCCGTGCCTCTGTCATCATGCAAGGGCGCGTCGGATCGCCCCCGCCGCCTTCTGCATATCCTCGTCACTATCGTACGGCTTCCTAGGCCAGAAAAACCCTCGTAATCCATCTCCCTTGTTGCGCGGCACGATATGCACATGCAAGTGCGGTATGCTCTGGCTCACCTTGTTGTTCATCGCCACGAACGTTCCCTGGGCCTTCATGGCCACCTCGACCGCGGCCGATAACAGCTGGGCGGCGGTGAAGAACGGTTGGACGGATGATTCGGGAAGCTCCGGAAGCGTTACCACATGCTCTTTTGGTATAAGCAGCAGATGGCCCGGGAAGAGGGGGCGGTAATCGAGGAAGGCAAGCACCTCGTCGGTCTCAAGAACGCGGTGCGCGGGCGTCCTTCCTGCTACGATCTCACAAAAAACGCACGACTCGGCCACGACAGGTCACCTACTCGGCGGCCCCGAGTTGCGTAAGCAGGAACGTCATTGCCATTGCCGTATCGGACACGCGCTTGCTGAACGGACGCCCACCGGCGTGACCGGCCTTTTCATCATAGTGCAGAATCACGGGCAACCCGGATCCGGTCGTGCTCTGTAGCCGCGCCGCCATCTTGCGTGCCTGTAGCGGGGAGACCCTCGTGTCGAGATCGCCCGTGGTCAACATGACGGCTGGATAGTCAACGCCTTCGCGTACCGCTTGATACGGAGAGTACTGGCGCAAGAACGCGAATTGCTCGGGATCGCTCGCGTCTCCGTACTCCAGCAGCGCAGGCTTGTTGTTCGTCTCGCCGAAGGTGTAGAAGCGAACCATGTCGAGATCCGGGAACGTACACAGCACCGCGCGATAGAGATCCGGGCGCTGGGTCATGGCGCTCGCGACGAGCAGGCCGCCGTTGCTGCCCCCTCGGATCGCGAGATGGTCGCTGTTCGTATAGTCGTTGTCGATCAGAAACTCCGCGGCGCCGATAAAGTCGTCGAATACGTTCTGCTTATTCTCGAGCATGCCGTCGCGATGCCATTCCTCTCCGAACTCGCCACCACCGCGCAGTGTCGCTACCGCAAATACGCCGCCGCGTTCGACCCAGGCGGCGCCCATGGCGTCGAAGCGGGGTTTCAAGCTCACGTTGAAGCCGCCGTAACCGGTGAGCAGGGTGGGACGTTCGCCGTCGGGGGGAGTGTCCGTCCGATACATGACATACATGGGAGCACGGGTGCCGTCCCGGGACGTGTACCACACCTGCTTGACCGTCACCCCGGTGGTGTCGAACGGTACCTCGCGCTCATGGACGACCTCTGCTTGGAGCGTTTCGAGTTCGAGGCGATAGACGGTTGGCGGGGTGGCGTACGACGTCAGGGTGAGAAAGGCGTACCCATCATCCGCGCCCCGAATGTCCGCGGTATGATGCGGAGGAACGGGAAGCCCTCGCTCCACGGTCCCATCCATCGCATGGATCGTAACGCGATTGCTGACGTCGTGCAGATACGTCGCATAGAGCTTATCGCCGATGATCGCGACATCCTCGAGCAGATCGTCGGTTTCCGGAATGACCTCTCGCCAATTCTCACGTTCGGGTGACGACGGATCCACGGCCATGAGTCGATTCCTGGGTGCATCCAGGTCGGTGCGGAGGTAGAGGGTGCCTTCATGGAAGCGTGGGGCGAATCGCGCGTTCGCGCCGGTCACGATCGGGATGATGGGCCCGCCGCTCACGCGCTGCATATGGACTTCACTGCGCGCCCAACCGTGTTGCACCGTGAAGAGGAGCCACTCGTTCCCCGCCTGGCTCACGCTGACGAAGCTCTCCGGCCCGTACCCTTCGCCAAACAGCATGCGATCGGCTTCCGGATCGGTTCCGATCTCGTGGAAATACACGCGCGCTCCGCTCACGCGGTTGCGCCGGCTGTAATAGAAACCACTGCCGGAACGGTTGAACGCAATGCTCGAGTACAGGGCGGGCGGCAGCCTATCGGGAAGATCCGTCTTGGATTCGAGGTCGAGGACCCGCACGGCCACCTCATCGGGACCGCCGTCACGCACCGTGTAGATCATGCGTCTGCCGTCGCGCGCAATCGCCGCGATGTCCACCGATGTGGTTTGGCGCTCGCTCATCTCGTGCGGGTCCAGCACCACTTCGTAGTCTGCAGTTGGATCGACTGGAACCGGCGGTCCGTCTTCTTCCGTCGCCGGACGCCGGTAGATCACCTCCAATTCCTGACCCGGACGGCGCAACGAGAAGTACTCGTAGTCCCCACGACGCTGAGGCGAGATGAAACCGGGCGCATCCATCAACTCGGTGAGACGGGTCCGCAGGCTATCGCGCACCGGCGGATTCCCAACGATCTGTTCCGCATAGGTGTTCTGCGCGCCCAACCAGCTACGCGTTTCGGATCCGTCCTGATCTTCCAACCAACGGAAGGGATCCGCGAGGGCGATGCCGTGGATCGTGTCGGTGACCGGGCGTTCGGGCGTGTCAGGGGGTGGTGGGTAGTCCGGTCCACACGCCGAAAGCGTAAGCAGACAGATGGTGTTGAGAAGAAGGAATCGTCGCGGGTGCGACCGGAGGTGGGACGACGAGAGCATGATGCCGCCCTTTGGTAGAATGCGTGGGGTTACGGTCTGGCAACCGTTAAGGAGTATCCGTTCAAGGAACGGTTGGCAAATGTACCTCGAACCGCAACCTCTTCGAGGATGATCTGATAATCGTCCATGTTTCGGCGGTCGGGCATCCAGAGTGTTGCGATACCACTGGGTGCGAGCGAACCGATCACGATGACGCGCTTGCCGCCGTCGACGTCGGTCTGAAACACGTCGTGTGCTCCTGCCGAGATGGAGTCGACGGGGCCGCCGCTCACGAAGAATCGCACGCCACCGTCGTTCGAGTTCGGAGTGGAGAGCGTAACGGATACGGCTCCGGGGTCGGGTCCATCCGGTTCGTTCGTGCCGACACACGCCTGCCAAAGCAGCGTAAACGCGATGGCAGCAAACAGTGCGGAACGCCCGGTCATCGCCGATCTCCGGGATTGCCCTCGCGCCCCTGACGTCCGGCTGCGTCCGTCACGGTTGTCTCATTCTCCCGTGAGCGTTCCAGGTATGCCATCACGTCACCGAGGTTGAAAATGCCGTCCCCGTTGCCGCGCTCGTCCAGATACGAGAGCTGCTCTTCCGACAACGTCGCTTCGTTGAGCAGCGCGTCGACGGCCTCTTCGAGTGTGATCGGCGGCGCGAGGATGACGAACCGATCTACGACTGTTACCGGGCTTCCGTCCGCGCCGTTTACCGTCACGGTGATCGCGGCGTCGTGCGTGCCCGCGCTGAGCGTCGTCGGCCGCCGTGTCCAGCGGAGGTAGCCGGACCCCTGCCCGGATGATTGCGAAAGCGTGACCCATGTGCCGTTTGTTACGGACGCCTGCCACATGGCCATTTGAGAATCGCCTCCGGTGAGAACGATCTCGGCGGAATCAACGACGGCCGCCGTGTCGCCGGTGAAGGCCGTGTCATTGCGCATGAGCGGATCGACTTCGAGAACGAGCGGCGTGACGATGGTTAGGGTATCGACGAGGAGTGCGGGGCTCCCTTGTGCGCCCGCGACGGTGACCGTGATCGTATCGACGTAATGACCGGGTGTCAGGCCGCCGAGATCTCGCATCCATGTGACGGTGCCGCTGCCGGATCCCTGATCGTCTCCCATCGAGAGCCAGGCACCGGCTCCGTGCGTTGCCGTCCAGGCCGCGGTGGCTGCGCCGAAGCCGGTGAGACTGACCGTGCCGGCTCCCTCCAGCGGATCGACCTGGCCCTCCACCGCTGATACGCGAATGCTGGATGGCATGAGCGTGAGCGTGAGGGGCGGCTGGATCTTTAGCGTGTCGACAATGCGCGCGGGACTGCCGAGAACGCCGGGCGCCGTCACCGTGATGGTGTCCACGTATGTGCCGATCGCGAGACTGGACGGATCGCGCTCCCAACGAACGATGTCCGGACCGGTGCCATTGGCGTTTGCTACTGACAACCAAGTGCCGTTTGATGCCACCGCGGTCCAGTCGACCGCTTCGCCGCCGGTACCGATGAAGTCGACGTCGGCAGAATCGGGAATGACCTGTGTCTGCCCAACGGCTGCGGAGTCACTGGAGGACGTGGGAGTGACGGTGAGGGCGATGTCGGCAAGGACGTGTAGGGTGTCGATGACTCGTGCCGGACTGTCGATGGCGCCGATCACCGTCACCGTGATGGTATCGACGTAGATGCCCGCGGTGAGCCCGGTCGGGTTGCGATCCCACCGCACCGTTCCCGATCCCGTGCCCGATGCGTTGGTCATGGCGACCCACGAAGCGACGCCGTGCGTGGCGACCCATGTCGTGCTCTGCGCACCAGTGCCAAATAGCTGCACATCAGCGGAATCCGAAGCGATCTGGGTCTCCCCCTCCGCCACGGTGTCGGCTCGCGCGGCGGGAAGCACTTCGAGGGCGATGGGGGTCGCCATCTGCACGGTAAACATGCCGCGCCCGTGGGTTGCCGCGAGAAGAACGCCGGTGTTCGGGTTGTAGGCGAGATCGAACACGGCCACGTTGGGCAAGCCCTGGTTGAACGGTACCCAACTTGCGCCGCCGTTGTCCGTTGAGAAGACACCGAGGTCGGTGCCGATCAGGATGCGGTTGGGATCGCCGGGGTCCAGGATGATGGCGTTCACGGGAACGTCGGGCAGGTCGCCACTTATGTCCTGCCAGTTGGTTCCACCGTTGCTGGTACGGAAGACGTGTCCCACCTGAAAGCCCGAGACAGCCGCATAGGCGATCTCAGGATCGTCCCACTGGATAGCGATGTCCGTGATGTAGCGACTGGGAATTCCTGTTGTCGCCGGCGACCATGTCTGCCCGCCGTTGGTGGTTACATGGATCTGCGCGTTCGAAAATCCAGCGTATACGACATCTGGGTTGGCTTGCGCGATGGCGATAGCGGAGACCCTTCCACTGCCGCCCGCGAGAGGGCCGCTAATGTCGGTCCATGATGAAGCGCTGTTGGTCGTGCGATACACGCGCACCGTGCCGAAGTACAGCGTTGAAGAATTGGACGGGTCCATCACCAGCGGCGGGATGAACAAGGCTTGGTCGTTGAGGTTGATTCCGCTCACCTGCAGGTTGAACGACCCACCGCCGATCGACTTCCGCGGACCAGAATATCCGCTGTTGGGCACCCACTGCGTTTCGGCATACCGAATGCTAGGATCGTCTTGATCGATCGCCGTGAAGCCGCCGTCTCCGCCCAGGACGAATCCCCATTCCGGTGTGCCCAGGTGCTCCATGGTCCCATTGTCTTGCGTGCCGCCCAACACGGTCGTGGGATCGGTGGGGTGGAGCGATACGCCCGCATAGAACTGGGTCAACGCGAGATTCGTGTTGAGCGTGGTCCACGTCGTACCGGCATCGTTCGAGCGGTAGATGCCGCCGTCGTTACCCACGAACATGACGTCGGGGTTTTGCGGATCGAACGCGATGATGTGCTGATCGACGTGGATCGGACCTGTGATGTTCTGAAAGGTCTGACCGCCATCCATCGAGCGATACAAGGACACGCCACCGAAGTAGAGGGTGTCCGGATTGGTCGGATGAACCGCGATCTCCATGTCGTACCAGCACTGCAGGCCGCATTGTGCGCCGCTCGCGGTGATCTGGGACCATGAGGCTCCGGAGTTCTGCGTCCGCAGGATGCCCAACAGCGAGCTATTGCTGCTGTTGTGGATGCTGGCGTAAAGCGTCGTGGGATTGCTCGGGTCGATGTCGATATTGATGCGGCCTACGCTGGACACGGGGAATCCGTTGCCCATCTGTGTCCAGGTGTCACCGCCATTTGTCGAGCGGTATATACCGGATACAGACGACTGGAATCCCCAAACGGCCGCGTACATGATGTCGGGGTCGGTGGGATCGAACACCAAATCCGTCACGCGACCCCGTTCGTTGATATTGACGGCTAGGGACGGACTCCACGTGACGCCGCTGTTGATCGATCGGAAAAGGCCACGATCACTTGCCGCGTACACAGTCGTGGTGGTGGCATTCCCCGCCGTCTCTGGATCAATCACCACACGCGAAATGAAAGCGCCGCCCGCTGGACCCTGAAACACCGAAGCCCCAAACTGCGTCCAACTGTTGCCCCCGTCCGTGGAACGCAGCACCCCGCACCCGTAATAGCTGTCGCCCGAGAAATGCTGCTCGCCGGTTCCGGCATACACGATGTCGGGATCGTTGGGATCGATGGCGATGGATCCCATCGCCAGCGAACACTCGTTGTCCGTCAGTGGAGTCCATGTCACACCAGCATCCGTCGTGCGCCACACGCCGCCCTGCGCGCCCCCGATGTAGATGATGCTGGAGTTCGTAGGATGTATCGCGATCGCGCTGAGGCGCCCGGTCGAAGACAGCGTTCCGTTAGGAATCCGCTCCGGCCCGATCGGTTCCCACTGCGTTCCCTCGATAGGAGGAGGCGGTGGTGCAAATAGACCGGACCAACGTGCCTCGTGGATCTCCCGCGCCCTCTGATAGGCCAGCGGCGGGATCTGTTCGAACGGAAACGCGCGTTGTTGGTAGAAGAACTCCCACCGCTGGCGAGGCAGGTCGGGAATCTCGCCCTGCTGTCCGGACAGGCCGGCCATGGGCGCCAAGACCGCCAGGACGGTGAGCGCTCCCGCCGCTGTCCGCATCAGCTGATCGGCCACGGTCCGCCCAGGGAGTTGGGGCACCCCCACGTCGTCAGGCGGGCTGGAAGCCGACTCGCGAGAACGCCGGCAGCCAGGAGGAGTCGACTGGACGGGCATTTTTCATCGACACAACTTACATCTAATGAGGAATCATTGCACTACATTGGCGCGCCCGTCCTTGGGGCTCGCAACGCTCCCTTGTATCCTCCTGCTCCTCACCCTGCTATCGCTCCCGCAGGCCGGACTCCACGGCCAGACGGTAACGGTGCAGGTCACCGATTCGGTAGGTGGGAGTGCGGTCGGAGCCGGCTTCGTCGTCGTGCTCGACTCGGCGGGCCGGGAGGTACGGCGCGTGCTCACGATGTCAGATGGCACGTTTCGCATCGCTCTTCCCGGTCCCGGCCAATATCAATTGAGATCAGAGCGGATCGGCTACCGCAGCGCCACCACGGCCCCGATACCGGCCCCCGCCGACCTCGATACCACCGTGACACTCGCGGTGGCGCGGCTTCCATCGATGCTTGCACCGATCGCCGTCTCGGACAGCACCGAGTGCGTCGTACGTCCCGAAGAGGGTCGTCGCGTCGCAACGCTTTGGGAAGAGGCGATGAAAGTCCTGCGCGCCACGTCCTGGACCGCGCGCGAAGGGGGATTGGCGTTTCACGTTGCCAGGTACTCACGCGAGCTGAATCGCAATCTCGTAACCGACGATGAGGAGGTCGACACGCTGCTCGTGCAGAGCGATCAGGCCTTTTCCACCGAGTCGCCCGAGGTGTTGCGGGACCAAGGATTCGTGCGGGTCGTGGGGCGCGAGGTCTTTTGGGAGGGTCTCGATGCAAATGTTATGGTATCCTCGCCGTTTCTCGACACGCATTGTTTTCGCGTCGTGGCTGCGGAGCGGGACACGACGCGTGTGGGACTCGCGTTCGAACCCGTGTCCAGTCGAGAGTCGATCCCGGAGGTGGCGGGAACGCTCTGGCTGGACGCGGCGACGGCGGAATTGCGCACCCTGCAGTTCCGCTATGTCAATCTGAGGTTCGATCCACAGCGGGCCGGTGGAGGGGCGGAGTTCACCCGACTGTCCGACGGCCGGTGGATCGTATGGAACTGGTGGGTGCGCATCCCTCGACTTGGCTCGTTTAGGTTCGGTTCCCGTGCCCGAGTGCGCGGCTATCGCGAAGATGCGGCTTCCGTTTTACAGGTCTACCGGTTTGAGGGATGATATGCCCGGAGCGGTGGATGGCTGCATGACCCCGGTGAGCCGTTCGGCACGCGCTAGCGGCTCGAAATACCTCGGCGCACCTTTCCTCCGGTGAACACTCCCGACCTCCCTGCCGCGCAGCAGGTCGCACGATCGCGGAATCGATTGTGGCCCCTCTGGGTCGTGGCCGCGTGGATTCCGTTCTACGCGCTTTGGGTGCTGTTCATTCTGACGTACGAGGAGAGTGCGACGCTCTCCGATGCCCTGTGGAGCGGCTTCATCACCATCGGCTCCGCCGCCACCTTGGGCCTTGGCGTGTGGTGGTTGACGGGGCGGCTGCCGTGGCCCGAAGGCACCACGCCACGATTCTATCTGATCCACCTCGCCGTGGGCCTGTTCTACGCGGTCGGGTGGGTTGCCCCGGGGTACGCCCTTGGATGGTTCGAGACGGGCATCAACCCACTCCAGCTTATGCGACAGTCGACGGTCATCGGGTGGCAGGTGCTGACGGGACTCTGGCTCTACGGATTCGTCGCGGGATTTTCGTACACCCTGCGCACGCGGCGCCGGCTCCGCGAGCAGGAGCGCATCGCCGCGCGGGCCGAAGCACTGGCCCTACGCGCCCAAGTGACCGCACTGCGGGCGCAGCTCAACCCGCACTTCTTGTTCAACGCGCTGCACTCGCTGACGACCCTCATTCAGGATGATCCAGTGGCCGCCCAGCGCGCCGTGGACAAGCTCGGTGAGCTGTTGCGCTATGCGCTCGATGAGTCTGATGACGAGGAAGTGCTGTTGCGCGAAGAGTGGGCGTTCACGCAGTCGTATCTCGAACTCGAACGGCTGCGGTATGAAGACCGGCTTCGGGTAGACGCGTGGGTGGACAAGGCGGCATTGGCTATCAGTATCCCACCGTTCAGCCTGCAACCGCTCGTGGAGAATGCTGTGCGACATGCGATTGCCGTGCGGCCGGAAGGCGGCCGCATCGAGATCGATGCACGCGTCTCCAACGGGAACCTGGAGATCACGGTGCAGGACGACGGCCCGGGCGCCGACGTCGAGGACGTGGCGCCGGCAAGCGGCTTGGGACTGCGGTCCCTGCGCGAGCGCTTGGCCGCTCTGTATGGGGACCGAGCCGGAATCGCATTGCACGGCGACGGGGGATTCCGCGCGCACATGGTTATTCCCGTTCATCGCGTGCCAAACAGTGGTGATGCGTGACCTTGCGGGCATTTCTCGCCGACGACGAGCCCAAGTCTCTCCGTAAGCTGCGCGGGTTGCTGGAGGAGATCGGCGGCGTGGAGATCGTCGGGGAGGCACGGGAGGGCACGACGGCCGTAGAAGACGTGCACCGGCTCGAGCCCGATCTCGTGTTTCTCGATATTCGCATGCCGGGCCTCTCCGGCCTCGAAGTCGCCGAAAAGCTGCCGCAGGGGACCCAGGTGATCTTCACGACCGCGTATGACCGCTATGCGGTAGCCGCGTTTGAGCTGCATGCACTGGACTACCTGCTCAAGCCGTTTGGCGTGGATCGTCTTCGAAAGGCATTGCAACGCGTCCCTCAGACGGCCGAGGGAGATGGTTGGGCGGTGGCACGCGCGCGTGATGCACTCGGCGATACGAACGCGCTCACCCGATTGTTCGTGCGCGAGCGGGGCCATATCGTACCACTCGCCACATCGGACATCGTGCGACTGGAAGCGGGGGAAGAGTACGTGACGCTGTACACCGAGGAGCGCCGGTATCTCGTGAGCGTCCGACTTCGCGACTTCGAGGCCCGCCTCGATCCCGACCGCTTCCTTCGAATCAGTCGAGCGGATATCGTGAATCTGGATCACGTCCGCTCCCTCTCGCGGTATGACGCATCGCGTTTGCAGGTCGAACTGCGCGACGGTACCGTACTCGTCGCGAGTCGCTCGCGATCCAAGGATCTGAGGCGGATGGCCGTCTAGCAGATTGCTGAAGAACGGGAGTAGCTGACTCGAAACCGCACGATTTTCACTTCATCAAACTGCTAGGCAGCGACCATCACGAGGTGGGTAAGCGACGGAGGTCGACCAGGCATGCGCGAGTTCTGATCTCTCTTCCTTTTCCGTGTGATTGTCATGTTCGCGACTGAGGCGGCCGGCGCCCAGCCGCCGGCCAGTTTCAAGAGTCGTTGGGATGCACTGGAAACATGGTTCCACCAAACGCTCGACGCAGGGCGTTGTGGGTGGATCCGTGTGGTGCATCCATGACGGCCGCGCGCTTGACCGCGGCCCTGGCATGAGCGTCTTCGATAGAACAGACCCCATCGATGGTCGGATCACACCGTTCGCAGGCAATCCTTCGGGTCTAGCGAGGCTCTCCGACCACACTGAGATTCCGTGAACACACGCATGAACCCCTCACGCCGGAGGAAACGGACGCGATGATCGGGGCCTTGAACCGCAGCCTGATCGGCGCAGCGATCCTGGTCGCCGTCACGGTCGCTCCCACGCTGGGACAGAGTCTCGCCGACCGTATCGATCGAATTATGGAGCGACCGGAGTTTCGCCACGCGCACTTCGGCGTTTCGGTTTACTCGGTCGACGGGGGAAGAATGATCTACGAGTTGAACGGAGAAAAGCTGTTCACTCCCGCTTCAACGACCAAGCTGCTGACGTCCGGAGCGTTGCTGCACCTGCTCGGTCCTGACTATCGGTTTCGAACGCCGATCTACCGCACCGGTCCGATCATTGAGGGCGTGCTCGACGGGGATCTGCTGGTCGTTGCCAGTGGAGATCCGAATCTGTCAAACCGTATTCAATCGGACGGGACCCTGTCGTTCAACGACAACGATCACGCGTATGGCGGGCCCCCGGTATCCGGTGATCCGTTGGTCGTGATCCGTCGCTTGGCGGACCAGATCGCGGCAGCCGGCATTCGCCGCGTTCTGGGACGGGTGCTCGTCGATGCCACGCTCTTCGAGGAAGGCGACCGGGAACTCGGTTCCGGCATCGTCCTGTCGCCGATGGCAGTCAACGACAACATCATCGACCTGACCGTGTATCCGGGTGCAGAGCTCGGCGCGCCGGTGCGCGTCGGCCGCGCCCCGCTGACAGCTTACTTGCAACTGGTGAACCACGCCACGACGGGTGCGCGGGACACCGAGACGTCCCTGCAATTCACATCCGATGATGTGATGCCCGACGGGTCTCGGCGGGTAGTGTTGTCTGGAACGGTGCCCCTCGGCGCCGATTCGACGCCGCTGCCGTATGCAGTGCCGGTTCCCAGCCGGTTCGCCGAGTTTGTGTTGACGGAGGCATTGGAGGCCGATGGTGTCACGCTCGAGCACCACTCGCCGGTTGACGTCGACTTCGACGTGCTCTCTGCGTATCACCGCCAGTCCTACCGCGTTGTGGAGCACGTGTCACCGCCACTCACCGAAGAGGTCAAAGTGATTCTCAAGGTGAGTCAGAACATGCACGCAAGCGCGGCGCCGCTTTACCTCCCCGCGCTGTTGGGGAACACTGACGGAGATCGCACCGGATTCGATGAGATCCACGACTTCCTGGAATCCGCCGGACTCGATTTGGGTGGTGCGCGACAGGCGGACGGCGCCGGTGGTGATGCACACTTCAGCCCAAACTTCATGGTGTCCTACCTTCGGTACGTCGCTGAGCGGCCGTACTTCGACGCGTTTCGGAATGCGCTGCCGATCTTGGGGCGAGATGGAACGCTGGCCGATATTCTGCCGGACAGTCCAGCGGCGGGACGTGTCTATGCCAAGACCGGCACGTTCGTAGTCCCGGATCCGCTGAATCGTGCGTGGTTGCTGACGGCGAAGGGGTTGGCCGGCTACATCGATGCGCGATCGGGACAGCGCCTGGTGTTTGCGGCATACGTGAACAACGTGCCGCTGGCCGACCTCGACCTGATCACGCCGGTGGTCGGGCAGGCCCTCGGTGAGATTGCTGCAGCCGTGTATGAGGCGAATTAGTTTGGGATCCTTTAGACACGGTGTCGCAGCCTTGCGCGGCACACCAATCTTCCACAGGGTCCGCGCGTTTCAGTTTATCTGCGGCCAATGACCCGGAGGCACGAACGTCAGCTGCGGAGCGACGTGTGAGACCGCCGTCACGTGTGTCGTTCGACGATCTCCAGAATGCGGTCTCGCTCAAAGGGCTTGGTAATCGTTTCCAGCGCGCCCAGGTGTTTGGCGGCGGCGAAGTGGTCGGTCGCTTTGAACCGGGCGCCGCCGCCGGACATCACGACGATACGCGCGTCCGGAGCCAACCGGCGTAGCTCCATCAGCATCTCGATCCCGTCGCCGTCCGGCATGACGATGTCGGAGATGATGAGGTCCACCGGATTCTCCTGGTATTCCGCAATGGCCTCTCGACCGTTGGTGGCAATCCGGACGGAGTGCCCAGCTCGCTCCAGCATCGCGTGGAGCATTTCCCGTATCGCGAGGTCGTCGTCTACGACGAGTATCCTAGCCATCGTGTCATTCTCTCACATGGGAGGGGGTGTTTGACCGCAGGGGCCCGTCTAGCGCGGCGCGAACGGCGGCGGCGAGATCGTGCATGGGGACCGGTTTCGCGAGAACTTCGACGATCTCCGATCCAAATCCCGTCTGCACCAGCTCATCGGGTCGGCCGGTCACCAACAGGATCGGCACGTCGGGGCGTTGCTCATGAATGGTGCCCGCCAGGGTCAGCCCCGACATGTCCGGCATGGTATGGTCGGTCAGAATGAGATCGAACTGGTCCGGATTCTCCGTGAAACGTCCCCAGGCGGAGCGACCGTTTCCGAAGGTGGTCACCTGATAGCCGAGTCTCGCTAAGACGCGCTCGTGCATCTCACGGACTTCCGGATCATCCTCTACCACCATGACGCGTTCGGTTCCGCCCACCAGGGTTCGCGTGGAATCGTCGGTCGTCTCTATGGTTGTGCGAACCAGCGGCAGCAGGATCGTAAAGGTCGAGCCGCTCCCGGGGGTGCTGTCCACCGTAATCGAGCCGCTGTGCGCCGCCACGATTCCGTGCACAACCGAGAGCCCGAGGCCGGTTCCCTCGCCGACCGCTTTGGTTGTGAAGAAGGGCTCGAACAAGCGCTCCATGGTTGCTTTGTCTATGCCGTGGCCCGTGTCGCTCACGGCAACGCGCACCCGTTCCGATGCTTCATCGGTCGACCGTCCCGGGTGCGAGGGCGAATCGACGTCCGTGGAGACCGTTACGGAAAGGACGCCACCGCTCTCGCGCATGGCGTGGTAGGCGTTGGTGCAGAGGTTCATCAGCACCTGATGGATCTGCGTGGCGTCGGCCAGGACAATCGCATCATTCGCGATCTGCTGCTGAATTGCGATCGTGCTGGGAAGGGATGAGCGCAGGAGGCGCAGCGCTTCCTTGGCGATGACGCCCACATCGACCGGTGCCTGTTGGCGTTCGGTCTGCCGGCTGAACGTGAGAATCTGCTGCACGAGGTCACGGGCCCGCAGGGTTGCCGCGCGGACCCGCTCCAGATCTCCGGCTACGAGGTCGTCCGGCGGCAGCTCGGCCAACGCCATGTCGACGTAGCCCAGGATCGGGGACAGGATGTTGTTGAAGTCGTGCGCGATCCCGCCGGCCAACGTGCCAATGGTCTCCATCTTTTGCGATTGACGCAGCTGACGTTCCAGGAGGGATCGTTTGGCGTCCGCCTGCCGCCGCTCGGTCACGTCACGCACGATAATGGTGAAGCGATGGCCGTCGGGGAGTGCGACCCTGGACGCGGACCCCTCGAGCGGAATAGCCGTGCCGCTTTTGCTCAGCCCTTCGCACCCGTGGCTCACGATCGGCGCGTGTTCGACCATCTCGATGAATCGATCGGCGTCGGGGATCAGGGTATCGATGGCGTGTCCCAATAGCTCGTCCGCGGCATAGCCAAACAGCTGGGCGGTCGTCGCGTTCACCAGCTCGATCGTTCCCTGGGCCGTGCACGTGATGATACAATCCGGTGCGGTCTCGAGAATGGCGTCGAGCCGCGTTCGTTCCTCCTGCAAGCGACGCCCGGCTTGATCGAGGGCGGAATGAAGCCGCTCCCCGGTCTCGAACTGCTCGCGCAGCCGATCGGCCATTTCGTTGAAGGCGTGGGCCAGGTCTTCCAATTCGTCACCGGAGCGCACGCGCGCGGGTTCGCGGAAATCTCGGCGGGCCACGCGCTGCATCGCGTCGCGCAGGATGCGCAACGGATCGAGGCGCCGGCGGATCTGCACGCTGCTCATGAGGAAGACGAAGAGCACGGCGGCACCGAATGCGGCCGGGAACGCGCGACGGCCCGCCAGCAGTGGTGCATAGGCCCGGCCCACCGGCTCGCTCAACCGCACCGTCCACTGCGGCGCGGAGAAGGCGGCCGGCAGGAAGAGCTTCCACTCGACGCCGAGGTACTTGGTCCCACCCACGGTCCACCATGAGGATCCGTCCGGATTGTCTTGCCGCGTTTCGCGGGACGACCCAGAGCCGGTGCAGAACAGCGGAGTGCCCGACGCCTCCAACACGCAGACCTCGGTGCCGGCGGGACGGCCATTCTCGATGGGCGACCAGAGCCAGCTCGGGTCGACCTGCGCAATCCAGGCGCCCGCCACGCTGGGACCGAGATTCGAGAACACGAGGTGCAGTGCGCCTCCGGCACCGGTTGTCAGCAGGGTGCTGCGACTGTCGGGGGGAGTAGCCGAACCCGCCAGCAACGAATCTCCGGGGACCCACCGGCGGACCTGAAGGAGGCCGGGGGTGGACACGTTGTCCGGCGATTGGCCGCGACCGTTGGCGGCGATGAACCGGAACTCTTCCTCCAAGAAACGAAGCCGCTCGAAAACGGTCATACCGACCAGTTTGGCGGCGTCCTCGAGGCGATTGGTCGCCATATCATGGACTTGCTGGCGAACGACGATGTACGAGGCGGCGGCGACGATGAGAGTCGGGACGAGCGCGGCGAATACGAATACGGCAACCATCCGTCCGACCACCCTCTTGGGGCGGCTCGAACGGGCAGGCTCTGTGGCCGGATTCGTGTGATCCGGGGTCCGCTTCATCGCCCTCCCGTGGAGTCGTCGACGTGGCGACGCAGGTCTACGGCCAAGACCGGTCCAGCATCGGCGGGGATCCGCAAACGCCAGATTGGTTACGAGTTCTGAGTCTGATTATCGGTCGGGGAGACGCGGCCCTGAACGGACGAGAGGGGTGTTTAGACCTGCATGACAGCTTGGGGAGGAGTGGACCGGATCAGCGCAGGCGGTTCGATGGCGGATCCTCGCCCCACCACGTTCCCGGACTGCGAGCCAATTGAAGCCCCCGGGTTGACCGGGACGGCGGTGCGATCTGGTCGGTTTCGCTGGAATCCAGAGCGGTCAGACGTTCCGGCAGGACCCGATCGAGCACCCTGAGGATCGCGTAGACCACACCACCCCAGAAGGCAACGTTCAGGATCAGGCTAATGACGAACTCGAGTGTCGGTGCCATCGGTACTCCTATCCCGCTTCAGGATCCATCCTGCGATACAGCGATCCTACATCGGCTCGGTCATTTCTCGGTCAACCGGGTCCTAACCGGCCACGACCAGGGCACTGGAGAATTGAAGGTGGTGCAGCAGGACCAGGTAATAGATGAGGAATGCGCCGAAGGCGCCGACGATGGCCAGCGGCCGTTCACGATAGCGCCACAGGAGCAAGGCCCCCGGGGATACCAGGCCGATCTTGGCCAACATGAACCCCATGGCGTTCCCGTGCGCGAGGTCTCGAAGAAAGGCGTTGGCCTCCTCCGCGAGACCGGCCTGGATCCATCCCAGCGTAAGGACCGCGTCGAGCAGATTCATGATGACGATGGCCTTCAGGATGCCATCGAGCCAGCGGAACTGCTCGTCGGTGCCAATTGGCAGCGCGACGGGCGCCGCCGAAAACGCCATCCTTCGTCTCACGTACCCTCCCAGTGATTCCCGTCACCAACAGAGCAAGACCTGCGCCACATTTGCCCCAACCATTCATACCCAGGTCACGCGTTGGCGTTTCCGCGACTTCACGTCTGAAGTACTGAAGTGTTGAGGTAGCGCGGGATCGTCCCGGCGGAGAAATTCCACGATGAGGTGATGCACATCACCAGTCAGCGTTAGGCACACCACCGGTCTTTCGAAAATGTTCTCCATGAGACGCCGTTACTTCTCCCGTCTGGGCAGACTCGGTCGGTTGGCGGCCTTGCCGCTGACGGTGGCGCTGTGGAGCTGTGACCAGCTCCTGGTCGAGGTCGAAGCGCGGAAGGTCCTCGAGCCGCCGCACCTCTACCGCGAGTGGTGGGAACAACTGCAACGGTGCGCCGGCATAGCGGGTGGCGGGTTTGAAACGATCGAGTGGTGGACCGGCGAAGCGATTGCGGTGGAGGGTGCGGATAAGGTAGGCGTGTGGCTCGCGCCGAACACCATTATCCTCGAGGCGTTCTACGTGACGTCAGAGCCGGCGGTCAAACACGAGATGCTCCACCATCTCACCAAAGGCGACATGTCCCACTCGGCCCCCGAGTTCACGCGATGCACGGCGACGCGTACCGCACGGGGGACCATTCATATGGGACCGCGTCCGCGCCGGTGAGGTATGTGGTTCGTGAGAACTGCTACAGCGTCGAGTCGCGGCGCGACGCTTGATTGCTCGCCAGAAAACTGACCACCGGGACCCCACACCCCACGTCCATGTAACGATTGGCAACGTAATCTTTACACGCGTGGTACGCGGATCTAGGTTGGGCGTCCTGTACGAACCCGGCCACTCCCACCTATCCACATGGCATACTGTCTCGAACTCGACGAATCGGCTCCGCGCGGCATGGTGCGCGTCATCCGTGAGCAACTCCGTGATGCGCGCGGCCATCTGCTTCGCGCGGACGGATCCGCGCCTCACCGCGTACATGAGTTCCGGAAATGTTTGAAGAAAGTACGTGGCGCCGTGCGTCTCGTGCGTCTGGTGCTGGGTGAAGAACCCTACAAGAAGCAAAACATCTGGGCGCGTGACACGGCTCGCCAGTTCGCGCACCTCCGGGATGCCGACGCGATGCTGGAGGCATTGGGTCGGCTGGACGCACGGTACGGTGCGGACCGCAAAGGAGTGACTGACGCCATCCGGGCTGCGGAAACGGCGTTCCTCGATCTTCGTGAACGCGCTGGGCGCGACGGTGGCCAGTTGGAGGACCTTGCCCCCGACGCGATCGGTGGAGTGGATGCCGCCCTGGAGCACGTGTCCCACTGGCAGCTTCCGGATCATGATTTCGCGACCATCGAGGGTGGCTTGGCGAAGACGTATCGTCGTGGGCGAAGGGCGTTCCGCGCCGCGTATCGCGATCCGACGGCGAAGTGCTTTCACGAGTGGCGAAAACGGGTCAAGTATCACTGGTACCACGTCCGTTTGCTGGAAGCGATCTGGCCCGCCATCATGGGGACGCGGCGCACCACGTTGGATCACTTGGGTGAGCTGTTGGGCGAACATCATGACCTCGCGGTGCTCCGAGGCCATGTGCAGAACGCGTGGGACGAGTTCGATCGGCGCGAGCCGATGCTCCCCCTCATCGAGGCCTCCGATCTGCGACAGGCGGAGATCTATGATGAGGCCCGGCTCATTGGCCGGCGAGTGTATGCAGAGTCTCCGGAGCGACTCGTGCAGCGGTTGGGTGATTATTGGCGGGCCGCGCGAACGCGAGGTTCCTCGGCGCCGGCCCAGACCCGGGCAAATCCGCGCTCAGGGTCGCGCCATGCAGCTCGCCGGCGCGGCGCGGCGGGTGCGGCGAGCTGAGACGCTCGCCAATTCGCGTAGGACGCTACTCGGTTTTCAAGGCACGCACGGGATCGATCCGGCTCGCCCGGCGTGCCGGGATGTATGCCGCGGCGGCGGCGACCACGCCCATCGCCAATGGCACCGCGACGAACGTCACGGGATCCAGGGCGTCGATGCCAAATAGCAGGCTGCTGAGGACGCGCGCGGACGCAAATGCCAGGACAAGGCCGATGCCGGCGCCTATCAGCACGAGCTTGAGTCCTCCCCCCATCATGAGACGCACGACCTTCGCGGTCGGCGCCCCGATCGAGATGCGGATGCCGACCTCTCGGGTCCGGCGTGCTACCGCGTAGCTCACGACGCCATACAGTCCGACGGCGGCCAGCGCCAATGCGAGCGCGGCAAAGAGACCGACCGAGCTTGCCGCCAGATGTACCGGCAGGAGCATGACCGCGATGTGTCGCGCCATCGT
>Ga0302046_10001068_pt1 | contig 26010 bp, 26 predicted proteins | sample RVTome_11_FD_200261 | JGI IMG/M metagenome (GOLD analysis project Ga0302046, IMG submission 200261) | Soil microbial communities from uranium-contaminated site in the Upper Colorado River Basin, Wyoming, United States - RVT147D111 (version 2) ... | reverse complement strand
TGACCGGTCGCAGCCAAGATTTACAGTGACTGGAAAAGAGCAAACGAGGCAGTGGAGGCACCAGCATGTTTAATCTGTGGATATACCAGCGTCGCCCTGCCTGTTCCGCACGCATGCAGCACGGTGGTTCCTCGGCGGTACAACCAAGAGACGAAGTCAATGCGGCGCCGACGGAATGGTCGGCTGCGCGGGCGGTCGTGAACGCCGCCAAATCCGGCCCAGGTGAGAATAAAGTCCTGCCATTCCACTCGCCCGGGGATAGTGTTGCGCGCGAGGGACTGGTGCTCGCCGATCGCAAGCCGCGTGGCCGGTCGAACGGCCGCACCAAGAGCTGACATCGCGATCCCGGGTCCACCGGCTGGGCTTTCGGCCCTCGGCAGCGGCGCGTCCTTATTTCCTCACCGTGGCGGCAATCCTCAGTTGTGTTCGGCGTGACGCCATACGCCGACGCGCATTGTTGGCCGTTGTTCGCGATAGCCAATCGTGTTTCCTTTGGCTGAGGCCCGATCTGGGAGGGAGCTCGCCATGACACAGCCGGCAGCGGGCGCGGACGATGCAGCGCCGCTTTCCGATCTCCTGCCGCTCTGCGGCGCGGCGCTCGACGCCGCCGACGGGCTGGCGCGCCAGGTGCGGGCCGCGGTCATGACGCTTGTCGCGCCGAGTGGCCGCATCGACACGGCGCTGCTGGAGCGCGAGCAGTTCGCGGCGCACGGCTATGCCTGGCTCGCCACTTATGTGGAAGCGCTCCGCCAGATGCTGGGCTGGGCCGGGCGCTGCCAGACGATCGGCAAGTTCGGCGCGCTCGAAGCCTTGATGCTGCAGGCGGCCTACGGCGAATATCTCGGCCAGCTCGCCGGCGGCATCGCGATGAGCCAGGGCGAGATCGTCCGCCCCGATGCCTTCAGCCTTCCCGAGACTACCCTTAACGATTTCCGCTGCGATGCCGTCAGGACCCTCATCCATCGCGGCAACCGGCCGGCGGTGCGCCAGCGCATCGCCGCGCTGCTCGGCGACGGCGAGGTTCCCGAGGTCGGGCTCGACGACGAGATGCTGGTCCTGATGCAGGACCAGTTCCGCCGTTTCGCCGACGAGAAGATCGCGCCCTTCTGCCAGGAATGGCACATCCGCGACGAGCTGATCCCGCTGCCGCTGGTCGAGGAGCTGTCGGCGCTCGGCGTCTTCGGCCTGACGGTGCCGGAGGAATACGGCGGGCTCGGCATGGGCAAGATGGCGATGTGCGTCGTCACCGAGGAGCTGAGCCGCGGCTATATCGGCGTCGGTTCGCTCGGCACCCGCTCGGAGATCGCCGCCGAGCTGATCCGCCTCGGCGGCACCGAGGCGCAGAAAAAGGCCTGGCTGCCGCGCATTGCGTCGGGCGAGATACTGCCGACCGCGGTCTTCACCGAACCGAACACGGGCTCCGACCTCGGCAGCCTGCGCACGCGGGCCGAGCGCGACGGCGGCGTCTATCGCATCTACGGCAACAAGACCTGGATCACGCACGGGGCGCGCAGCGACCTGATGACGCTGCTGGCGCGCACCGACCCGAAGGAGCCGGGCTACCGCGGCCTGTCGATGTTCCTGGCGGAGAAGCCGCGCGGCACGGTGGACGACCCGTTCCCGGCCGAAGGCATGAGCGGCGGCGAAATCCGCGTGCTGGGATATCGCGGCATGAAGGAATACGAGATCGGCTTCGACGGCTTCGCCGTGCAGGCCGAGAGCTTGCTGGGCGAGGCCGAGGGCGACGGGTTCAAGCAGCTCATGGCGACCTTCGAGTCCGCCCGCATCCAGACGGCGGCGCGGTCGGTCGGTGTGGCGCAGAACGCCTTCGAGCTGGCGCTGGCCTATGCGTGCGAGCGCATCCAGTTCGGCAAGCCGCTCGCTGCTTTTCCACGAGTTGCCGGCAAGATCGCCTGGATGGCGGTGGAGACGATGGTCGCCCGCCAGCTCAGCTATTTCGCCGCGCGCCAGAAGGACTCCGATCGCCGCTGCGACATCGAGGCCGGCATGGCGAAGCTGCTCGGCGCGCGCACGGCCTGGTCGAACGCCGACAACGCGGTGCAGATCCACGGCGGTAACGGCTATGCCGTGGAATTCCCGATCTCGCGCGTGCTGTGCGATGCGCGCATCCTGAACATCTTCGAAGGCACCGCCGAGATCCAGTCCAACATCATCGCCCGCGGCCTGCTCGCCGGCCGCAATTGAAGGGACCGTCATGAGCTTCATCAATCCGGAGCTGTTCGCAGGCTATCTCGTCGCGACCACCGCGCTGGTGCTGCTGCCGGGACCGATCGTCACCCTGGTCATCGCCAACAGCGTCGCCCACGGCACGCGCACCGGGCTCGCCACCGTCGTCGGCACGAGCAGCGGCAACGCCCTGCTGGTGGCGTCCGGCGCGCTCGGCCTCGGCGCGGCGCTTGCCGTCGTCGCCGATCTCGTGCACTGGATCCGCTGGGCCGGGGTGGCCTATCTCGTCTATCTCGGGCTCCGCGAGTGGCGGCGGGCGCTGCGCCGGAACGGAGACGGCATGGTCGCGCCGATGCCGGCCGCGCGCGGCGTGTTCTGGCAGGGCGTGCTGGTGGCGCTCACCAACCCGAAGACGATCTTTTTCTATCTCGCCTTCTTCCCGCAGTTCCTCGACGGCGCGCTGCCGGCCGCTCCGCAGCTCGTCCTGATGAGCGTGTCCTTCGTGATGATCGCCATCCTGCTCGATTCCATTTACGCGCTGCTGGCCGGGCGGCTGCGGCCGCTGCTGATGGACGGGCGCCGGGCGCGCATCCGCCACGGCATCACCGGGACCTTGCTGCTCGGCACCGGGCTCGGCCTCGCGCTGGCGCGGCGCGGCAGCTAAGCTGTTAGCCCCTGTCCAGGACGGGGAAAACGATCTATATGGCTGCCATGTCCGGCTTTGCATTCGTCCTGCTGATCCTCGCCATGCTGGCGACGCTCGGCGTGCTGTTCGTCGGCCTGTTCAGCATGGCGCGGGGCGGCGAGTTCAACCGCCGCAACTCGAACAAGCTGATGCGGGCGCGCATCATCTGCCAGGCGGTGGCGCTGGCGCTGTTCGCCTTCCTCATGCTGGTGGTGGGCAAGAACTGATGGTCCAGCTGACGCGCATCTACACCGGCGGCGGCGACAAGGGCGAGACCTCGCTCGGCGACGGCACGCGCGTCGCCAAGCACGACCCGCGCGTCGCCGCCTACGGCTCGGTCGACGAAGCGAATTCCGTGATCGGCATCGCCCGCGCCGAGCTCAGGCGCGAGATCGAAGCGGCGGCGGCGGACCGGCACGACCGGCTGCAGACCTACGATGCGATGCTGACCCGTATCCAGAACGACCTGTTCGATGCCGGCGCCGATCTCTGTAATCCGCTGACGCAGCAGCGCCGAACCGAGGCACTCCGGGTCAGCGCCGAGCAGGGCAAGCGTCTCGAGCAGGAGATCGACTCCCTCAACGGCGACCTCGCGCCGCTCAAGAGCTTCGTGCTGCCGGGCGGCACGGCGGTCGCCGCCTTTCTGCACCAGGCGCGGACCGTGGTCCGCAGGGCGGAGCGGGAAGTGACCGAGATCGCGGCATCCGAGCCGGTCAACCCCGAGGTCGTGGTCTACCTCAACCGGCTGTCCGACCTGCTGTTCGTCATGGCGCGCCACGCGAACGACCGCGGCGCCGCCGACGTGCTCTGGGTCCCGGGCGCCAACCGCTGACGTCCCGGGGTTTGGCCTCTGTTATTGAGAGGTCGCGCGAGTGATCCTCGAGCTCCTCGAATATCTCACGACGGATTGTCCGGCGGACGCCCGCCGGCTCGGCTACCTCAGGGAAGCGATCGCCATCAAGGCGCGCCACCGCCGCCATTGCGAAGCCTGGGGGCCGCATCTCGCCCGTTCGAGGGCCCTGGTCGGCGACGCCGCCGAGCGCTGCCCGCAGCGCCGCACCGCGCTGGTGCTCGGCTCGGGTCTGCTACTCGACATTCCGCTGGGCGCGCTGTCGGCGGCCTTCGAACGGGTGCTGCTGGCCGATATGGTGCACTTGCGCCAGGCGCGGCGGGTTGCCGTGCGCTATGCCAATGTGTCGCTCGTCACCGTCGATCTGACCGGCCTCGCAGGGAACTTTCCCGGCCGGATCGAGCCGCCGGAGACGCCCGCGCTCTTCCGCGACGACGAAACCGTCGATCTCGTCGTGTCGGCCAATCTCGTCGCGCAGCTTCCCGTCCCGTTCGCCGTCCGGATGCGTCGCGGCGGCGCAGGTGAGGACGCGGTGCACGGCTTCTGCCGCAGGGTGGTCGAGGCGCATCTCGCCTATCTCGCCGCCTTCGAGGCCAGGGTCTGCCTGGTCACCGAAGTCTCGCGCGAGATCGTCGGCGGCGACGGCGGCGTGCACCGGATCGAGGACGCGCTGTTCGGCGTCCGGCTGCCGCCGGAGGATGTTGCGTGGAGCTGGGACCTGGCGCCGCCGGGCGAGGTCAGCCGCGCCTACAGCATTCGCAACCGGGTGCTTGGATTTGCCGATTTCGGCAAGGCCCCGGCGGCGGTTTGACCCGGCGCACGCTTCCGCCTATCTTGCGCCCGCCTAGATCAATCTGCAATCAGCTGATTGCAGAAACATTGATCTAGTTTAAAAAGTTAGAGCAACTTATCTGCGTCCGAGAGGACGCAGGTTGCTCTCGGGGGCGCCGCTCGCCGCCTATTGCTTGACAATGCTTGAGCCCGACCCCTAAGACAGGCGAAATCCAAGGCAAATCTCCAAGGGGAGCATTGAGCGATATGAAGGTTCTCGTCCCCGTCAAGCGCGTCATCGACTACAACGTCAAAATTCGCGTGAAGGCGGACCAGACCGGCGTCGAAACGGCGAACGTCAAGATGTCGATGAACCCGTTCGACGAGATCTCCGTCGAAGAGGCGATCCGCATGAAGGAAGCCGGCACCGCGACCGAGGTCGTGGTGGTCTCGGTCGGCCCGCAGCAGTGCCAGGAGACGATCCGCACCGCGCTGGCCATGGGCGCCGACCGCGGCATCCTGGTCGTGACGGACGCCGCGGCCGAGCCGCTCGCGGTGGCTAAGATCCTCAAGGTCCTGGTCGAAAAAGAGCAGCCGGGCCTGGTCATCGTCGGCAAGCAGGCGATCGACGACGACTCCAACCAGACCGGCCAGATGCTGGCGGCGCTGCTCGGCTGGAGCCAGGCGACCTTCGCCTCGAAGATCGCGCTGGCCGATGGTGGCGCGCAGGTGACGCGCGAGGTCGACGGCGGCCTCGAGACGCTCAAGATCACGCTGCCCGCAGTGGTCACGAGCGACCTCCGGCTGAACGTGCCGCGCTATGCGTCGCTCCCCAACATCATGAAGGCGAAAAAGAAGCCGATCGACAACACGACGCCGGCCGACCTGGGCGTCGACGTGAACCCCAGGCTCAAGACGCTGAAGGTGATCGATCCGCCGAAACGCCAGGCGGGCGTCAAGGTGGCGACCGTCGCCGAACTGGTCGCCAAACTGAAAAACGAAGCGAAGGTGATCTGACCATGACGAGCCTGGTCCTAGCCGAACACGACAATGCCGCGCTCAAGGGTGCGACGCTGAACGCGGTCGCCGCGGCGAAGAAGCTGCCGGGCGACGTCCACCTGCTGGTCGCCGGCGACAACTGCGAGGCGGTCGCCCAGGCCGCGGCAAAGGTCGAGGGCGTTGACAAGGTGCTGGTCGCACAAGGTCCCGCCTACGCACACGGCATCGCGGAAAACGTCGCTCCGCTGATCGTCAAGCTGGCGTCGGGCTATTCGCACATCCTGGTGCCGGCGACGACCTCCGGCAAGAACATCACGCCGCGCGTCGCCGCGGCGCTCGACGTGCAGCAGATCTCGGAAATCATCGGCGTGATCTCGGAAGACACGTTCGAACGGCCGATCTACGCCGGCAATGCCATCGCCACGGTGCAATCGGGCGACCCGGTCAAGGTCATGACGGTGCGCGCGACCGCCTTCGATCCGGTTGCCGCCGAGGGCGGCTCGGCGCCAGTGGAAAAGGTCGATGCGGCCGAGGCGCCGGGGCTCACGAGCTATGTCGGCGCGGAGATCTCCAAGTCCGAGCGGCCGGAGCTGACCGCCGCCCGCATCATCATCTCGGGCGGCCGTGGGATGCAGAACGGCGCGAACTTCGCTATGCTCGAGCGCGTGGCCGACAAGCTCGGCGCTGCCGTCGGTGCGTCGCGCGCCGCCGTCGACGCGGGCTTCGTGCCCAACGACTACCAAGTCGGGCAAACCGGCAAGATCGTGGCGCCGGACCTGTACATCGCCGTCGGCATCTCGGGCGCGATCCAGCACCTGGCCGGCATGAAGGACAGCAAGGTCATCGTCGCGATCAACAAGGACGAGGAAGCGCCCATTTTCCAGGTCGCGGACTACGGCATCGTGGGGGATCTGTTCACGATCGTGCCCGAGCTGGAAAAGGAACTCGGATAGGCGGCGCGCGCTCGCCGCAGAAAGAGTCAGGGGCCATGATCAAGACCATCGGTGTGATCGGCGCCGGACAGATGGGCAACGGCATCGCCCATGTCAGCGCCGCGGCGGGCTTCGACGTAAAGCTGGCCGACGTCTCGCAGGAACAGATCGAAAAGGCGCTGGGCACGATCGAGCGCAACATGGACCGCCAGGTCAAGCGCTCCCTGCTGAGCGAAGCCGACAAGAAGGCGGCGCTGGCGCGGATCGAGACGGGGCTCGACTACGCCTTGTTCAAGGACTGCGACTTCGTCATCGAGGCGGCGACCGAGAACGAAGAGATCAAGCGCGCCATATTCAAGAAGCTGGTGCCGCATCTCAAGGCCGACGCGCTGATCGGCACCAACACCTCCTCGATCTCGATCACCCGGCTCGCCGCCGTGACCGACCGGCCGGCGCGTTTCATCGGCATGCATTTCATGCTGCCGGTGCCGGTGATGAAGCTGGTCGAGCTGATCCGCGGGCTGGCGACCGACGAGCCGACCTTCCGCGTCGTCAAGGAGCTGGCGGAGACGCTCGGCAAGGATGTCGCCGTCGCCGAGGACTTCCCGGCCTTCATCGTCAACCGCATCCTGCTGCCGATGATCAACGAGGCGGTCTACACGCTCTATGAAGGCGTTGGCGGGGTCGAGGCGATCGACAAGGCGATGCGGCTCGGCGCCAACCATCCGATGGGCCCGCTCGAGCTCGCGGACTTCATCGGCCTCGACACCTGCCTGTCGATCATGCAGGTGCTGTACGAAGGTCTCGCGGACTCGAAATACCGCCCATGTCCGCTGCTGGTGAAGTATGTCGAGGCCGGCTGGCTCGGCCGCAAGACGGGCCGCGGCTTCTACGACTACGGCGGCGACAAGCCGGTCCCGACGCGCTAGCGCTCAGTCGCCCGCGACGTAGTGCCGGATCAGGGCCTTCGCCTCGGGCGAATCCCATTCCGCGACGCCGACGAGCGCGCCCACCACCTTGCCGGTCCGGTCAACGAGATAGGTCGACGGCATGCCGCGCAGCCCGAGGGCGCGCGCCAGGGCCATCTGCCGGTCGACATGGACGGCGAGGTTCTTGAGCCCGTGCTTTTCCAGGAACGGGACCGCGGCCTTCGCCCCCTGGCGGTCCTCGTTGATGGCGAGCACGGCGAAATCCTTGCTCCCCATTTCGGCCTGCAGGCGGTCGAGCGAGGGCAGCTCCTCGACGCAGGGCGCACACCAAGTCGCCCAGAAGTTCACCAGCAGGACGCGGCCCTTGAGATCGCCGAGCGCCATCTCCCGGCCGGCCGCGTCGAGAAAACGCGTTTCCGGCACTGGCAGGGGCGGGTCGTTGAGGGTAAATTGCCGCATTCCGCCGGACCGCGGCGGCTCGCCGGCGAACGCCGCCGGCATCGCCTGGGCCAGCCAGGACAGCGCGGCCAGGGCGGCAAGAAAGGCTGATATGAGACGAATTCGCTTCATCGCTCCTGCAGTCTGTAGCGCGCCCATGAGCCGTATGTTATGAGCACCAATAACATGTGGGGCGGGCGCTATGCATCCGGTCCGTCGGCCGTGATGCAGCAGATCAACGCATCGATCGACTTCGACCGCCGGCTGTTCGCCCAGGACATCGCCGGGTCGCAGGCGCATTGCCGCATGCTGGTCGACCAGGGACTGATCGACGCGAAGGACGGCAAGGCGATCCAGGACGGCCTCGCCCGCATCCTGAAGGAGATCGAGAGCGGGCGCTTCGAGTTTAAGGCCGCGCTCGAGGATATCCATCTCAACGTCGAGGGCCGTCTTGCCGAGCTGATCGGCGACGCCGCCGGGCGGCTGCACACGGCGCGCAGCCGCAACGACCAGGTCGCGACCGACATCCGCCTCTGGGTGCGGGACGCGATCGACGGCCTTGACGGCCAGTTGAAGGCGCTGCAGGCGGCGCTGCTCGACAAGGCGGAGCGGCATGCCGCGACCGTGATGCCGGGCTTCACCCATCTCCAGCCGGCGCAGCCGGTGACCTTCGGGCACCATCTGCTGGCCTATGTCGCGATGCTGGGCCGCGACCGCGGCCGCTTCGCCGACTGCCGGCGGCGGGTCAACGAATCGCCGCTCGGCGCGGCGGCGCTGGCCGGCACGTCCTTCCCGATCGACCGGTACACGACCGCCAAGGCGCTCGGCTTCGATGCGCCAATGGAGAACTCGATCGACGCGGTTTCGGCGCGAGATTTCGCGCTCGAGTTCCTCGCGGCGCTGTCGATCGCGGCGGTGCATCTTTCGCGCTTTGCCGAGGAGATCGTGCTGTGGTGCACGCCGCAATACGGGTTCATCCGCCTGTCGGACGCGTTCACCACCGGCTCCTCGATCATGCCGCAGAAGCGCAACCCCGATGCGGCCGAACTGGTGCGGGCAAAGACGGGCCGCATCGTCGGCGCGCTCACCGGCCTCTTGATCGTGCTGAAGGGCCTGCCGCTCGCCTACGGCAAGGACATGCAGGAAGACAAGGAGCCGCTGTTCGACGCCGCCGACAGCCTGTCGCTGTCGCTTGCGGCGATGGCCGGGATGGTGGCCGACATGGAGGTCGACGAAGCGGCGATGGAGAAGGCGCTGGTCGACGGCTTCCCGACGGCGACCGACCTGGCGGACTGGCTGGTCCGGGCGCTCGGCATGCCGTTCCGCCGCGCCCATCACGTGACCGGGCGGATCGTCGCGCTCGCCGAGCAGCAGAAATGCAGCCTCGCCGATCTGCCGCTCGATGCGATGCAGCAGGTGGAATCCGGTATTTCCAAGGATATATACTCGGTATTGAGCAACGCGGCGTCGGTCAACAGCAGGACCAGCTTCGGCGGCACGGCGCCGGTCCGGGTCCGCGAAGCGGTGAAGGCGGCAAAGGAGCGATATCTGTGAAGCGCCTGATTCTCGCCCTGAGCGTCCTGCTGCTGGTTGCCGGCGGGCTGGCCGCCTGCGGCAAGAAGGGCCCGCCCGAAGTACCCGGGGAAGACCAGTACCCGAGAAAGTATCCGGCGCCGACATGAACCAGTTCACCTATCGCGACGGCGCGTTGCACGCCGAGGACGTCCCGATCGCGCGCATTGCCGAAGCCGTCGGCACGCCCTTCTATTGCTATTCCTCCGCCGCCCTGGCCGGGCAATACCGGGCCTTCGCCGCGGCGCTGGCCGACCTGAAGCCGATGATCTGCTATGCGGTCAAGGCGAACGGCAATCTGGCGGTGATCAAGACGCTGGCCGACCTCGGCGCCGGCGCCGACGTGGTGTCGGAGGGCGAGCTGCGCCGCGCGCTGGCCGCGGGCGTGCCGCCCGACCGCATCATCTATTCCGGCGTCGGCAAGACGCGGGCGGACCTGGCGAGCGCGGTGGAGCAGGGGGTCCATCAGATCAACGTCGAATCCCTGCCGGAGCTGGAGGTCCTTTCGGCGGTCGCCGTCGAGCGCGGGGTCACGGTGGACATTGCCATCCGCGTCAATCCGAACGTGGATGCGGAGACCCATCACAAGATCTCGACCGGCCGGAAGGAGGACAAATTCGGCATCGGCATCGCCGACGCGCCGGCGGCGTACGACCGGGCGGCGTATCTGCCCGGCCTCAACCCTGTTTCCGTCGCGGTCCATATCGGCTCGCAGCTTACCAGCCTGAAGCCGTTCCGCGCGGCCTTCACGCGCGTCGCCGATCTGGTGCTGGCGTTGCGCGCCCGTGGTTGCGGCATTACCCGGCTGGACCTCGGCGGCGGGCTCGGCATCGCTTACAAGGACGAGGCGCCGCCGGCGCCCGCCGACTATGCGGCCATGGTGCGCGAGACAGTCGGCGGCCTCGGCTGCGCGCTCGCCTTCGAGCCGGGCCGCATGCTGGTCGGCAACGCCGGCATCCTCGTCAGCAGCGTCATCTACATTAAGGAAGGCCACGACCGCCGCTTCGTCATCGTCGACGCGGCGATGAACGATCTCATCCGTCCCGCGTTGTACGATTCCTACCATGCGCTGTTGCCGGGCACGGCGCCTGCAGCCGGCGTGGCGCTGGAGCCGGCGGATATCGTCGGGCCGGTCTGCGAGACCGGCGACACCTTCGCGATCGCGCGGCCGGTGCCGCCCCTGGTAACCGGAGATTTACTGGCCTTTGCGACCGCGGGTGCCTACGGTGCCGTGATGGCGTCGACCTACAACGCCCGGCCACTGGTGCCAGAGGTTTTGGTCCGTGGTGACACTTATGCCGTTGTTCGGAAACGGCAATCCTACGATGCGCTTTTGGCGCTCGACAGTCTGGCCGATTGGCAGGATGATCGGATCGTCGAGCGCCGGAGAATCGGATGACGCAGACCGAGAGGACCGGGAAACGCGGAATCGGACGCGGAGCGCAGGGCCCGGCCGCCCGGCCGGATAGAGTCCCGTCGGCGCTCCTTTCCGCGGTGCCCCAGTGGCGGGCCGATCTTTCCCGCGCGGCGCTCGTCTGGGAGCTGCTCTGGCCGGCGTTATGGCCGGCGCTCGGCCTGGTCGGCTTCTACCTGCTCCTCGGACTCGCCGGATTGCCGCAGGCGTTGCCGGCGTGGGTGCATGCCGCCCTGCTGGCGGTCTTCGCTCTCCTGCTGGTCGGCAGTATTTGGCGCGGTGTCCGTTTGCTGCGCGTCCCGAACCGGCACGCGGCGCTGCGGCGGATGGAGCGGGTGAACAATCTCGATCACCGGCCGCTCGAATCGCTGGAAGACACGCTCGGAACGGGCCAGGATGACCCGGCGGCCCGGACGCTCTGGCGGATTCATCAGGAACGGTTGCGCGCCGCGGCAGCTCGGCTGCGGGTCGGCTGGCCGCGGCCCGGCCTGATCCGGCGCGACCCGCTGGCGCTCCGCGTCGGTCTCGGCGTCGCCCTGATCGCCGCCTTCGTGTCGACCGGGGAAGAGGCGTGGGAGCGGATCGGCCATGCATTCTCGCCCGACGTCGGCGGCCTGTCGTCCGCGCCGCCGCCGAAGCTCGACGCGTGGATATCGCCGCCCGAATACACCCGTCAGGCGCCCGTGTTCCTGACCCAGGAACGGACCGCGGCGGAGGCTGCCGCCGCGCTGGCCGGCGAGATCAAGGTGCCCGAGGGCAGCAAGCTCGTGCTGCGCCTGAGCGGCGGCCGCGACGTGCCGCAGCTCGTGGCGCCCGGCGCTTCGACGCCGCTCGATCCCGAGGACCGGGGCGGGTTCCACCTCGAGGCGACCCTCGAAAAGAGCGGCCGCTTCGCCGTCACCCAGCGCGAGGCGGAGCTGGCCGGGTGGGACATCACCGTCGTGCCGGACGAGTCGCCGACCGTCTCGTTCACGCGCGATCCGGGGCAGAGCGCGCGCAAGGCGCTGCGCCTCGATTTCGCGGCGCAGGACGACTACGGCGTCGAGCGGGTGGTGGCGAAGATCATCGGCTCCGGCGCGCTCGCGTCGGAATCCGCGCTGGCGAAGCTGGTGCCGACGGAGATCGAGCTGACGCTTCCGGGCCAGAAGTCGCGCGACATAAAATCGACCAGCTATCACGATCTGACGCCGCACCCCTGGGCCGGGCTCCCCGTTAACCTGCAGCTCATCGCGCAGGACGGGGTTGGTCAGCATGGGGTGAGCAAATCGGTCCAGGTCGTCCTGCCCGAGCGTGAGTTCGCCCATCCCATCGCCCGCGCGATCATCGACCAGCGCCGCCGGCTCGCCCTGTATCCGGAGGAGAATCGCTCCCGCGTCGCCGCGATGCTCGAGATCATCGCCTGGGACTATGAGCGCTACCGCGAGGACTACGTCGTCTTCATGTCGCTGATCTCCTCCGCCCGGCGTCTGGGGCCCAGCTATGAAGGCACCCCCGAGCATGTCGCCGGGGTGCTCAAGCTGCTGTGGGACACCGCGCTGCGCGTCGAGGACGGCACGCTGTCGCTGAGCGAGCAGTCGCTGCGCGAGGCGCAGCAGGCGCTGCTGGACGCGCTGTCCAAGGACGAGACGACGGACGCCGAGATCGATCGGCTGATGCGCGAGTTCGAAAAGGCGCTCGACGAATACATGAAGTCGCTGGCCGAGCTGATGCGCAACAATCCGGATCTGATGAAGCAGCTTCCGCAGATGGACCCACAGGCGATGATGCTGAGCCGCGAGGACCTCAAGAAGATGATGGATCAGATCCGCGAGCTCGCGCGCAGCGGCCAGCGGGATGCGGCCCGCCAGATGCTGTCGCAGATGCAGCAGATGCTCGAGAATCTGCGGATGCAGCGCTTCGCGCAGCCCAATCAGCAGCAGCAGCAGGCGATGCAGATGCTGAACGACCTGCAGGACATCCTCAAGCAGCAGCAGCAGCTCCTGGACAAGACCTTCCGCGAGGCGCAGCGGCGCGGACAGATGCGCGGCGGCAACCCCTCGCAGCGCTTCCCACCGAACATGATGCCGCCGGGCCAGCCGCAGCAGCAGCCCGGAGCGGAAGACTCGTCTCCGATGGACTCCGAATCGCAGGCGCAGGAAGAGCTCCGGCGCCGGCTCGGCGAGCTGATGCGGCAGCTCGGCGAGATGTCCGGCAACATCCCCCGTCCGCTCGGCCGCGCCGAGCGCTCGATGCGAGAATCGACCGACCAGCTCGGCGAAGGTCAGGCCGGGCAGGCGGTGCCGCCGCAGTCGGAAGCGATCGACCAGCTTCAGCAGGGCGCGCGCGAGGCGACCCAGCAGCTCATGCAGCAGCTCAGCCGGAGTGGCCAGATGCGTCCCGGACCGGGCCAGCCGACCGGCGAGGCGGAGGACCGGGAGCGCGACCCATTCGGTCGCGATGCGCAAAATGCCGGGCGCGGCATGAACACCGAAGACGTCAAGGTCCCCGACCTCGACAAGGCGCAGGACGCGCGCCGCATCCGCGACGAGCTGCGCCGGCGCGCCGGGCAGCGTGCGCGGCCGACCCTGGAGCTCGACTACATCGAGCGACTGCTGCGGCAGTTTTAGCTAGAGATCGCAGGTCCTCAGTTACCTTGCGGCGCAGCGGGCGGCGGAGGGTCGCTCTGCACCTTGACCTCCTGCGTCGCCGTCTCCATCCGGCCGTCCGAATGCGTGAAGGTGATATCGAGGCTCTCGGCCTCGGTCGGCGGGTTGCGGAACTCCGTCCGGTAGCGCGCGGTCTCGCCCGGCGCGATCTGCGGCTTGGCGGCGGTGAAGGTCCAGATGTGGAGCTCCTTCCCCTTCTTGTCGAGCAGCGCGCCGCGCATTAGCGGTACGTCGATCGGCCCGCCGGTGGTGTTTCGGACCTCGCCCTCCACCACCAGAATCTCGTCGTTCCCGTCGATCTCCTTCTTCGGCTTGGGTTCGACGATTTGCAGGCCGCGGCCGAGGAAGCTCGGCTCGACGCCGATCATGGCGTAGAGCCGCTGCGTGGCCGGGAGCCACATCATCACCTGCTGCTCCATCAGCAAGGCGACACTGGCGACGCCTGAAATCAGCAGGATCAGGACGAAAAGCGAGATGACCTTGCCCGCGCTGCGGCGCGGCTTGCGCACCGGCGCGTGCAATTTTCGTCCGGCGCCGCCCCCGGCCGTCCCGTCGTCGTCCGGCCTGTCGTCGTCGGGGGCGTCGTCGTCAGGGACGGCGTCGCCCAGCGCATCGCGAAGGCGGAAGGACGGTACTGCCGCCGGCTCGGCCGCTTCGGGCAGTTCTGCCGACTCGACGGCGCCATCCGCTTCGGCCTGCTGCTCGGCCGGCGCGTCGTCACCCGGCGGACCGAGCGCGGCGTCGCTCGGCCCATCGTCCGGAGCGGCCTGTGCCGTCGCCGCCTGCAGGTCCGCCGCCGGCTCTTCCTCGGCCGTGCCGTCGGGCAGGACACGCCAGCGATGCGCGCATTTGCTGCACTTTACCGCGCGTCCGGTGGTGCCGAGGGCCTCCGGCTGGACGTTGAAGCTGGCCCCGCAGCTTGGGCAGGAAATGATCATCGATCGGGGACCTTAGCCTCGCCAGAATAGCCCTTTATTGCGGCGTGAGTCTAAGGGGTCGTGAGTCCCGTTGCAAGAACGCTGCTTCTTTACGCAGGCGGCCCGGCATGCCATGTTTGCGCCGGCTGTGGACTGTCGGCAGGCCGCAAGTCGCGCGCATGCTCCGGGCGCTGGCGGCGGAAAGGGCCTTCGAGCCGACCAAAGAGAACAGGTGTCCGAAACAGGTGGTTCGCTTCGAAAACGTAGGAATGCGCTACGGAGCCGGCCCTGAGGTATTGAGCGACGTTACCTTTGCGCTCGAGCCCGGCTCCTTTCATTTCGTCACGGGACCGAGCGGCGCCGGCAAGTCATCCCTTCTCAAGCTCATGTACCTGGCGCATCGCCCGAGCCGCGGATTCGTCACGCTGTTCGACCGCGACGTTCGCCGCATGCCGCGCAGCGATCTGCCCGGCCTGCGCCGCAAGATCGGCGTCGTGTTCCAGGACTTCCGGCTCGTTCAGCACCTGTCCGCCTTCGACAACGTGGCTCTGCCGCTGCGCGTCTCCGGCAGCCGCGAAGAGGTCATCCAGAAGCATGTCACCGAGCTTCTCACATGGGTCGGCCTCAAGGACCATCTTCACGCCCGTCCGCCGACCCTGTCCGGCGGCCAGCAGCAGCGCGTGGCGATCGCCCGCGCCGTGATCGCGCATCCCAAGCTGCTGCTTGCCGACGAGCCGACCGGAAATGTCGACGATACGATTGCGGTCCGCCTGCTCTACCTGTTCGAGGAGCTCAACCGCATGGGGACGACGGTGGTAATTGCGACGCATAACCAGAGCATCATCTCGCGGTTCTCGCATCCCATTCTGCGCCTGCGGGAGGGCGGTCTCGTCGAAATCAAGCAAAGTGCCGCGGAATGACCCGTCAGCCGCCGCTCCTGCCTTTGTCGAGAGAGCCGTCGACCCGCCTCTTGCCCTGGATCATCGGCGTGATGGTCTATCTCGCCGTCCTGATCTTCGCCGGGGCGTTGCTGCTGGCGAATATTGCGGCCGGCTGGGACCGGGAAATGAGCGCCGGAATCACGGTCCAGATACCGCCTGCCGAAAGCGACGGCGAAGCGCCGCTCGAAGAACGCGTCGCCAGCGCCGTGAAGGCGCTGAAGGAGGCCGCCGGCGTCCGCGACGTGGTCGTGGTCTCGCCCGAGGCGACTGCGCGTGCGCTCGAGCCGTGGCTCGGGCCGAATATCGCAGCGCACGACCTGCCGCTGCCGCGGGTGATCGAAGTGCAGTTCTCGGAACAGGCTTCGGTCGATCTTCCCGCGCTGGCCAAGAGTCTCGACCAGGCCGCACCCGGAGCAGTCATCGACACTCACGAGTTCTGGCGCAACCAGATTCTCTCGCTGGTCGGCGGGCTTGAGACGCTGGCGACGATCGCCATCGGCCTGATCGCCTTCACCGCCGTCGCCGCCGTGATCTTCACGACGCGCAGCAGTGTCGCCATCCAGCGCGACGTTATCGAGGTGCTGCACCTGATCGGCGCGACGGACGACTACGTCGCCCAGGAATTTCAGCGCCAGGCGTTTCGGGTATCCTTGAGCGGCAGTATCGCCGGCACGGTATTCGCCGTCGCCACCCTGTTCCTGCTGGGACGGCTGGCGGCCAATCTCGACACGGCGCTGATGCCCAACCTATCGCTCGGGGTCTGGCAGTCGGTGCTGCTTTGGGCGATTCCGCTGCTCGCCTGCCTGATCGCGACCATGACCGCGCGCCGCACCGTGCTGGCCGCCTTGCGGCGGATGCCGTGAGGTCCGGCTACGGTGCCGCCGGCGATGGCTGAACCGATATGAACGCATTCAGCGGAAGAAAGCGCGCGAGATCCGGATTGAGACGGCGAGTCGCCGCGGTCCTGGTGGGCGTGCTGGTCGCGGCCTGGGCCGCCGGCTTCTTCCTGTTTGCTGAGAGCATCCCGCGCAACGTGCAGCAGTCGCGCGACAAGACGGACGCCATCGTCGTCCTGACGGGCGGAAGCCTGCGCCTCGAGCAGGGGCTGGAGCTGCTGTCGGCGCATCTCGGAACCAAGTTGTTCGTCTCGGGCGTTCACCGGGGCGTCGAGGTGCAGCAGCTCATCGACCGGTCGCTGCGCTCGCCCGAGATCATCGACTGCTGCATCGTGCTCGGCTATGCGGCGGATCACACGGCGGGCAATGCGCTCGAAACAGCCGCCTGGATGGCCAAGCTGGGCTACGGTTCGCTGCGCCTGGTGACAGCAAGCTATCACATGCCGCGAAGCCTTTCGGAGTTCCGCTACGCAATGCCAGAAGTGCAGATCATCGCCCACCCTGTCTTTCCCGAAAACGTCAAGGTGGACGAATGGTGGCGATGGCCCGGCACCGCTATTCTGATCGTCAGCGAGTACAACAAGTATCTGGTCGCCGAAGCCGGCCACCGTTTGCGGCGGATGCTCAGCGCAGGAATGGGGCGATGACAATGGTCAGGTCGCTGCTGTTCGCCGTGATCTTCTACAGCTGGTCGGCCGTGCTCTGCCCGCTCTATGTACCGTTCATGCTGCTGCCGCGGCGCCGGTTCTGGGTCCTGGCCTGGAGCTGGGTACGGTCCTGTCTCGTCCTCGTCGAGATCGTCGCCGGCATCCGATACGAGGTGCGCGGATGGGAGAACCTGCCGCCGAGCCCGTTCATCATCGCGTCCAAGCACCAGTCCGCGTGGGACACGTTGATCTACAACAAGCTGTTCGAAGACTGCGCCTATGTGCTCAAGCGCGAGCTGTTCTGGTTTCCTTGTTTCGGGTGGTTTGTCTGGCGCATCGGTATGGTCGGTATCGACCGTGCGGGCGGCGCCAAGGCGCTTAAATCGATGATCCGGGAAGCGCGCGACCGCCTCGCCGCCGGCCGCGACATCATCATCTTTCCGCAGGGCACGCGAACCTCGCCGGGTGCGGAGCGGCCGTATCTCCCGGGCGTTTCCGCGCTCTACATGCAGGCCGGAAGGCCGGTTGTTCCGGTGGCGCTCAATTCCGGGATGTTCTGGCCGCGGCGCCGCTTGCTGAAGCGGCCCGGGGTCATCGTGCTCGAGATTCTGCCGCCGATCGCGCCCGGCCTCGCCCGACGGGAATTCGAGGCGACGCTGCGCGAGCGCATCGAGCCGGCGACCCGCAGGCTCGAAGCCGAGGCCGCCGCCCGCTTCGGAATCGCATTGCCGGCGCCCGCGCAGACGCAAAGCGCCTGAGCGGCGTTCCTTCGTCGAGAACATTTGCAGAACATACGTTGACCTGCCGCACCGCCGCGCCTAAGTTTCTGCCATGGAACCGCTGACCCCAATCGCCCGGGAAATCTGGGATATGAAATACCGCCTTCGGGCGCCGGGCGGCGAGCCGCTCGAGCACGCCATCGAAGACAGCTGGCGCCGCGTCGCCGCCGCTCTCTCCGAGCCGGAAGCGGATCCCGCCCGCTGGTCGCAGGCCTTCCAGGCGGCGATGGAGGACTACCGATTCCTGCCCGCCGGCCGCATTCTCGCCGGAGCGGGAACGCGGCGCACGGTGACGCTGTTCAACTGCTTCGTGATGGGCGTCATCCCCGACGACATGGGCGGGATCTTCGCGCATCTCCGGGAAGCGGCGCTGACCCTGCAGCAGGGCGGCGGCATCGGCTACGACTTCTCGACCCTGCGTCCGAAGGGCGCGCCGGTGCGCGGCGTCGCTGCGGATGCCTCCGGTCCGCTCAGCTTCATGGACGTCTGGGATTCGATGTGCCGCACAATCATGAGCGCGGGCTATCGCCGCGGCGCGATGATGGCGACCCTGCGCTGCGACCACCCCGACATCGAAAGCTTCATCGAGGCCAAGCGCGAGCCGGGGCGGCTGCGCAATTTCAATCTCTCCGTCCTGGTCACCGACGCGTTCATGCGGGCTGTGGACGCCGACGATAGCTGGCCGCTCCGCTTCGACGGCAAGGTCTACAAGACCGTATCCGCGCGCACGCTGTGGGACCGCATCATGCGGGCGACCTACGACTACGCGGAGCCGGGGGTGATCTTCATCGACCGCGTCAACCGCCGCAACAACCTCCACTACTGCGAGGAGATCCGGTCGACCAATCCGTGCGGCGAGCAGCCGCTGCCGCCCTACGGCGCCTGCGATCTCGGCTCGATCAACTTGGCTGCCCTGGTGCGCGACCCGTTCACCGACAAGGCGCGTCTCGACATGACGGCGCTGGCGGAGATCGTTCCCGTCGCGGTGCGCATGCTCGACAACGTGATCGACATATCCAACTTCCCGCTCGATGCGCAGCGCCACGAAGCCGCGGCGAAGCGGCGGATCGGGCTTGGCGTGACCGGCCTCGCGGACGCCCTGATCCTCTGCCGGCTGCGCTACGGCGGCCCGGAGGCGCTCGCCGCAGTGCGCAGCTGGATGTCGGCGATCCGGCGTCATGCCTATCTCGCCTCCGCTGCGCTGGCAGCCGAGAAGGGCGCCTTCCCGCTCTTCGACAAGGACAAGTACCTGGCCGGCGAGACCGTCGCTTCGCTCGACGACGATGTCCGCGCCGCGATTGCGGCGCATGGCATGCGCAACGCGCTGGTGACGTCGATCGCGCCCACCGGCACGATCTCGCTGCTGGCCGGCAACGTCTCGTCCGGCATCGAACCGGTCTTCCGGCATGAATTCACGCGCAAGGTCCTGATGCCGGACGGCAGCTATGAGCAGCATACGGTGATGGACTTCGCGGTCGACCTCTATCGCTGGATGCACGGCGCCGAGGCGGCGCTGCCGGATTATTTCGTCGACGCACAGACCCTCGATCCGGACGCTCATCTGGAAACCCAGGCCGCCGTCCAGGACTATGTCGACAGCTCGATCTCCAAGACGATCAACTTGCCCGAAGGGATCGCGTTCGGCGCCTTCAAGGACGTCTATCACCGCGCCTACGAGCTCGGCTGCAAGGGCTGCACGACCTACCGGCCGAACCCGGTTACCGGCGCGGTGCTCGCCGCCCCACCGGCGGCCGAGACGCGCCCGGCGCGCAGCGCCGGCGTCGTCTACATGACCGACCCGCTGGAGCGGCCGGAGTCGCTGCAGGGCCGGACCTACAAGCTGGTCTGGCCGGACAGCGACCACGCCATCTACATCACCGTCAACGACATCGCCGAGGGCAGCCGGCGGCGTCCCTTCGAGGTGTTCATCAACTCAAAGAATATGGAGCATTATGCCTGGACCGTCGCGCTGACCCGCATGATCAGCGCGGTCTTCCGCCGCGGCGGCGACGTCTCGTTCGTCGTCGAGGAGCTCAAGGCCGTCTTCGACCCGCGCGGCGGACAATGGATGGACGGGCGCTACGTGCCGTCGCTGCTCGCCGCGATCGGCGAGGTGATCGAGCGGCATATGGTCGCGATCGGCTTCCTGCCTGCGGTAGAAGACGACGCACGCGGCGGCCGCGCGATCGGGATGCGCCGCGCCGTTGGGGCGGAGCTGGTCCGCCAGTGCCCGAAATGCGGCGCGGCCGGGCTCACCCACCAGGAAGGCTGCGACGTCTGCATCTCCTGCGGCTATTCCCGATGCGTTTGACGGCGTCCGTTTAGCCTTGCGCGACGATGCGCTGGATTGCGTGGATCGGGCCGTCCGGGATGCCGAGCTCGTCGAGATGCCGCACCGTGCTTGCCAGATAGTCGCGGTTCGTGCCGCGCTCGCCCGCCGCGCCGGCGATGATCCGCGCCGCCTCTCCCGGCGTCAGCCGGCCGGCGTAGTTCGGCTTGCCGCGGTCCGCGACGAAGGTGACGCAACGCGCGGCCGTGCCGCCGACCTTCGTGCTGAGAATGCGCGGCAGATAGGCGTAGCGCGGCATTTCCCGTTGCCACAGGTAGGCCAGCACATCCTCCGCCAGCGTGCGCCGCACGCGATAGGCGATGCCATGGCAGCAGCCGCCCCGGTCCAACGCCAGGACCAGCCCCGGGCGCTCCGGCGTGCCGCGATGCCGTTCCGAATACATGCAGAAGGCGCGGTGGTATCCGTGCAGCACGCCCTTTGCCGCCTCCGCGTAGTCGAAGCCCGGGTCCCACATGAGGGAGCCATAGCCGAACACCCATAAATCGCCCTGCCGCGGCAACAGATCGGCGTAGGGCGCGTTCGTGTCGGCGGAAGGCGTTGCGTCTGTTTTTCGCGTGAGCGTCATACCGGCGGCGGGTGCGGGACCGAGCGGGGTTGCCGGGACGAGGCCTGCCATCGGCGCTTTACCCGGGACCGCGCGACTTATAAGAATTGCAGTCGATCATGTCCACACTCACGCGGCGCTTCTATTTCGTCCCGGCGGTGCTCGTTGCGGCGCTCGCGGCCGGATATGCGCTGCTGTGGGCATTCGCTGCCCATCACATGGAGGAGGGCTTTCGGAACTGGACGCAGGTGCAGGCGACGCACGGCCACAGCATCGAGCATGGCCCGCTCTCCGTGTCGGGGTTTCCCGGCCCGATCAAGCTGACGATCGATGCGCCCCGCTACGCCGGCGCGAAGACCGGCTGGCAATGGTCGGCGGAGCGTGCGGATCTCGAAATGCGTCCGTGGGACTGGTGGACCTACCGGCTGGACGTGTTCGGAACCCATCGGTTCGCCGTGCCGGATGGCGCGGGTCAGCTGCTGCTCACGGCGCGCCCGGCAACTGCCTTCGTCGTCGCCGAAATCGACGGACGGGGACGGGTTTCCCGCGCCGCGCTGCATGCCGACGGACTGCAGCTCAACGATGCCGAGGGGACGGAGCTGCTGGCGGCCGCTCAGATGCGTGGGACGGCGCAGATGTCCGGCGCCGATGTCGCGGCGCATGACCGGACGTCGCTCGACCTGACGCTGCAGGCCACCGACGTCACGCTGGGCCCGCCGATCCAATCGCCGCTCGGCGCGCGGCTCGCGGAGGTAGGGCTCGCGGCCGCGGTCAGAGGCGCACTGCCGGAGACGTTGCAGCGCGATGCGGTGGACGCCTGGCGGCAAGACGGCGGCACGGTGGATCTCACGCATCTCTATCTCACCTGGGGCGCGCTCGAGCTGCGCGCCAACGGGACCGTGACGCTCGACGAGCGGCTGCGGCCGCTGGGCGCGCTGAGCGCGGAGATCAAGGGCTACGGCGAAACGCTGACGGCGCTGGAGCAGGCGCGGATACTGCCGCGCAGGGCTGCAGCGGGCTCCCGGATCGCCCTCGACCTGCTGTCGCGTTCCGACGGCAATGCGCGCCGCGTGGTGACGGTCCCGATCTCGGCGCAAAACGGGGCGCTGTTCCTCGGGCCCGTGCGGATGGTGCGGCTGGAGCCTATTCCTTTTCCGGCTCGGTAGGCTTGAACGAGCCGGCCTGGCGCATCTCGATGACGCCGCGGCGGATGGCGCGCGTCCGGGTGAAGAATTCCTCCAACGTCTCGCCCTCGCCCCAGCGGATGGCGCGCTGCAGCGCCGTAAGGTCCTCGACGAAGCGGCCGAGCAGTTCCAGCACCGCGTCGCGGTTGTTGAGGAAAATATCCCGCCACATTACCGGGTCGGACGCGGCGATGCGCGTGAAGTCGCGGAAGCCGCCGGCCGAATATTTGATCACCTCGCGCGTCTCCACGACGTCGGAGATGTCCTGCTTCTCGCGCCGGAGCTGCATCTCGAGATCGGCCGCCGTGCCGACGATGGTGTAGGAGATCAGGTGCGGCAGATGCGAGGTCACCGCCAGCACCCGGTCGTGGTGGTGCGGGTCCATCAGCTCGACGTTGCTGCCGGCGCGCCGCCACAGCGTCGCCACGCGCTCGACGGCGCCGCTGTCGGCGCCGGGCGGCGGCGTGAGGATGCAGTAGCGGTTCTCGAACAGCTCGGGGAAGCCCGACTCCGGGCCGGAATGCTCGGTGCCGGCGACCGGATGGCCCGGCACGAGATGGACGCCGTCGGGAAGATACGGTCCGACGTCGCGGATGACGCAGACCTTGACCGAGCCGACGTCGCTGACGACGGCGCCGCGCTTCAACCCAGGCCCGATCTCTTCGGCGATAGCGGCGTTGGCCCCGATCGGCGCGCACAGCACGACGAGGTCTGCTTCGCACGCGGCCTCGGCCGCCGTCGCGTGCACGCTGTCGATGAAGCCCAGCTCCATCGCCTTGTCCCGGGTCGCCTTCGTGCGCGCGTGACCGGCGACATGCTTCGCGAGGCCGTCGCGCTTGATCCGCCAGCACAGCGACGAGCCGATCAGGCCGAGCCCGATCACGGCGACCTTGTCGAACAGCACGGCGCTCTTCATGGCCGGTCCAGGTGTTCGCCGAGCGCGTCGGCCAGCGCGCGCATCTCGTGCTCCAGGCCGACCGAGATGCGCAGGCAGTCGGGCAGGTCGTAGGAGCCCATCAGCCGCGTGATGATGCCGCGGGAGAGCAGGAACTTGTAGGCGGCCTCGGCGCTCCGTGCGTCGGCGAACTGCGCCAGCACGAAATTCCCGACCGACGGATGCGCGGTCACGCCGAGACTGCCGAGAGCCGTGGTCAGCCAGGGCAGCCATTTGGCGTTGTGCTCCTGGCTCGCCTGGATGTGCCGGGTGTCCTCGAGCGCGGCGATTCCGGCGAGCTGGGCCGGCTCGTTGACGTTGAACGGCCCGCGCAGGCGGTTGAGCACGTCGGCCACCGCGGCCGGGCAATAGGCCCAGCCGAGCCGCAGGGCCGCCAGGCCATAGATCTTCGAGAAGGTCCGCGTCATCACCACGTTGTCGTGGCGGTCGACCATCTCGATGCCGGGCGTATAGTCATTGCGGTTGACGTATTCGGCGTAGGCCGCGTCGATCACCAGCAGCACATGTTCCGGCATGCCGTCGCGCAGCCGCTGCAACTCGTCCGTCGGCAGGTAGCTGCCGGTCGGGTTGTTGGGATTGGCGAGGAAGACGAGGCGCGTGCGGTCCGTCACCTTGGCCAGCAGCGCGTCGACATCGGCCGTCAGCACCTTTTCCGGGGCAGCGACAGGCGTGGCGCCGGCGCCGCGCGCGAAGATGCGGTAGATCGAAAACCCGTGACGACTGTAAAGCACCTCGTCGCCCGGGCCGGCATAGGCGCGGATCAGCAGCTGGATGACCTCGTCCGAGCCGGCGCCGCAGACGATGCGGTCCGGATCGCAGCCGAAATGGCGGCTGAGCGTGGCGCGCAGCTCGGTGGCGTGCCCGTCCGGGTAGCGGTGCAGCGCGCGCGACGCCGACTGATAGGCCCGGATCGCATGCTCGCTCGGTCCGATCGGCGTCTCGTTCGAGGCGAGAACGATGACGTCGGATACGCCTTCCACGCTATGAAGGCCGCCGACATAGGCAGCGACGTCGAGGACGCCGGGGCGCGGCTTGGGCGGGCTCATGACGGCGCTCCGGCGGGCTCCGCGATCGGTGTCGCGTAGGCGCCGATGACCGTCGCCTGCGCCACGTCGTTGAGCCGGGTCAGATCGCCCACCCGGGCGTCGCCGTCGGCGATGAACCCCTCGGCATCGAGCAACTGGTAGTAGAGGCCCGTCTTGCAGGAAGCGATCGGATAGCCCTTGATCCCGACCCGCTCGGCCAGCGCCGTGACACCGGCGCGGCTCAGCGCTTCGCGGGTCTCGATGACGAGGAGGCTGCGGTCGAGGCCGCTTTCCTCCGGCACGATGCGGCCGATCGCCAGGGCGTCCGCGCCGCCGTCCGCCCGGCCGTCGCCGCGCGGGGTGAAGGGCAGACGGTAGGATATGCGCAACCCGTCCCGCACGGCGATGTTGGTCCACCAGGGATCGGCGTCGCCCTCGCGCGGGCAAGGCAGGACGCCGACGGTGGCGCGGCCGGCGGCGACCTCGCCCAGCACTTCCCGGCTGGTCGCGAAGGGCGCCATCGGGGTCGCGCTGCCGAACTGGTTGCGTGCCAGGTCCCAGATCGCCTGGTCGCCGGCGCCCGCATGGACCGCGACCGAATAGTCGGGTTGCTCCATCCGGGTGATTGCGGCGATGATTTCGCGCCAGATCCGAGCGACGGCGGCGAAGGGAAACGGGCTGTCGTGACGCTGGAACAAGGTCCGCAGGATCTCAGCCTCGCGGCCCGGGCGGACCGTGGTGATCGAATCGCGCGCCTTTACCCGGCGGATATCCTCCACCAGGGCGGCGCGCCGCTTGATCAGCGCGTGCAGGTCCGAATCGATGTGGTCGATCTCGCCCCGCAGGTCCTGCAGCGATGTTCCACTTTCGTTCATTTGTCGTCTTTCAGCCGAAAAGCCGCTAACTACTAGAGCGTGGCGTATGAGAAATCAAAGAAAACATTGACACTGTAGGCCTTCAGACCAAGAGTATCGCGCCCTGTAGAAGCGGTGAGGGTAGACCGATTTCCAAGCTCGCGCGACCAGGCTCGAACGGGGTGCAGCACCTCCCGAGCCTGCCCGACGCCCCGCTTCCCGGCAACCGGGTTTACCTCGGCCGGGAATCCAGGCTGAGGCTCGATTGCGGGGTCGAGCTGGGGCCGTTCCCCGTGGCCTATTGCACCTACGGTAGTTTGAATGCGGACCGCAGCAATGCGGTCCTGGTCTGCCACGCGCTGACTGGGGATCAGTATCTCGCCGAAGAGCATCCGATCACCGGCAAGCCGGGCTGGTGGGAGCGCGTCGTCGGCCCGGGCAAGCCGCTCGATACCGACCGCTTCTATGTCATCTGCTCGAACGTGCTGGGCGGCTGTCTCGGCACGCTCGGGCCGACGGAGCTGAACCCGCAGACGGGAAAGCCCTACGGCCTGAGCTTTCCGGTCATCACCATCGGCGACATGGTGCGGGCGCAGGCCATGCTGCTGGATCACCTCGGCATCGAACAGCTGTTCTGCGTCATCGGCGGCTCGATGGGCGCGATGCAGGTGCTCGAATGGGCGTCCCGCTACAAGGACCGCGTCTTCGCCGCGATCCCGATCGCCGGCGCGGCGCGGCACACCGCCCAGAACATCGCCTTCCACGAGGTCGGGCGGCAAGCGATCATGGCCGACCCCGACTGGCACGGCGGCGACTATGTCAGCCACGGCGTCATCCCGCGGCGCGGCCTCGGCGTCGCGCGCATGACGGCGCACATCACCTACCTGTCCGAGGCCGCCCTGCACCGCAAGTTCGGCCGCAGTCTGCAGGACCGCGACATGCTGAGCTTCGGCTTCGATGCGGATTTCCAGGTCGAGAGCTATCTTCGCCACCAGGGATCGACCTTCGTCGACCGCTTCGATGCGAATTCCTATCTCTACATCACCCGCGCGATGGATTATTTCGACATGGCGGACGAGCATGGCGGCTCGCTGCCCGAAGCGTTTGAAGGCACGAAGACGCGCTTCTGCATCATCTCCTTCACCAGCGACTGGCTGTTCCCGACGGCGGAGAACCGGGCCGTCGTGCGTGCGCTGAATGCCGTCGCGGCCAATGTCAGCTTCGTCGAGATCCAGAGCGATCAGGGCCACGATGCCTTCCTGCTGGACGAGCCGGAGCTCGACAAGGTGCTGACCGGCTTCATCAACGGCTCGGCCGAGCGGCGGGGGCTCGGCCGCTAGAGCAACCTGCGTCCTTACGGACGCAGATAAGTTGCTCTATCTTACTATGACAGATCAATTTATCTTCGATCAGGTGATTCCACCTGATCGAAGATTGATCTAGCGATGCAGATCCCGGCATGAGCGTTACGACGGCACCCGCGCGCAGCGATATCC
>Ga0302046_10001067_pt1 | contig 26014 bp, 25 predicted proteins | sample RVTome_11_FD_200261 | JGI IMG/M metagenome (GOLD analysis project Ga0302046, IMG submission 200261) | Soil microbial communities from uranium-contaminated site in the Upper Colorado River Basin, Wyoming, United States - RVT147D111 (version 2) ... | reverse complement strand
GAAGATGAGCCCTGTCACGGGAAAATGTCATTTTTTTCAAGGCTTGTTACCTGTAAAGAAGATACAACTGTCTCCGGGGAAGAAATGCGGTTCTCTCTCTCTCGATCTTCCGTAACAAATCGTCACCGTTACCATCCGACACTAACATTTTTCTGATTCTGTCCGAACCGATGACCTTATCGAACATCTGAAGGCGTTCCGGCCGCGCCCGATCGAAAATCGTCCGCCCAGGGATCAATCTACAAAGAGCCTCAAGGATGGAAATCTGCACAACTCCCAGCTGAATACGGTTACGGTCGGTAACATGGATCTGAACGCCGCGATAGATTTGACCCGTTGTGTCAAAATAGAACGGCTTGTACGTCAAGGGGCGGAAATAGACTCCTTGAAGCCCCTGTGCGTTGAGGTAGCGTGCCAGTTGCTGCCCATCGATCCACGGCGCACCGACCAATTCAAACGGAAGAGTATACCCGACCCCTTGGTTGGCGGTCCCAAGCTCCCCCAACAGTCCGGTTAAGACATAGAATATCGGAGTTTCATCGCCCGGAATGTGCGGGGATGGGGGCACCCAGGGAAGCCTCGTGTCTTCCCACCACTGGTTTCTGCTCCACCCTTCCATAGGAACAACTGTGAGCGAACATCGTCTTCCCCCGCTCATCCATCCCTCTCCGTTGATCATTTGCGCCAACTCTCCGACCGTCATTCCATAGACATACGGAATAGGATACATTCCCACAAACGACCTGAATGCCGTATCGAGCACCGGTCCTTCGACACGAAGGCCTGTGAGCGGATTGGGCCTGTCGAGGACAACAAACGCTATGTTATTCTCCGCGGCGGCTTCCATCGCGTACCCCATCGTGGAAATATAGGTGTAGGACCGGACCCCAATATCCTGAATGTCGTAAACCAGCACATCAATTCCGCGAAGCATTTCGGCGGTCGGTTTTCGGGTCTTTCCATAGAGCGAATAGACCGGCAGTCGGGTTCGTTCGTCAACGTAGCTTTCGATGTATTTGCCTGCCTCCATATCCCCCCGCACGCCGTGTTCCGGACCGAAAAGCGCCACCAGTTGAACCCCGGGGGCCGCGGCAAGAACATCCACGGTTTGCTGAAATGCGGATGTAATTCCTGTCGGGTTTGTAATCAGCCCGACCCTCTTGCCCCTGAGCAACGCAAATCCCGTTTCACGCAGAACCTCGATCCCGGGTTTGACCATGGTTTGTGAAACCACAAATTCTGCCGGCAATCCCGCGAGGATTGCGGCAATCGACACGAAAGGAAAGAATCGCCTGATGTTAGGGAAGTTCTTTGCCATCGACCATCCAGTTTTTTACCCAGGCAAGTTCTTTCATGAGACTCATCAGCGCGGAAAGACTTTCCTGATCCATTTGAAACAACCTGCCGGCAAACAGCTGCTTGCTCTCATCGGGAGCATCCTTGACCAGTGTCTTCAGGAGCGTTGAAGATTTTTCCATTGCTGAACTGAATTCACCTGACAGCTTATCATATCCTTCCCCGTCCGGTCCGATCCGTTTCATAAGATCATACGACTTCGAAAGGAACTTCGCGAAGAACGCCATATCTTCAAACACCTGCATTTTCCCCGCGCTGCGTGCTTCATCCAGAAGAATTCCGATCTCCTCCCTAAAAAGAAATTTCCTGTTGGCATATCGTTCCAATTCAGCTGCAAACTTCCTGGTTTCGGGTCGCATGGCCGTCATTTCCGATTCCACAGTTTCAGGAGCGCATTCAACTCCCGGGCGCTCAATTTCGGAACATCATAGCCTCCATGCGCCATTCTCTGGCGCACGGCTTCGAATAACGTGACCGCACAGGCAACGGACACATTGAGGCTTTGAATCATTCCGAACATGGGGATTTGGAAGTTACCATCCGCCACCTTTACAAATTCATCAGAAACTCCCCGATGTTCGTTCCCGAAGACGAGCGCAACCTTCCCGGTCAGATCCAATGTATACAGCGAATTGGAACGAACCGCCAAGTGCGTCGCGAAAATTTTAAACCCCTCACTGCGAAGAGCAGCGGCGCACTCTGGCGCAGAGCCGAACTTGCGCTGCGCGATCCACTTTCCGGCGCTCGCCGAACTTTTTTTTCCAATCTCCGGATATTTCTCGTTTGTATAAACCAGCTGAACTTGCATGACCCCGGCCGCGTCGCATGACCGAAGCATGGCGCTCACGTTATGCGGGTCATGAATGTTTTCCATCACTACCGTGAGATCCGGCTGGCGTTTCGCAATGACGTCCTTCAGCCTTCGAGATCTTTTTTCAGTTGCCATGATCATCCCCCCTCACCTTCAAACGGAGCATGGCGCGGGCCTGGAGCAATATGACTGCAGTAACCACAGCCATTCCTCCCGCGACCTGAACAGTATTGAGTGATTCTCCAAGGGCAAGATACGCAACAATAATGGCAACAACCGGCTCGAGTGTCGTCACGATGCCCACAGTGCTCGCCTCCAGCAAGCGGAGCCCGGCGGTGAACATGCTATGCGGAATGAGAATCGAGATGATGGCAAAGAAGAGGAAAATCCCCCAGTCGGAGAGTGTATATCCCTTTTCGGCAATTTCCCACGGTGTATTCACAAAGAACCAGAACACAGTGGCAAACCCAAACGCGTAGGTGAGAATCGTCCACACGGAATACGTTCGCAGGAGATGCTTGCTCATGAGCAGCATGAAAGAATAACAAACAGCGGAGGCGATACCGGTGACAACCGTCCAGCCGCGGAGTTGAATACCCGACCACTCTCCACCGCTCACCGCCAGCCAGCATCCCGCCAGGGACAATACAAGAGCAATGATCTTTGCCCCGTTCAGTGTTTCCTCGCGGGCAATAATAACCGCATAGAGCATCACAAGAGCCGGCGCGGTGTATTGAAGAAGAATGGCAGCCGCCACGGTCGCTTCCTGCACCGTGTAGTAATATGTGAAGTTCGTCACTGCTATCCCAATAATGCCTGCCGCCGCAAATTTTGGCAAATCCCGCGTTTGAACGATGAATACCGTACGGTCTTTGAGCAGAAAATACAGGGCGATAAGAATGAAGGATATCCCGGACCGCGTTTGCGTGATAATCAGGGTGTCGAACCGGGTGGTGAAGAGGAATTTTGCAATAGAAGCCGACCCGCCCCAAAACAACACAGCAACAAGGATAAAAAAATACCCCGCCCCAGGGGGCCTTTGATGCAGGGTCATGAGGATCCTGGATCTCCCTCTTCTTCCGCCAGCCGCCGATAATACTCACTTTGTTCTTCGTCGCCGCTCAGCTCATACAGGCGTGCCAGACGAAAAAGAAGTGACTTCCGGTTTCCAACGTGCCGCAAACCATGCTTGACGAAATCGATCAGCACTTCGACAGGGGGGATATTCAAATCGGGATCGTAGCAATCGCAGGCATCAAGGTACGGATCAGGCTCATTCGGCTTCACGCCTGCCGATTTGCGGTAGTACTTGATGGCGAGCTCGAAATTGTCATATGCCGAGTATGTCACTTCAAAAACACTGGCAAGCCACATGTAGGTGTCATACGCGATCTCGGGGAATTCACCCGCAAGTTTTTCGCCGAAGAGACAGAGCTCATCCGGGCTGAGAGCATTGTTCCAGAAGAGCAGGCGGTAGAGCTCCACCTCCCGGATTTTCTGCTCAATGGCATCCTGGAAAGCCTCGAAAAGATCGTTGAAGTCTGTGCTGTTGGCAAAAATATGTCGAAGCTCGTCGATCGAATAGCGAGGCATGCAACACCGTCAGAAAAAGCCAGGGCAATATCCGGAACCGCGGCGGGTGATGCCGCGCGGGTAAAAATAACGAAACAAAGTAATTAAAGGCGTTGCGAAAAGCAATAAATGAAGGTGGTCCGCCAAAACGACATGAACTCAATCCGAAAAGGATTATCTCACAACAATAATCTTCCGAACTTCCTGAATGCCCTCGGATTGAATGCGAACGAAGTACACGCCGGCCGGTACCGGCCCCCCGTCCACCGTGCGGCCGTTCCAGGTCGCCGTGTACATTCCGTCCTGGAAAACGGTACTCGTAAGAACTCCGATTTCCTCGCCCAGAATGTTATGGATCGTCATGGAGGGCAATTCACGTCTTCCCATCATACAACGGATTGTTATCGTGCCCGAGCCGGATCCCGCTCGTGGAGAGAATGGATTTGGGTAACTTTGAACCATCCGGGACGGGATTCGGTCTTCTCCCACCCTCTTCCGAATTGAGACAGGCTGCTCGAATACGAGTTCGCAAACCACGGGCAGGTGATCCGAGGCAAGATGCAATGCGGTCGCGATGAAGTCAGGGACGGAAAGATTCGGGAGCCGGTTGATGGAATCATTGTAATGTTGACCGTCATTCCCGAATGCGCGACCGGAACCGGCTACGAGGGATACTCCGCCCGACCCGACCAACGGCTGTGAAACAAGGATCATATCAAACCGATCATCCAACCCACTCGTTGCCCCGCCACCGAAAGCCCGAACCCTGGTTGACTGGGTATGAAACCCGGCATACGAGTGCTCATTCCAGATTCCGGTCATGGAGATCGGATCGACAGCATGCCCGCCGGCCCCGGGTTTTACCGCAACGAGTTTCCGATAACCGTATTCTTCTGACCCGTAGATATTGAAATCACCAACAACAAGAAAATTCGTGCCGATCGGCAACGCATCTGTGTACTTCCGCAGGCTGTCAATTTCGGCAGACCGGAAGGCGGAATCTGCCTCACCGGCGTTGAGGTGAACACTGATAATCCGGATGGAAAGACCGGTTTGCCTGTGAATAAGCGAAAAATCGTTCATGTCCCGAAGTGCGGTCTTGATTGGCTGGTTGGCAATAAATTCAAATTTCGATGCACGGAAGAATAAAGCATTATCGGAATCTGGCCCATTCACAAACACTCCCGCTTGATAGTCGGTCACAGAACCTGCGTTCAGGACTCCGATCAGAAATCCCGGGATCGCAATCGAGGTATCCATCTCCTGCACAGCGAGAATATCCGGTTTGATCGATTCGAGGACAGTCCGAAAATATTCGTTTCTGTCCGCGCCGTCATAAGCAAGCAGGTTATAGGTCGCGACACGGATGGTATCCTGCGACCGGGCAGGAGAAATAAAGAGGAAGATAATGCAGAGTAGTTTCACGGAGCGGTCCCCCGTTGGTATTGTCGGAAATTGGGGATTGAAAATCAAGGCGTGTCAGGCGCAAAAGCTGTGAAAAAAAATACCCAATGTCGAACGCCGAATGTAGAATGTCGAGGTGGAGGGCATGGACTTGAATATTCAGTGTTGGGAGTTTCGACATTCGACATTTCTTCCTGTGACTCATTTTTTGGAATCGTGGGCACTTTTCTCTATATTTTTCCAATGACAAAAGTCGCTGTGGGAATACTGAGAATGAACGGGAAGATCCTGGCTTGCCAGAGAAAGAAAGGCAGCAGGTATGCGTTGAAGTGGGAATTCCCGGGCGGCAAGGCGGAGCCCGGCGAATCGATTGCGCAATGTTTGGAACGGGAGTTGTTCGAAGAACTTTCGATTCGCATTGTACGCATAGACGACATGGAGATTCAAAAGTCGCAATACCATGACGGCGGAATGTTTGAGGTTGCTTACTGCACGATTACAGACTTCAAAGGAGAGCTTCGCAACAACGTGTTTGAGCAGGTGCGGTGGGTGACCCCGGCGGAACTTGCAGAGCTCGATTCGCTTGAGGGAAACAAGGATATCGTTCGTAAACTTGCAGGACAGAATGCCGACCCGAAAACCTCCCATGGTTGAGATACGGAAGCGCTTGCTTCGCTGGTACCGCACTTCTGCGAGGCCTCTCCCCTGGCGGGAAACACGGAATCCCTATAAAATCCTTGTTTCCGAGGTGATGCTCCAGCAAACCCAGGTGAACCGCGTACTGGAAAAATACCCCCGGTTTCTTAAACAGTTTCCATCCTTCTCCTCGCTTGCAAAATCAATACCGGCCGAAGTCATCGTTGCATGGCGCGGAATGGGATACAATAACAGAGCGGTACGGCTACGATCTCTGGCCCAAATCGTTTGCGACAACTATCGCGGCCGGCTGCCAATGGATTCAAACGAGTTGACTCAGCTTCCCGGCATCGGCCGGTACACAGCAAGCGCGGTCGCCTGTTTTGCCTTCGAACAACGTGTGGCAGTTGTCGACACCAATATCGGCCGGGTTATCAGGAGAGTTTTTCCGCGTTCCGGCCCCGACGCCTGGAAAACCGCCGAACGAATATTGCCGGCGAGGCAGGTGTACGATTGGAATCAGGCCCTTATGGAACTTGGTGCCCTTATTTGCACGGCCTCCAATCCCAATTGTGCAGATTGTCCGCTCTTGAAACATTGTCCCGGAGCTTACAAACAGCGCCGGGTAAGATCCCCGGTGCGGAAACCAGAACCCGGGCGCAATGGGATCCCCAACAGGATCTATCGGGGCAGGATTGTTGAAGAACTAAGGAGGCGCAACGGCAGGCCCGCGGCTCTCACGAGACTCGGAAGACTCATCATGCGGGGATTTAGGGGACATGATAAAGTCTGGCTCCTCCGTCTGGTTAAAGCCCTCGAGAAGGACGGTTTGGTTCGATCTGTAAGGAAGGGTGAAGGACATTCTGTTGGTCTCGCATCGTGACTTCCACAACAAAGAAGCACGATGACCCGTTGGTCGCCCTCCGTTCGGTCTACGAGAGCCGAAAGCACCTGATTCGAGCACGGCTTGCAGAGTTTTCCGTTGTTCCGCCATCCGAATATTTCTATGAGCTTGTTTACTGCCTGCTCACTCCGCAATCGAGTGCCGAGCATGCCGAACAGGCCGTACGATCGCTCCGCGACGAGCAATTTGCAGAACGGGGCGGGGATCCGGAACCCCTTTTAAGAAATCCGGCCTGCTATATTCGCTTTCACAAGACCAAATCGCGGCATTTGTTGATAGCCCGCGAAGGGTTTTCGGCAATGGCTCAGGCAATCTCAAACGTTTCAACGCCGACGGACCTGCGCGAATGGCTTGTGCGCACTGTTCCGGGCCTCGGATATAAAGAGGCGACGCATTTTCTTCGAAACATCGGCAAGAACGGCGGTTTGGCCATTCTGGACAGGCACATTCTGAGAAACCTCAAAAGGCTGAAAGTCATCCGAACCATACCCACTTCCATATCGAGGAAGAAATATCTTGGCATCGAGAGCCAATTCAAAAGGTTCTCGCTGCGAATCGGTATCCCGCTCGACGAGCTGGATCTGGTATTTTGGAGCATGGAAACGGGGGAAATAAGAAAGTGAGGGTAAGAGTGGAAGATGGGAGCAATGTCAGAGAAGATAAATAGAAAAAGGGAAAGAGCAAGAACAAAAGGAAATGAAATGGAAAACAGAAAAGTGAAAATCTTTGTCGAGCATCGGAATCCCCCACTCCCTCAACTAACAACAAATAACTGATACCCAATAACTGATACCTGATGAAATTTCTTGTTCTCGGCTCCGGGCTTATGGGCAGCGCGGTTGCGTATGATCTTGCAAAATCCAATGGGGTAACTCGAGTGACCTTAGCCGACATCGATGGTGCCAGGGCCGCCCAGGTGACTGCCCGAATCGGATCTCCTCTCGTTCATCCTCGAACGCTTAACGTAGAATACTACGACGACGTCCTGGCGGCAATGCAAGGCCACGACTGTGCCATCGGGGCCGTATCGTACCGGCATAACCATATGCTGACGCGTGCATGCATCGAATCGGGGGTCCATTTTTGCGATCTGGGGGGGAATCAGGATGTTGTCGACCGGCAGCGCACTCTTCACGATCAGGCGTTGGAGGGGAGTGTCACCATCGTGCCGAATTGCGGACTGGCACCGGGATTTGCGAACGTACTCGCTGCACGGGGAGCGGAGCAATTTCAATCGGTTGATTCCATCCAGGTGCGCGTAGGCGGACTTCCTCAGCACCCTCGCCCGCCCATGAATTACCAGCTGGTTTTTTCAGTCGACGGACTGATCAACGAATACATGGGAGAGTCGGTTGTCCTCAGGGATTTCAAAAGAACGACAATTCCGACGATGACGGAAATTGAGTCCATTGATTTTCCGCAACCCTTCGGCACCCTGGAGGCGTTTCATACCTCGGGCGGCACCTCGCTTCTTCCCGAAATGTTCGAAGGGAAGGTCCGCACGCTCGATTACAAGACAATTCGCTATCCCGGTCACTGCGAAAAATTCCGTGCATTGCTCGAACTCGGATTCGCATCGTCTGAGCCTCTTAGCGTCGGTTCAAACGTGATGACTGCGAGAGAGATATTTTCCGAACTGCTGAAGCGTAAGATGAGCGGAGACGACGAGGATGTCGTCTTGCTGCGTGCGACCATTGTCGGAACACGAAACGGGAAAACCGGAACACTGGAGTTCTCGCTCATTGATTCTTTCGACAAGAATGCCAATATTAGTGCAATGATGCGCACGACGTCGTACCCCACGTCCGTCATCGCCCAGCAACTTGCGGACGGAACGATACAGGAAAGGGGTGTTTTGACTCCGGAACAATGTGTCCCCTTACGCCCGCTGATCGATGCCCTGCACGCACGCGGGATCGATATTCACGAGACGATGAAGTAATTAAGAACCGACACCACCTATTCTAACGGGTTTCCCTATGGCGCAGAGCAGTTCTTTTGACGTTGTTTCCGAGGTTGATCTCCAGGAAGTCGATAACGCCCTTAATCAGGCCCGCAAAGAAATCAGCCAGCGCTACGATTTCAAGGACTCGAAAAGTTCCATCGAGTTTTTGCAAAAAGACAAGAAAATCATGGTGATTTCCGACGATGACTTCAAACTCAAGAGCGTCCTCGATATTCTGCAAACGAAGATGATCAAGCGCGGGGTGCCGATCAAGTCCCTGAAATACAACGCTGTGCAGCCGGCCGCAAACAATACCGTTCGACAGGAGATTTCCCTCCGCGTAGGCATCGAGAAAGAGGATGCTAAGACGATTGTCAAAATCATCAAAGACACAAAGCTCAAAGTTCAGGCGCAGATCATGGATGACCAGGTGCGCGTGACGGGAAAAGACAAGGACGATTTGCAAGAGGTCATCAAACTGCTCCGCGGAACCGACTTTCCCTTTGCGATGCAGTTTGTGAACTACCGCTAGTGATGAATCGAACCGTCGCCGCCTCGGGCATTGCCCTTTTTCTCGTCCTCAGCGCTGCCAGTGCAGCCCCTGATACACTTTTGATTTCTCTCCGTGTTGAAAACACACCGGCCCAGTCGCTCAGGGCCATCGAACAATCCGATGTTGTCTATCTTGCCCTCAACGACCTGATTTCCGGACTCTCGCTCCCCTCCCTGACCAATACAGAGGTTCGAAAACTCGAGTTCCGGATCGGCTCGCACAGGATCAAGATCACGGCCAACAACCCGTTTCTCGTCATAACCGATCTCGCGACAAACGCCGCGAGTGTTTACCAGCTGCCTCTCAACGCTCTGCTTCAGAATGAAGTGTATTTTGTTCCGGCGACAGAGTTCCTCCGCGCGCTCAATATCGTGTGGCCCAGCACCCTTCAATTCGATCCAATTGATCTCTTGCTCGCAGTCTCAACAGCTCCTTCGGTTTCGCCGTTTGACATCACAAACGTGGTCATTGAGCCGAAGCTCAACGGTTATCTTATGACCATTGAAGCCCCCCGAAAGCTCGGCGACGTTGAAGCATGGCTGAAGCCTGACGGCTGGCTTTTCGTAACTGTGGCAAACGCCAAGGCGGATACGAATGCACTCGCCAAGCTGAAACCCTACGGGGCCATCCGCAACATCCTCGTTTTTCAATCCCCCACTTCCGTTCAGCTCACATTCAAAGTCGCTCCCGACGTGATCAAGGCTGAGTTAATCAACGAATCCGGCACGAACAACCTGCTTGTGGCGCTCCACACGCAATCTGAAACGGAGAAAGCCGAGCTCGAACGCAGGCGTCAACAGTTGAACAAAGAGAAGCTTGAAAAACAACAGGCACAATGGAAGCTTGATGTCATCGTCATTGATGCGGGGCATGGCGGAAAAGACCCCGGCACAGTCGGTCTTGGCGGTACCAAGGAAAAAAATGTGTCCCTGGGGGTAGCATTGAAGCTTGGGAATTTGCTTGAAAGAAATTTGAAGGACATCAGGGTTGTGTACACGCGCAGGACTGACACCTTTGTCGAACTCTTCAGACGAACGCAGATCGCCAACGACGCAGGGGGCAAGCTTTTCGTCAGCATTCACTGCAACTCCATGCCGAGGAAGCCGTCGGTTCAGAGCGGATTCGAGATCTACCTCCTCCGGCCCGGCCGTTCGCAAGACGCCATTGAAATCGCGGAGCGGGAGAATTCCGTTATTCGTCAGGAAGAAGGATTTGAGGAACGCTATAAGGAGCTCACCGAAGAGTATTTCATCCTCGTGACCATGCAACAGAGCGCATTTATGAAATACAGCGAACAGTTTGCGCAGGCGGCCACCCGGTCAATGGCAAAACAGATGGCGATTCGGAACCGCGGGGTCAAACAAGCAGGATTCTACGTCCTTGTCGGAGCATCGATGCCCAACGTTCTGGTCGAGACAGGCTACCTCTCAAACAGAAATGATGAAAAGTATCTTAAGAGCCTCAAGGGACAGCAAGAGATTGCCCAGTCATTGTTCGAAGGCATCAAGGAATACAAGGCCATCTACGAGAAGGCCCTGCAGGAAGGCACGGCAGTCAGCGGAAGCCAATAAGCTGATGTGAATGAGGTTGGCTCTAGAAGTACGCTGCAAGACTCAGAAGAATCCGCACCCCCCGCTCCAGGTTATTCTCGCGATCCCGTTCCCAGTTGTGCTCATAGTTCAATTTTAACACAACGTCCTGAATAAACCGAAGGTTGATTCCTGCGGTGAACCGGTGATGGTCGTTCCCGGCAAGATCGGAGTCAAAATCAATCCGCTCGTACCGGACCGAACCCGTGAAATGCGACCGCGGCCAGCGTTCAAACAAAGAGTATCCAAAGGGAACATGCGCTTCAACGAAAAATCCGTTTTGATCCCCTGCGAAGATTCCCCGTAATTGCGGCGGAATGTCAATCCTCACCCACACAATCTCACCCTGCACACGTATCCAAGTCATGTCATGCTCGATATCCGCGGCGAGAATCGTAAGAGAGCGGCGATCGTCCACCGGGAGTCCATCCGTTTCGAACACATTATAGGCTCCGGTGTGAAAAGACGCTCCGAGTTCCGTTCCGAACGACGGACTGGCGGCCACGCGGCCGACGATTGCGGGCTCGCCGTTGTTGTCACCTCCGAAAAGCCTGTTTTTGCCCGCCGAAATCCTCGTCTCGGGCGCATCCTCAATAATATCCTGGGTGAATCCGTTGACAGCGTACAGTTCGTACGTGATTTTCGCCCCGTCAGCCGGGTAGAGCGCCCCGAAAAATCCGGCTCCCACTTCGGAAAGTGTTGAGGGGATAATTTCCGTTGCCACCAAAGGACGTTCTGCAAGATCCAACCGGGGGCTGTCGTGCGCAAGATTCGTTTTCCCCAACGGGGAAAGAATCACTCCTCCGCGCAGATTGAGGGCCTCGTTGAATTCGATATCCACCAGCCCATATTCAAGCTTGATCTCCTCCCCCCCATGTTCGATTTCGATCTCCGACGTAACGACAATCCCGTCTGCAAGCACCGAGTAAGTGAACAGATTAAACCTCCTCGCCTCGAATGACCATCCCTCATTGACGCCCGCGTGCCGAGCAAACATTCCCGTTACATCCATATACCCGCCGATGACCGTTTTTCCGCCGAGCCGCGTGATAAATGGTTTGTCATAAATACCGCCTTGAACAAGGGGCACAGGACGCACGTGCGCCGAATCCTGCTGACGCGCATTAACGGTAGAGAGAAGGACAGGCAAGGCAATGATAAGGATGGGTGTAATTCGCATTGCAGACGGGATCAAATCTGGATTTCAACAATACTGCCGGTAGCGGCAACCCGATAATGCCGGAGAGGAATCTCGGCCGGGCCATTCAGAACGTTTCCATTGAAATCGAACGCCGATTCGTGGCAGGGGCAGCGCAGCAACGTGCGTTCTTTTCTTACCTCGCAACCGAGGTGGGTGCATTGCGTTGATACAGCCGAAAAGGATTCATCCTGCAGTCGGATGAGGAGGATTGGGTATTCGAGGAACGGGGACTCCAGCGAAACAGCATCTCCGGGACGCACAAGCTCCGGAATCGCAGTCTCAAACAGAATGCGAGAACCATTGACATCGGCTTTCATTCTTGGAGCCGACGTTGCAATGCAGGCAAGGTTCAGGGAGCTCACAGCCAGTCCCCCAATGGCCATCCCTGACTTCCTGAGAAAGGTTCTCCGATCCGCTTTGCTCATAAGGACTCCAGAAAACTGAGAAGGGCTCGCCTTTCCTGTTCGCTCAATTGAAGAAACGCATCTCTGGCAGATTGTGCCTCTCCGCCGTGAGCCCTGATTGCTTCCCCGAGGTCGGATGTACGGCCATCGTGAAGGTACGCAGGCGTTCCTCCCAGAAATTCACGAATCAATCGCAGGCCCCACAGCGGCGTCGTACGCCATTCGGTACCGGTAGCATCCCCTTCGTAGAAGCCATCGGCCAACTCCGGCCCCATATCATGCACCAATAAATCTGAATAGAGGCGAACTGCACGGTTTCTCAGGGCCTTAATAGGATGATCCGAACCCGTTTGCATCGATGGACGATGACATGATGCACAGCCAATCGACGAGAATAGTTGCTTTCCTGCAGCAACATCGGGGGATTCATCTCCTTGGCGAGGGGGGGACAGTGTTTGCAGATAGAAAACGACGTCGTTCACAACTGAGGCAGGGAGTTCCGGGTCGGGGACATCATCCCGAACCGGCGCTCCGGCCTGGGGATGCGCATTCTCGACGGGCAGGTAATCAGTGGTAATGCCGATGTCCTGCTGGTACGCATTGACCACCTGATGCAGGAGAAACGCGATGCCGGCCTTACGACCGAACCGTCCTAAATGAGGTCCTGCTCCCTTGCCGAGGTAGTCTGGAGCTCCGACCAAATTCGGCCGGCCTGATATTCCGTCTGCATTCAAGTCGCTTTCGTCCGAGTAAGCAAGAATCACTGAATCCGGTATGGCTTCGATCAGGCCCAAGCCAAAGACTGTCGGCCCTGTCCTGACGGAAATTCCGTTTGCTTGAACGGGAATAGTTTCCGGAGAAACCCCCGAAATGCTTCTTTCCTGCAATTGTGGCCCACCCTCAGTCAGCAATTGGTCAAACGAGAGCCCGTTCCAGTATCCGAACCGAGTAAGGCTTGTGCGTGCAGATCCGCGTCCATCCCCGGGGTGGCAGGATTCGCACGATGGCTGGTTAAACAGGGGACCAAGGCCTTCCCGAACCGTAAACGCCTTTCCGAATGACTCATCTCCACGGACAAATGCCGCAAGTTCGGTTTTGCTCAAGCCCGCAAGGGGCGCATCAAATGTCTCCCCTTCGGCCGGGGGTTCGGTGAAGAGCGTATCACAGGCAATGATGCTTAAGCACGAAGCGAGCGCAATTAATGCATCTGAAAGAAGGGACCTTATCATGAGAGGGCTCCCCAGAGCTGCGCGACACCAAAGCAGACGACGAAACCGATAACAAGCGGAATGATTGCAGAAAGGACCGTCCACTTTGTGCTCCCTGTTTCCTTGTAGATCGTATAGAGCGTTGTGGAACAGGGGTTATGCAGAAGACTGAAGAGCATTAAATTGATGCCGGTCAGGATGGTCCATCCCCCAGCGTGCAAGACCTCCGCCGTCGCCAGTTCTGAGTCCAGCTCAAACATCACACCTGCTCCGCTCCCAATGTCGTTTAAGCCCGCGACAAGAGCGGTAAGCATCAAGACTGTGGGGATGACGATCTCGTTGGCCGGGATCGCAATGATATAAGCAAGCAGAATCACGCCATTCAAACCGAGGAGCAGTCCGACCGGATCGAGAAACTGCACGGTTTGTTCTGCAATGCTCGCGCCGCCTATCTGAATATTGGAGACGAGCCAGATCACGGCGCCCGCCGGTAATGACCAGACAACAGCGCGCCAAAGTACGATAAGGGTTCGGTCGATCACCGACGTATAGATTGTCTGCCAGATTCTCGGAGGGCGGTACGGAGGAAGCTCGAGACTGAAAAACGACGCCTCTCCCTTTAGCATTGTTCTCGAAAGTCCCCACGAAACGGCAAACGTCATCGCAATGCCGATGAGGACGACGGTCACCACGGCAAGCGCTGACGCAACGCCCGACAGGGCGGGCGGTGCGAGCGCGCCGATGAATATCGTAGCAATCAGAATCTGTGTTGGCCAGCGTCCGTTGCATATCGCAAAATTGTTCGTGAGGATGGCGATCAGCCGCTCACGAGGACTGTCGATAATCCGCGTCGAAATGATAGCTGCCGCGTTGCATCCGTATCCCATTGCCATCGTCAGGGCTTGTTTTCCGTGGGCGCCGGCTTTGCGAAAGAGTCCATCGAGATTAAATGCCACACGCGGGAGATACCCGAAATCTTCGGCAAGCGTAAACAGCGGGAAGAAAATCGCCATCGGAGGAAGCATCACGCTCACCACCCAGGCAACAGCCAGATACATTCCATCGAATAGGAAGCCGTTGAGCCACCAGGGAAACCCCAAATCCGCTCCCATTGATTTCAGAAAGGGATGCACCGAATCGATGAGGATACCCGAAAGGAATGCGGAAGGGATATTGGCGCCTTCAATAGTAAGCCAGAATACGACCGCAAGCAGAGTAATCATGATCGGGAAGCCGGTCCATCGGTTTGTAACGAGGCGATCCAGAGTTTTTTCAAAATCGAACCCAGAGGATTTTTCCGGAAGTGAAACCGCTCGCCCGGAGATGCGCGCAGCTTCTCCATACAACGCCTCCACGGTATGATCGTGGAACTGTTCGCCCAATTCCCATCGCAGGTTTTCTGCAGTTTTCAGGATATCATCATGCGACGACATGGTTTCTCGTTTTCTCTTTGCGGACTGTTTGAGTGTGGTTGATGGAAAGGCGCTCAAGTTCGCCTGATCGGACTGCTTCGGCGATGCGTTGATCTCCTTCAAGCAGCCGGATGGCAACCCAGCGGACGTTTGCCAGATTGGGGTACGCTGATCGCAATTGTGACGATAACTGATCCACGGCCTTTTTTAGTTTCCCGGACTGGGTCCACACGCGCTTTGGTTTGCAGACAAACTGACCGCTGGCGACATCCTGGATGCTCTGGAGCAGAGAACCAAGCCCTTCTCCTGTTCGGGCGCTCAAAGGCACGACAGGGATTCCAAGCTCCTTCATCAGGGTCCGATCGTCAACAGTAATTCCGTGCCGGCGGGCCTCATCCATCAGGTTGAGCGCCAGCACAGCCCGGTCTGTGATTTCAAGAACCTGGAGGACCAGATTCATATTGCGCTCAAGCCGGGTGGCATCGGCAATGACAACAGTAACGTCAGGCCTGCCGAAGAGAATGCAGTCCCGCGCAATTTCTTCATCGGTACTGGTGGACAGAAGAGAATACGTGCCGGGAAGGTCTATGACCTTATACCGCTTACCGCCGTAAGAGTACGACCCCTCGGCCCGGGTCACTGTTTTTCCCGGCCAGTTTCCGGTATGCTGCCGCAATCCGGTCAAACTGTTGAACACCGTGCTCTTTCCGACGTTCGGGTTTCCTGCCAGGGCGATCACGAAGAGGCTTCCCGACGCGTCGAGCCCGTGGCGGGCGGGCGCAGTGTCGCGGTTGACCGGACTCACAGGACATGTTTCGCACTGTTGCGGAATGTGTGTGCTCATCCTCGATTACTCCAAAAAAACCAGGTCGGCGTGTTCCCTCCGAAGGGCGATGGTTGCCCCCCTGATGCGATAGGCTGTCGGGTCTCCTCCGGGGCTCCTCATCTCAGCTTCAATGATGCTGCCTGGAACGATGCCGAGGTCCATCAGGCGTCTGCGCTGAAGTCCGCGGCATGCGGGTGAAAGCCCTGAAACGACGGCCTTGTAGCCGGGGCTCAGTGAGCCGAGTGTTTTCCGGGGGCCGGCGGGCGGGATTCCGCTTTCTTTTTTTACGTGAAGGTTTGCGGCCACAACCGGCGAAAGTTCGACTCGTTCTCCATCGTGATCCACAACCACCTGAAATTCGGTTCGCTCCTGTAGGACGAGCTTCATGCCGGGGTACAGACCAAGCCGGAGCAACTCGGCATAGACCGTCGCGGGTTCATCTTCAACATGAACAATTCGCACGGTGTCCCCCACATGAAACCTTTCAAGGCCGGAGCCAAGATCACGCGGGATCTGGCCGCCAGGGCTCGGAATCGGATCTCCGTGCGGATCAAACACCGGATAACCAAGTCGCTTCGAAAGGGATTCCGCTTCTTCGCTTGAAAGCTTGTGCTCTTGCCGTTCGGCTTCTTTGTGCCAGTCGACCTCGCGGACCATTGTTTCATCTGCCAGGTATCTCTCCCACAGCCGGTGGGACCGGATGACCGACAGAGCGTACTCCCTTCCCTGTTCTGTCAGCACCAGACCCTGACCCCGCGGAATAACATACCTGCGTTCGGTCATTTCGGAAACAATGCCGGCAACTCTGTCCTGTTGTTTCCCCATTGCCCCCGCCAGACTATTGATTGTGCATGACAGGCCGCTGTATTCGCAATGGTATATGTGTTTGAGGGCATCTTCGATAAGAATTCTGTGACGATGAGTCCGCAATTTGTTCGTCATCATGAACATCGCACCCAGCCCAGCGAGCAAACCGGCCACTATCAGGATATTCAGAAAGGTGATCATACCGAAATCGATTCTTTCACTTCAACAAAGATATTTTGTGCAAGCTTTGCGCTGATAAACTGATCTCTTGATCCGATTTCTGCTCTAAGAGATCCATCGAATTCAATCCGTTCTTTGATCTGCACTATCGTCCCCAACACGATGCCAAGTTTTGACATGTACTGCAGTACCTCCGGATTCTCATCGCTGACCCGCGCAACGATGCCCTCTGAGCCGGGTTCAAGCTCTGAAAGCGAAATGTGGTTCCGGTCTTCGAGGACTCCCTCTCTTGTCGGAATAAGGTCTCCGTGCGGATCGCGTCTCGGGAAGCCAAGCGCCTCATCAATCCGATTTTCCAGCCTTTCTGACATAAAATGTTCAAGCCGTTCCGCTTCCTCATCGATCTCATCCCACTGATACTTCAAGACCTCCACCAGAAACAATTCCCATAAACGGTGACGACGGATGATTTTCAGAGCCTGTTTTCTTCCCTCGTCCGTCAGTTCCACACCTTTGTATGGCGTGTAACTTACCGTGCCCTCGTCTGCGAGTTTTCTGACCATTTCAGAAACCGAAGGGGCCGAGATCTGGAGTCTATCGGACAGAAGAGATGTCGTAACTCGTTTCTCCTGTTCCTGAAGTTTGAAGATGTTCTTTATATAGTTCTCAACCTGCTCGCTTGGCATCGGTATACCTTATATTAAATTTAGGCTTGCCTAATATGCAACTTTCGTGCATCAATGTCAATACTATATAGACCCCCGATGCTTATTGACTCTTACAGAGGGATTGATTAGGTACTGCATGTAAGCTGTCTCAAAAACAGGGGAGACACGCCTTGCTATTTTACTCACCGAACAGGAATCGGAGAATTTAATCCGATACGTGTGAACGCCGGTCAACAGCGGTCCATCCGAATTGGGAGGAAGGGTGGCAAAAAATATTTCAATCCTTCATCTGGAGGATGATTCTGCCGACGCAGAGCTTATCCTAAGAAGTCTTCGGGCGGATTTTCCCGGATGCAAGGTGCAGCGCGTCGATTCCGGGGAAGCCTTCACACAGGCGCTTCAGCGCACTTCTTTTGACATCATCCTCGCGGACTACAACCTCCCTTCAATTCAGGGCCTTGAGGCCCTCGAGCGGGCTAAAAAGTATTCACCCGGCACCCCGTTCATTTTCGTTTCGGGAGCTATTGGTGAAGATCGCGCAATTGAGTCCCTTCGCCACGGAGCCACGGACTACGTTCTCAAGGATCACCTTTCCCGGTTAACCCCAACTGTGCGGCGCGCCCACAGGGAGAACGAGGAACAGCGCGGCCGGAAACAATTTGAACAGGCCTTGCAGGAAAGCGAAATTCTCTACCGAACGCTCATCGAAACTTCTCCGGAAGCAATCATTCTAACCGACCTTGATACCAAGATCACAATGATCAACGGTCAAGCCATCGACTTATACGGCGGAACCAGCGTTGATGAGCTCGTCGGCCGGGATGCCTTCGATCTTATTGCCCCCGAAGAGCATGAACGTGCCATCGCCGACAAAAACGCTATCCTCCAAACCGGAAGTCTTCGCAACGCCGAGTACACACTTGTGCGCAAAAACGGAACCTGTTATCCGGCGGAGGTGGACGCCTCCGTCATTCATGACCATTACGGCCATCCCAAAGCTCTCCTTGCCGTCGTCAAGGACATCACCGAGCGCAAGAAGGTACTCGCCGCCCTGGTTGAGAGCGAAAACCGCTACCGTAGTCTCATCGAAACATCGGCTGATGCCGTTGTGTTGAGCGACATCGAGGGAGTTATTCTCTTTTGCAATCAGCGTACCGCGGACCTCCTGGGCTATGACAACGCGCACAATTTACTCGGCAAGATCATTTTCGAGTTTGTCGATACCGCGGATCATAACCATGTTCGGGAAATGGGGGAAAGAACCAAGGTCGAAGGTCAGGTTCGGAGTTTCGAGTTCACCCTGATCCGCCGCGAAGGGACGCGGCTTCAGGTCGATGTCAGTTCCTCATTAATCAGGGACCGCGACGGAAATCCAAGGGCGTATACCAGCTTTCTACGTGATATTACGGAACGAAGACTGAACGAAGAGAAGATTCTTGAACAGGCCGCTCTCCTGGACGTCGACCCTGCCGCCATTCTTGTTCGTGACCTTGATGACAGAATTACCTTCTGGAACAGGGGTGCCGAACATTTGTACGGGTGGACACAAGCGGAAGTTCTTAATACCACGTTCACGAAATTCCTCCCCGCCGGCAATCTCGATGAAATCCGCAAATATAAGGAGGAACTCCTGAGTACGGGAAGCTGGAGGGGGGAGATCAGCCGGCTTCGAAAAGACGGCAGTTCAATTGTCGTTGACTCTCAATGGACGCTGGTGCGTGATGCAATGGGGAAACCCAAATCAGTCTACGCTGTCGAGGTTGATATGACTGAGAAGCTCAAGCTCCAGGGTCAGGTGCTCCGGGCACAACGGATGGAGAGTATCGGCACGCTGGCAGGCGGAATCGCCCATGATCTCAACAATGTCCTCGGACCAATCTTGCTTTCCCTCCAGGTCTTGCGGAAAAAACTCGGCGACGAAAAGGACTTGAAGATGGTGGAGATGATCGAAGCCAGTGCCAAACGGGGCGCCGCGATGATCAAGCAGGTTCTGACATTTGCCCGGGGAATTGAGGGAGATCGTATTCCTCTCAGCCTCCACCACCTGATTCGCGAACTTCAGGATATCGCAAGTCAGACGTTTCCCAAATCCATCGGTTTTCGAACAGTTGTCGCGAAGGATCTCTGGAATGTCACGGGTGACACGACCCAACTGCATCAAGTCCTGCTGAATCTCTGCGTCAATGCCCGGGACGCCATGCCCAATGGAGGCATCCTTACGGTTTCCGCCTCCAACATCACGCTTGACCACTCTTATGCGAAAATGCACCGTGAAGCAAAACCTGGCCCGTACGTCGCTATTTCCGTTGCAGACACGGGAATTGGTATTGCCAAGGACCTGCTCGACCGTATCTTTGAGCCCTTTTTTACAACGAAGGAATCGGGAAAGGGCACCGGACTGGGATTATCGACAACTCTCGGGATTGTCAAGAGTCACGGCGGCTTCATGAATGTCTATAGCGAGGTCAACCGCGGAACGAAGTTCATGATTTATCTTCCTGCCCAACCGCACCATGAAGAAGAATTGAGCGAGACCCAGCCAAGGGATGTGCCTCGGGGCAACGGCCAGACAGTTCTTGTCGCAGACGATGAAAACACTATTGTAGAAATTACGAAAGCGACACTCGAAGCCCATGGGTACTCTGTTCTCACCGCCGCCGACGGCACGGAAGCAATCTCCCAGGCGGCCTCTCACCCGGGGGTCATTGCCGCCGTCGTTTGTGATATGAGCATGCCGTTCATGGACGGCCCGGCAACAATCAGAGCTCTCCGCAAAATGGATTCCAAACTGAAGTTCATCGCTGTCAGCGGATTGATCGATAACTCGCATGTCAACGAGTTGATGACCCTCCCCTTTGTCGTTCCTCTTCAAAAGCCCTTTACCGCGGAAAAACTCCTCCGTATTATTCATTCGCTTCTGGAGCAAGAGGAAAAAAAGTAGGAATCGGAAAGCTGGATCAGTCGGACAGATTTTTCAGGCACAAGGATGCGTTCGTACCACCGAATCCAAATCCGTTCGACAGGGCGTAACGGATTGCCCTGGGACGGGCGGTGTGCGGAACATAATCAAGATCGCACTGCGGGTCCGGTTGGTCCAGATTGATTGTCGGAGGTATTTTCTGATCCCGAATTGCCAGTGCAGTAAAGGCTGCTTCAATCGCCGCGGCGGCGCCCAGCAGGTGACCCGTCATCGATTTCGTCGAGCTCACGGCGAGTCTTCCCGCGTGTGAGCCAAAGGCCGATTTAATCGCGTCTGTCTCTGCGATGTCGCCAATTTGCGTTGACGTCCCGTGGGCATTGATGTAATCGATATCGGCAGGTGTGACTCCACCCCATTCGAGAGCGGACGTCATCGCCCGCGCAGCGCCCTCCCCCTTCTCGGCCGGGGCCGTGATGTGAAACGCATCCGCACTCATTCCGCAACTAAGAACCTCCGCATACATGTTCGCTCCGCGCTTCTTTGCATGCTCATATTCCTCGATCACAAGAACCGCGGCACCCTCTCCCAGGACAAACCCATCGCGGTCGCGGTCAAACGGCCGGGAGGCCTTTGCCGGCTCATCGTTGCGGCGGGACAACGCCCTCGGGGCGCAAAAGCCGGCCAGTCCCGGCGGAGTAATCGGCGCTTCTGATCCACCCACGATCATCACATCCGCCTCATTACGCCGAATGATGTGTAATCCGTCAGCGATCGCGTGGTTTCCGGTCGCACAGGCTGAAACCACACCATAGTTCGGGCCCTTTGCCCCCAGGCGTATCGCTGCATAGCCGGAACAGGTGTTGATGATGGACCCGGCAACAAAGAAGGGGGAGACCCTTCGCGGTCCTTCCTCGTGAATATTGATGCTCGTCTGATAAATATTCCCCAATCCGCCGATTCCGGATCCGATCACAATACCCACACGATGCGCCTCTTCCGGCGGAATGCCCAAACCGGAATCCTCCACTGCTTCGCGCGTTGCCGCCCAGGAGTAGTGAAACACAACATCGTATCGCCCCACGTCTTTCGGATCCATGGCTTTCGCAGGGTCAAATGACTTCACTTCACCTGCAATCCTGGTGGGATAAGCCGAGGCGTCCATTCTGGTAATCGGGCCGATCCCGGATTGTCCGCCAAGGCAATTCTTCCACGATTCGCGCGCATTCAACCCCAGGGGGGTTACCATTCCGATTCCCGTGACAACCACTCGCCGCATTTATTCAAGCTCTTTCTTGAAGAGATCGTCCGATAACCCTGGATTGACGCGATAATTCGAATACCGCACATCCATGCTTCCATTTCTCGGAGGCCGGCGGAATTCCTCGAGTTGCGGTTTTCCGGGAATCGGGAACTCCTCTACGGACGATGTATCGGGTGCCGTTGCAGTGAACGTTACCATCATGCGCTCCGGCAACCAAAACCTGTCTTCGTAATATCCGTACGACGTTTGTACGGTCACCGCCCTTCCCCTGTAGGGGGCGCTTGTGGTTCGCGTGATCGTATAATTCTCCGGATCAACCCAGACAATCAGGCTCTGCACCCTCGTCGAGGAATTCTTCGCCGTGAGTTGAAGCCGGTACAATCGCTTTTCCCCGCTATCTTCCATCCCTTTAAGAACAGCATCATAATTCCTCACCAACGCCGTCACCGGCAGCGCGAATCCCTCTCGTGGAAGCATTGCAAAACTCTCGGATTTAATGTTAATCTTGTCAGGCCTCTTGAAGTACAGCGCCGCTTTCATCTCGGGTATTCGAATGCGCTCCATATCAATTGCCGCCGTCAGGTCGACGGCGTAATCCTCAATGCCCTCGAAATTTCGTTCACATCGGCGCAGGATCTCATCGCCGGTGGGAACCTGAGCGGCTACAACAGAGGTAAGAAAAAGAAAGAATACAAGAGTGGTCCGCATGAGTTGTTTTCAATTGACAATTCGCATTTCATCCCTGCTCTTGCCGGGACTACATATTCATATTCGCCACGAAGGGCTTCCATTTTTCCTCGGGCGATGGCGGAGTCGTGAGACTGACGACCACAAGGCAAAGGAGCGACGCTCCGGCTGCAGGCAGAATGATGTAATCAGTTTCCATCAAAGGTTCCGGCAGAATGAAATTAAGAGCCGTGATCACAACCGTGACTCCCATCCCGGCAATGATCGATGACACCCCCCCGGCAACAGTTACACGTTTCCACAGGAACGCCGCCAGCAATGCCGGTGTGATGCCCGCCCCGACCATCGTATAGGCCGTAAAAGCCATATCCAGAATACTTTTAAAGAAATTCGCAAGGACAAAGGCAAGTATTCCGAGAATCACAATCCACATACGCTGAAACCGAATGATTGCCTGGTCCGAAACATCAGGACGAATAAAGCGCTGGTAGATGTCCCGTGCGATATTGGTCGAGGGGATCATCAGAAACGTGTTTGCGGTGGAGAGAATAATTGCCACCGCCGCGCAAATGAGCAGCACTCCCGCTGCGGCCGGAATGTCAAACCTGGCGACCTGGAGAATGATCGTTTCCGTCGTCGCTTTATCGAGCGAGCCGTCTGGAAGCAAGAATGGAAAGAGTGCGAGGTATTTTGCGCTTCCAACAACGGCCAAAAGACAAAGGCTCGTCTCAATAATGATGACCCCGACGATCATTCCAACAACAGCTCTGCGCGCGGTTGTTTCGTCTCTGGCCGAAAAGAACTTCTGGTACATACCGCTCTCCCCCATCAACAGAAAGAACGTGGGGAAAAAAACTCCCATGGCCCAAACGGCATTTTCCTGGCCGAACACCATAAACCGATCGGCGGGCAAGGCGCTTATTTGTTCAGCACCAATGGAAAAATAGACAAGGGGAAGCGCAACAAGAACCCCAACCGTCACCATGATGCCATTGATAAGGTCGATGGAGATAATGGAGACCAGACCTGCAAGGACAGTGAACCCGATGACTACAGCACACGTAATCGCTCCGCCCAACAGCGGATCCATTCCGGTGAGGATATTCAGCAACCGTCCTCCGCCCCGGAACTGATATCCCGCGATGGTCAGGTACGCAATAATGATTGCAGTGGTTCCGAACAACCTCGCAGTCGCGTTATAGCGTTTCTCGAGAATGTCCGAGAGTGTGTACTGCGAAATGCGGCGTACGCGGTGGGCAAGGAAAAACACAACGGCGATGCCCACCCATGCTCCCGCGCTCATCCAAAGCTGGGAAACCCCCATGCGGAATGCCAGCCCCGCACCTCCGAACAGGCTTCCCGATCCGACCCATGTACACACAAGCGTGCCGGCCAGGAACAACGCACTGGTCTTTCGCCCGGCCACCATGAAATCGTCCTGTGTTTTGACAGACCGCGAGTAGTAGAGGCCAACTCCACCCAGAATCAGCAAATAGACAATCACGCCAATCAGATAGATATCCATGCGGTTCCTTTCCCTACGTCAATATGTCCTTTCGGACGAAAATAAACCAGGCGAGACTGACAAAGCCGAGAGAATACGATCCCAACGCTATGACTGACGTGAGAATCTCGTCCCATCGAACCGGGTCGGCGAACACTTTGGTCCAAACACTGCTGTAGCTTGTCAGCAGGTACGGCTGGAGCGATTGAAAGAATTCCACCGGAAGGACCCCGAGGATGAGCATGATAATGAGCATGCCCATCGTCGCGACAATGGGGCCGATGGCGTTTTCGACAAAGGACGAGAAGAAGAAAGCGATGGTGGCCACGGCGGCCATGGACCATCCTGCGAGAATATACGCGGCAAAGAAGCGCCAAGCAACGTCAGACGCCGGAAGGACCAGAATTCCGCGGTCAAACACGAGCAGATCGCCGGTCCCCATGAGCGCAACTGCGAGGCCGACACTCAGAATGCCAAGAAAACCGACAAAGACGATCGTGTACACAAGGGTCGTCAGATACTTCGAGAAGAATATCCGCGTGCGAGAAACGGGTCGGATCAGAATCAGACGGTACGTTCCGGCAGTGGCTTCTCCGGCCATCTGATCCCCAGCCACGAACGAGATCAGCAGTGGAATATGCACCCAGAGGCTGTTCATGAGTTGATGTGCGACAATCCAGCCATTGAACAGATTACCGACGAAGAAGAAATCCTGTTGAAGGGAACGGAGTGTCGCACCGGTGAATCTCCCGCCTTCGATCTTCATGGCAATTTCTACCAGCGGAACAATAATGAGAATAATGAGAAAGCCGAGGTAGGTCCGCTTCTTCAGGAACGTTTTAACGCATTCGTAATAGACGAGTCGGATCATGTTCATGCGATCGAGGACGATTCAGTGATCGAAAGGAAGTAATCCTCGAGCGATCGGCGTGGAATCACCGATTCGATCTTCACTCCGCTCTTTACAAGCAACTGCACCAGCTTCGGCACGTCGCCGAATTCCATGACAGCGTGGTACTCTTCCCCTTGTTTTCGGAACGAGCGGACGTTCGACGCACGGGAGGCAAGGACCTTGCGGATCCGAGTCGCCGGCGATCCTGTGATGATCACGTGATGCTCGCCTGCATCGAGCAGAGATTTCACCTCGCCCTGAACCACCAGCTCTCCGCGGTTGATAACGGCCATCCGGTTCGCAACGATTTCAATTTCAGAAAGGAGGTGGGACGACAGAACAACAGTCTTCTTTCGGTCTCGGGCCAGCGAGAGAATGAGCTCGCGGATCTCCTTGGTGCCTTGCGGATCAAGCCCATTGGTGGGTTCATCAAGGACAATGAGTTCCGGATCGTTCAGCAGTGCCTGGGCGATTCCGAGACGTTGTTTCATTCCATGGGAGTAGGTTTTCACACGGTCATACGCCCGTTCCTTCAATCCGACCAATTCAAGCACTTCAAAGATCCGTTTTAGCGTCGTTCCGCCCTGCAGCGCCCCTACCTGTTCAAGATTCCGAACCGCTGAGAGGTAAAGGTAAAAATCCGGTTTCTCCACCATTCCGCCCACACTCTTGAGCGCTTCATGTCGGTTTTTGAGAACGGAATGGCCGAACAAATGCACATCCCCTTCAGTGGGTTTGATAAGTGTGAGGAGCATTCGTATGGTGGTACTTTTCCCAGCCCCATTCGGACCAAGGAAACCGAAGATATCGCCGGGGAATACTTCGAGGTTGAGGTTCCTGACGGCGAAACGTTTTTTGAATTGCTTACTGAGGCAGGTTGTTTGAAGGATGGAATCGGGCATCAGGGTCGGAGATCAGAGATCAGAGATCAGAGATCAGAGGTCAGAGGTCAGAGGTCAGAGGTCAGATATCGGAAGTCGGATGTTCATAATAATACGGGTGTTGGAACAATCGAGATTGGAATAATGCAATGTTGAAACCGGGTATTTCCGTTATTCCATATTCCAGTGTTCCATCAGACGACTCGGTTCATCCTCAACAGTCCGCAATCCTCAATCCGCATTCCGCGATCCTCTTGTGACCCCGGCGCGAATCGAACGCGCAACCTACAGCTTAGAAGGCTGTTGCTCTATCCAATTGAGCTACGGGGTCGTTGATGTTCCAAGATACATTCGTCCAAATTCTTTGGATCGCGCTCGCCACAGCTTATCCCG
>Ga0302046_10001066_pt1 | contig 26053 bp, 26 predicted proteins | sample RVTome_11_FD_200261 | JGI IMG/M metagenome (GOLD analysis project Ga0302046, IMG submission 200261) | Soil microbial communities from uranium-contaminated site in the Upper Colorado River Basin, Wyoming, United States - RVT147D111 (version 2) ... | reverse complement strand
CCGCTTTCTACCTAGCGGTAAAGCTTGTGCCTCAAAATGAATTCTTCAACCGGCCTCGGGACAAGGTAGCGAATGCCCTTTCCGGATGAAACGCGGCGACGGATCATGTTTGAAGAAATATCCACCAGCGGGGCAGAAACGAATTCTGCGTGATGAAAAAATGGATTTCCGGATGAACTGTCAAAACCTGGTCGGGCATACACAAGCAGGCGGGCCGTCAGGACAATTTCCTCCGGAGTCTTCCATGCGGGAAACTCGTGAAAGCTGTCGAGTCCCATGATCAGCGAGAGTTCCGCATCGGGATATTGCCGTGAGAACTCTTTCACCGTATCTACAGTGTAAGAAATTCCACGGCGGCTAATTTCATACTCTGAAACCGAGAACATCGCATTTCCACGAACCGCAAGGCGGGTCATTGCAATCCGCTGCGCGGCGGTCGCGGAGTAGTTGCCGAGCTTGTGGGGCGGCTGAAATGCCGGAACAAAGACCACCTTGTCCAATTCTGCGGCCCCACGGACAGACTCTGCCACAATCAAATGGCCGAGATGGGGCGGATCAAACGAACCGCCGAAAATACCGATCTGTGTTTTTCGTTTATGCAACGGATTCATAGATTTGCAGGGTTCTCGTGGCTGTGGTGCGCCAGGAAAAGCGCCGCAGATTCTCGTATCCCCGCCGGATCAACTTATTGCGTTCACGTGATCTTGTAAGAAGCGTCATAACGCCGTCCGCAAATTCCCCCGGGCGGCCTGTGCGGCAGAGGACAGCCGCCTGGCCCACAACCTCAGGCAGCGAACCCGCATCGGAAACCACACACGGCGTGCCGCATGCCATCGCTTCCAGGGGAGGAAGGCCGAATCCTTCATACGTCGAAGTCATGAGAAGGACTTCAGCTGCGTTGTACGCAGCGGTTAGGTCCAAGCCCGGCAATCTTCCTACAAATCGTATTCGGCTCGCGAAACGACCCGATGAGACATGCTTTCTCCCCTGATCAGCCGGTATACCGGCAAAAACGAGATCACAGTTCTTGATATGCCCGGCTACAATATCGAAACTCTTCATGAGAGTGGGAATATCTTTGTGCTTACCCATTCCACCGACATATAACACGTAGGGATTAACGAGTCCGTGGCGCTTTCGGAAATTGTTGATTGAAGATTTCGGAAGAGGCTGGAAACCGGACCGGGCGGCAAGGGGCACAACATGGATTTTTTCCGGCTTTACCCTGAATTGAGAGAGAATATCGTTCTTGACAAATTCCGAGACCGCTACAATTGCGCGGGCTGTACGGAGGGCATGGCCCATCACTCCGCGGGCGTAAGCCCGATGCGCCCAGGAATAGTGTTGTGGGAACCGAAGATGGATCAAATCGTGAATCGTGACAACAGAAGGGCCGGCAAATCCAACAGGAAGAGTGTAGTGTGGGATATGAAGCAGGTCGACTCCCTCGCGTGCTGCCTTTTTTCCAAGGAAGAGCAATTCAGCCATGGAGTATTTCTTCCAGGGGACTTCTACTTTTCCCCAGGTTGGAGCCGTTTTCACGGAACCCATCTCCCCGGGAGACAGAAACAATGTGAACCGAAAGCCGCATTCCCTCCGGGTAAACTCTCCCAGGAGGCCCTGGACGTAGGTGCCGATACCGTAGTCAAAATATTTCCGCGCATCGATGCCGACTGTTCTCATCGTATTCCGATCAACCGGAAGGAAGGGTTAATCATTGTTCCTGACATGTCGTAATATCTCCTTAATGGCGCCTTTACGACTTCCCCCCCGTGTAGCTTCAATCACCGACCGGAGTCCAAACATCAACGTCAGGTACAACCTGAGAATCACTCTTGACAACAGTGTACCGTGCTTTCTGTAATATCTGAGCTGGCTCCTCCTGTATCCTATATAGACAGACATATCGTTGGACGCGACACTTCCTCCCTCGTAGTGCATAATTGTTGCGGCCGGATCGTACAATACGGCCCAACCTTTTTTTCTGACCCTTCGGCACAGGTCGGCATCCTCAAAATACATGAAATACGCTTCATCGAATCCTCCGATGGATTCGAAGACCTCGCTGCGAATCATCAGTGCAGCCCCTGTGACCCAGTCAACGGGGGTAACCGAAGCATACCGGGATTGCACCTTGTCTGCCAGTTTCGCATCGCGGCGAAATAACCCTTTCTTCATCCGCTTTGTCTTCCACTCATTCAAAGGCGACGGATCAAATCCGAAGGAAAGCTGAAATGATCCGTCCTCGTATGACAAGCGCGGCCCAACGACCGCCGCTTTTTGTTCCTTTTGGAGAACCGATGAGAGATGTTGGGGGGAGTCCGAATGAACGATCGTGTCGTTGTTGAGAAAGAACAGGTGATTTCCTGAAGCGGCGGCCGCCCCCGCGTTGTTTGCAAAGCCGAATCCGTTATTGCCGTTCATTTCAACGATTGTTATGTCGGGGAATATTTCACGCAATCGCTCAACAGATCCATCGCGGGATGCATTGTCCACAAGAATGATCTCCGTCTGCGGCGAGTGAACCCTGAGAGACTCCACACATTTAGAGGTGAGGTCAAAGCGCCTGTAATTGACTATTATAATAGAGACGCCTTTTCTCATGACGACATTCGCCAGGACCTGGGGGTGAGGAGAAGCTTCACCGTCCACACGGCAAATCGTTTCTGTAATGCGACTCCTGAGTCTTCATTCAGAAGAGAGCGACCCCACCAGTACGCTGCCCGTGGAAGAAATCCGATTAAGAGGAGAAGTTTGTACAGGAGAAGAACCGGGCCTCCATAAACTTTGCGGTAATAGTAGAAGATGTTTTTGTATTGCTCTTCAAAGTATTCCCGCGACATCTTTAACGCATTAGCTGTTTGACCACCGTAGTGCAGAACCTGGACAACCGGCAGGAATGTTGTTTTCCATCCCGCGCTCTTCAGGCGAAAGGACAAGTCAAGATCGTTATAATAAATCGAAAGCGCCTCGTCGAATAATCCGATGCTTTGGAGGGTCTCTGAACGAACCATCGCTGCGGCTGCCGTTACATGGTCGACTTCCGTTATTGTTCGATGATCAAAATACGCCATGACAGTCGTGGACAAAATCCCCACCTTTGGAAAAAGCCTGTCTAACGCCAGCATGTCGCAGCAATGAGTCCATAAGTTTGGAAACTTGTGACATGACGGTTGTATGGAACCATCAGGGTTGAGCAATTGTGGCCCCACCATTCCAACATCGTTGTTCTTATCCAAAAATTCACAAAGAGATTCTATCACCTCCGGGTGGACTTCAGTATCGTTGTTCAGGAGAAACACATGCCTCCCCCCGGCCTGACCTATTCCCGCATTATTGGCTCTGGCAAACCTCTCGTTTGTCGCATTTTCGATGATCTTCACTTCAGGGAATCTCTTCCGAATCATTTCAACAGTACCGTCGGTCGATGCATTGTCCACCACAATCGTCTCTGTTTCCACCTTTAATCCCTTCAGCGAATGAAGGCATTGTTCGAGGAGATCCTTTCGATTATAGGTGACAACGATAATCGAGACATCGATCATGGTTTGTCCCCTGATGGGGTCCCCAGACTTGCATGGTCCCTCATCGCACGGAGGAACATTCTGTGGGAGACAATTCTTTGTACAATCTGTTCCCTTGCTCCGCCTGAATCGACAAACTTTTGCATTAAACGCAGGAACAAGGCCAGGTAACTGTTTCCAATTGTAAGGAAAGAGGAGAGGACTCTCTGCATCGGAGATCCGTTTTTCTGCATGTACATGTTGAGGCTCAGAAGGAATCTTGCAAACTTCCACGCTGAGCCTGTGTGCTCAAAGCTCTTTCCGCCGCTGTGGAGCACCTCGTCATCTGAGGCCATCAACTTCCATCCTGCGGCTTTCATTCTCAATGACCAATCGACATCCTCAAAAAACAAGAAGAACCGCTCATCCATAAGTCCCACACTGTCGAGTACGTCCTTTCGAACAAGCATACAAGCGCCGGGAAGCTGAGCGACCTCACGGGGGCCGGTGCTGATGTCCCAGACTTCCTCCAGCAACGTGTTGACAAGCCACGGAATGCGCGAACTCACCTTTTCCAAAATCGTATGGAAGAACAGTATCTGCCCGACCGACGGCAACTTTCGAAAATACCCGGTTTGCGGCCTTCCCCGCTCGTCCCGAAAGCGGGGGGATACTGCGGCAGTTTCCGGCATCGATTCCAGAATTTCAACAAGGTTTCCAATAACCCCCTTCTGAAAAGCCATGTCCGGATTCAGAACAAGTATGTAGGGGGCATGGGAGTTTCGTATTCCCATGTTCACACCACCGGCAAACCCAATGTTTCGTTCATTCTCCAGGACAACAACACCGGGGAATTTTGAACGGGCCATTTGCGCGCTTCCGTCGTCCGACGCATTGTCCGCAACGATCAACTCAAAACCCGACGATTTCTCCGTTATTGTGAGCGCATGAAGGCATCGTTCGAGTTCCGGTTTTGTATTCCAGTTGACGATGATGACCGAGACTTTTGGATTTACAGCAGTCAAGGCCTGTTCCCTCCTGACCGGATTTCATCCACGAAATAAAAAACCCGTAATAGACTATCGCATTCGCGATTGTTTCTGGTATTCATAAATCCCCTGATATTGATGCCATTGCAACGACCATAAGTAGCCTTTTTCTTTTAATGTTCCCGCCGTTATCACTCGGAGGAGAGTTCCCAGTATCCACCGCGTGAACACGACCGATGGATGGCTGAGCTCAAAGGCACGGTTGTGTTTGCTATGAAACATCGCCTCGTAGTAACCCGCTCGCCGACTCCTTTGAGCAAAGCGGCGAAAATCTGTGGGATGCATGTGGTACCCGATCGCATGTTCATTATAAATCATTCTCAACCCGTGTTTCTGAAGGCGTAACCCCAAATCGATGTCCTCCCAACACGCAGCGGAGAATGCTTCATCGAACATCTCTTCGGCGAGCAGTTCCCTGTGAAGGGAAATGTTCGAACTGTAGAACATGTCCGCAGAGACATTGAGGGGATCCCGTATTCCTCCGTAGTTAAACTGCCATCCCCCGGCCTCAAGCCAGTGCATCAAAGGGCTGATGTTCTGCTCTGGAGACCAGGTGATCTTTCCCAAAACGGCGGTGGTGGGAGAAGGATATGCCCGGTGGGTTGTCGAATGAAGCTCCAGAAGATTCGGACATGGGATGACATCATCCCCGGCAAACAGCATGAATATACCCCGCGCATGCCGAATGCCTTGATTTCTTGCCGCGGCAGGTCCTTTATTCTCCTGGCGAATTACCTTCAGCCGTTCCGGAGAGGCTATGCGGAGCTTTTCGAGAAGCTGTGAGGTTGCGTCAGTCGAGCCATCATCGACAACAATAATCTCCAATTCCCCGAAATCACCCTCCTGATTAAGATACCCGCGGATCGTCCTCGGAAGGGCATCTTCCCGGTTGAATGTCGGCATAATGACCGACCATTGAGGTCTTTTCATTTCTGTGCGATCAGGTAGGTTCGATAGCTGGAAGTGAAATTCATTAACCGAAGAAAAGGACTCGCGAGAATCCTCCAGGGATGCCTGCTCAGTTTCCCCGTCACTCTTCCCATGAAGCTTTTATGCTCCAGAATGGTAATGACGCGATGAAACCAAGCCGACTCTCCTCTTCGAACTTGAAAGGGAATGTCTCCCTCTTCAAACATTTCCACAAACTCCTGACGACGAGGAAACTCCCGGATGAGATCCATGTGCTCTTGCAGCCACGAGGGTTCCTTCAAACCTTTCGATTGAAAGTAGTCATGAAGGCGACGATCGGCGAGAGCGGCCTTTTCCTCCATCGGCGCTCCCAGAATCAGCACAGATCTTGTCACTCTGAGCAATTCCCGCACAAAAGGGGGGCGAAACTCTCTCGGGACATGCTCCATCGTGTCGAGGCAAAGAACAACACCAAAGGTCCTATCCCGAAACGGAAGCCGCGTTCCAGAGGCACAAACGGGGAGAATGAAACTTGAGAATGTTTTCGGGTCAAATGAAACGTCGCACCCTACAAACGGCTTGCCAAAAAATTCCCCCAGCCCCAGGCTTCCGCTTCCGACCTCAAGTATTAATCCGGCGTCAGAGTTGTTGAGCAGATCACGAAGCGGGAGATATCTGACCCATCGGTTCAGCATGTTATATGCCTTCTGGGGGAAGTAACATGAACTCGTTCAGCCTTTTCCAAATTCCTGCAATGCTCCTTTTGTCAAATTCATCAAAATATCTGAACGCCCACAATGAAATCCCAAAAAGAACCACAGTGCATCCCACCATGAGCACAAGTTGAAGAAATGCCTGATCGACAAATGAAGCTGCCAACAGCGCTACTCCAAATCCCGGAAGCATTGCCAGAAGCGGAGGGTAAGCGATCTTGAATACCGGTGACCAAGAGATGCCAAGCCGGCGATGAACGATGAAGAGAAAGAAGACAGATGCGATAATCAGGGCGATGAAGCTTCCGAAGACCGCGCCAAAATATCCAAACCACTGCAACAAAAGAACACTCAGGACCACATTGAGCGATAATCCGAGTAAGGAACTGTACATCGGCAACCGGGCGCTGCCCACCCCGATGGAAATAAAGAACCCCGGCCCCGTGAGGAGGTTCACAAAGTTGGAAAGGAGAAGAATCCGGAGAGTTGGTGCAATCAGCTCGTCCGCATCGCCAATCCACACCTTGATTATTTCCGGCGCGTACAAACCCAGGCATCCCAACATCGGGACGCTGAGGACAACGAGGTATTTTAGACTGCGATAATACAGCTCCCTGATCCGATCGGTACTGTCGTGCGCATGGAACTCGGAAGAGGCCGGTAGAAGCGGATTGAGCATGAGGATGGGAATGAGGCGGGCCTGTTGCACCATCCTTGATCCGACCTCGTATGAGGCCACGGTCGTAAGATTCATGAATGAGCCCAGAAGCAACTTGTCGAAATGCTGATGAATATTTGACGCCAGCGAAACAACAAAGATGTGCTTGCTTAATCCAAAGAGATGTCGAATGTCATTCAGCGTCATAGGAACACTGAGGAATCCAAGGTGTCCGAAATGGCGCGAGAACAGAATCCAATTCATAATAATCCCGGCGATGCTGGCAAACGCGTTTGCCCAGACAAGACCCTGCAATCCCCACCCTGCAACAAGAGCACCGTACATGCCGACGCCGTTAAGAACGGAATAGAGTGCCGTGACGCTGTTTGTCAGATCCATTCGCTGAATTCCATTCAGTGCATTCGGTAGAATGGAGAACACCGTATTCGTTCCAAAGATTACCAGGGAGGCATACAGGACAAAAACCGCTTCCTCGGGTGCGTCGCCGTCCGTGGCGAAAAAAGTGTCAATGATGACACCTCTGAAAAGAAAAGCTACTGCGAGAATAGTGAGGATGATCCAAACATAAAGTACAAATGCCGATTTTAGAACTCTGGCGATCTCTTCGGTGCGATTTGTCGCCGAATACTCGGCAACGAACTTTGTCACGGTGCTCGTCAATCCCAGGTCGCCCAAGGATGCATAACTGACAAATACACGCACCAGCGCCCAGACCCCGAACCCCGTGTTTCCAAGATATTGCAGCATCACCGGGACAAGCACAATTGTCATCGCAAGGTTCACAAGGAATGCCAAAATGTTGAACAGAGCATTCTTAGCGATTACAAATGTTGACAAGTCAGAAATCCTTTGGTTTTGTGACGGCAAGTTGGCAGGATCGATTTTCACGCGTTCTCATCGATCCGAGCCGGCGTGAACTGTTTCATTCATAATCTGAAGGTCCTTGTCCCCCCGGCCGGAGAGGTTCACAACGACGATGCTTTTCTTTGGAGGAGGGTTCTTTAGAACGAAGGCAAGGGCATGGGCCGATTCCAAAGCTGGCAGGATTCCCTCGAGAGAGGAAAGCGATTGAAACGCTGCGACGGCTTCCCTGTCTGTGACGGAGGTGTATTCCACGAGTCCCGCATCTTTCAAGTATGCATGTTCCGGACCAACGCCCGGGTAATCGAGACCGGCGGACACTGAATGCGTTGCCGACACTTGTCCATGCCCATCCTGAAGGAGGTACTGCATCGCTCCGTGGAGTACTCCCGGCTTCCCCCGAAGCAGAGAAGCCGAATGTCTTGCCGACTCCAGGCCCGCCCCGCCCGCCTCGACGCCAACAAGCCTGACCTGTTCCCCACGTTCCAGAAAAGGGTAAAACATACCAATTGCGTTACTTCCGCCGCCTACACAGGCAACAACCGTGTCCGGAATGCGCCCCTCGGCCTCGAGGATTTGGGCGATTGTCTCATCGCCGATTACCCGTTGAAAATTGCGGACCATCATAGGATAAGGATGCATCCCGACGACCGAGCCCAGGAGGTAATATGTTGTATCAACGTTTGCCACCCAATCTCTGATCGCCTCGTTTGTTGCGTCCTTCAACGTCCTGCTTCCGGAGCCCACGCTCACGACTTTCGCTCCCAGAAGGCGCATCCGAGCCACATTTTGAGCTTGACGTGTCATATCATCCTCCCCCATGTACACGACGCATTCCATTCCGAACAACGCGCAGACAGTCGCCGTTGCAACGCCGTGCTGACCGGCTCCGGTTTCCGCGACGATTCTTGTTTTACCAAGGCGACGCGCTACGAGGGCCTGTCCGATAGTGTTATTGATCTTGTGAGCGCCGGTGTGGCAGAGGTCTTCACGCTTCAGATAGACTGTCGCCCCTCCAATGCGGGCGGACAGTTGACTGGCGCGAAACAATGGGGTAGGTCTGCCTGCGTACTGTTTCAGGTAAAACGACAGCTCTTCCCGGAATTCCGGATCGTTTTTCAACCCCTCATAACGGGCGGCAAGCTCTTCAGCGGCTGTGAAGAGTGTTTCAGGAATGTAGCGCCCACCATAAGATCCAAATCGTCCGGAGGAATCGGGAAAACCCGTATACGGTTTCATCCGTAGCTTTCGCCGCCCTCGTTGTAATAGAGGGGAATATTCTTTGCGCGAGCGATGAATTCCCGGACACGTTCGGGATCCTTCTTTCCCGGGGCTTGTTCCACGCCGCTCGAAACGTCAACTCCGTAGGGCTGAACAAATCGGACGGCGTCCTCAATGTTTTCAGTCGTCAGTCCGCCGGAAAGGATGATGCGTCCATATTCCTTGGCTTTCACCGCTATATTCCAATCGAATGTTCGGCCCGTTCCTCCATACCGTGTTTCCGAGTGTGTGTCAAGGAGAAAGGCGTCAACGAGATAGTTGTGCATTACCTCAACATCGAAATCTGGCTTAATCCGGAACACTTTGATAACGCTTGTCTCATATCCAATGAGATCATCAGCGCCTTCATTGCCGTAGAGCTGGACTGCACTTAATTGCACGTTCCTTGCCACCTCATGGACATACCGTGAATCCGCATTCACAAAAACCCCGACTTTGGAAATATACTCCGGGAGGCGCGAAACGATGCGAGCGGCTTCGTCTGGATGGATATGACGTTCGCTGGGCTCATAGAAAACAAATCCAACGGCGTCCGCCTTGCATTGCACGGCATGTTGTGCATCCTCGAGATTTGTAATACCGCAGATTTTGACAAAGAGATCCTGATGCATATCAGTTCTTTACGAGGCTTTTCAGCGCCTCAATTTTGTTTCCCATGCGCATGAGAGATTCGCCGATGAGAACGCCATGGAATTTTGCGAGAGCGAGCCTCGCCACATCCGATCCGGTTCTGATGCCGCTCTCACTAATAACGATTGCGTTCGTATGAACCGCCGCCCGTAATTTCAACGAACGTTCAAGCGAAACAGAATAATCCGAAAAATCACGATTGTTAATTCCAATGATTTCCGCCTCCATTTCGTTCGCAACGGCGAGATCGTGTTCGTCGTGGACCTCCAAAAGGACGGCGAGGCCCAATGATTGTGCAAGATTATATAGGCGTTTCAGGTTTGATTTGTTCAGTGCTCTCGCAATCAGGAGAATTGCATCCGCATGGATTGCCCGCGATTCAAAAACCTGATATTCATCCAGTATGAAGTCCTTTCGGAGGACCGGGAGAGTGCTGACGTCGCGAACCTCTGCGATAAACGACGGGTCACCTTGAAAGAATTTTCGATCTGTCAATACCGAAAGGGCAGCTGCTCCCCCCTGCTCATACTCCCGGGCAATGGCTCTGTGATCGAAATCTCCGGTCAAAGTCCCCTGTGAAGGAGAGGACCGCTTGATTTCAGCGATGATTGCAATTTTTTCTACCCGAAGGGCAGCTGAGAAATTGCGCGGAGGACTGGAATGTTTCGATTTTTCCTCCAATGCAGAGAGCGGGATTGTTCGCTTGAGCTGATCGATTTCCGCTCGTTTTGCCGCGAGGATTTCCTCGAACCTGATCACGACTTCTCCTCGGAAGGTTTCCCGGAAGGAATTGGAGAAACCTTGACCTTCTTGAGTCGTCGGGCAGTCTTGCTCACAATTTTGAATGCAAAACCAATCTGATGGATCTCCTCGTTAATCTCAGGAAGCCTTCCCGTCACTTTCTGAAGAAACCCTGCCAATGTCTCATAATCAGGGACGTCGGGGATTTCTGCATTGAACTGCTCGTTAAACTCATGAATACCCAGGCTTGCATCGACGATGGTCGACCCATCGCTTCCCTGTTCGACCTCTTTCCTGACCTCATCATATTCATCATGAATTTCACCGACAATTTCTTCAAGAATATCCTCCATTGAGAGGATTCCCTCCGTACCGCCAAATTCGTCTATCACAACAGCCAAATGGACTTTTTTTTGTTGAAATTCTCTGAGAAGTTGGCTGATTTTTTTCGATTCATGAACGAAATAAGCCGGCCGAATGATATCTTGGAGGATAATCAGATCCCTGTGTTCCAACAAACTCAAAAGATCCTTACTGTAGACGATCCCTATAACATTGTCTATGCTCCCATTGAAAACCGGAAGCCGCGAATATCCTTCTTCAATCACTCTTCGGACAATTTGATCTCTTGCCAGGCTGATATCGAGAGCAACAATATCAGGCCTTGGAACCATAATTTCCTTGGCTGTCGTATCTGTGAACTCAAGAATGCTGGAGATCAGCTCGTGCTCTGTCTTGTCAATTACGCCACTCTTTGAGCCGGCTTCCAGTACATCGCGTAGGTCCTCCTCCGAAAGTTTTGTCCTCAGGAGACCACCTTTAACCAGCAAATACTTAAGGAGTTGCGGTATCGATTTCAAGTCTTTTTCACATGCTATGTGATGCTTCAACCCAATCCAGAAGCTTCTTCTTAGCTCTTCCGGACAACAATACTTCTCGTGCGATCTTGACGCCTTCCCAAATTGAGTCAGCCTTTCCCCCTACATACACCGCGGCACCCGCGTTGAGGAGTGCGAGGTCGCACGGAGCACCAGTCACCCCGTCCAGAATGCGCCGGATTATTGCTGCATTTGCATTCGCGTCACCGCCGGTCACTTCTTCTCTTTTGCCGGTAGGAAGTCCCGTTTCCGAAACATGCATCGAGAAATTCCGAACAGACCCGGCCTGGAGCTCGCTGACTGACGACACTCCCAATGTCGAGAATTCATCGAAACCGCCTTCTCCATGAACGACGAGAGCATGGTCACATTTAAGAAGCTTCAGAACCGAGGCCATTGTTTGTGTAAGCCGCGGGGAAAATACTCCAACGACTTGCCTTGTTGCTCCGGCTGGATTCGTCAGCGGTCCGAGGATATTGAAGACAGTCCGAATCCCCAGTTGCTTTCGAATTTCGGCAGCATATTTCATCGCTCCGTGGAACCGCGGTGCAAAAAGAAAGGTTATTCCAACCTCATTGAGGACCCTGGCAGCGCGATCCGGGTCCATCTCAATGTTGACACCAAGCGTTCGCAGGACGTCGGCACTTCCACACACGCTCGAAACGGCCTTGTTTCCATGCTTTGCCACAGGAACTCCCACCGCGCTTGCCATGATGGCAGCTGTTGTTGAAACGTTGAACGTACCGGACGAGTCACCACCCGTACCGCATGTATCAATAACATTATCGCGATTCGATTTAATCATCGTTGCATTCTGCCGCATCGATAACGCACAACCCGCAATTTCTTCAGGCGTCTCTCCTTTCAATCGCAATCCAACAAGGAATCCCGCTATGAGGCTTTCCTGCGCCTGCCCACCCATGATTTCATTCATGGCATCAAGAGCCTCTTCTTGCGTCAAATCGATTCTTTCGGTGATTTTTGCAACCGCTTCCTTCAGCATACCGTAAAAATGTAATGGATGGATCCTGAAGTTGCAACAAACGCTGCTTCACACCTGCCGCCGTTTCTCCGCCATTCGTTAGTCATAAATCACCCTTTCGAGAAATAGCCCCGTCGGAGGCGCCGCCATGCCTGCTTCACTTCTATTGCTCGCCGCACAGATTCGCTCAAAGTCAGCAATGGTCCTGTATCCGCGACCAACCTCCACGATTGTTCCCACCAGTGCCCTCACCATGCCATGGAGAAACCGATTCGCCACGATCTCAAAAATCAAATCCTGACCAGACTTCTCCCAATCGGCCTTTGTGACTCTGCAGCGGTAATGATTCACTTCCGTTTGTTCCTTGCAGAACGATTTGAAATCATGTTCTCCGAGAATACCCTTTGAGCATTCTTGCATCGTTGATATCTCGAGTGAATACCTCAACGTCCACCGATAGCGTCGCATCAGTGCGGACGGCCCTTCGGAAATGTAATATCGGTATACCCGGGCCTTAGCGCTGTAGCGTGAATGAAATTCCTGCGGCGCGATTTCTACATCCCGCACGACGACATCCTCAGGGAGAAGAGCGTTCACTCCTCTGAGGATTGATTTTGTATCCATGGACGATGACGTTGTGTAATGACACACCTGGCCCCTTGCGTGAACCCCCGCATCGGTCCTTCCGGCCCCCGTTACCCGGACAGTTTCCTGGAGCAATTCTCCCGCGGCCCTTTCCAGTTCGCCCTGAACCGATCTCCCGTTCGTTTGGAATTGCCAGCCGGAAAAATCTGTCCCGTCATATTCGACAACCATCTTTACTGTTCGCATAAAACAAAAAATCCCGCCAGGATTGCGGGACTCTCATCGTTGGTATTCTTCATCTAGAACGAACCAGTCACCTTGAGTCCCAACCCATGCACTATTCCACCTGTACGTTGAATTTCGGTCTCCAGATGCCATCCCGACCGAATCCGGTTGGTTGCATTAAAGGATTGAACGCTTCGCCATGCGAGAAAGGCAGAAATAATTCGATTTACCACAAGTGCACCAATGACAAACTCGGAAGCCTGGTGGATCTGATTGCTCTTAATCCGCAGGCTCCGGTAGCGCAAGCGATCGCTTTCCTGAAGCCACAGCCATTGAAAGCCGGGACCGGAGTACGTCTCTGCGTATTCACGGTTTCTCAATCGGACCTCATTATATGCGGCGGTCGAGACGAAATTCCCGACGTTCACATCAAATCGCTCGTCCTTTCCACCGAAATCAGCACCCGCACGCATAGCGGCAAATTGACGGGCATCTTCCAGTATCCAATTCCCATGAAGAACAAATCCCGCATACGTCAGCCATAATGCTCCATCGACGGCCATGAGATAAGTCCCTGTGCGGACATTCCCTGCGTATAGCTCTCCGGAGCCGGGCAGCAAAAGAGAAAGACCAACTGCAAGGAGGATCGATTTGTTTCCCGACGGTTCAGGAGCCTCCTGGAAAGCAAATGGTGAGATCCTCATCTGTGATTCAGAGGGACGAATCTGACCATTGGCGATCGAAACGAGAAACAGGGCAAGAACGGAGCAGAGTGCTTTTCTCATGGGACCGCAACCCTTTCGGCTGAACCTGCACTTTCGGCATGAATGCCGCCCTCCTGAAGCCTCCCGAGACACTCATCATCCGTATTCCCTGTAATCATCACCGGCAGCACTTGGTTCGTCAGACGCACCGGTGATACGACCTTTACCCGCGCATACTCATCCGACAAGCCGATTTCCGCATCCACGGAATCCTCGAAAAGCACCTTGAGCGTCATTCCCTTCAATGACTCGTTGAACACACGCCTTTTCTTCCGCGACAGGATTCTAAGTCTTTCGCTCCGTTCCGCTTTGACTCCTGGCGATACCTTCTCTCCGTATGATGACGCAGGCGTGTTCGGCCTTTCCGAATACGTGAAGACGTGCAAATAGCTCAGCGGTTGGTCAACAAGGAACGAATACGTGTCCTCGAAATGCTCCTTCGTTTCGCCGGGAAATCCGACGATCACATCCGCCCCAATTCCGGCATGGGGTACAGCTTTTTTAATTTTGTCAATCCGATCGGCATACCAGGATCGCCGATACCGGCGCCGCATTGATGCCAGCAGAAGGTCTGACCCGGACTGCAGGGGAATATGGAAGTGGTTGCATATTGTCGGAGATTCAATCCAGAACTCCAGGAGGTCATCGGTGAGAAGGTTCGGCTCCACGGAACTCACGCGAACGCGTTCAAGTCTTTCGATTGCGCTGATCCCTCTTAGTACATCCAGCAGGGATGACCCGATGTTCCTTCCATAATCACCGACGTTGACACCCGTAAGAACGATTTCCTTGTATCCCTCTGAGACAACTGATTCGGCTTCGCGGAAGACATCGGAGGAGGCAATACTTCGGCTTGCGCCCCGTGCAAGGGGAATCGTACAGAACGAACATGTATAATCACAGCCGTCCTGAATTTTGAGGAACGCGCGCGTGCGGTCCGCAAAACCCGCTGAGGAAGACGGCAACACGGCTGTAGCATCCGCGATCGGCGAGACCAGAACTTGCGCCCTGTTGGCTTTCTCCCATCTCGCATGCGAGAGGATCTCGAACTTTTCCTTCGTTCCGAGCACGAGATCGACTCCATCGATTGCAGCGAGCGCGTCCGGCCGCAGCTGTGCATAACACCCGACAATAATAACATAGGCATCAGGAGATGTTCGGAGGGCTCGTCGAACGAGTTGCCTGCATTCACGGTCCGCGCGCTCAGTCACACTGCACGTGTTGAGGACCACCACGTCGGCAGGGTTGTCAAAATCAACAACAGTATAACCGCGCGAAACAAACTGCCTTGCCAGAGACGCAGTCTCGGTGAAGTTCAGCTTACATCCCAGGGTATGGAAGGCCACGGTTTGCATAAATGTAAAAAAAGAGTTGCCCCATGGATTGCGGGACAACTCTCCTTATTTACTTTGGCATTAGTTGGAGCTTATGTCATCAGAGAATGCTGTTTCACCAAAAGACGGTGTTGCCACCATGTCCTTGAGGGTCATGGGAGACAACTTGTGTGCGTTGACGTAGTCGTCAACGGTCTTTTGTTCCTTTCCTCGGAGGTACTCCAGAACGGAAAGGACGATCTTCTTGCTGTCTTTGTCGAATTCGATGACTTTCAAGGGAAGAGCGTCTCCGACCGTGAAAGACTCAGCAATGTTCTTGACCGGAGTCTGTGAAATCTGTGACAGTGGAACAAATCCGTCAACCCCGAGTGGAAGCTCAACAATGACTCCCTTCTCGATAATCCGGACGACCTTGGCCCCTTCAACCTCAGTTCCAACCTTGTAGGCGGCCTCAAATTCATCCCAGGGATTTCCCTGGATTTGTTTATGACCGAGAGAAATCCTCCGTTGGTCCACATCCACATTCAGAATCACGACATCGATCTTGTCACCTTTCTTGACCACCTCGCCAGGGTGACGGATTTTTTTCGTCCAGGACAGATCGGAAATATGGACCAGGCCGTCGACGCCTTCTTCTAATTCAACAAACACACCGAAATTTGTGAGATTGCGGACAGTCCCTGTGTGTTTGGATCCCACCGGATATTTTTGCAGCAGACTGCTCCAGGGATCCGGCTCGAGCTGTTTCATTCCCAGGGAGATTTTCTTGCCGTCCTTATCCAAAGAGAGAATGACCGCGTCTATAATCTGGCCCATGGAGACCATTTGCGACGGATGCTTGACGTGCTGTGTCCAACTCATTTCGGAAATATGAATAAGGCCTTCAATACCTTTTTCGATTTCGACAAACGCTCCGTAATCCGTCAGGGAAACAACCTTGCCTTTGACCTTTGTGCCAACGGGGTACTTGAGTTCGATATTCTCCCAGGGGTGAGGCAGGAGTTGTTTCATTCCGAGGGAAATCCGCTTTTTCTCCTTGTCGAAGTCGATGACGACCACATTAATCGTCTGATCGAGTTTAACGACTTCCGAAGGATGGTTCACTCGGCCCCAAGAAAGGTCCGTGATATGCACAAGGCCGTCCACTCCACCCAGGTCAACGAACACACCAAAATCTGTGATCGCTTTCGCGTGTCCCTCGAGAATCTGACCTTTTTCCAAGCTTTCGAGAATCGCTTTTCTCTGACCGGCGAGCTCTTCTTCCACCAATACTTTGTGACTGACCACGACATTTTCAGAGGGATGGTTTACTTTGACGACCCGAAATTCCATTTCCTTCCCGATAAACGCGTCGAAATCCCGGACAGGACGAACGTCAATTTGTGAACCCGGCAGAAACGCATCAATCCCCAGAAGGTCCACGACAATTCCGCCTTTTGTCCGCCGAACGCAACGTCCCTTGAGTACTTCACCGGTTTCGAATGACTTCACGACACGTTCCCATACCCGCATGAAATCCGCCCTCTTCCGGGAAAGCATCAACTGTCCGTCTTTGTTCTCCACGGCTTCGAGGAAGACTTCGATCTCGTCTCCGATCTTCAGGTCCTTCAGATTCGTAAACTCCGAAACCGAAATAACGCCTTCGGATTTGAATCCGATGTCCACCGTGACATTACTGTCACCGATATGGACAACTCTGCCCTTGACGATTTCGCCTTCACTGATCGAATTGAGGGTACTCTCATAGAGTTTCTTGAGTTCCTTATATTCGGAATCAGAATATTCCTTGTCGCTAAATTGCTGTTTTAATGTATCAATTGCTTCCACCATTCAGCCTCCAAAAAACCGACTCCGCAATCTGCGGATTTGCCCTCTACCGATCCTGCAAACCGAGTCATCGACGATTTGCGCGGAACAATATCAGACAAGAAAAACATTGTTAGTAAGTATTGTGGATTGTGATGACTGTCCGTTTCATTTTTCCTGAGCCGGCACCGATACATTCATTGTTTCGATGACATCCTTCACTCTCTGCATAAGCCACTGGGGTGTTGACGTGGCGCCGCTGATTCCCACGGAGTCAATTCCCTCAAACCACTCCGGCTGAAGTTCGCCGGCATGTTCGACAAAGTACGTGCGGGGATTTTCCTCTCTTGCGATGTCAAACAGAACTTTTCCGTTGGAACTGTGGCGGCCTGCAACAAAAACGACCATCTCGTTATTCCGGGCAAATTCCCTGAGTTTCTTATCGCGTCCGGACACCTGCCCGCATATGGTGTCTTTTGCATGGAACTCAAGAGCTTCATCCTCGAATGTCCCCACAAGCAGATCCTGCACCCGCTTTGCAAGTTCCTCTTTGATTATGTGAAACGTCGGCTTATCCATCGTTGTCTGGGAGAAAAGCACGGTCTTCCGATCCACCGGAACGTGAGCCAGTTCCTCAACGGATTTTACAACAATTGCTTCGCCATTCGTCTGACCCACCAATCCGATCACTTCAGCATGATCTTTCTTCCCGAAAATGACAACCTGGAATCCCTCAAGGTAAAATCTGCGGATCCGTTCCTGAACCTTTGTCACGACAGGACAAGTTGCATCGATGATGGTGATTCCAAGTTCCTGTGCTTTTCGGTATGTTGACGGAGGCTCGCCGTGTGCCCGGACAAGAACAGTGGAGCCCTTGAGTGTTTCGAGGTCTTTATGCGAAACCGTCCGCAGGCCTTTTTCTTCCATGCGCTTGATTTCCATCGGGTTATGAATGATCTCTCCAAGAGAGAACAGTTCTTTCCGCCCCACAACCTCCTGCTCCGCTATTTCTATCGTTCGAACCACTCCCCAGCAGAACCCCGAGTATTTATCTATGGTTACGGTCATGATCGCTGCTGCATAATTTCCGTTGCCTTGTTTACAATAAACTCAACCTGCTCTTCGATCGTAAGACCGGATGTATCGAGTTCAATGGCGTCGGCGGCCTTCTTCAGTGGACTTGCTTCACGCGTGGAATCGATGGTGTCCCGATCTATGATTTCCTTTGCCACCGCCTCATCATCAAGCTGTACGCCGGTCTTTGCCAGGTCACCTCGTCTCCTCCGGGCGCGTTCCGTGATGTCGGCAACCATGAAGATCTTTAATTCCGCCGAAGGAAATACGACGGTGCCAATGTCCCGCCCTTCGAGAACCACGCCTCCGTCGCGGGCCAGATGGCGCTGTTGCTCGACCAGAACAGCTCTGACCGTCGGGTGGCTGCTCACAGCGCTCACTTGGCGGCTGACCTCGGGTGTCCGGATTTCCTCCGTTACATCTTCATCCTGAAGAAACACCCTGTTTCCATTCCCCGCGCGCTTGAGGCCAATCTGCGAATTTCTTGCCAGTGTCCCCATCCGTTCGGCATCGCGGAGAGGTACGTTCTCTCTGATGGCTCGCAGCGTAATTGCCCTGTACATGGCTCCGGTGTCGAGGTGCAAATAACCCAACCGCTCTGCCACGAGTTTTGCGGTTGTGCTTTTCCCCGAGGCCGCGGGCCCGTCGATCGCTATGACAATTTTCTTCAAATTTCGGAGCTTTAAATATAGCAAATATCTGCGTTGGGAGCAACCAGAGTTTCTCGAAGCAAGGACGCTCTTGGCACACTGATCGCCATTTCCAGCATTTTACAGTATCTTCCGTGTATGAAGAAGCTGACGTACGACCAGATCAGCCTGAAGCGTGCTCCCGCTGATGGAATCTCCTCCATCCGCCGTCTCCCATTGTTTGCTCTGGCTGAGAACATCCGCAGCCTTTACAATGTCGGATCCATTTTCCGCACTGCGGATGCTGTTCTCCTTGGCAAGATCATCCTCAGCGGATACACTCCCACCCCTCCGCGTAAGGAAATTGAAAAGACAGCACTTGGGGCAACGGCGGCCGTGCCGTGGGAATACAGCAAAGACCCGATTGATGCCCTTCGGGGGCTGCGATCTTCCGGGATTCGTATTGTCTGCCTCGAACATACAGACAGCAGTATCCCTTACACCTCTGTTCATCCCACCGATTTTCCGCTATGCCTTGTTGTTGGAAACGAAATCACCGGCGTTTCACAAGCGGTTCTGAACGAATGCGACGGGGCCATTGAGATTCCCATGCTTGGGATCAAACATTCCTTGAACGTGGCAGTCGCGTTCGGCGTCGCCGTCTTCGAGCTTGCCCGCGTCTCCAGCCGCCGTTAAACTCAGCTATCGAACGCTTTTGTATAAAACTCGTCCCTCTCGTGAGTATGGATGCGGAGCAACCCTGCCCGCACAAGCCCGATAAGGATCCGCGACGCCCTCCGCAAAGAAAGGTTGTTCAACTTGCTGAATTCTTTGACGGTAATTTTCTCATTCCGCTCCAGGTACTCCAGCAACCGTCTCTCGGCATCTCCGATTGCGATACGCAACGGCGGAGAGTCCGGGTTTTCCGCTTCGAGGATCTTAACGACCTCCTTGCTCGCCACCAGCGTTTTATCGTTCACCCGAATCATTGCTTTTGAAATCTCTTCCCTTCCTCCGTTTCCGTCAATGAGGAAATGCGGTTTTTCCGCGCTTTCCTCCACCGTCACAACAATGACATCCAGTCCTTTATATGGCACAATATCCATAGCAGGGTCAATAACAGGATCACAGAAGAGGGTCCCCGCGTCACGGATCAATTCCACTTCCGCCTTCTCGCTTTCAATGCCGACGACGAATTTATCATCATCCACCCCGAAGATGATTGTACCGCCTTTTGTGTTTGCAAATGCAACAAGCGTCCGGGCAATTTTCTCCGGCGAAGATACTTTTCGTTTGAATTCCACCTGGAACCCCTCTCCTTCCTCAAGAAAGAGGTCAATATCCTTATGATTCATTTCCGTCCGGGCCGCATAATGTTACATTCCCCGGGCAGTCATTCTTTGCAGAATCACTCCGGACCGCCGCGCCACATACCGTGATTGTACCTCCGGTCTGTACCGCCGGGGATTTGGGATGATGGCGGCAAGGCGCGCCGCTTCGTCTCTTGTGAGCTCGCCGACGTTTTTTCCGAAATACTCGCGCGAAGCTGCCTGCACACCATAGACTCCGTTTCCCAATTCAATGACATTCAGGTACAATTCAAGAATACGTTCTTTCGGGAGGTTGCGTTCAATCCACCATGTCAGGACCCACTCCCGGAATTTCCGGATCGGATTCTTCGAGGGAGACAGATAGAGGTTTTTTATCAACTGTTGGGTGATCGTACTTGCCCCGCGGGCGGCTCGTCCTTGCGTAATATTCTTTAAGAGCGATTCCTTGAATTCAAACCAATCGAAGCCGCTGTGACTCCAGAACCTGCCATCCTCGGCAACGACAATCGCGTTGATGACCGCAGGGGCTACTTCATTCAGTCGAACCCATTCCTGGACACTACGGAACGACCTTCCTTTTTCTTGCGCTCTCTGGGCGTGGAGGCGCATGAATTCAGTTTCAGCAGGGTTTCTCGATCTCAGTCTTTCAATGTCGTCAAATGGCAGGGTAAACAGTTCAACGCCAAGCCAAAAGACCATGATGCCTGCGGCCGCAAGCCACCAGAATCGTTTCCAGCGGGGTTTCGAAACGCTCGCATCCCCACCCGGGGCTATATCCTCGTTTGCATCTGATTCGGCATTCATAAGTTAACAATTGATTGATTTCTTAACGCTGTCGAGAAATCCCTGAAGCATGAGGGCAGCCGCGGCGGCGTCGATCCGCTCTTTGTTGTTCCGGCGTTGTTTTTTTCCGATTCCGCTGGCGAGCCGGTAGTGATGTGCCAGGGAAGTTGTGAACCGCTCGTCCCAGACGACCACCTCCAGACCCAGACGCTCTTTCAATTCATCGATGAACCTTCTCACTTCGGCCGCTTTCACCCCCTCTTCACCTTTCAGGTTAAGCGGCATTCCAACGACGGCAAACTCGATGACCTCCTTTTTGATGATACCTTTCAGTTCGTTCCACAACCCCTCAGCATTTTCCAATGTTGCGTAGGGGCTTGCCAGAATGCGCAGGGGGTCGCTTACGGCCAATCCAATTCGTTTTGTGCCGTAGTCCACTCCGAGAATACGTCGTTGCTCGATCATGTCGTTCTTATCCCATAAACCGTTCGACATCGAGAATCCCGGGTACCTTGCGAATCCGGTCAATCAGGCGTACCAAATGTTCCGTGTTTTTGACATATAGAATGATCTGGCCGTCAAACAGTTGGCCCTTGGAATCCATATTGACGCTGCGGATATTGGTATTCTGGTAGTTGGAAATGGCATGCGTCACGTCGCTCAACAGCCCTGCCCGATCCTTGCCGGATACGTGAATTGCCACGAGAAAATCGGCCCCATTCGATCCCGGCCATTCCACGTCCACCACTCGCTCACTTTCGGCAAGCCGCAACGAGACAATGTTCCGGCAATCCTTTCGATGGATCTTGATTCCTTCTCCAATCGTTACAAAGCCTACAATTTCATCACCTGGGATCGGGTTGCAGCATTTGGCATATTGATGCAAAAAATTATCGCTGGTGCCAAGAACCGAAATGCCACTGGCAATATCGCGGGCGGTCGAAACGAATTTCGAGAACAGCGATCTGGCGCCCTCTTTTGCCCGTGCAGATTCTCCAGCCTCCGGATGCCTGCTTCGCATGACCAATTGCTCAATCACCGCGTCTGCATCGACACGCTGTTCGAGAACATCGATATAGAAATCATGAAGGTTGTCAATCCGCATGGTATGTACAAATTTGAGGAGGTCATCGTCACTGATGCGGAATTTTTGCTTTTTGAGCTTCCTCTCCCATATATCCTTCCCCCCTTCTGATTGTTTTCGCTTTTCCTCCCGGATCCATTTCCTGATTTGCGTTTTAGCTTTATGGGTGACGACGAATTTCTCCCAGTCGGGATTAGGGGTCTGGTTCTTCGATGTGATGATCTCCACCTGGTCACCGCTTCGCAGAAGAGAGTTGAGAGGAACAATGCGGCCATTGACCTTCGCACCGATGCAATGCGAACCGATATTTGAATGGATCTCAAACGCGAAATCAAGAGGTGTTGCGTTCCGGGGGAGGATTTTCAAGTCACCCTTTGGCGTGAATACATAAATTTCGTCCTGGTAAAGATTGAGTTTGAAGCTCTCCATGAACTCGCCGGCGGTGTCATCGGTTTTGTGTTCGAATATTTCACGCACCCAGTTGATCCATCCTTCCAGCTCTTTGTCGAGGGATGCCCGGTTTTCCTTGTAGATCCAGTGTGCCGCTACCCCCTTTTCGGCGATCTCGTGCATTGCCATCGTCCGCACCTGGATTTCCACAAGTTTCCCTTCCGGCCCGACGACCGTGGTGTGGAGCGATTGATATCCGTTCTTCTTCGGAAGGGAGATATAGTCCTTGAACCGCTCGGGGATTGGCTTGTACAGCTCGGAGATAATGCCGTAGGCGATGAAACAGTCATTATTCTCCATCGTGTCCACAACGAACCGCACAGCGAAGAGGTCGTAGATTTCATCGAGAGGCTTGTTCCGCCGAACCATTTTCTGATAAATCGAATACAAGTGTTTGGGCCGGCCCTCGACTTCGAATTTCATTCCTTCGGCCTTGAGTCTCTTTTCGATCGGGGCGGCAAATTTCCGGATATAATGTTCCCGTTCTCTCCGTCGAGACTTCAGTTGACGCGCTATTTCTTCGTATTCTGTACGGTGGATGTATTTGAAGCTGAGGTCCTCGAGTTCCCATTTCACTTTTGCGAGGCCAAACCGATGAGCGAAGGGGGCATAGATATCCAGCGTTTCCTTTGCGAGCCGTAGTTGTCTTTCTGCCGGAAGATATTCAAGCGTTCTCATGTTATGGAGGCGGTCGGCAAACTTGAGGAGCATGACCCTGATATCGTTGACCATCGAGAGGAGCAGTTTCCTGTAATTCTCTGCCTGTGTGATTTCGTGACTGCGGAAAATATCGCTGATTTTTGTTGCACCATTCACTATGTCAGCAACGGCCTCGCCGAATTCCGCTTTGATGTCCTTCAGGTCGATTCTCGTATCTTCCACAACGTCATGGAGCAGGGCCGCTGCGACGGAAACGTCATCGAGCGGAATCTCTCTGGCCACCACCATCGCCACCTCATAGGGGTGGTGAAAGTACGGCTCACCCGAAGCGCGGAGATCGTGTTTGTGCGCCTCGACGCTCATGGTAAACGCCCTGGAAATAAGATCGACATCCACGGAACGCAGATTCTTCTGGCAGACAGCGATCAGATCGTCTAGTTTCTTTTTGTATTGGCCGCTTATCATCGAAAGAAATTACTTATCCACTCCATTGCTTCTCATCCCCATCTCTAAGTAATATAGGCAACCCACGCGGATTGTCAAGAACGCTATGGTTTTCCATACCCCGGCAGTTCTCTTTCAAGAGCCCGGATTTTTCCGATCGTGATATGTGCACGCTCGGTCAAGTGTTCCGGGAATGGGTCCTTTGTTAGCGGAAGGATCTCGCTCATGGCCGCCAACGCTTCTTCGTGATTATTCGTGGCCATGGTCATTGTCAGGATTTTCAGTCTGCAAACCAATTCGTTGTATCTGTTACTCCTGGAATCGTTCGTGATGGCCGTCAGGAGCCGCTGGTACGCCACCTTTGCCTCTCCCGGGCGTTGCCCGCGTTCAAGTGCCGTTGCCAGACCCCAAAGGAAAATCCTGTTCCCGGGATATTTCGACAGGGCAAGGTTCGCAACTGTCACGGATTTTTCGTAGTCCTCTGCATCATTATAAATCCCCACAAGGGAACTCATAGCCGCAAACTGATTGTATACTCCATGTTGCATACATTGACGCAAAAGTGATATTCCCTCATCTCTCCGGTCGGGAACAAACGGGAGCCAGGTTAAGAACTGGATCCTGCGCGTCTTCCAGTAGTAATACGTGCCCATGCCTGCGAGAGCATCAACAAGGGTCGAATCCAGCTCAAGAGCTGTTTCAAAACTTGATGCCGAGGACATCCCCAGAGTAGCAGCCGCAAACCAATCACCACGCTGCGCTTGGGCAAATGCATCATTCCCCAGCGCAGTGCCCAGTAGCAGATGCGGCCATCCCGATTTCGGACGGTCTGCAATGGTGGACTCCGCTTTTGCTTTTGCCAGCGCGATGAGCGAATCAAATTCTGCTCCGGGAATAAATTCCTCATAGTCCATCGCCATGGTTTGAAGCACCCCCGCCTCAAAAACAGGCCCTGCAGGGTCATCAGGGTATTTCTCCGCCACTATCCTGAACACACTCCGCGCAGAATCATATTCGTGAAGTAACGTCAGATTTATTCCGCGGTACAGAAGTGAATCCACCTCAGCGTTTCTATACATGTGCGGAGAGTCTTGCGCATGGAGGAGCAGCGGCGGCAGTACTGCTGCGAAGATAATCAACAGGGGCTTCATGCAGGCCTATTCAGTCCCAAACATCCTGTCTCCCGCGTCCCCGAGACCGGGAAGGATGTATCCGCGCTTATTCAGCGTGCGGTCGAGGGCGCAGGTGTACACGACGGTATCCGGATGCATCCTCGTGATCATGCGAACCCCTTGCGGGGCAGCGACAAGACTAACAAATCGTACACATCGTGCACCTCGGTCTTTCAGATACTTGACGGCTGCTGCACCGCTTCCGCCGGTTGCCAGCATTGGATCCAGGACGAACACCATGGATTGGCGGAGATTCCTGGGGACCTTAAAATAGTAATCTACGGGTTGAAGAGTTTGTTCATTACGGAAGAGTCCAATGTGCCCTACTCTCGCATCCGGGATGACTTCAACGAAGCCCCCCACGAGCCCCAATCCTGCTCTCAGGATAGGAACGAGAACAACGGGTTGGGCAACTGAGTGGCCCGCGGTTCTCTCCAGCGGAGTCGCAATGGTCTTCCGCTTAATTTTCAGATCGCGCGTCACTTCATATGCCATCAGGCTGGCTGTCCGTCGCAAGACAGCCCTGAACAGATTACCGGGGGTAGTCCGGTCGCGGAGAATCGTGAGATCCCGTTTTACAAGGGGGTGGTCAATGATGATGAGGTTTTTCATGATCCGATGATTTCCTAAATTGATGACCGGCGATCAATAACGGTTCCCAAAGGGGAGTAAAGGGCGGGCTGTAAATGAAGTCAGACTCACTCAATTCGTCCACGGTCATTTTCTTTTGAATTGCCAGGCTTAGCGTATTGGCGCGAAGGACGGCCCCATCCCGGCCAAAGACGTTCGCTCCAAGTAATCGGCGGGTGGAGCGGTCGACAATTGTAACGACGTGGATTCTTTCATTCCCCGGGAACAGGGAAACCCTTGAATTCGCTTCGACTTCCATCAAAACCTGGTCGAACCCTGATTCTTCCGCTTCAGACGAGCTCAGCCCCACGCGCGCGACCTCCATTGAGAACACTTTTACGGCAATGGCGCGCAGCGCCCCTTTGAAAGCAGATGAGCCGCCGGCAGCATTATGGCCAGCTACGCGTCCTTGTCTCGCTGCAATTGTTGCAAGAGGACAGTACATGAGCTTGTTATTGACCACATTTTTCACTTCGCAACAATCACCCGCTGCATAGATCCCGTCAATACTGGTTACCTGGCGCTGGTCAGTCAGGATCCCCCTTTCTTTTCCGAGGCGAATCCCAGCTTCGAAAGCCAAATCGGTATTCGGCTCGACACCGGTGCATACTACAATGACATCGGCTTCATACGAGGATGTCTCTGTTCTGACCGCGGAAGCAGTTCCGTCTTTCTTCGTGCCAATACTTTTGACATTAGCCTCTGGAACAAACGAGACACCATTACTTGTAAGTTCCGCAGCAACTGCCGCCCTTGTTGTCTTCTCCAATCCCCACATTGGCTGTTCCCACCGATGAAGGATGGTGACATCCATTTCCCGAGCCACAAAGGATTCGGCGATTTCCATTCCGATGTA
>Ga0302046_10001065_pt1 | contig 26074 bp, 19 predicted proteins | sample RVTome_11_FD_200261 | JGI IMG/M metagenome (GOLD analysis project Ga0302046, IMG submission 200261) | Soil microbial communities from uranium-contaminated site in the Upper Colorado River Basin, Wyoming, United States - RVT147D111 (version 2) ... | reverse complement strand
TGATGGTCCCGAGGCGACGCGTCAGTGAGCGGCGACCCCTCGTACTCACTGGCCTTTCCCGCGAACTGCAGCGGCCCGAGGGACCACCACACGACTTTTTCAGAGCTTCCCTAAGCGGCTGATATCAGCCGCCGGGATTGACTGCCGGCTGTGGCCCGAAGACCTTCGCCTTACCTTTCATCTCGCTGACCTCAAATTCGCCATCCAAATCTCAGATCTCATGCCTGATCACCACATCACGGTATCCCGAACCGCCCGCTACATGACCATGGGAACTCCCGGCGGCCACATCCGTCAGGTTTGGTTCCTCTGCCACGGCTACGGCCAGCTTGCCGAGTCGTTCCTCGGCTACTGCCGCACCCTCACCCACGAGACGCGTTACCTCGTGGCCCCCGAGGCCTTATCGCGCTTTTACCCCAAAGGGGCCAGCGGCGGAGTTGGCGCATCCTGGATGACAAGAGAAGACCGGGCGTCAGAGATCTCGGACTATGTCGCCTATCTGGACGCAGTATACGACGACATCTTCAAGGCAATACCGCGGGGTCAGGTCACGGCCCACGTGCTGGGATTCTCCCAAGGAGTTGCCACCGCGTGTCGTTGGATCGCTCACGGAAGGTCAAACCTGGATCATCTGGTGATGTGGTCCGAGCGGCTCCCGCCGGAGTTCGCGACACCCGAGTCCGTCGAATGGCTACGGGATCTCCGACTCTCCGTGGTGAATGGTTCCCAGGACGAGTACTTGAGTCAGGCAGCCATGGACGAGCACGCCGCACGACTCGAGAGCCTGGGGCTCTTCTTTGAGGACATTCGATTCGATGGAGGGCATCGAATCGACAAGGAGACCTTGCGAGGCCTCGTGAGACAGGCTGCCGGTTGAACGCGTGACCCTTTGACGCTAGAAACCGGAGGTCGGAGGTCAGCTCATCCAAGCGCTAGAACCGACCCCGACCTCCGCAACAACCTGGAACTCAAGACCGAATCTGCCAGAGAACCTCTGCACAAGGTCTTGTGGTGGTCGCGAGGGGCGCATCAGTGAGCGGCAACCCCTCGTACCCACGAGCCTTCCCGCGAACTGCACGGGCCGTTGTGACCCGCGCAGGACTCCTGCGGATTATGCCTAGTTCGACGTTGCGTTGACCATGTTGACTTCTTCGGCACCAGACAGATAGATGCCGTTGAAGAGCAACTTGAACGTCCCGTGCGGCTGGCCCCGGCGAATGATCTCGGGGCCGAACAGGTACAGCTTCCCTTCGCCCACGGGTGTTTCAGCCACGGTCACACCACCGTTCAGGTGGTGCTGGCCCCACGCCCAGCCACTCCGCAGCGGTTCGCGCGTATCGAACCAACCAATGGGGGTTACGTCGTTGGCGCGGGCCGCATCGGTCAGTGCGAACACCGGGCTGTTGTTGAAATGCATGTCGACTTCGTCAGTCAGGCCCCACGCGACCGGCTGGGTGTTATCCACACGGACGCGTACGATAGATCCGGGAACGAAGAACTCGTCGCGCGACATTGGGAGGCCCTCGTAGTTCAACAGATAGTTCTCGAGCCCGGCCTCGACGTGGTCCGCCATGCTCGTTGAACTCCCGATCGTAATCATCGTACCACCCTGTCGCAGAAACTCCTCCAGTTGCGGCACGGTTTCACTCACCGTGATCGAGCCGAGTCGATCCTGATATTCAGCGGGCACGTTCTCGGGAGCGCCGCCACCAAATCCACCTCGCCGGTCGCTGTCCGGAATGGCCCCGTTGACGAAGATCAGGACGTCGAACTGTGACCTCAGATTTCCAGCATCCAGCCGTTGCGGATACACCACCTCGTGATCGAACTCGAACTGTTCCAGAATCCAGCGCGCCCAGCCTGAGGGCATTGAACCGCCGTATTGGTCCCACAGACCGACGCGGACCGGTCGCATGCGGAGGGCACGCCCATCGGGCTCCGTCTGGACTCCACGGAACTCCACGCCCAGTTCCGTGGCCAGCCGCTCCAGCTTCTGCCGGGTGCTGCTTCCAACGGGAATGTAGATCGAGCCGTATTCCGATTCACCGGACACAGCAGTGGGCTGGGCCAGCCAGAAGACGGATTCCCCATCCTTCATGAGTCGGTTGGTAGCGATGAACACATCGTTGACGCGGTGACTCGCGACAAAACCGACCGCACCACTGGCGTTGGTTATGCGCCCGCCAGTTGCATCGGCAAAACCATCGATTCGCTCAAACGGACCGTCAAATCCATCCAGTATCCTGTCAAACTTGACGCCCATCTGAAACGCGACCGTCCATCCCGTATTGTCATAGGGAGATATGGGCGGTCCACCCGGATACGCGAAGTCGTTAGGATGCACCTGCGGTTCGAACATATCCAGGACGAACGGACGAGCAGCCTGTGCCGTCTTCACGACATATGATCCTTCGGGATACTGCTTTCCGGCCACCGTAAATGACCGGCTCGCTTCGTGAACCGCAGTCCCGTTCTTGATCAGCGTGTTCACAAACTTGGTGGCTGTCGGGAAATCGACCTGGTCCGCCGGAATGATATAACCCCGGGGGTCGCGCAGTTCGGGATCACGGAACACTTCGGTGAAAACCTCCGTAGGAATCCGGTTACCGCCAAAGCCAGATCCTCCACCCTGTTGCTGCGGATTCGCCATCTCACGAGCAGCATTCCGCGCGGCCGCAATGACGCTTGGATCGGTACGCCAGGTATCGCGATTACCCTTGGCGATAGCATCGCGCCCCATCACGTAGATGTTGTACAGGAGATCTTCCTTATTACGCGTCGCGTAGTTGAGTACCGCACGATTTGCGGTCATCGAGTATTCGATCGACGTGCGGAAGTGCCATTGTTGCGGCTCGATTGGCAATGGAATGTCGTTCTGTGGCAGCTGCCGGTCGAGAATGAGCGGGATCTGAATCGGCGTGGGATGACCGATTGTCTCCGTGAGCAACCCGATCATATTGTGGAAATACGGAGTGGTCCTGAGTCCACCATTCCACCACGTGGAATAGCTGGCTCCGGTTCGCATCGTGGTACCGCCCTTCCCCTCCCGGACAAAACGGCTGTGCATGGCCGTCCCGACCGCCTCGATGCTGAGCGGCATCAACGAGTGGTAGTTGTAGTTGAAAGGATCGCGGAAGGGCGGCGCAAACATCACGGTTCCCGCCGGCCCAGTCTGATGATGATTGTAAACGATCTGCGGATTCCACTCCCGGTAGAGAATCCGGTTCATATTGATCGTTTCTGACTGCGTGGACATGTAGAAGTCACGGTTGTTGTCGTGTCCGGTGTACTTCTGATACAGAACGGGAATACCAGAGGTCGAGCGTTGCATCGGATCCGGCTCACGCATGTACCAGTTCGAGACGAGTTCCATCCCGTCGGGATTGGCGTGTGCCGCAAGGATGATGGCATCGTTGAGAAAGCGCATCGTTTCCTCATCACTGCGACTGACCATCTGATACACGAGTTCCATCAACTGGTGAGCGCCGAGCACTTCGGTTGCATGCAACCCACCATCGATCCAAACGACGGCCTTCCCCTGCCGCGCCAACTCGCGTGCCTGTTCGTCGGTCAGATCCTCCGCCAGGGCCAGACGGCGCGAGATCTCCCTGTAACGGTCGAGGTTCCGGTGATTCTCCGGCGACGTGATGATCGCCATCAAGTGGGGGCGACCTTCCTCCGTGCGCCCAATCTCCTCCAGGACCATCCGGTCCGATTCGCGAGCGAGCGTGGCCCAATAACTCTGCAGCTGCGTGTACGTGGCGAGCTGATAGTCATCGCCCAAATTGAAGCCCAGCGCCTGAAGCGGGGTGGTGACGTTCTGACCGACCGTCTGCGTGGCTAGAACGACGGTGAGAAACGCGGTAGCGCACAGCCGACCGAAGCCGCCTGGGCTGGTCAGCGTACGGAGAATATTCTCCTTCATGGTTCGTTTCCTCTCGACAAAGCTCAAACGGTACAAAACCGACGCTGCGAAACGTATCCCACCGGCGTGCCGACGCCAAGGAGGGCCATGCCACACGACTTCACCGCTCATCGATTTCGTGCTAGGCTTTCCCCATGCAAACATCGGCAGGATCGGCAAGTGCAGGAGTGATCGCCAGATACGGCAAACGGCTGGGAATCCCCAGTGGCGCCCGGGTGATCACGTTGCATGAGGGGCAGACCCCCCTGATCGAGGCGGCCCGGCTGGCGACCGCAATCGGGCACGACGGACCGCTATTCCTCAAGTATGAAGGTTTGAATCCAACCGGATCGTTCAAAGACCGCGGCATGACCACCGCCCTGACCGTGGCCGCCTCCCGGGGCTCGGAGGCAGTCATTTGCGCCTCCACAGGCAACACGGCTGCGTCTGCGGCCGCCTATGCTGCGCGCGCAGGCATCGCTTGCTATGTCGTCATACCGCGAGGGAAGATCGCGGTAGGCAAACTCGGTCAAGCCGTGGTGCACGGCGCGAAGGTCGTCGAGATCGACGGCAACTTCGACGACGCGCTCCGGATCGTGCGCACGCTGGGGAACGAGGGGCCCTGCACGATCGTGAACTCCACAAACCCGGATCGGATTCAGGGTCAGAAGACGGCAGCGTTCGAGGTATGCGATGAGCTTGGACGCGCACCGGACTTCCACTGCCTCCCCGTCGGCAACGCCGGCAATATCACGGCGTGCTGGATGGGGTACCGGGAATACAAGTCCGACGAGATCGTCGGGAAAGCGCCTCGCATGTTTGGATTTCAAGCAGCCGGCGCCGCCCCCCTCGTCCTCGGGCATCGGATAGACGACCCCCAAACCGTGGCCACCGCCATTCGGATCGGTGATCCGGCAAGTCGGAACGGAGCGATCGAAGCGCGGGACGCCTCCGGGGGACGCATCGACTCGGTAACGGATGATGAAATCATTTCAGCCTACCAACAAGTTGCATCGCTGGAGGGGGTGTTCGCCGAACCCGCGTCAGCCGCGTCGGTTGCCGGTCTGAAGAAGGCCGTGGGAGAGAAACGAATAGCCGCGGGCTCGCTCGTGGTGTGCACGCTCACCGGGCATGGATTGAAAGATCCGGCCGCTGCCATGGAAGCCGCCCAGCCCACGATTCAAACGCGTGCGGACGTGAATGAAGTCCGCGAGGTGCTATGGGCCTGACCGGGGTGCGCGAAGAGCACGAACGCCTGCCGCGTTCGGAGATCGTGTACGCGTTTTTGGCAGGCATCTTCCTGACGTCACTGACGCTGGGCAATGTGGTGGGCATCACCAAATTCGTGGATCTCATCTGGTTCACGATCCCGGTCGGTCTGCTGGCCTATCCCGTCACGTTTCTAGCCACCGATCTCATCAGCGAACTGTACGGGCGTCGGCGGGCCCAATTGGTTGTTTGGGTGGGGTTTGTCATGAATTTCTTCATGCTGCTCTTGATGTGGCTCGGTCACTATCTGCCCGATGCATCCGGGGTGTCTGGCGCAGCGACCACCTTTGACTCCGTGTTCGAGTACATGCGGCCAAACGTCCTCGCTTCGATGGTGGCGTACTTGATTGCCCAGACGGTTGACGTACGTGTTTTCCATTTCTGGAGGAGACTGACCAAGGGGAAACACTTGTGGCTACGGAACAACGGGTCAACCATCTTCAGTCAAGTCATCGATACGGTTACGATTCTCACGATCCTGTATCTGTCAGGCGGCCTCGGGGCCGAGATCAAATCGGTAGCGGCGTTAGTGACGCTCATGTTCGACTCGTACAAGTTTAAGTTCCTGTTCGCCCTGCTCGACACACCGCTTTTCTACCTGGGCGTCTACCTGTTGCGCGACCGATTTCAGATCGTCGCCGTCGAGGCCGCGGCGTAATCCAAACCGTCACATGGGCGGAGGGGAGTTTCAATCGTGATGCCACTATCAGACACCGGCCTTCTCGAGCGTCTGGTAAGGTTTGATTCCGTCAGCCGGAACTCGAATCTTCCGATAGCGGATTTTCTGTGCAACTATCTGGACGGCCCCACCGTGCAGATTCACCGCAACCCTTCTGCGGACGGGGACAAGACAAACCTGCTGATCTGGGCAGGTCCCGAAGCCGACGTCGGAACGCGGGCAGGACTGATCCTCTCCGGCCACATGGACGTCGTTCCGGCGGATGAAGACAAGTGGATGAGCGACCCGTTCGTCGCCACGGCGCGTGACGGCCGATGGATCGGACGGGGCACTGCGGACATGAAGGGATTCCTCGCCTTGGCGGCAAACGTGTTTTCGGAATTCGAGGCACACAAGGCTTCGGCCCCCTTGGGCTTGTTGCTCACGTACGACGAGGAGCTGGGGACCTTCGGTGCAAAGCGTTTTGTCGAGACTTGGACACATCCGTATCCGTTGCCGCGGAACGCAATCATCGGAGAGCCTACGTCGCTCCGGCCAATTCGAATGCATAAGGGTCACCTGACGGTGCGCTTCACAGTTTTCGGTCAGAGCGCACACAGCGGACTTCCACACCTGGGGAAAAACGCCATTGAGCCGGCGGCGACGATCGTGACGGCGCTCTCTGCACTCCGTGAGGAGCTGGAACAGGAACGTCCGGAAACGGGAGCATACTTTCCCGAAGTGCCGTTCCTGGCGATCAACGTTGGCGAGATCCACGGTGGATCTGCCATCAATGTTGTCCCGGATGAGTGCCACGTTGATGTTGGCGTACGAACATTGCCGCAGGGGGACCCTGATGAGTTGATCGAGCGCATGCGGGCAACTGCAGATGCTGCCGTAGGTGTTGGTGGATACACGTTCACCCTCCTGGGCAACAGCCCGCCGCTTTTGTTAGGCCGGGACGCCCCGATCCATCAGGCCGTGTGCGAGGAAACCCTGTCGCAGTACGGAGAAGGTGTGGCGTACGCCACCGACGCGGGGTGGTTCCAGAACCTGGATATGGACTGCCTCATTTTTGGGCCAGGGAGCATCGAAGTAGCGCACAAACCAAACGAGTGGATTTCCCAAGCCGACCTCGTCATGGCGAAGGAGCACCTGAACCATCTGGTGCAACGGTTCTGTTTTGCGGAACGTGAATCCCGAGATCCGTGGCTGCAAAACCCACAAACGTGAGCACGAAACACCCGACTTGTGACGCTCATTGAAGCCGACCTGACCTGGTTGGATGGCCGATTCCAATCCGGAATCAAGCTCAGCGTGGACGACACCGGTCGCATCGTCGACGTGGGAAATGTCCCCGGTCCGGTAACTGTCCGACTCGTCAATCGTGCGATCCTGCCCGGTTTCGTCAACGCCCACTCCCATGCGTTCCAGCGTGGACTGCGTGGACGCGGCGAGTCCTATCCGATTGAAGCCGGCAGTTTCTGGACCTGGCGCGAAGCAATGTATGCGCTCGTCCAGGAGATGGATCGCCCCCGGTTCCTCGAGATCTGCGAACAGGCGTTTCGGGAAATGCTGGCCTCGGGCATCACATCCGTCGGAGAGTTTCACTACCTCCACCATACCGGGGCCTCGTTTGACTACGGATTCGACGAACTCGTCCTCCAGGCTGCTGCATCGTCGGGTATTCGGATCGTCTTGCTGAACACGTATTACGAGACACGCGGAATAAACCAACCACTCTCCGTCGCGCAGCAGCAATTCTTTTCGCCCTCACTCGCCGCGTTCTGGCATAACGTGGAATCCCTGCACGAGAAGCTCCAACCGGAGCGTCAGAGCTTGGGGGTCGCCGCGCACAGTATCCGAGCTGTGCCAATCGAGACCGTCCGTGCCCTTCATGCAGAAGCCACTCGTCGAGAACTTCCGTTTCACATGCACCTCGAGGAACAACCCCAGGAGATCGAGGCGTGTGTCGCCGCGTACGGCACGACCCCCATGGCCCTTCTCAACCGGGAACTCGAATCACCCGGGAATCTCACGGCGATCCACTGCACGCACTCGCAAGCGGCGGATGTCGAAGTGTTTCTGGAATCTCAGCGAGGTGTCTGCCTGTGCCCCCTCACCGAAGCCAGCCTCGGCGACGGGATCCCGGCCTCGGTCGTTTCTCGGGAGAACACCCGCATGAGTCTCGGCACGGATTCGAACACACGTATTTCCGTGCTTGAAGAAATGCGGTGGCTGGAGTACGGTCAGCGACTCAGGTATGAAAAACGAGGCGCAGTTACCGATCCGACCGGCGACGTCGCCACGAGACTGATCGAGATTGCAACGTCGGGAGGTGCGGCAGCGCTCGGATTGGACGCCGGAACGTTACGCCGCGGAGCACATGCCGATCTGATTTCAGTCGACCTCGATCACCCCTCGCTACGATTCGCCGAGGCCGATTCACTCGGCGCCGCCCTCGTTTTCGGTTGTGACCGCGACGTGATCGATAGAGTCTGCGTTGGCGGAGTGTGGCACGAAATCACGTCAGGTCGACTTCACGACGCTCGTTGAGGAACAGGCGTGGGAGATTGTTAGGGTGTGGAACGGGACGACCGTGGGGTCCAGAAACTCACGTCCAGCTGGCTGGGGTGGTACACACAATCGTGCTCCCCTTCCGGCAGTCAACGTCCAGATTCCGACATGCGCCAGATGTCATTCGCTGGTGCTCGCCGTCGCAACGACGATTGGCTCTTTCGGCACGTTCTGATGCCCCCCGTGTGACCCGGTTTTCACGGAGGCAATCCTGTCGATTACGTCCATTCCTTCCACGACGCGGGCAAACACGGCGTAGCCGAAATCTCGAGCCCCGTGATCGAGCACGTCGTTGTCTACGAGATTCACGAAGAATTGTGACGTTGCGCTGTTGATGTCGGATGTCCGGGCCATGGACAGTGTGCCGCGAAGGTTCTTCAATCCGTTGTCGGCTTCATTCTTGATTGGATCGCGCGTCTTCTTCTGATTCATCTCACTCGTGAATCCGCCACCCTGGATGACGAAACCGGGGATCACGCGATGAAAGATGGTGCCGTCGTAATAGCCATCGCTAACATACTCGAGGAAGTTGGCCACCGTTTCCGGAGCCTCCTCTGCGTGCGTCTCGATACTAACATTCCCCATCGTGGTCTCGAATATCACCATGTCGTCCCCTTGTTGCCGTTTTGAAATCTTCTACTGGTAGTTAGCTTCTGCGGACCTCGACGGCAACGTCACCCGGACTCCGAATGTGTTCAACCAGACTCTGAATGTCGGCTGGTGGTGGCGCCGTTGACAACGCAACGATGGCCGCGACGAGGAAGTTGAGAGCCATACCGATGGTGCCGATGCCCTCCGGGGACACACCCAGCCACCAGTGGTCCGCGGTATTCAATTCTGGTCTGATGAATTTGAAATAGACGATGTACACAGCGGTGAAGGTCAGACCTACAACCATTCCCGTAACGGCGCCTTCCCGGTTCATCCGTTTCCAGAAGATCCCCATGATGATCGCGGGGAAAAAGGACGCCGCCGCCAGTCCAAACGCGAAAGCCACGACTTGCGCTACGAATCCCGGCGGATTGATGCCAAAATACCCGGCAATGATGACAGCCCCGCCTGCCGCGACGCGCGCGGCAAGCAGCTCACCACCCTCGGTGATATTCGGGCGAATACCCTTCTTGAGGAGATCGTGGGCCACGGCCGTGGAGATGACGAGCAGCAGGCCTGCAGCGGTTGACAAGGCGGCAGCTAACCCACCCGCTGCGACAAGCCCGACGATCCAATTGGGGAGACGTGCGATTTCCGGATTTGCGAGGACCATGATGTCGCGGTCGATGGTCAGTTCGTTTTCCACTGTGGAGGCGGGCCCGCGATATTGAATGACACCGTCACCATTGCGATCGTCGAACGTGATCAGTCCCGTGGCCTCCCAGTTGGTGAACCACGCCGGAACGTCGGCATACGGAGCATTGCTCACGGTATTGAGGAGGTTGGTGCGTGCGAACGCCGCCACCGCCGGTGCCGTTGTGTACAGGAGCGCGATAAACACGAGGGCCCATCCTGCCGAGACTCGTGCGGCCGCAACTCGGGGAACGGTGTAGAATCGCACGATGACGTGGGGAAGACCTGCCGTGCCCACCATGAGCGCCGCCGTGATGGCAAAGACGTCCGTCGTGGTCTTCTGGCCAACGGTGTAGGAATCGAAGCCGAGTTGTGTGCTGAGCCCATCAAGACGATCGAGAAGATACGTTCCGGATCCATCTGCCATCGTATCGCCAAAACCCAACTGCGGGATGACGTTGCCGGTCATCACCATGGAAATGAAGATCGCGGGAACCAGATAGGCAAAGATGAGCACGCAGTATTGGGCAACCTGCGTGTACGTGATCCCCTTCATGCCACCCAACACCGCATAGAAGAAGACGATCCCCATACCGACGAGCACACCGGTCGAAATGTCGACGTCGAGAAAGCGGGAAAACACGATGCCAACCCCGCGCATTTGGCCAGCAACGTACGTGAACGAAACAAAAATTGCACACACAACTGCAACCATCCGGGCAACCTGCGAGTAGTATCGGTCGCCGACAAAATCAGGGACCGTGTACTTCCCGAACCTCCGCAAATACGGCGCAAGCAGCAGGGCCAGCAGGACGTAACCACCGGTCCACCCCATGAGATAGACCGATCCATCCCGTCCCATGAACGAGATGAGGCCCGCCATGGATATGAACGAGGCGGCGCTCATCCAATCCGCCGCGGTGGCCATCCCGTTGACCACCGGATGCACTTTACCGCCCGCCACGTAGAACTCGCTGGTCGAGACCGCACGGGACCAGAACGCAACACCGATATACAACGCGAACGAAAACCCTACCATCACGAACGTCCAGGTTTGAACGCTCATGAATCAACTCCCTGGTCTTCACGGACAAGGAACGACCGATCGAGCCTGTTCATCAGGGCCACATATACGAAGATCAGAATGACGAACACGTAGATCGAACCCTGTTGCGCAAACCAGAACCCGAGCTTGAAACCACCAATCCGAATCCGGTCGAGTTGCTCGACAAAGAGAATGCCAAATCCGTACGAGACCACGAACCAGATGGTGAGCAATACGCCCAGGTAGCGCAGGTTACGTCTCCAATACCGCGTCTGCTGATCTTCCCGCATGCGGGTTCTCCCCCAAATTCCATTCCAGATGTATGGCGCAACAGCAAAGATGAGACCGCGGCCGGCCGTTACACGGATCTCGCCAGCCAGGACTCTTTCGGCATTCGATATATATCGCAACCAGGAGATCCGGCCAGATGAACACACCGTCCGGACAGGTGAGCCTCCAGGCTAGCCTTGCATGCCGGTCCGCCGTATTCTTTCGGCGGCCGAACAGAGAAAGCGCCAACACTATCGTATAGTCAACACCGCTTCGGGACACGGGATGACACACGCAACACTGTCAAAACGCGGATTCGGGGAGACCGCCCGCAACGACGCATGGTGGATTCAGCCGGGCGCCGTCCTCGTGGGATTGACGGGTTTCCTCACCTACATGACTTGGGCCGCGTTCCAGGGCGACTTCTATCACTTCGGACCATACCTCTCGCCTCTCTATTCCCCCGAACTCTTCGGAGAATCAACGCATAGCTGGTTCGGGACGAGACCGGCCGTCTGGCCCGCATGGTTACCCTGGTCGCCCGCGTTCCTGATACTGTGGGCGCCAGCCGGGTTCCGCGTCACGTGCTACTACTATCGCGGAGCTTACTACAAGGCATTCTGGGGAGACCCGCCCGCCTGCACTGTCGGCGAACCCCGCCAAACATACCGGGGAGAACATTCCTTTCCACTCATCATTCAGAATGTACACCGATACTTCCTGTACCTTGCCCTCGTCTTCATCGTCATACTGACGTGGGACGCGTGGAAGGGTCTCTGGTTCGCCGGTCCAGCGACGGGGGGAAATGAATTCGGAATCGGAGTGGGTTCGGTGGTGCTCGCGTTGAACGTCGTATTTCTTGGCGGGTACACATTCGGCTGCCACTCTTTGCGACATTTGATCGGAGGACGCCTCAACCTGCTCTCCCGGTCGCCAGCGCGACATCTGGGATACCGTTGCGTCAGTTGCTTCAACCGTCGGCACATGACGTGGGCGTGGGTCAGCCTGTTCTGGGTCAGCTTCACCGATCTCTACGTGCGACTCTGCGCCATGGGCATCTGGACCGATTGGAGAATCCTGTGATGGCGGAGTACGAAACCCACGACTACGACGTGCTGGTCATCGGGGCTGGCGGGGCCGGCTTGCGAGCCGCGATTGCCGCATCAGACAGCGGCGCATCGGTTGGGCTCATCTGCAAATCCCTGTTGGGAAAAGCGCATACCGTCATGGCCGAGGGTGGGGTCGCCGCCGCGATGGCGAACGTGGATGACCGCGACAACTGGCGCGTACACTTCGCAGATACGATGCGCGGTGGTCAGTACATGAACAACTGGCGCATGGCACAACTCCACGCCCAACAGGCACCCGACCGCGTCAAGGAGCTGGAGGCGTGGGGCGCCCTGTTCGATCGAACTGACGACGGAAGAATCCTTCAGCGAAACTTCGGCGGACACGCCTACCCTCGACTTGCCCACGTCGGCGACCGGACCGGTCTCGAGATGATTCGCACTCTTCAGGACCACGGCGTCCACACGGGCATCGATGTCCACATGGAGTGCACCGTCACGCGCCTCTTCAAGGATGGCAATCGGATTGCCGGAGCATTCTCGTACGACCGGGAGCGCGGACGGTTTCGCGTCTTTCGCGCCCGCGCAACCATCCTTGCCACGGGTGGAATTGGTCGCGCGTTTCAGGTGACGAGTAACAGTTGGGAGTACACAGGCGACGGACATGCACTGGCCTATCAAGCTGGTGCGGATCTCATCGATATGGAATTTGTTCAGTTCCATCCCACCGGAATGGTCTGGCCTCCCAGCGTGCGGGGAATTCTCGTGACCGAAGGCGTGCGAGGGGAGGGTGGCGTGCTCAAGAACAAGAACGGCCGCCGTTTCATGTTCGACGATATCCCGCCGCTCTACGTCAATCAAACGGCAGACAGCGAAGAGGAGGGATGGAGGTACACACAGGGCGACCGCGACGCTCGTCGCCCACCGGAGCTCCTGACGCGCGACCACGTCGCCCGATGTATCGTGCGCGAAATACGTGAAGGCCGCGGCAGCCCGCACGGCGGCGTCTTTCTCGACATCGCGTGGATTTCCGAGCGCATGGCCGGCGCCGAGCAACACATCCGGAAGAAGCTGCCAAGCATGTACCACCAATTCAAAGAGCTTGCGGGCATCGACATAACAAAGGAACCAATGGAGGTGGGGCCTACTACGCACTACGCGATGGGCGGCATACGCGTCGACGGTGACACACAGATGTCGACGGTCGCGGGTCTCTTCGCAGCGGGAGAGTGCGCGGCGGGCCTACACGGGGCCAATCGACTCGGTGGCAACTCCCTGTCAGACCTGCTGGTCTTTGGCAAGCTGGCCGGTGAAGCGGCGGCGCGCTTCGCTTCAGAAAACGGAGATGCAATCGTTGACAGAGATGAAATCGAGGGCGCAGCGCATGAATCCCTTGCACCATTCGGACGCGTATCAAGCAACGGTGATGGCCCGTACCAGATACAACACAACCTGCAGGAGATGATGCAACGACTCGTGGGGATTGTCCGGGTGGAATCGGAAATGACGGACGCCATCGCCGAGATCGAAGCGTTGGCCTCGGCGGCGGCACACGTTTTCGCACCCGGCAACAGGGAGTACAACCCCGGGTGGCACACCGCCCTGGATTTGCAGAACCTGCTCACCGTATCGGAGGCCGTTGCACGTGCCGCCGTGACACGCAAGGAAAGCCGTGGAGCGCACTTTCGATCAGACTACGAAACGAAAGACGACGAATGGGGTCGATATACTATCGTCCTCCGGAAGGGAGCGGATGGCTCGATGGACGTCAGCCGGGAACCACTTCCTGAAATGCCTGGCGAATTGAAGCAGATTATAGAGGAGATGCGTTGATGGCTTCGGTAACGTTTCAGGTGTGGCGCGGGGACAAGGACGGTGCGTTCCAGATCTACGAAACGGACATATCCGAAGGAATGGTGGTCCTGGATGCCATTCACCAGATCCAGGCCTCACAAGCCAATGACCTCGCCGTCCGCTGGAACTGCAAGGCGGGAAAGTGCGGCTCATGCTCGGCAGAAATCAACGGGATGCCTCGCCTCATGTGCATGACGCGGATGAGCGACCTGCCCACGCACAAACCCGTCACGGTCGAACCGATGAAGGCATTTCCGCTCATACGTGACCTCGTCACTGATGTTTCCTGGAACTTCGACGTCAAAAAGAAGATCAAGCCATTCAAACCGCGCGCCCCGGACGCGGCCGACGGCACATGGCGGATCGACCAGGCGGATGTGGAGCGCGTCCAGGAGTTCCGCAAGTGCATCGAATGCTTTTTGTGTCAGGACGTGTGTCATGTCCTGCGGGATCATCATCTTCATGACGAGTTCATCGGGCCACGGTATTTCGTCCACGCCGCGCAACTGGAAATGCACCCACTGGATACGGAAGATCGCCGCCAGGATCTCCGAAAAGCTGGCGGCATCGGGTATTGTAACATCACCAAGTGTTGCACTAAGGTATGTCCGGAACACATTACGATTACCGACAACGCCATCATTCCCCTGAAGGAACGTGTCGTAGACGACGCGTACGACCCGGTGCGCCGGTTCGTCCGGAAGCTCACGGGCAAATGACGGCTGCGAGGCCCCCAATGTTCGAACTGAAACCGCTCTCGCACGAGAGCGTTGACGCCGCGCTCGAGAAGATGCGCCACTATCGGGCGCTCAATGAGCCTCGAGAGGCGGAGAGCATCTGTCGGGACATCCTGGCCACCGACCCGGACAATCGGGAGGCATTCATAAACCTCATTCTTGCGTTGACGGATCAGTTTGTCGAAAAGTTGGGACCGGCAGTCGAAGAGGCGGGAAGTCTGGTGACCCGGCTGCAAACCGAATACGAACGCAGTTATTACTCTGGCATCGTCGCCGAGCGGCGCGCCAAGGCGCAGCTTTCACGAGGCGCCCCGGGGTGTGGATCGGTTGCGTACGAGGGCCTCCTCAAGGCCATGGCGTGGTACGAGATAGCGGAAAAGGTCCGGCCGCCCGGTGACGACAACGCCATCCTGCGGTGGAACACCTGCGCCCGGCTGATCATGCAGGAGGACCAGCTACGGCCGGCACCGACCGATGACGGCAGTCTGATGCTGGAGTAGCCCTCTCCCGTAACGTGTTGTAGGTCACTCTCTTATTAGCTTTCTCCTTCTATAGTCCACACTCGAACCCGTTCACGGAGATCGGCAACATGGCCGCGCTGGGCTCGCTTTGGCCCCTCCTGGCGCTGGGCACTTCCTTGACGCTGCCTCAAGAACCCGTGTGCCCGGCCGCAGCAAACCAATCGGTCGAGGCCGGGTGGGCAGCCTATCGATCAGGGCGGCTGGACACCGCCCGTGAGATGTTCGAAGGGGCCCGGAACCTGTGCCGTGACCACGTTGGTGCGTTGGTCGGACTCGGGTATTCGCTGCTCCAACTCGATCAGATCGAGCAGGCAGGGGCACTTTTCACCGAGGCAGGTCAAACTGAACCGTCTAACATCGACGCTCTTCTCGGACTCGGATTGGTTGCATGGCGAAGTGGAGAGATCGCCCAGTCACAACGAATCTTCGATGAGGTTCTGGAACTGGAACCTGGCAACGAAACGGCGCGGGAGTTCCTGGCCAGAACAGGCCGCGCGCTCGGTATACCTCCGGCGCGTCCCGCACTTACACGTCCCGATTCTACGGTCCTCCATTCGCGAACGCATGAAGGACACTTCGATGTGTTGGGCCCGAGCGGTTGGGAACCGTTTTACGTCACTGGAGTCAATCTTGGCACGGCGCTGCCCGGCAAGTTCGCAACCGAGTTCCCCGATTCCATAACGTACGCCACCTGGCTGGAGCAGATCGGAGCAATGGGCGCCAACACGATCCGATTGTACACCGTCCATCCACCACGTTTCTATAACGCACTGGCAGCGTACAACATGACGCACGCGGAGCCGCTTCGTCTCGTCCATGGAGCCTGGGCCACGCTTCCACCGGACAATGACTACAACAACGATGTGTGGAGGACTGATTTCTACCAGGAAATGCACGACGTTGTGGACCTGATCCACGGCCGTGCTGATTTACCACCGCAGGGAGACGAAGGATTTCGCCACTACACCGCGGATGTCGCGCGCTGGGTAGTCGCGTTTGTATTTGGGCGTGAATGGGAGCCCGAGACCATCGCCGCCTTCAACCGCGCCGGCGGTGGGCCAAGCGATTGGACGGGTGACTACGTTGGCGTTCGCAAAGGAACGCCGGCGGAAGTCTGGATGGCGCAGGCAAGCGAGGAGATGATCCGGTACGAAATGGAGGCATACCGCTCACAACGCCCGATCGCCTACACCAATTGGCCAACTCTGGACCCCCTTCGTCACCGGAGTGAGGCAACGAACGCCGAAGAAGTCACCATCCTGGCTGGATTGGGCGGGTTGAAGTATCTGGATCCGGAGGCACCCAACCAGGACAGTGAGTCACTGGATGCCTCACGCATGTTCTCCACCACCCGATTTCCGGCGGGACACTTCGTATCCTACCATGCATATCCGTACCATCCCGACTTCATGCTCCTCGACCGGGCAATTCGAAACGCCCCTTCGCCGTTTGGTGCGTCGAACTACTTCGGCTACCTCACGGCTCTCAAAGAGCACCACGCTGACATCCCAGTCCTCATCGCAGAGTATGGTGTGCCCGCCAGCTGGGGTATCGCGCACTTCCAGCCGCAGGGGTGGCACCACGGCGGGCATTCCGAGTCCGAACAGGCGACGATAAACTCGCGCCTCACACGCGAGATCGCCGCGGCCGGCATGGCGGGCGGGATCCTCTTCTCGTGGATAGACGAGTGGTTCAAACGCACATGGCTGCTGCGACGCATGGCCCTTCCCGAAGAACGCAATCGGCTGTGGTATAACCGTCTCGACCCCGAACAACACTACGGCGTCATTGCCATGGAACCCGAGCTTCGGCTGCGCGGCCGTACCATCGAGGAACGCAACGCAGAGTGGGGCCGTATCGAACCACTCTATAATCGCGCGGAGTTCACGCTGCGCACCACGGCTGACGAAGCGTATCTCTGGCTTCACGTGATCGTGACGAACCCGACGATGCCAGGTGGTCTGTTTGTCGGATTTGATCTTGCCAGTCCGAATCTCGGGGACCGCCGGTGGCCGGGCCAGGTTGGATCATTGTCACCGGTGGGGTTGGAGTTCGTCCTGAGTTTTGACGGCGAAACGGCTGAGGTCTTGGCCGACTCGGCCGTCAACCCCTGGATGGTGGAACCGATCTATGAGGACCTCGATAGTGAGCCGGGCTGGACCGAATTGGATGGACTACCGCGGACACCTCCCGGTGCGTTCACAGGCAGGTGGCAGGCGCGGGCAAACATCCCATTTCGCTCGAACGTCAATAGCGACGGCGAATACACCCCACTCCGCGTGGTGGTGCGCCGACACCGCATCGCGAGGGATTCAACCGAGCATCCGGCAACCGGTTACAACCGCGGAGTCCTCACCGAGGGGCCAGCACCGGATGGAGCGTGGGAACAGTCCGAAGACGGAACGGCCGTCGAGATCCGCATACCGTGGATGCTGATCAACATCACCGACCCGAGTTCGAAGAACGTATTGTCCGGCGCGGACGGACCGGAAGGACCATATCGGAGTCAGCCGATCGAATCGATCAATATCGTGGCAACGTACCGTTCGGCGGACTCGTGGATCCCTGTGCCGGACCGATCTGAAACGGTGTCGGCATTCGCGTGGGATCGATGGGAACGTCCTCGATGGACGGCAAGGGCGCGACCGCTGTTCCGACACATGCAAACGACGTTTCGCGACCTTCAGGAAACGGCCCTGCGGACCGAACACCGGTAAGTGTCGAACTTTCGCCGCGTCCTAGCGCTCATGGTGCTCTTCCCGTGCCAGTCGGCAGCACAGACGACGGCCGACGAAGCATGGACCGCCGGAGATCATGCCACTGCCGAACGACTCTACCTCGAACGCCTGGCGGCCGATTCAACGGACCAGACGGCATTACACCGTCTTGCTCTCATCCATGGGTGGAGCGAGCGGTATGACAGCGCCATTCTATACTTTGACCGACTGCTGCAGATCCAGCCACTCAGTCCAGCTGCCGAAATCGATCGGGCCCGGATCCTGGGATGGAGTCGGCGTTACGACGAAGCCTTGGCGTCTCTCGAATCCCTGGTCGAACGCGCGCCGGACAACCTCGAGGCACTGCGACTGCGTGCCCAGATCGCAGGGTGGGCTGGTGAGTTGGATGAAGCGATCACGACGTACCACCGGATCCTCGAGCTGGTTCCGGGCGACGCCGACGTCAATCGCAACCGGGCCCGGACGCTAACGTGGGCATCCCGGCACGATGAAGCCCTGACCATCTACGAAGACCTGCTCGCCGAGGATCCCGGCAACACGGAGACGTTGCTCGGCATGGCACAGATCCTCGCGTGGAGCGGGCGATTGGACTCGGCAGCCAGCATCTACAACGGCATGTTGCGCGAGTCGCCCGCAGACTCGGCGGCCCTGCGCGGGCGGGCTCGTGTCGCTTCCTGGAGCGGCGAGTTGGGCCAGGCGGAGGAGCATTGGCGAGCCATACTCGATACGCAACCCGAGGACGTTGAAGCCATGGTCGGATTGTCACAGACGCTTCGCTGGCAGGGGAGGCACGGGGCGGCACTCGACGTGCTCATGCGAGCGAAAGCGATCGACCCAAACCACGCCGACGTCCTGACCCAGGAACGTTGGACGCGAGCATCCATCGGCCCGCGCGTGACGGGCACCGTTTCGTATGAGAGCGATTCGGACGGCAACCGGATTCTGACGAGCAGCATCCGGACGGCGTTTCGGCCCGTCCCACGAATCGAGATATCAGGAAACGGATACCGCCGACGTGCCGGGTTCGACTCACGTTTTATACCGACACGTACTTCGAATGGCATTTCCGGGACCGTGTGGGCACAGATCGAGCCTGGATGGAGCGCTTCGGCCACCGGCGGTGTAAGCGAGTCCAACGCTCTGACGGCCGAGGCCATCGGCACGTTCCAGCTCGCGTTCACCACGCCAGCCAGAAACAGGCTTGCGTTCAATGCCGCATTCGTCCGGACCGCGTTTGACTACACGGCCCCGCTCATGGATCAGGGTGTCTTCTTTCGAGAGGTGCGTGCTGGTGCACGGGTTCTGTTTCCCCATCGAGTCACCGTCCGCACGACCCTCGCGCACGGGACGTTCAATGGCACGTCAAGCAACCACCGGACCCAGTCCATCACATCCCTGACGAAACAGATCACCAACCCCATTGCCGTGGGAGGCACCCTCCGGATCTTCGGATTCACCGAGGACATCAACGACGGCTACTTCGATCCCAATTTTTACAGCCTTCTCGAGGCGACGGGAAGCTGGCAACAGACGTATCTACAGAAATGGACTCTACAGGCGGAAGTGGCGCCAGGACTGCAGAAGATTCGAACGGACGGCAGCATTGGAGCAACGATCCGAACTGCCGCCGGAGTATCCTACGGGGTTCTGCCCGGGAGACAGGTGTCCCTTCAGGGACTCTTCACGAGTACGGGGATTCGTAGTTTCTCAGCGAGCCCCGGGACCTATCGATATCGTGCCATCACATTGAGTGGGAGCTGGCGCCTGTAGCAACGTCCCACGTTGAACGTTCAGGTTGCAGCGTCCAAGGATTCATCGGATGGTTGACGTGCTTCACCTCGGTACGTTGAACGTTGAATGTTGGAAGTTGAACGTTGGGAGTTGAACGTTGAACGTTGAGAGTTGAGAGTTGAACGTTGAACGTTGGGAGTTGAACGTTGAACGTTGTTACAGGGGTTCATCGACGGCAAAGCCGCGACGCTCCATCTTGCCCCAGGTTCCCTTCCCTCGAATCGCCGAGAGAATCCCGCGGGCCCGCCAGAACGTTGACATCTGGCGAAAGCCGAAGTTTTCGACCACCGCCAGAACGAACAACTTCATCAGGTCCTTGAGCTTTGGATAACGGCGGAAAGTAAGTTCCTCCAAGCCGATCGCGGCCACCGAGAGTGCGATACCAAACACAATCGCTAGCAGCAGAAACGCGAGAATGTAGACACTTGAGGCGCGGCCAAGAATCACTGCAATGGTAAACGTGATGTATCCACCCAATTCGATGAGTGGACCAAGCATCTCCAGGAAGAAGAAGTATGGGAATGCGAAGAGTCCGATGCGCCCATAGCGCGGATTCAGCAAAAGCTTGCGATGTCGTACGAGGCTCTCGACGAGTCCGCGCTGCCAGCGATCCCGCTGACGTCTGAGGACCTTGATTGACTCCGGACACTCGGTCCACGCCGCGGGATCCGGGATGAACGTAACACGATACGGAATCCCGTTCTCCAGGCAGTGACGTTGCAGGCGAACAACCAGCTCCATGTCCTCTCCGACCGTCTCTCCGGAGGTCCTGGCACTGGCGAATCCACCCGCAGCGATGACCGTCGATCGTCGAAACAGGCCAAATGCGCCCGAGATGATCAGAGTTGAGCCGGCTTCCGACAGACCCATGCGTCCGGCAAGAAATGCGCGGAGGTACTCGAGCACCTGAAAACGTGCCACAAGGCTGTTTGGGAGCTGGACGTGCGTTACGGTACCTGCCCGAACTCGGCAGCCATTCACAATGCGAATGATGCCGCCCGCGGCGATCGTCGTTTCGTCCTCGAGAAACGGACGAACAATTCGGATCAAGGCATCCCGCTCGAGGAGACTGTCCGCGTCTATTGCGCAGAAGAATGGGGTCACACAGTAGTTGAGACCGGCGTTCAATGCGTCGGCTTTCCCTCCGTTATCCTTGTCAATGACCCAGAGGTTTGGGTGTCGTCGACTCTGAAAGATGCTCTTGACCCCCATGGAGTTGATTGACGCCGTGGGCAGACGGGCGGCAGTGACGAGATCAAACGCCCTGATCAGCGTGTCGAGCGTCGCATCCTTCGAGCCGTCGTTGATCACCAGGATCTCGTACTCCGGGTACGTTAGGGTCAGAAGGGACCGTACGGATTCGACACACGTAGCCTCTTCGTTGTATGCTGGGGCGAGAATCGTGATCGGGGGGGCACCGATTGTGATGAGTAGGTTTTGGAAGTCGAAGGTCTTCAGTCTGATCGCATATCCCCGCAACGAGCGGAACGCGATCAGACTCATCACGAGGTAGACACTGTTCAGTGCCACGAAGTAGAGCAGGACCAGGTAGTTGAACGCGTCGAGCATTCCAAAGAGCGCGTTCAACATCAGGAACCCACCTCGGCCAATACCTGTAACGCGAGCGGCGCTCTCGCATGTGATGAAGTTGCCAGCTCACGGAGTGCCTTCACGCCGCCCAACTCGCGCAACCCGCGCGCCGCTGTAATCGCAACCCAATGGGATGGGTCTGAGCTGGCCGTTTCGCGCAGGATCTCCGAGTCCGCGCTGCTTCCCAACTTCCCGAGCGCACCGGCCGAGGCTCCGCGCACCACCGCGTCTTCAGATTGGATGAGGCGGCGCACGAGTTCAACGTCTTCCGCCCTCCCGACCCGACCGAGGAGCCGGAGCGACTCCGCCGCCAGGTCACGGTCCGGCTTTCCTTCCAGGATCTTCGCCGCGATGGCCGCTGACTTGAAATCGTTGAGCTGCCCCAAGGCTCCGGCCGCGATGGCTCGGACACCGGGCGATGCTGTTTCATCTTCGTATTTTGCCCGCAGGTCCGGTGCTGCGTCGGTCCCTATTCCCGCGAGCATCGCCGAGAGAAAGCTCGACCTCCAGTTGGTAAAACGGTGCATGCGGGAGAGTATGGCGTTTGTGTAGCCGGGCAGCTCCGGATCGGCCAACGCCCGTGCCGCTGACATGGCGACGAGGGGTGAACGGTCATCCAGGTACTTCGCAACGGCCTCGGCGTAATCCTGCAGGCCCAACTCACCCAATGTCTGGATGGCGCGGGCACGCCGCTCGGCGCCGCGGCGTCTCATCCGGCGGGCAACCTTGGGCAGATACGGTTGGGCCAGCGCCTCGATCTTTATCGTTTCATCGCCGGACAATCGACGACGATATCGCAGCACGAATTCGACGAAATAGAGTTCAACGTCCGTTGGCACAATTGCCCAGAGCGCCTCGGCAATCTCCTCACCGTACAGGTACTCCATCAGTACGGGTTCCCACGTTTCTTCCAGGGCCCCCCACCGCGCTGCAGTTCGCATGTTCTTGATTCGGAGATTGATGGCAGCGGCGGAGAACAGCAGCACAAAACCTGACAGGATCAGGATGCACGCAATGAGAACGACGAGGAGTTGATCCTGCCGAGCGAGTTGATCGAACATGCATCAACCCGAGTGCTCTGGTCGGGAACGCGGGCTGGTCCGGACGCACAACACGCCCCGCAGCACCCTAACGCCGAGCGACGTCCTCATGTTCTCGGAGCAACCGCTGAACGCGAGCGACGAGTTCCGCGGCGGAAAAGGGTTTTGTCACGTAATCACTCGCGCCAAGGTCGAACGCGCGGACCACGTCCTTCTCACGCCCTGTCGACGTGAGCATGAGAATGGGCACATCGGCGTACGACGGCGTTTTCCGCAACTGCCGTAACAATTCAAAGCCGTCCATGCCCGGCATCATCGCTTCCAGAATCACCAATGACGCATCAAGGGTGCCGGCAGCATTGGCGGCATCCGATCCGTTCGTAAAATGAACGACCTCGAAGCCTTCGCGACGCATTCGATGCGTGATCAGCTTTGCCGTGACCGCATCGTCTTCGGCCAGCAGTATGGTCCAGGCCTCAGGCGTGACATCGTCAGCTTCGGATACGACGCGATTGCGACCCGAGACCTTGGCCAAATACAGCTGGCGATCAGCGGAAGATATTGCCTGCATGACGTTTTCCTGCCCCCCGACCATCGCGACCCCGCCAGAGCAGGTGACCCGGACCTTGATCACACCGTCTACGATCACCGGGTTTTCGCGCAACACCGCCTGGATTTTCTTGAGTGCAATCACGGCGCCCGGGACGTCAGTGCCCGGCAAGAGGGCGGCGAACTCGTCACCCTCCCATCGCGCGACGATATCCGAGCCACGCAATGTCTCCACCATCCAGCCGGCAATCTTTCGCAGGACGTCATCGCCCAGTGCGTTTCCGTAGAGGTCGTTCACGCGCTTGAATCGATCAACATCGAACAGACAAATGGTGAGCGCCGTACCGTTTCGGATGCTGACCGCCTGCTCGTGCTCGTATGCTTCGGTGAAGGCGACACGGTTGCGCATGCCGGTCAGGGAATCGTGTCGCGCATGCAGCGTCGTTTCGGCGGTGCGCTGCAATTTCGCTGAGACAGCCGCGGAAAGCGTTTCCGGATCGACTGGTTTATCCAGGTATTCGTCAGCGCCAAGCGCGAAGCACTCCGTCTTTGGCTGTGACCCGGCCAGGGCCGAGAGGACGAACACCGGGGTCACCGCCGTGCGTGGTCGCTGACGCAGCTTCAGGAGAAGGTTTCGTCCGTCCGTGTCTGGCAGGAAAATATCCAGCAGCACCAGCGCTATATCTTCTTCCGCCAGAATCGCTTCAGCATCGGTCGCGGTGTCAACCAGGACGACTTCACGATTCTGCGTCGTCAAGGTGGCGCGCACCAACTGAGCGGTGGCCGGGTCATCTTCGATGACCAGGATCTTGGTTCGTGTTTCATCACGTTGAGATGCTTCCGCCCGCAGAGCGGACAGCAGGACGGCGGTGGGTCCCAACAGATCACCATCCGAAGCGTGCTCCACATCGGCAGCGACATCGCCCAGCATCGGGAACTCAACCGACGCCCCAGAACCTCGGAGAGCGCGCGCAATCCGCCGAATCGAATCGTCAGCGTTCTCGAGCCCATTCTCCAACGCGGCGCGCGCCGCGTCGAGCGCGTCGATCTGGGCGTTGAGGCCCTGTCGATACCAGCGTTTCAAGTCTCCCATGAGTACTGGACCGGGACCGTGCGTCTCCTCGAGCGTGCGGTCCTCGTAACCGCGCGCTCACTGGATATCAATGGACTTACAGGTAACGCCAGAGTGAATCTACTCTGCACGGCTTGGAATGCTGCGCGGCCACGCAGCATCGTGGGGTTGAGGTCGTCCGAATGAACGGTTTCGTCAAAGCGGGTCGAGCGAGGAAGCCCGCCGCCCCGGATTGATCACGGGCTAACCACGGACTTGCGCGCATTCTGGAGCTGAACAACGCGTAGTCCACCCGCACCATCGGCGACATAAATCAGATCCCCGGCGCACCACACGAAGTTCGCTGAACCGCCGTCAGGGAACTGTACCTGACCGAGCAGGATGAGCTGTGGGTCCACGGTCGCCGTCTCTTCCAGATCCACCGAGGCTCGGTACACAAACAGGCCGGCTCCTCCATTCGCGGCGAACACCAGATCACCGCTGACCGACACTCCGTTGGTAACGGCCATCTCCGGGGCTACGCCGTCGACCGTTGGCACTGGAATATGCTGAACGACGGATCCGTCGATCAGGGATACGACCTTCAGGCCCTCCTCACCGGCCGCGACGAACGCGAGGTCATTGGCCACACGCACGGTCGACTTGGATTCGGGGACAGTTGCCCCACCAACTTCGTGCGATGCCTGGAGTTCAGGCAGGTCACTGTAGACCCGGATCCCGGCGGGCGTTCCATGCATGGCAACGATGGTCCCATCCCATGCGTCCACGCCACGAGCGTCTGCAAATGCATCAAAGTAGAGAAGGCCCAAGGAAGCGCGGTCGAAAACCGACAGTCCACCGACCGGATCTCCGCCGGTGCCGGAGGTGACATAAACTCGATCCCCAACAACCTTCACGCCCGTTCCCGCAAAGCTGGGGACGTCTACGCGACGCACATTCTCCGTCAGGCGATGGAAGTCGAGTTCGATCTCCTCCAGCACCGCCGGCGTTTCGAACCCCTCCGAACTCGTTCCCGTGGCGAGGTAGAGAACGTCGCCCTCCGCCCAGTCAACGGCGGACACGTCCGTGTCCAGGAAGATTCCCTGCGACCACAGCTCCAGTTCCTTGGGCTTGGGATTGAAGAAGACGTCAATCCCACCCATGCGAACCGGTCCCTGCACGTTGTATGACACGTAGACCTTGGGGTGCGAAAAGTCGACGTGAGTGGCCTGCAAGGTGATGCCATCCACAACCGGCGGGTCAACCTGCGCTCGTAGTGTCAATTGGACATCGGCGTCGGGCGGTGCGGAGGTGAAGTTGGGAAGCCGATCAACCGAAATAGGCAGCGGCACGCCGGCTTCGATAGCGTGAACGCGCAGGCTCAGCTCGGCCTGGTTGTTGTTGACAATGAAACGCCCTTCGGGATTGGGTCCCAGACCATCGGAACACCCCAGAACGGCACTCGCAGCAATCACAATACCGGCGGTTCTCACCGGGTTGTTTATCGACCGGGTGTTTCCACCGATCATCGAACGTATTCTCATGATCCTCTCCCAACGCGCACAACTCAACTGCCATTCGTCAACGCGACATTCGTCAGCGTGTCAGTTCATCAGCAGCGACCTCAGTAGCATACAGCATGCCGGATCTCGGTCCTGGCCGGAATTCCCGCAATTACGCCTATCGTAACGTTATACATCACAAGCATTTATGGCAATGTCGCACGAATTCAACACCGGCCTGCCATAAGCCGGATCGTACTTATTGCCAAGTCGGTTAAACACAAATGACAGTTAAACTTACGGGTCAATATAGGAGTCTTCGTCTGAAGGGACGGTGAGGATGGTCACCAACCCCCCCCGTTCGGTCACATCGAGCCCTACCCTGTTTATCGTCCGGTTTCCATCACTTCTGAGCCTTGGCAGTCCCATCCGGCCCCCCAGCCCGTCAGGCTCCATGGCCGCAAGACCCTGGCGACCGACCACGCCTTCGGGGGGCGCCAGAAGTCGAGGAAGCCGTCATCAGGGCCCCTTACAGTCCCGATGAAACCGCGACACGGCCCTCCTCCTGGTGGAACGGACCAGACCGTTTCGCTTTCGACATCTCGGCGCCAGGACTTCGCCCAGGGG